>Ga0207684_10003406_pt1 | contig 15547 bp, 12 predicted proteins | sample KBSK5501metaG_FD_184342 | JGI IMG/M metagenome (GOLD analysis project Ga0207684, IMG submission 184342) | Corn, switchgrass and miscanthus rhizosphere microbial communities from Kellogg Biological Station, Michigan, USA - KBS K5-50-1 metaG... | ecosystem: Host-associated > Plants > Roots >...
GACGCGCTCGGCAAGCTCGACCCGGCCGACGCGGACCGGATCCGAGCCAAGCTGGACGGGATCCGCCGCCGCGGCGGCGCACCATCGACATCCCGCGCGGCCGACATCGCCGGCCGGTTCGGGGACGGCATCCTCGGCCGGCCGATGCCCGAGCCACCGCTCACCTGATCCACCAAACGAACGATCGTTAGGGAGACCGCAGAACCGTGACCGACGACCTGGGCGACATCCAAGCGGTCCGCATCGAGGACGAGATGCGGGTCAGCTACCTCGACTACGCGATGAGCGTGATCGTGGCCCGCGCCCTGCCCGACGTCCGCGACGGCCTGAAGCCGGTCCATCGCCGGATCCTCTACACGATGGGCGAGATGGGGCTCAGCGCGACGAGCTCCTTCCGGAAGTGCGCCGCGATCGTCGGCGAGGTGATGGGCAAGTACCACCCCCACGGCGACGTCGCCCTGTACGACGCCCTCGTCCGGCTCGCCCAGGACTTCTCGATGCGCTACCCGCTCGTCGACGGCCAGGGCAACTTCGGCTCGGTCGACGGCGACAGCGCGGCGGCGATGCGCTACACCGAGGCCCGCCTCACCGCGATCGCCGCCGAGATGCTCGACGACATCGACAAGGAGACCGTCGACTTCGTCGACAACTACGACGGCACCCAGAAGCAGCCCTCGGTGTTGCCGGCGAAGCTGCCGAACCTGCTGATCAACGGCAGCTCGGGGATCGCGGTCGGGATGGCGACGAACATCCCGCCCCACCATCTCGGCGAGATCGTCGACGCGACGGTCGCGCTGATCGACGATCCGGAGATCACCTCCGACGACCTGTCCAAGCACGTCCTGGGCCCCGACTTCCCGACGGGCGGGACGATCTACCGCTTCGAGACGCAGCGGAACCCCCTGACCGGCGAGAACGAGACGATCGACGCGATCCGGGCGATGTACGCCCACGGCCGCGGTCGCGTCGTGATGCGCGCCCAGGTCGCGTTCGAGGAGGTCCGCGGCGAACGGATGGCCATCATCGTCACCGAGCTGCCGTACCAGGTGAACAAGGCGTCGCTGCTGGAGAAGATCGCCGAGCTCGTCAAGGACAAGCGGATCGACGGGATCAGCGACCTGCGCGACGAGTCGGACCGCGACGGGATGCGGATCTACATCGAGGTCAAGCGCGACTTCAATCCGCACAAGGTGCTGAACAACCTGTTCAAGCACACCCAGATGCAGCTCGCGTTCAACATGAACATGCTCGCCCTCGTCGACGGCCAGCCCCAGACGCTGCCGCTCAAGAGCGTCCTCCAGCACTACGTCGAGCATCGCCGCGAGATCGTCCGGCGGCGGACCGAGTACGACCTCGGCAAGGCTCGGGCCCGGGCCCACATCCTCGAGGGCCTGAAGATCGCCCTCGACAACCTCGATGCGGTCATCAAGACGATCCGCGAGTCGGCCGACGTCGATCTCGCCCGCACGAACCTGATGAGCCGCTTCGACCTGTCCGAGCTCCAGGCCCAGGCGATCCTCGACATGCGGCTCGCCCGCCTGGCGGCCCTCGAGCGCAAGAAGATCGAGGACGAGTACCTCGCGATCATCCAGCTGATCGCGGAGCTCGAGGACATCCTCGCCAACCCCCAGCGCGTCCTGAGCATCATCAAGGACGAGCTGGCCGAACTGAAGAAGAAGCACGCCGGCGAGCGCCGCACCCGCGTGGCCGATGACACCAGCCGGGAGATGACGGACGAGGACCTGATCGCCGACGAAGACGTCGTCGTGACGATCAGCGGCCGGGGCTACATCAAGCGGCAGCCGGTCGCGACGTATCGGCGCCAGCACCGCGGCGGCAAGGGGATCATCGGCCACGTCACCCGCGAGGAGGACGCCGTCGAGCACCTGATCGTGGCCAACACCCACGACTGGGCACTGTTCTTCACGAACCGCGGCCGGGTGTTCTCGGCCAAGGTCCACTCGATCGTCGACGCCAGCCGCCAGGCGAAGGGCATCCCGATCATCAACCTGCCCGGCGTCCAGGTGGAGTCGGGCGAGGTCCCGATGGCGACGATCGTGCTCAAGGACTTCACGCCCGGGAGCTACCTCGTCCTCGCGACCCGGCAGGGCCGGATCAAGAAGACCCCGCTCGAGCAGTTCGAGCGTGTGCGATCGACCGGGATCCGGGCGATCACGATCGACGACAAGGACGAGCTCGCCTGGGTCGACGTCTCCACCGGCGACGACGACGTGATCATCGCCACCGCCCAGGGCAAGATCGCCCGGTTCCACGAGACCGACGTCCGGGCGATGGGCCGCGACGCGGCCGGCGTCATCGGGATCCGGCTGGCCCGAGCCGGCGACTTCGTCGTCTCGATGAGCGTGGTGCAACCGGAGACCGATCTCCTCGTGCTCACCGAGACCGGCTACGGCAAGCGCGTGTCGCTGTCCGAGTTCCGGCCGATGCATCGGGGCTCGCAGGGCGTCCGCCTGATCAGCCTCGAAGGGAAGAAGACCGGCGACGTCGCCGCGGTCCAGCAGGTGACCGACGAGGACGAGGAGCTGCTCCTGATCAGCGCCGGCGGCCAGGTCGTCCGGACCGACGTGACGACGATCAACCGGCAGCACGCCCAGGCCCGGGGCGTGATCACGATGCGGATGAACGAGGGCGATCGGGTCGTCGCGATCTCCGCCTTCCGCGCCGGGCTGGCGGACCGCGGTGGCATCGAGGACAATGACGCCCCCGAACCGGGCGGGAACGGCCCGGCCTCGGGCAGCGACGCGTGACGGCGTCGTGAGAGTTCTCGGTCGGGAGGACGCCGTGTACGCGGATCAGTTCGAGATCTACCACGGCAACTCGAACCCGGATCTCGCCCGGAAGATCTCCCGCTGGCTCGGAACGGAGACCGGCAAGGCCGAGGTCTTCCAGTTCGCGAACGAGAACATCTTCGTCAAGATCCTGGACAACGTCCGCGAGAAGGACATCTTCCTCGTCCAGCCGACGTGTCACCCGGTCAACCAGTCGATCATGGAGCTCCTGATCATGATCGACGCCTTCAAGCGGGCAAGTGCCGGCCGGATCACCGCGGTCATCCCGTTCTACGCCTACGGCCGGTCCGACAAGAAGGACCAGCCGCGGGTGCCGATCACGGCCCGGCTGATCGCCGACATGATCACGGTCGCGGGCGCCGATCGGGTCCTGACGATGGACCTCCACCAGGGCCAGATCCAGGGTTTCTTCAACATCCCGGTCGACGAGCTCACCGCGGTCCACCTGCTCTCGAACTATTTCATCCACAAGCACCTCGAGGACCTCGTCGTCGTGACCGACTTGGGCTTCGCGAAACGGGCGCGGACCTTTGCCGAGCTTCTCGACGCGCCCCTCGCGATCATCGAGAAGCGGCGAATCGGGAACCTCGACCGGGCCGAGCTGATGAACGTCATCGGCGACGTCAAGGGGAAGCGGGCGATCATCGTCGACGACGAGATCGACACGGCCGGCACGCTGACCGAGATCGTCCGGGCCCTCGAGCGCGAGGGCGTGACCGAGATCTACGCCTGCGCCACCCACGGCGTCCTGAGCGATCCCGCGGTCGACCGGATCCGCGACTCCAGCCTCCGCGAGATCGTCCTGACCGACTCCGTGCCCCTGCCCGCCGGCAAGCGGCTCGGCAAGATCACGACCCTGTCGGTCGCGCCGCTCATCGGCGAGGCGATCAAGCGGATCCATCGCGGCGAGTCGGTCGGGGCGCTGTTCAGCAGCGAGGTCTCGTTCACCCAGGAGATGCTCCTCTGGGAGGACAACCAGCCGCGCCGGATGGACACGCGTCGCGAGCCCGGGCACGAGGGCGAGAACAGCGACGCACCGGACGCTGCCGGAGGCCCCTCGTCGGCGTTCGAGGCGGCCGGCCTCGCGTCGCCGGCCCGACCCGGCGACCGATGACCGGTAACGGGCCTCCCGGATGAGCCTCCAGCTCCATCGACCCGACGGCAAGGGCGGCATCGAGCCGAGGCCGGTTCCCGATTCGACCTGGCGGCGATCCCTCCAATCGCGACGCTGGGGCCGGAGCCGCCGCAACGGCCAGCTCCCGCGCCTCGCCAACCCGGAGATGAACCCGACCTCGACGTTCTTCGCCGTCCTGTTCTGGCTCGGTCTGGGCGCCGCGACCTTCGTTCTGCTCGTCCTGGGCTACGGAACCGGGTTCTGGCACTGACGCCCCGCGCCTGAGGCCGAGCTCCCCGAGGCGATCGGCGCGGAGATCTACGCTCTCAGAAACGCCTCAGCCCCGCCCCGAACCATCCGACCGATGCAAGCCCGATCGATCCTGATCAGCGCGCTCGTCGTTGCCGTCCTCCTGATCGGTGGCGGGGGCGCCGCGTACGTCCTCTTCCTCCGCGGCGACGACGTCGCGCCGCTCGCCCTGCCGAGCACCGCGCCGGCGGATTCGAGTGCAGGAGGCGGAACCGCGACGAGCTCGGGAGCGAGCGCCTCGTTGCCGACGGCGTCCGCGGCGACGATCGACGCGACGAGCGTGCCCGGCACGTGGTCGGTCGGTGCCGGCTCGGTCGTGGGGTATCGCGTCCGGGAGCGGCTCGCGAGCCTGTCGGCGGACAGCGACGCGGTCGGCCGGACCTCGAAGATCACCGGCACGGTCACGATCGCGGACAGCGGCACGAGCCTGACGGTCACGAAGGCCGACTTCAGCGTCGACATGACGTCGCTCGCCAGCGACAAGCAGATGCGCGACAACCGGCTGCGTAGCCAGGGGATCGAGACCGACACCTACACGACGTCGACGTTCAGCCTCACCTCACCGGTCGCGCTCCCGGCCAACGCGACGAGCGGGTCGGCCTTCGACGTCACCCTCCACGGCGAGCTGACCCTCCACGGCGTGACGAAGACGGTCGACCTGCCGGCCAAGGCCCAGGTGAACGGCAGCGTCATCCAGGTGCTGGGCTCGCTGACGTTCCCGTTCTCGGACTACAACATCGTGGCCCCGAGCATCGGCAACTTCGTGACGGTCCAGGACAACGGCACGCTCGAGTTCCTGATCAATCTAACGAAGAGCTGAGGCAAGACCCGACTGCGTTCGTCGCGGTTGGGCGGTCAGGCGAAGGCGAAGCCGAGCGCCGGAGCGAGCGCACCGCCTCCGAGGTCCGAGGCGAAGCTCCGCGACGCCATCGGCCCGAGGATCGGTGCTGAGCGAGGAGCGCAGGCTTCAACGCACGCATGGTCGTCCAGGCGCGACAGCCAACTTGAGGGGCCCGGAAGCGGCTCGACCCTATACTCCTCATCTCATGAAGTTTCTTTCCCGTTTTGTCGACTCGAACGACCGCGAGCTTCGACGCATCCAGCCCCTGATCGACGAGGCCAACGAGCTCGAAGCCGAGATCCAGGCCCTGTCCGACGACGAGATCCGCGAGCGGTTCGCACTCATCCGCGAAGAGATCCAGGAGGTCGCCCAGCCCGGCGAGCCGACCGAGGAGGAGCTCACCCACCCCGATCTCGAGCGCCGCCGGGAGCTGGCAAAGGCCCGTCACAAGCGCGAGCTCGCCACGGTCCAGGAGGCCCTCGACGAGGTCCTCCCCGACGTGTTCGCAATGGCCCGCGAGGCGATGGTCCGGACCCTCGGGATGCGCCACTTCGACGTCCAGCTCATCGGCGGCGCAGTCCTCCACCAGGGCCGGATCGCCGAGATGAAGACGGGCGAAGGCAAGACCTTCGTCCCGACCCTTGCCGCGGCCCTGAACGCGCTGACGGGGCACGGTGTCCACGTGGTCACGGTCAACGACTACCTCGCCCGCCGCGACCCGCAGTGGATGGGACCCGTCTTCCACTTCCTCGGGGTCAGCGTCGGGATGATCACCCACGACGAATCGTTCGTCTTCGAGCCGGGCTATCCGACGAGCGACGAGCGCCTGATCAACCTCCGGCCGGTGAGCCGCAAGGAGGCGTACGCCGCGGACGTCACCTACGGCACGAACAACGAGTTCGGCTTCGACTACCTCCGCGACAACATGGTCACCGAGCTCGCCGACCGGGTCCAGCGCGAGCGCGCCTTCGCGATCGTCGACGAGGTCGACAACATCCTGATCGACGAGGCCCGGACGCCGCTGATCATAAGCGGCCAGGCCGAGGAGTCGGCCGACCTCTACTTCACGTTCGCCCGCCACGTCCCGAAGCTGAAGGCACGACCCGAGGGCGCCGAGGAGGGCGGCGACTACTTCGTCGACCTCAAGGATCGCGCCGTCTCGCCGACCGAGGAGGGCATCGACAAGATCGAGAAGATGCTCGGCGTCGACAACATGTACGACGCCGACCCGCGGCTGGCCCGGCACTTCGAGCAGGCCCTCCGCGCACACGCCCTGTACAAGCGCGACCGCGACTACATCGTCAAGGACGGCGAGATCGTCATCGTCGACGAGTTCACCGGCCGTCAGATGCCGGGCCGCCGCTGGTCGGAGGGGCTCCACCAGGCGGTCGAGGCGAAGGAGGGGGTCAAGGTCCAGCGCGAGAGCGTGACCCTCGCCACGATCACCTTCCAGAACTACTTCCGGCTCTACGACAAGCTGTCGGGCATGACCGGCACGGCGATGACCGAGGCCGAGGAGTTCCACAAGATCTACGAGCTCGAGGTCGTGGCGATCCCGACCCACAAGGACATGATCCGCGAGGACGGCGCGGACCTCGTGTTCCGCAACGAGATGGGCAAGTTCAACGCCCTGATCGACGAGGTCGTCGAGATGCACGAGGCGGGCCGGCCCGTCCTCGTCGGCACCGTCAGCGTCGAGAAGTCGGAGATCCTCTCGACGATGCTCGGCCGGCGGGGCATCAAGCACGAGACGCTGAACGCGAAGTTCCACGAGAAGGAGTCGGGCATCGTCGCCCAGGCGGGCCGGACGGCCGCGATCACGATCGCGACGAACATGGCCGGCCGCGGCACGGACATCCTGCTCGGTGGGAACCCGGCCGGTCTCGCCTCGGAGATCCTCCACAAGCGCGGCCTCAACCCGGCCGAGGTCGACAAGGCGACCTACGACGCGGCGATGAAGGAGGCCAAGGCGGTCACCGACGAGGACCACGAGCGCGTCGTGTCGGTCGGCGGCCTCCACATCATCGGCACGGAGCGGCACGACAGTCGCCGGATCGACAACCAGCTCCGCGGCCGGGCCGGCCGCCAGGGCGACCCGGGTTCGAGCCGCTTCTACCTGTCCCTCGAGGACGACCTGATGAAGCGGTTCGCCTCGGACCGTGTCGCCGGGCTGATGGAGCGGATGGGCCTCGAGGACGACGTCGCGATCGAGAGCCGCCTCGTCAGCAAGACGATCGAGAGCGCCCAGAGCCGCGTGGAGGGGTTCAACTTCGACATGCGGAAGCGCGTCGTCGAGTTCGACGACGTGATCAACCGCCAGCGCGAGACGATCTACGAAGAGCGCAACAAGGTCCTTCGCAACGAGGACCTAACCGCGACGGTCCGGGTGTTCCTCGAGGACGAGATCCGGAGCCTGGTCGCCGATCACCTGTCCGGCGACACGCCCGACGACTGGGGCATGGAGGCGCTCGCTGCCGCGCTCAAGGCGATGGGCCTCGACGGCCCCGGCACGTCCGAGGACGACCTCTGGGAGATCGGCAACCGCGACGAGATCACCGACCACCTGCTCACCCTCGCCGATGCCCGCCTCGACGCCCGGGAGGCCGAGGTCGGGGAGACGGACTGGGCCCTCGTGGAGCGGCTGGTGCTGCTGCGGACGATCGATTCGCTCTGGGTCGAGCACCTCACCGAGATCGACGACATGCGGCGCGGCATCGGCCTGCGCGGCTACGCCCAGCAGGACCCGCTCAACGAGTTCCGTCGCGAGGCGTTCCAGCTGTACGGCGAGCTGCGCGACCTGATCCGCCACCAGGTCGCCTCGACGATCTTCCGGGTCACGGTCACCCGCCAGCCGCCGCCCGGCCAGTCGCCGCTCGAGCAGAGCCTCGCGGCCGGGGCGCGGGCCCTCGCGGGTGCGACCGCCGGTGCCCCGGCAACGACCACGGGTGTCTCAGGTGGGGGCGGACCCGGGGCCGGCTCGTCCGGCGGCCGGCCTGCCGGGCCGCGGCCCGTCGGACCGGTCGTCGCCGGCGGTCTCGCCGCCGATCCGATGGCGAAGGCGCGGACCCCGGGCGGCAACGGCTCGGGCGCATCGGGCGCGTCCGGTCAGGCGAAGCCCGGCTTCACGCCGTCCGGAGCCCGGATCGGCCGGAACGACGCGTGCTGGTGCGGCTCGGGGCTGAAGTACAAGAAGTGTCACGGTCGCTGAGCGCAGGTCGCCCGACGACACCGGGGCATCCTGGGGTGGAGTCGCGCCCGACCCGATCCGGGTGACCCGTTCGCTCGTGCGCCTGCTGCTTGCGGGTGTGATCGGCATCGTCGCCGCGTTCGCTTGGGCGACCTTCCGGATCTGGGACGTCGGCAACCACGACGACCGCCAGAGCGCCGATGCGATCGTCGTCCTCGGCGCGGCCCAGTACGACGGCCGCCCATCGCCGGTCTTCCGGGCCCGTCTCGACCATGCGGTCGACCTGTACGAGGCGGGGGTCGCGAGGCACCTCGTGGTCACGGGTGGCAAGGCGGAGGGCGATCGGACGACCGAGGCTGCGGCCGCCCGGGCATTCGCGATCGCCCGGGGCGTGCCGGCGTCGGCGATCATCGTCGAGGACCGCGGCCGGACGACGCTCGAATCGTTGAGCGCCGTGGCGGACTTGCTCCGTGCCCAGGGTCTCGAGTCCGCGGTGTTCGTCTCCGACCGGACCCACATGCTGCGGGTCCTGCGGATCGCCCGCGACACCGGGATCACCGCCTACGGATCGCCGACGGCGACCAGCCCGACCGACGCGACGCTCGTGAGCCGAGCCGACGCGACGGTCCACGAGCTCGGTGCGTTGGCCCTGTATTTCGTGTCCGGCGAGACGCCCTGAGGCGGAATTCCCGGCTGTTCGGCGTTCCGAGCTCGACGCTCGCGGAACATGTTCCCGGACCGACCCCTGACGATCGGACCGGAGGCCGAAACTTCCGGTTTCTCCCTCTTGGCCATAGGGGATCGAGGGCCTATACTGCCCGAAATTCCCGCGGCCTCGGGATCGGAGCGAGGGTCCCCGAGTCACACCGCGTCACGCCCCATCCTGCCCCAGCACAGAGAGAGGGTTGAGTTGAAGCAGGCCGAGGAAGCGTCTTTCGTCGATCTCATCGCCTGTGAACGTGATTGCCGGAATTGCAGCTATGCCGCGGCGCTCGACTGCGACGGCAATTGCGGGGTCTGCCCGCACAACAGCTACTGCCCCTGCGTGAACCCCGTCGTCGCCCGGAGCAAGTCCGCCCTGCGGCTGATCGAGCTCCGTCCGATCCTGCTCCAGGACCTCCAGGCCCGCAACTGAGTGGACGCGTCCACGGTTCGCGGCCTGGCCGAGCGGATCCGGTCGACCTCGGGGCGTCTTTGACCTCGAGGCGAAAGAGCGCCGGGTCGCCCAGCTCGAGGGGCTGACCAGCGAGCCCGGGTTCTGGGATGACCAGCGTTCGGCCCAGAAGGTCCTCCGCGAGGCGGACGGACTGCGCTCCGAGATCGAGCTCTGGCGAGGGATCGAGGCGCGCGTCGACGACCTCCTCGCGAACCTCGAGCTCGTCGAGGAATCCGGCGACGCCGAGCTGACGGCCGAGCTGGATCGGACCGCCGCCGAGCTCGAGAAGGACTTCGACCGGGAGCGGACCGCACTCCTCTTCTCCGGCGAGCACGACCAGCGTGGCGCGATCCTCTCGATCAGCGCCGGCGCCGGCGGCACCGAAGCGACGGACTGGGCGGAGATGCTCCTGCGGATGTACCTCCGCTGGGCGGAGCGTCATCGCTACCGGACCGAGATCGTCGACCAGCAGGAAGGCGAGCAGGCCGGCATCAAGAGCGCCACGGTCGACATCGAGGGCCGGGCGGCTTACGGCTGGATGCGGGCGGAGCGCGGCGTCCACCGCCTCGTCCGGATCAGCCCGTTCGATGCGCAGAAGCGGCGACAGACGACCTTCGCCCTCGTCGAGGTGCTGCCCGAGGTCGACGACGACGTCGAGATCGAGCTGAACTGGGACGAGATCCGGGTCGACACGTTCCGCTCCCAGGGCGCCGGCGGCCAGCACGTCAACAAGACCGACTCGGCGGTTCGCCTGACCCATCTCCCGACGAACATCGTGGCCCAGAGCCAGAACGAGCGAAGCCAGACCCAGAACAAGGAGATGGCGATCCGGGTCCTGAAGGCGCGCCTGCTCGAACGCGCCCTCGAAGAGCGCGAGGCCGAGGTCCGGAAGCTCAAGGGCGAGCACGTCGAGGCCGGCTGGGGCAATCAGATCCGGAGCTACGTCCTCCACCCCTATCAGATGGTCAAGGACCTCAGGACGGGCGTCGAGACCGGCAACACCCAGGCGGTCCTCGACGGCGACCTCGACACGTTCATGCAGGCGGAGCTCGAGCGGCTGGCGACCGGCGGTCCCGACGGCAAGGGCGAGCTCCCCGCCGAGAACGACGATGGCGACGAGGGCTGATCCGCCGGCGACGGCGGGTGACGACGCCGACTCGCCGCCCCTCGAAGCGCCGGCCGGCTACGCCTTCCGACCGGCGACCCCGGCCGACCTGCCGACCTGCGCCCGGATCTGGCGCGAGTCGCTGAACGACTACATGGGCAGACTCAGCCAGCCCGAGGTCCCCGACGACCTGGGGGCGATCCTCCGCCTGTACGGCCATCTCCAGTCGACCGACCCGGCCCGGTTCCTCGTCGCAGAGCGGACCGAGCGGACCGAGCGGACCGACGGCGCCGGCGGTCCGGCGATCGACGCGTTCGTCGCGGCCGTGGCCCGGGAGGGGCTGTGGTTCCTGTCGATGCTCTTCGTCCTGCCGCGGGCGCAGGGTCGCGGTCTCGGCCGGGCGCTGGTGGCCGCCGCGGACACCCCGGGCACGATGGAACCCAGGACGCCCGACCCCGAACGACGCTGGCACGCGACGGCCACCGACAGCGCTCAGCCGATCTCGAACGGCCTGTACGGCTCGCTGGGGATGGTTCCCCGGATGCCCCTGCTCCGGCTCGTCGGTCTGCCCGAGCGGGCCGGCGCGTTCACGGACCTGCCGGCGGACGTCGACGTCACGCCCTTCGACGAGATCGACGGGGCTGGCGACGGCCTCGGCTCGTCGGCGCTGGCCGCGGAGGTGGCGGCGCTGGATCGCGACGCGCTCGGCGTCGAGCATGCCGTCGACCACGCCTTCCTCGCCGTCGAGGGCCGCCGGGGCTTCCTCTACCACGACGCGACGGGTGCGACGATCGGCTACGGCTACAGCTCCGAGAGCGGGCGGGTGGGCCCCGTCGCGGTCACGGACGGGGCGCTGCTGGCACCGGTCGTGGGCCCCCTCGTGACGGCCGTCCGACCGCGTGGCGCGTTCGGGTTGTGGGTCCCGGGCGCCGCGGGCGAGGCGGTCGGATCCCTGTTGCGAGCGGGCTTCCGGTTCGACGGCTTCCCGGTCCTGCTGTGCTGGGACCGGCCGTTCGCCGACTTCTCCCGCTATCTCCCGATTTCACCGGGTCTCCTGTGATGTGGCACCCTCCCCGTTGGTGACGACCGCCACGACCCAAGCTGCCGCCACGCGCTCGCTTCGCGAACGGCTGCTGCGGCGCGGCCGCGATGAGGTCGAGTCCGATCGGGCGGTCCTCGTCCTCCACGATGTCACGAAGACCTACCCGAACGGGAAGACGGCGCTCCGCGACGTCGATCTCGTCATCCCCGAGGGCGACTTCGTCTTCCTCGTCGGCCCGTCGGGCGCCGGGAAATCGACGCTGATCAAGCTCCTGATCCGGGACGAGGTCGCGAGCAACGGCTCGGTCGTGCTCGACGGGCAGGATCTCGCCCGGCTCCAGCGGCGGGCGGTCCCCAAGGTCCGGCGCAAGATCGGCATCGTGTTCCAGGACTTCAAGCTCCTCCCGACGAAGAGCGTCTGGGAGAACGTCGCGTTCGCGCTCGAGGTCACGGGCACGCCGCGCCGGCGGATCCGGCCCGCCGTCGATCGGGTCCTGGCCCTCGTCGGGCTGACGGCCCAGCGCAACCAGACCCCGAACCAGCTGTCGGGTGGCGAGCAGCAGCGGACCGCGATCGCCCGGGCGCTCGTCCACGATCCGCGCCTGATCATCGCCGACGAGCCCACCGGCAACCTCGACCCGTTGATCAGCTGGGAGATCATCCAGCTCCTGCTCCGGATCAACGAGCTCGGCGTCACGGTCCTCATGGCCACCCACAACGCCGAGGTCGTGACCGCCCTCCGCAAGCGGGTCGTCGCCCTCGAGGAGGGCCGGATCATCCGCGACGAGGTCGGCGGCTCCTACCACCGGATCGACTGAGACCCAGCATGATCGGCTTCGTCCTCTTCAGCCTCAAACGCGCCTGGCAGGGCTTCTGGCGAAACGCCCTGATGAGCCTCGCGGCGACCGCGACGATGGTCCTGATGCTCATCCTGCTGGCCGGCTTCTGGATCATCCAGACCGGCCTGCTCTCGGCGCTCGACTTCACCGAATCGAAGGTGGAGGTCCAGGCGAACATCAATCTCGAGGCGACGCCGAACACGATCACCGCCCTCGGCGAGCGGATCCAGGCGATGCCCGAGGTCACGACCGTGACCTTCATCAGCCGCGAGGCGGCCCTCGCCCGGTTCCAGCAGTCGATGAAGAACCAGGGTCGAGAAGACCTCTCGAGGTTCCTCGACACGAATCCGTTTCCCGCGAGCTACGAGATCAAGCTGAAGGACCCGAGCTACGCGGCGACGGTGGCCGACGCGCTCCGCCAGGACCCGGCGATCCGGAACGTCCTCGACACGAAGGAGACCGCCCAGAACGTCAAGACGGTCACCGACATCATGCGCACCGCCGGCACGGTGATCCTCCTCGTGATCGGCGTGATCGTCCTGTTCATCATCGTCAACACGATCCGCCTCGCCGTCGTCGCGCGATCCGAGGAGATCGAGATCATGCGGCTCGTCGGCGCGTCCGACGCCTTCATCCGCTGGCCGTTCGTATTCGAGGGCGCGATGGTCGGCCTCTTCGGGGCGGCGATCACGCTCATCCTGCTGTACGTGCTGTCGGACCCGATCGGCGGGTTCATGATCGGCTTCTTCCGTGTCCTGCCGCTCAACTTCGGGTCGCTGACCCGCGACCTGGTCGTCCTCGTCGGCACGGCCGGGCTCGGCCTCGGAGTGCTCGGGGCGTGGGTGTCGGTGCGGACCTACCTGATCCGATAGCCCTCGTCGGGGGTGATTGCCACGCCACAGCGTGGCTTCGATGAAGTTCCGTTCATCGACGATCCGTCGCCGGGTGGTCGCGCGTAGCATCGGACGAGGGCGTGTAGGCTTGTCGCCCCTCGAACCTCCACAGCGGGAGAACCACGGTCTCGATGCTTCCCTCCGATCCGTCCACGCCCGAGACCGGTGCTGTCGCCGGCGATCCGGCCCCGCAGCCGGCCGCCGACCCGGGCCCGACCCCGGTCGGTCTCAACGTCCCTCCGACACCCGTCATCGTCCGTTCGTCGGGCGGCGCCCGTGGGCCGATCCTCGCCCTCGCCGTCGTCTTCGTCGCCGTCCTCGCGGGCGGCGCCCTGTTCATGTCCGGCTATCTGGTCGGCCAGCGCAGCTCCGAGCAGCCGGGGACCCCCGTCACCGCCCAGCAGAGCTTCCAGCCGTTCTGGGATACGTACAACACCATCATCACGAAGTTCGCGGGCGGGTCCGTCGACCGCGAGGCGATGATCCATGGCGCGATCAAGGGCATGGTCGACTCGCTCGGCGACCCCTACTCCGCCTACCTGTCGCCCGACGAGTACCGCCAGGGCTTGCAGGACCTGTCGGGCCAGTTCGAGGGCATCGGCGCCGAGATCGGGACCCGCGACGCGGCCGGCAAGACCTCCGACTGCACGACGCTCGGGCCGGACTGCCAGCTCGTCGTCGTGTCGCCGATCGAGGGATCACCATCCGAGAAGGCAGGCATTCTTGCGGGCGACGTGATCGTCGCCGTCGACGGCACGTCCGTCGACGGCCTGACGGTCGATAGCTCCCGGGACAAGATCCGGGGCAAGAAGGGCACCCAGGTCGTCCTCACGATCAAGCGCGGCAGCGCCCCGACGATGGACATCACGGTCGTCCGCGACGTGATCGTCAGCCAGGAGGTCGTCGCCAAGGACGTCGGCGGTGGCAAGGTCGGATACATCGCCGTGACCGGCTTCTCGGACAACTCGGCGTCGAAGTTCCACGACGCCCTCCAGGCCGATCTCAAGGCCGGCAAGAAGCTGTTCATCCTCGATCTCCGTGGGGATCCGGGTGGCTTCGTCACCGCCGCGAGGTCGATCGCGAGCGAGTTCATCAAGGACGGCCCGATCTTCTGGGAAGAGGATTCGACCGGCAAGCAGGACGAGACGGACGCGACCGGCCAGGGGATCGCGACCGATCCCTCGATCAAGCTGGTCGTGCTCGTCGACAAGGGCTCGGCGTCGGCCAGTGAGATCGTCGCCGGTGCGCTCCAGGACCGGAAGCGGGCGACGATCGTCGGCGAGACCTCGTTCGGGAAGGGCACGGTCCAGCAGTGGATCCCGCTGCAGGACGGATCGGCCCTGAAGCTCACGATCGCGAAGTGGCTGACCCCGGACAAGCGTTGGATCCACCACGTCGGGATCATCCCGGACGTGCCCGTGACGACTCCGGCGAATCCGCAGCCGAACGTCGATCCGGTGCTCGACAAGGCCATCGAGCTGCTGACGACGGCGACGGGCTCGCTGCCCGATGGCGGGATGATGGATCGCGCCGCATAGCGATCGCCCCCGGGGTTCGACCCGCCCCCGCCTGGCCCCGGATCTGCTTGCGTGGCAGTCGGCGTTCCTGTACGGTAATTGGGAACGAAAGGAGGTGATGTGCAGTGATCGACAGTACGCGTAGCTGCACCACCTCGCAGGAGATGGCCGTCTAGTCGGACACCCTGTGGGTGGACAGCCTTGAAACGCCGGTCCAGGTGGACCGGCGTTTCTGCGTTCAACGGCTGTCGCGCCTGGACGGCCAGGCGCGCGTTGAAGCCTGCGCTCCTCGCTCACGCACCTTCAAGTGCGCTCGCTCCGGTGCTCGGCTTCGCCTTCGCCTGACCGCCCGGGCCCGACGATCGCAGATCGGCCATCCTGCGGCTCGGCGACAACAAACGCACCCGCGAGCGGACCGGCGGCATTCGGGCCCGTGCGGGGCGCGCGCAGATGACGCAGGATGGATCGGTGGCGGACGAGAAGACGATGGCCCTCAATCGGCGGGCCCGACACGAGTACACGATCGACGAGACGTTCGAGGCGGGCATCGTCCTGACCGGGACCGAGATCAAGTCGATCCGCGCCGGCAAGGTCAACCTCTCCGACGCGTATGCGCGCATCGAGCGCGACGAGGCCTGGCTCGTCGGCGCCCATATCGCGCCGTTCGAGCAGGCCAACCGCTACAACCACGAGCCGAAGCGGGTCCGGAAGCTCCTCCTCCATCGGTCGGAGATC
>Ga0207684_10003408_pt1 | contig 15544 bp, 12 predicted proteins | sample KBSK5501metaG_FD_184342 | JGI IMG/M metagenome (GOLD analysis project Ga0207684, IMG submission 184342) | Corn, switchgrass and miscanthus rhizosphere microbial communities from Kellogg Biological Station, Michigan, USA - KBS K5-50-1 metaG... | ecosystem: Host-associated > Plants > Roots >...
TCGATTAACCGGGTGCTCGCTCGAACTCCGAAAGTGAAAACGCGAATCGCGCTCGAGACGACTGCCGGACAAGGCTCATGCCTCGGTCACACCTTCGAACAGATTGCTTACATCATCAGCCGCGTACGCGAGCCCGAACGGTTGGGCGTTTGTTTGGATACCGCGCACGTTTTCGCCGCGGGTTACGACATCAGCAGCGAATCAGCTTTCCGGAAAACACTCCGCGAATTCGACCGTGTCATCGGCCGAGATCGTCTCGTTGCAATTCATGTCAACGATTCCAAAACTGCGCGCGGCTCGCGAGTGGATAGACATGAGCACATCGGCAAGGGCAAAATCGGTCTCGGCGCTTTCCGCTTCATCATGGGAGATCGCCGTTTCCGTAAAATTCCGAAAGTCCTGGAAACACCGAAAGGCAAAGACCTCGTTGAGGACGTGGAGAATTTGAAAACGTTGCGCGGATTGATCAAACCCGCGCCGCACTAACTCACCCCGTCATGCAAATCATTTGATCAGCCGAATCGTAATCGGATAGCGGTAAAGCTTCCGCTCACTTGCCTGAATAGAGGCGACTATCACCAGCACCAGATTCAAAATGTGGAGAATGCCGAGGATCACAAAACCGATTAGGACGAGGCAGAGCACGCCAGCAATCAAGTTGTAGATCAGCATTGAAATTTGAAAATTAAGCGACTCTTTTCCGTGTTCGTCGATTTCCGGGGAATCGCCGCGCTTGGCCAGCCAGACAATCAGCGGCCCGAGAATGTGACCAGCCCATGGCACAAAAAATCCGACTAATGCGCTGGCGTGGCAAAGCACAGTCCAGGTCCGGACGTTGGAGGAAGATGTCGATGTTTCCATGTTTAACCTTTCGCTTGAGGTAAAACAACGACTGCCCGATTGCCGCGCGAAGGGCAAGGAAAAAGAGAACCGCTATGCCGCTTTGACGCGCTCGATGTGCGCGCCGAGCTCGCTCAATTTTTCATCGAGATGTTCGTAGCCGCGATCAATGTGATAGACGCGACTCACTTCGGTGACGCCGTCCGCCTTCAATCCCGCCAGGACCAGCGCGGCAGACGCGCGTAGATCGCTCGCCATCACTGGAGCGCCAAAGAGACGATCGACGCCCCGGATCACCGCAGTCGCGCCTTCAAGATCGACATGTGCGCCCATCCGCTTTAACTCAGCGACATGCATGTAGCGTTGCGGAAAAATGTTCTCTGTGATGACACTGATGCCGTCGGTCGTCGAGAGTAGCGCACACATTTGCGCCTGCATGTCGGTGGGAAAACCTGGATACGGCTCCGTCGCCAGCTCGAGGGGTTTGGTTTCACCGTTTGGTGAGACGGAAATCGAGTCGCCTGTCGCTTCAAGTCGAAAACCACAATTCCCAAGCGCGTTCGTGACCGCTTTCACGTGCTCCGGCGTTACGCGCTTTATCGTAATTCCCTTCCCGCAAATCGCGCCCGCGACCAGAAATGTTCCCGCTTCGATCCGATCTGGAATGATGTCGTGCTCGGCGCCATGCAATTCTTTTACGCCTTCGATGATCAAACGGCGCGTGCCGGCGCCTTCTATCTTTGCGCCCATCTTGGTCAAAAAATTTGCAAGATCGACAACTTCCGGTTCCTGGGCCGCGCCTTCGATCACGGTTGTTCCCTCCGCCAGCACCGCCGCCATCATGACGTTATCGGTGCCGAGAACGGTGGGCCCAAATTTCCCGCGTAAGTTAATCACCGCGCCGCGCAATTTCGGGGCAAAAACTTTTATATTGCCGCTTTCCACGCGCACGGCCGCGCCCAGTGCCTCGAATCCTTTCAGATGCAAATCGATTGGTCGGTCGCCAATCACGCATCCGCCCGGCATCGACACGGTCGCTTCTTTACAACGGCCGAGCAGCGGTCCGAGCACGCAAACCGAAGCGCGCATTCTGCGCACGACATCGTAAGGCGCGACCGATTGCACGTTCTCGGCCGCCGCCGTGACTGTCCCGCTGGCGCGTTCCACTTGCGCGCCGAGATGCATCAAAATTTGCAGCATGTAATGCGTGTCGCTTAGGTCGGGCACGCGATGAACGATGCACGGTTCGCGCGTGAGCAACGTCGCGGCCAAAATCGGCAGCGAGGAATTTTTCGAGCCGCTCACCTTGATCGAACCGGAGAGCGGGTGGCCGCCGTGAATCAAAATCTTATCCATACCGGGCGAAAAGGAATCGTGTCACACCTGAATAATCGTTTTTCGAACAAATGTCGCGGTAATTTTTTTCCGCCAAGATCGAAAGAAGCGCCTCGCTCTGGCCGAGCCCGATCTCCAGGGCCAGCATTCCACCCGGGCGAAGGCGCGCCGGGGCTTGCTCAATCAATTCGCGCACCAGCTCGTCGCCGTGCGCCCCGGAAAACAGCGCGACCTCAGGATCGCGCAAAACCTCGCGCGAAAGAGTATGCCGATCTTGCGCTGCGATATAGGGAAGGTTCGCAACAATGAGATCGAAAATCCCATCAACATTTTCGAGAAGATTGCTTTTAAAAAACCGAACCCGATCGCTTAAACCCAACCGGGCTGCATTTTCTCGAGCGAGTGCAAGCGCATCCTCAGAAATATCGGTGCCGGAAATTTTTGCCTCTGGAAATTCCTTCGCCAGAGTGAGCGCAATCACTCCGCTCCCCGTTCCCACATCTAGGATTTTCCAATCCGCAATCCGCAATCCGCAATCCGCAATCAAAACCTCCACCAGTTGCTCCGTTTCGGGACGCGGAACCATCGCGCGTTTGTCGCAAAGAAAAGTGTGTCCGCAGAATTTCACTGTGCCGAGCAAGTGTTGAAGCGGTTCGCCCTCACCGCGGCGCCTAACGAGCTCGCGCAGCGGCGCCAGGTCGGATTCAGACAAGTCGCGTTCGAATTCGAGATAGAGATCTATCCGTTTCCGTCCCAGCACGTGGGCGAGCAAATGTTCCGCATTCAAACGCGGATTGTCGATTTTGCGCTTTTTGAAATACGCGGTCGTCGATTGCAGCACGTCGAGAACTGTCATCGCCGCAATTAACCGCAGATTACGCGGATTACGCAGATGAAATTATCTGCCGCGTGGGCGCAACGCGGCGATAAGCAAGATATGCGGGAGGATTGTGATCACACCAATCGCGGTAATCCGCCATTGTCGCAAAAGCGCGGAACGGCGCATCATCCAGAACCGGTTTGTGGACATGACAAAAGCCGTATTTAATCCGCGTCATCACATCACGCTCCAGTTGGCGGCGACATTGCTCGCGCCATGCTTCCTCCTCGGTGAGTTTCATGGGCTGGAAAATACCTGCGCCACTAAATCATGCGAGCAACGAATTCTTTCAAGCGCTCCGCCACATCGGCAAGCGCGGGTTGCCTGCGACAACGCGTTAATTCAGTGACGAATCCTGGCGGCCGAGTGACCAGCGAAGCCTGCACTGAGCAATGTCGAACGTGTCTCGTCCGCATGAGATTGAAGACACGTTCAACGCGGCGAACGCCGGGTTGAATTAGTTCACAAAGATCGTCTTCGAATACGTATTGTCGCTCTCGTTGCTCTCAGATACTTGGTTCGTTGAATCGGTCTTGATGGTGATTGTATGGGACCCGTGACTCAACAAACCGATGGAGTATCCGATATAGCCAGTCCAATAATTGGCCGGGACAGTATAAGAGACGGTGAAATAAGTTCTTAAGAGATTGTCCACATATAAATTCGTTCGAAATGCTGTCGTCACGTTGGAAACGCCGAGATTCGCGACTGCCCAGTCGATATAAATCGGACTCGTCACCACGAGCGAACTAGTGTCTGTCGTAGATCCGTACGTATGCGTTGTTACGATCTTATTGGACCAACCAGATGGTTGGTAAGGGGTCAGGTTCGGCGCCGGGGCGACCTTGAAGGCCTTGTACGTGTAGTCGAAAGGGGACTGCCAGACCCCGTTTATCTTTGACAAGAGGCGGACATAGATGGTTCGCCCATCGGTGGGAATAATGTTACTAACCGTGTGGGAATGATTCAGGCCCTGACTCGCTCCGTAGATGTCACTAGCGCCAAGCGAGTTGCCTATATCCAGGAGATACTCAGTTACGCTAACACCCGCGCTCCAACTGAAAGTCACGGTGGATGAAGTGAACGTCGATCCATTGGAGTCGGACGATCCCGGTGTTGGACTGAGCATCTGCGCGGGAGTGATCGAGCTTGTCGTCACGGGAATAACATTCGAGTTGCCGCTGGTGCCTGCCCCGTTGTAGGCGCGCACGCGATAATAATAGGCCTTACTTGGACTCAATCCGCTCACACTCTGGCTGATCACGTTGCCCACATTTAGGCTCTGATAGCCGCTCACAAATGTACTAAACGAACTGCTCGTGGAAACGTCCAAGCGATAGCCTGTCGCCGCGCTGGCGGCGCTCCAGTTGCCTGTGAACCAACTGCCGAATACCTTCGTCGCAGCATTAGCAATCGACGCTAAGGGCGGCACCAGAGCCAATGTCTTCGCGCTAATAACGTTGGAGTTGCCACTGGTGCCTCCACTATTGTAGGCACGCACCCGATAGTAATAGATTGTGTTTGCACTCAACCCGCCGTTGCTTCGGCTGGTCACATTGCCCACGTCCCAGGTTACGTAACTGCTAAACAAACTGCTGGTGGACACATCCAACCGATAGCCCGTAGCGTTGCTCACGCTGCTCCAGTGGGCCGTGAACCCACTGCTCGTGACGTTTGTTGCAGCGGAGGCCGCCGGAGTTGAGGGCGGCGGCAGGGCTGCCAGGGCGACGCGTCGAATAGAACCGTCACCTGCAGTCCAGAAAAGGTATTGGCCATCTGAGGTAAGACCCAAAGGACCATTGGCGTCTATAGCGTTAACCACTACTACGGGCGTGCCGCCGTCTATCGGAACACGTGTAATTGTTCCCCCGGTTGCTGTAAGGGATGTTGCCATTGCACAGTACACGAAAGAATTAACCTGAACGAAACAACGGACAACTGGGTCACTAACCCCATTAATTAGGGCGAGAGGCACCGTGCCCGGCGGCTTTATCCTTTTTAAGTATTTCGGGGCACCCGCGACGAGAGCCTGTTCTGTCCAGAAAATATATCCACTAGCTGGAGATGTAGTGGGTGTGGTGAGTGCCCACGGTGAGTTTAAGCCAGCCACAGGCTTAAGGAGACCGCCTCCAACGAGTGGAATACGTGCAATGGCTTGGAGGTTTAAATCCGACCAATTCACGTAAGTGCCGTCAGTGCTAAAATACACTGGGTTAATGTCAATACCACTAATCGCAGAGGAAAAAAACGTGGTTATGCTTCCACCTTGAGTGGAGACTCTCCCGATTCGTCTTTCAAAATTAGGGAAACCTTGTCCGGGTGTCCCATCCCACTTTTGAGGTGTGTTTTCCCATTGTTGATCACTATAGAAGTAAATTGTGCCGTTATTTATTCCTAAACTATCCGCTTCCGCTTGTTCATCTACTATTCTGGAAACTGATGTAGAAATTTTAGAAGCCTTAAAAATAGAATTACCCCAAGCTTCACTTCTAAGAAAATAGAGGAAGGAAGTGTCTTGCACCAGATCGGCCACGTAGGTAGTGTCGGCCGTAGCAGCCGGGCTGTTCACTAGCACTGAGGATCCGCCTGTGCTCAATTTATTCACGGAAGACACCTTGGCGGTGTTCTGGTCAATCCAGTACACCCTAGATCCGTCTACGATAATATTTCCAGGAGTGCCTTGGTTTGTAGCTAGAACGGTCACAGCCGCGTTAGCAGTGGTGGATAAAAAAGTCGAACCTGTTAGTAAACAAGCGGCCAGCAACCAGTGCGCGAACCGGTATCCGGAGTGGCGTGCAGGCGAGATCTCTTTTTGACGAATCATTTCATTATCCTTTCCACCGAATCTCCGGCTGAAGCAGAAGCGGTAACCGCGGCAAACGCCCAGACACTGAGCAATCCAGCGTCGTCCTCCGCTTCGTTTGGCTTTTCGTGTGCATAAGTTGTCCAGAAAACCGCGTGGAACCGGGAACCATCCTCACGAGGCGCTTTGAAATAGCGGCCTCACTTCGGTTGACTCGGGGCTCCAGTTGGATCTGGAGATCGCGTTAAGCGGTGTCTCAGCGAAGATCCAGCCCCACGGGCTTCTTCAGCCCGGCCGAAGATAAGTTGAAACGTCGGATGACGTAATCGAGGAGGCTCTTTTACCAGACTGCGACAATTTGGCAAGCATTATTTTCCGCGCCGGTCATAAAAGCTCCGGCGTTCACGCCGACGCCTGCCAAGTCCAAGCAATGGAGCCGACGACAGGATTTGAACCGGGCGAGCCCCTTGCCTTTTTTAGTTCGCCCTCAGGCTGACAGCGACGGCTCTTTCAGTCGCTCCGCGACATCCTCTGCTTGCAGCGCGTGAATCATCTCGCCGAGATCGCCGTTCATCATTCGGTCCAAACTATAAAGCGTTAGACCGATGCGATGATCGGTCACCCGATTCTGTGGAAAATTGTAGGTACGAATTTTTTCTTCGCGTCCGCCGGTGCCGATCTGGCCGCGCCGCTGCGCACTGTATTTCTCGGCTTCCTCGCGCTGCTTTCGCTCGAGCAAACGCGCGCGCAAGATCGACATCGCTTTCTCCTTGTTCTTGAGCTGACTACGTCCGTCCTGACAACGAACAATCGTGTTCGTCGGAATGTGCAGGACTTGCACGGCGGAATCTGTCGTGTTTACGCCTTGCCCACCGGGGCCGCCGGCGCGCGAAACTTCGATGCGTAAATCTTCAGGCTTCAATTCAAGATCGACATCTTCCGCTTCTGGCAACACCGCCACCGTGGCAGTGGAGGTGTGAATGCGACCCTGCGCCTCCGTCGCCGGAACACGTTGTACCCGATGCACGCCGCTCTCGTAACGCAGTTTCCGAAAAACCGACTCGCCGGAAACACGAAAGATCACTTCTTTTAGTCCGCCAAGCTCCGATGGACTCGATTCCAGGTCCTCGGTTTTCAATCCGGCAGTCTCGGCGTAACGATTGTACATCCGGTAGAGATCGGCGGCGAAGATCGCCGCTTCATTCCCACCCGTGCCGGCACGGATTTCCACGATCGCGTCTCGATTTTCATTCTCGTCCGGCGGAAGCAGGCTGATTTGGATCTCGCGCTCAAGGTCGGCCACCCGTTTTTCCAAATCGGGAATTTCATCGTCGGCCATGGCCGCAATCTCGACATCTCGCGAAGTGGCGAGCTCGCGGTTGTCGTCCAACTGACGTCGGGCCGCCTCTAGCTCGTTCCAGCGTTCGAGCATGCCCTTGATGATCGCATGTTCGCGCATGATTTCGCCGGCGCGTTTGCGATTATCAAAGAGACGCGGATCAGCGACTTCGCGTTCGAGTTCTGCGAAGCGTTCCCGTTTACGTTCAATTAAATGATTGAAATCCATATGCCTGTAGCCCCGAATGCTTTCGGGGGAAGAATGCGTTCGCCGCGGCGAACGCTAAAGAAGAGAGCTAACCCTTCGAGGCCCGCGTGGCTTTGGTGCTGCCATAACGGCGGGTGAATTTTTCCACGCGCCCGGCAGTATCGACGAACTTTTGTTCGCCGGTGAAAAATGGATGGCAAGCGGCACAAATACCGATCTTAATATCCCGACGCGTCGAGCGGGTGTGATACACCGCGCCGCACGCGCACACGATATCGGTCTCGTAATACTCTGGATGAATGCCTGCTTTCATCTTCAAAAAGGAACGCGGAATGTAGCCGCGTGGAGCTACTGGTGCAAGAGATGAAATCGAGTGACGCATTGCTTGCTGGCTGGAGGAAAACCCTCGGTCGTGCGAAAGATTCGCCCGCGATCTTCAACACGCGCGGCCAGGTCCTGCGAAGATTTTCCGACATCGAAGACCGCGCGCGCGATTTCGAGACCAAGGTCGACATGTTCGGCGCCGGAAGCGTCATCGCGATCCAAATTGGAAACCACGAAGATTGGCCGTCGATTTTGATCGCTTGTCTGCGCAAGCGGCTGGTTGTTCTTCCCCTGGAACAATCGATCAGCGATCAAGAGCGCGACGCTGCGCTGGAAGTCTGCCAGGCGAGAACTGTGGTGTCTGCTATCCCCAGCGGAAATTCCCCTGAGGTTTTGCCGCTGAGGACAGCGGCCTCTACAGCCAGATGGGGCGAAAATCAGCTGAATATCTTGAAACTAACTTCCGGCACGACGGCTGCGCCGCGCGCGATCCGATTTCGGAGCGAGCAGCTCCTCGCAGATTGCAATCAGATTTGCGACACGATGGGAATCAGCGATGTCGATCTGAATTTCGGTGTCATTCCAATTTCGCATTCTTACGGATTCAGCAATTTACTCACCCCGTTGATCGCGCGCGGCGTGCCGATGGTGTTGAGCCGGGATCGGATGCCTCGCGCCGTGCTTGTCGACCTTGCCACGACCAACGCGACGATTTTCCCCGGAATGCCGCTTTTCTATCAGGCGTTCTGTGAAATGGAGGACGTCCCTGCGCTGCCAAAACTCCGCCTCTGCATTTCCGCGGGTGCACCACTCGCCGTCACTGTTGCGCGACAGTTTCGGCAAAAATTCAAGATGCCCATCCATTCGTTTTACGGCGCGTCGGAATGCGGCGGGATTTGCTACGATCGCGATGGAACTAGTGAGTTGGAATGTTTTGTCGGTCCGCCGATGAAGGGCGTAGATGTGGAGATTATCGATCCCACAACCTCAGCCAGCCAAATTCGCGTACGCAGCGACGCAGTAGGCGACGGTTATTTTCCCGAATCCGATGAAGCAAAACTTAGCGGTGGATGTTTCGTTCCTGACGATCTGTTGAGCAGAACCGCAAACGGATTTCGGATTGTTGGCCGGGTTTCAGATGTAATAAATGTCGCTGGGAAAAAGGTCAATCCGGAGGAAGTGGAAGCGCATTTGCTGCGCTGTAGCGGTGTGCGCCAGGCGGTTGTATTTGGGCGGGCGTCGGCCCTCCGCAATGAAGAAGTGGCGGCATGCGTGGTTGCATCACCGGGCTTGAGAGAGGCCGATCTTTTGGAATTTTGCCGCGGCAGGTTGAGCAGTTGGCAGGTGCCGAAGCGGATTTTTATTGTGGACTCGATTCCGGTGAATGAGCGCGGGAAAATCAGCCGGCGAGAGCTTGCGCGTCGTTTCGCGACCGGGCGCGAGAGATCGCCGTTGCGATTATTGGGTTCTTGAGTAAAGCCTTCACATGGGATTTGCTTAGCAAAATCCTGGAGGACTATTATGCAGAAATCATTGGGCGAACCGGAACCAACAGAAGATCGAGTCGAACCTTCTGATATTGAACAATTGGATCAATCCAGCGGCCGGTACGCTCCACAGGAAGAGAAAACTTCTTCCGAGGGAACCGGCTCGCCACGGGACGAGTCCGTCCGACCGGCGGACGCGGAAGCAAAAGGCGCTGCTCAATCCCAGGAATGGTGGAGCACGTCGCAACCAGCCGGCGAGTGGGCGCAACCCGCCGCGACTACCGCAGCCGCAGACGTGGATGTACCACAGGAATCCGCCACGGCGGACGTTTACTTTTGTGGTCAAAAGACCTTGCTTTCTTTGAGCCGCGCACTGCAAGCGATCGCAAACGAGAAACTCTCCGGCGTGCTGCGATCGTTCTGGGACCGGGAGCCAATCGAACTCCTGACGCAGAATGGCGAGATTGTTTTCGCCACTACCCGTGACCCTGATCTTTATTGTCAGGAGACGCCAGCCGTTCTCGCCAATGTCGATGCGGAAATTGTTGCCATGGCACGCGCTCAACAGAGTGAGACCGGGACCCCGTTTTTCCTTGCCCTCGCTCGGCAGCAATCGATCCCGCGCCAACCCGCGATCGAGCTAGTCCAGCATTATGGGCAACGGCTTTTCTCCCAGCTTTGGAGCGTGCCGAGCGTGTGGATCATGTTTGAGAAGAACGCCGAACTATTGAGTGACGCGAGCGACGTATCCGCGGAGCCTAACGTGGACGACTGGGCATTGGAAACTTTGCGTTTTGTTCAGAGTCTCGATCAGCACGTAAACTTCGACCCAGCATCGATTCCGGCCTACACCAAAGATGGTTTCGAGCGGATTCAAAAACTGAAGTTGACCTCCGACGAGGCGCAATTCGCCTCGCAATTCAATGGCGTCCGATCCGTCCAGCAAATTGCGAAGAATCTGCGGCTCGATTTAAAATCGGCGCGCCTGACGCTGTTCCGGTTCCTCGCGCTTGAAATTGTGGAATGCTGGCCCGCCAGCACGGCTGCCAAACCGGAGAAGAAAAGCGCGGCTCAGCGTCTGAAGGGATTGATCGGACGCGGCCGATAGAACCACCCGAGAGTTTTCGGGCGGTCGCTCATGAAGAAAAGAGTTCTCGTCGTCGACGTCGGCGGCACATACATCAAACTGCTCATGTCGCGTTGCAATGAGCGTGAATTTGGGTCCGGGCGGGGCATGAGACCGCAACAATTGATCGCGAAGCTTAAAGAGAACGTGCGGGGCTGGAAGTTCGACGTGGCCTCAATCGGTTTCCCTGCGCCGGTGCGGAAAGGACGCATCATGAAAGATCCGAAACATTTGGGCAAAGGATGGACCGGATTCAATTTCAACAGAGCCCTCGGCGCTCCGGTGCGCCTGATCAACGATGCAGCCATGCAAGCGCTCGGCAGTTACCGCGGCGGGCGCATGCTCTTTCTGGGACTTGGGACTGGCCTCGGCTCCGCGCTGGTGTGGGACAAGACTTTGATGCCGCTCGAGCTCGGCGACCTGCCGTATCCCGATGGTAAAATCATCGAGGATTACCTCGGCATCCCAGGTGTGGCGCTTCTTGGAGAAAAGAAATGGAAACGCGAAGTGATTTATGCGGTCGTGCAATTAAAGAAATCTTTCATCGCCGAATACGTCGTACTCGGCGGCGGCCTGGTGCACCGTTTCGGTCGCCTGCCAAAGGGAATCAAGCACGGGCGAAATGAAAATGCACTTCTCGGTGGAATACGTCTGTGGGAAACCAAACGAAATTCCCGCGAACTGAAATGGTGCGTGCTTTGACTGCTGTACGTTTGCAGAATATTTGAGCCTTTTTTGCGTGTCCAATGTCCGAAAACTCTGAGCTGGATTTCTTTTAACGGGAATTCCAAATACAGAGTACAGAACGCGCAGAGGCCGAGCCATGCTCCAAGCTGAATGTCAAATGTTGAGATCTGACCCCACTTTCGACCGGACCGGCGACAAACGCGACCATTGCAGCGATCTCATCAACGTGCTCGTAGCGGTCGAGTGCAGTGGCGGCCTTCTGCGGCACTGTCCACTCGCTCGTCGCAGGATTCAACTCCGTGTCGACCGGACCCGGCTGAACGTTGTTAACCGTGATGCCTCGGCTCCCCGAGCTCTCGAGACAGCGCCTGAGTAAAAATCTTTACGGCTCCCTTCGTGGCCGCATAAAAGGCGAAGGGTTTTTCCCCGCTGGATTCCTACATCACGATCAGGGGATGAGCATTAAAACCGGCCACTTGCGATAGCCAAAACGATGGCAATGCCGCCAGCCTAATGGCTGGCAAAAGTAACAACTTTGTTACTTTTCTCTTGCATCTGGCAGCCCGGCCCGGTGCGAACATGCACAAAAAAGGACACATCATGAATCACAGCCTCTCAAGCTACGCAAGAAAACAGAAGATTGCGTTTAACGTCAAAAATCGGGTAATCTGGATTGTTTGCGCGGGAATTGCGCTCTTCGCAGCTTTTAGCGGAACGGCACGCGCCGTCGATCCCTTCCTACCCGACCAATTCACCATTTTTTCCACTGTGCCGCCGAACGGAGACGTGAATCCCTACGGCGTTGCCTTTGTGCCGCAAGGCTTCCAAAGCGGCACTGGGCCCCTACGACCAGGCCAAGTTCTGGTCTCAAATTTCAATAACAAAATGAACCTGCAGGGAACCGGCACCACGATCGTGCGTGTTTCTTCAAGTGGCCAGCCCTTTGTTTTCTTTGCCGGGCCGCCTCACCCAGGTGGATCAACCGGCCTTGGGCTTTCGACCGCACTGGCAATACTGCAGGGGGGGTTTGTGATTGTTGGAAATGTGCCTTCGACAGATGGCACATCCAAAACGGCCATGCCGGGTTCGCTCCTGGTAATTAACAATCAAGGGCATTTAGTCAGCGCGATTAGCGGGCCGCTCATTTCCGGACCATGGGACATGACCGTCATTGACGAAGGTAATCAGGCGATCGCTTTTGTCTCGATGGTGCTCTCAGGGAATGTCGTGCGATTGAATCTCGGTGTCTCTTCAAGTGGCGTAACGGTCACGAGCACGACCGTGATCGCATCCGGGTACGCACACAGGGGTGATCCGGCTGCCTTTGAGGTTGGGCCCACCGGTTTGGTATACGATCCGACGACGGATGTGCTTTATGTGGCATCCACAGCAGATAACGCCGTCTTTTCGGTTCAGAACCCAAGAACGAGAAACAGCAGCGGAGGCAAAGGCACGGTTGTTTACGCCGATGCTGTTCACCTGCACGGTCCGCTCGCCATGGCAGCGGCCCCAAATGGTGATTTGATCGTTGCCAACAGCGACGTGATCAATTCCAACCCGCTCCTGCCTAGCGAGTACGTCGAGTTCACCAAGCAAGGAAAGTTTATCAGCCAACTCTCAATCGATCCCGCACAGGGGGGGTCATTTGGGTTAGCAGTAAACGTTGCTGGGCAGCAGGCGTTCTTAGCTGCCGTGGATGACAACACAGCAACTCTAATCCTTTGGAGGACGCTGGTTTCCGACCCTTTTTAGCGGTGTACGGCAAGCCATCCTGACTAATCGCGGTCTTCGCGTTTGCCTGTGTTGCGCTTCAGCCGCTGGCGCAAGCAGCGTGCTTTGACTGCCGCCCGGATCGACATCTGCCAGGGAGGGGACTCGAACCCCTAAGGATTTCTCCACCAGATCCTAAGTCTGGCGCGTCTGCCAATTTCGCCACCCTGGCCCATTGATTTATTATTTGTATCCCTGGTGCTTTACACAACTGATTTTTCGATCTCAATTGGATTAGTCGAACGGCTTCGCAAAGATCGCGACCGAAGCGACAACGAAAACGAGAGGGAAGATTACGCGGGATTACCGATCAATTTTCTTGGCCTTGTTGTCTGAAGGAGTTCACTCTGCTCGGTGATCAGCAATTTCGAGTAACCGACGATATCAATGAACAAGACGTGTCCAATCTCGAATTTCACATCTGAGGAAGACGCCAAGGGCATGTGATTCGCGGCTGTTTTTCCCGACTCGGGGTTAAGAATACATTTTTAGAATTCTTTCAACTTGTCGAATCGCTTACCGGTTATATCAAGCTCCCGTAAAGAGCACAACCACCGAGCGCGCCTCGGCCCCGTAGACATAGCCAGGAACCGGCTTTGCCGTCTCCCACTCGACGATGTCGTGTGGGGAGTCGAGGCCGGTATCAATCCAGCGACGCCATGGATTTTCGCGTGGGCTATCCAATCGCGGCAGCTCGAAATCGAGCGGCTGCCAGTAAGCGTTGAAGATCATGTGAAAGAGAAATCTTTCCTCCCGGATTTCCACCGTAAATGCAATGCTATGCGAATTCTCGCCCCAGTCCGGCTGATTAAGTTTGATTCCGTGCCAGACCAAGTTCACGCCACGGAGGAGCTGGTTCAAGCTCACGCGCTGGCGCTCGGGCTCCGGGTCTCGCAGAACACGTCGCGCGTTGAGCAAGGTAACGAAGCGATGGACATCGGCATGCTTTGCCAGCAACGTCCAATCGAACCAGCTGGTTTCGTTATCCTGGCAATAGGCATTATTATTCCCGAGTTGTGTGCGCCGCGTCTCGTCACCCATGAGAAGCATGGGCATACCCGCAGAGAGCATCGTGACGGTTAAAAAATTCTTCACCTGCCGGTTTCTGAGCTTCTCCACAACGGGATCATCGCTGACCCCTTCAACGCCGAAGTTCCAGCTTCGGTTGTCGTTCGCGCCATCACGATTGTCTTCGCCGTTCGGCTCGTTGTGCTTTTGGTTGTAGGAGACAAGATCGTTGAGCGTGAAACCGTCATGACACGTCACGAAGTTAACGCTTTGCTCAGCCTCACGTTCTTCATGACCGTAAATTGCCGGGCTACCCAGCAAACGGTCAGCAAAGAGTCCGACAGAACCCTCGTCCCCGCGAAAAAAACCCCGAACATCATCTCGGAACCGTCCGTTCCACTCCTTCCAACTGTCCCCAATAAAGCTGCCGACCTGATACAAGCCGGCAGCATCCCACGCCTCGGCGATGAGCTTCGTGCCCGCGAGTACCGGGTCCGACTCAATATCCCACAGCACTGGCGGGTTCGGCAGCGGTTGGCCCGACGCATCGCGCGCCAGGATCGAAGCGAGATCGAACCGGAACCCATCCACATGCATGGCTTCGACCCAATAACGCAGACTGTCCACGATCATACGCCGGACGATGGGATGATTCGCATTGAGCGTGTTTCCCGTACCGCTATAATTGGCGTAGCGCGAGCGATCTTGTTCGAGAATGTAGTAGGTGGTGTTGTCCAAGCCGCGAAAACTCACGGTCGGTCCGTCGTCACTGCCTTCGGCAGTGTGGTTGAAGACAACATCGAGAATGACTTCCATACCCGCACGGTGAAGCGCCTTGACCATATCCCTGAACTCGTCGAGCGCCCCGAGTGGATCCTGCCGCGAACTGTAAGCCTGGTGCGGCGCAAAGAATGAAACCGGCGCGTAACCCCAATAATTGACCAGTTCGGGCGGAGCATCCTGAGGATCGAACTGGAACACGGGCATCAATTCGACTGCCGTTACCCCGAGGTCTTTCAGATACGAAATTTTCTCAATCAGGCCGGCAAAGGTGCCGCGTTTGTCCTTCGCTACGCCGGAACTCGGATGTCGAGTGAAACCGCGTACGTGCATTTCGTATATGATGGTTTGGGAAGAGGGGCGCTTGAGCGGCGTGTCACCTTCCCAATCGTAGCCATGCGGATCAGCCACTACGCTCTTCATCGCCGTTGCGGCATTGTCGCCTTCCTTTCGGGCAGCGTCTCGACTGTAATGCTTCGGAACCATTACGCCCCGTCCGTATGGGTCGAGAAGCACTTTAGCAGAATCGAAGCGCATTCCAGTCGGAGGATCGAATCTTCCGTCAACTCGATAACCGTAGATCTGCCCTGCTTTCACGCCCGGCACGAACACGTGCCAATAGTGATAGGTGCGGCTGGATGCAGGTTCGATCCGGATGACACGCACGGGCCGGGCATCATCGACGCAATCAAACAGGAGCAGCTCGACCGCTGTTGCGTGCTTTGAATAGACGCTAAAATTTGTTCCTTCAGGAGAAAGAGTCGCTCCCAGAGGAGAACTTCGTCCTTCTTTGGTCTCTTGTGTCATTTGTGATGTCCCGCGGAGAGCTTTTTTCGCTCTACAGACAATGCTTTTTCAAATCTGAAATCCTAAACTCAAATCTGCACCGCCCTAAGATGTAGTGAACAGCAGCATTCCATGACTAGGTCGGAAAGCAGCCTGGGATCCCCGGGGCGAG
>Ga0207684_10003410_pt1 | contig 15543 bp, 8 predicted proteins | sample KBSK5501metaG_FD_184342 | JGI IMG/M metagenome (GOLD analysis project Ga0207684, IMG submission 184342) | Corn, switchgrass and miscanthus rhizosphere microbial communities from Kellogg Biological Station, Michigan, USA - KBS K5-50-1 metaG... | ecosystem: Host-associated > Plants > Roots >...
TCCAGCTGGCCCGCAAGACCATACGAACGGCGCTCCCCAGACAGGACTCGAACCTATAACCCTCGCCTTAACAGAGCGTCGCGCTGCCAATTGCGCCACTGGGGAATGAGAGATGCCACGCTTTGCCGTCTGTTCCGGTCCTGGCGCGTGGCCAGCCTTCGTAGCGGGCGTGGGAGTCGAACCCACCTGGCTCGGCTTATGAGGCCGTTGAGCACGACCGGTGCTCCTGCCCGCAGTAGCCCCACGGAGACTCGAACTCCGTCCCGGGGAGTGAAAATCCCCGATCCTAACCCATAGACGATGGGGCCGTGAGTAGCTCGTACCGGATTTGAACCGGTGATCTCCGCGTTGAGAACGCGGCGGGATGACCGCTACCCTAACGAGCCGTGCGCCGCCCGGGACTCGGACCCGGAACCGTTCGCTTAGAAGGCGACCGCGCTGTCCAGTTGCGCCAGCGACGCTCTGTCGTGCCCCGCCCAGGATTCGAACCTGGACTCTGACAGATTAAAAGTCTGCGGTTTTGCCATTAAACTAGCGGGGCGTCAGACGGGTATCTGCCGCACCTGTTTGTTGTGCATTGCTACCTCCAGTGTCGTGGGGCGAGCAGGGGTTGAACCTGCACATCTCCCGCTTATAAGACGGGCGCCGTCACCGTTTGGCTACCGCCCCTTCGTAGCGAGAACCCGGATCGAACGGGTGGCCTTCCGAGCATGAATCGGACGCTCTTGCCGACTGAGCTATCTCGCCATGGTCCTGACCCCAGGAGTCGAACCTGGTCCGGCCGCTTATCAGACGGCGATGCACACCACCTACACCAGGTCAGGGCGGAAACTGGAGGTGTCGAGCCCCCGGGATTTGTGATCCCGCACGGGTGTTCAAAGCCCGCTCGCGCGCCGGCGCGTCAGTTTCCCTGGCGGAAGCCGGAGGCCCTGATCCCCTGGCGGTCACCCCGCCTCACCCGATTTCGGATCGGGGCCTGCCCAGGCAGGTTCAGCTTCCATGTGCGGAGGACGGAGGACGTGAGCCCCACCCGGCTACCCGGGCCATTCGCTTTCCAGACGAAGCCCGTACGCCTGCCCGGTTCATCCTCCAAGAGCGGAAGGCGGACTACTCGAAAGCCATGCCTCGCGACACGCATCCGCTAGCAACGGAGCCCGGTGCGCCTGCCCGGTTCACCTTCCTTGAGTACCGCCCGCGGGACTCGAACCCGCACGTCCCTGGGTCTGAGCCAGGTGCCTCCTGCCAATTGGGCTAGAGCGGCTTGGAGTGGATGACCGGCTACGACCCGGTGACCTCTTGCTTGGCAAGCAAGCGCTCTACCTGCTGAGCTACATCCACATGGAGCCCCCGACCGGAATCGGACCGCGTGACCTCACCCGTACCGGGGGTGTGCTCTGCCACTGAGCTACAAGGGCGTGAAAAATGCTGGCTGGGGAAGCGCGATTCGGACGCGCATTGCACGGCTCCAAAGGCCGGCGGGCTGCCAGTTACCCCATTCCCCATCGGAGCCTTCGGCCGGTACCGACCCGGCGCCCTCTCGTTTACAGAACGAGCGCTCTGCCTACTGAGCTACGAAGGCGTGGTGTGCTCGGCGGGACTTGAACCCGCAACATCCGGCATCTCGGGCCGACCTCTCTGCCAGCTTGGAGTACGAGCACGTGGAGCCTCTGACTGGCCTCGAACCAGTTGCCTTCGCTTTACGAGAGCGACGCTCTGCCGGATGAGCTACAGAGGCGTGGCTGCCGGGCAAGGACTCGAACCTCAATAACCAGCTCCAGAGGCTGGCGTATTGCCATTAGACGACCCGGCATCAAGTACGGGCGGCGGGACCCGAACCCGCATGGGCCTTGCGGCCCGGCAGCTTTTGAGGCTGCTGTGTATACCGTTCCACCACGCCCGCTCGTGACCTGGTGCGCCGTGAGAATTACGATATCCCGCCACCCGGGTTAAGAGCCCGGTGCTCTGCCTCTGAGCTAACGGCGCGCAGAGCCCCACCGGGGAATTGAACCCCGCTGACCAGCTTGGAAGGCTGGCGCATCACCACAATGCTTGTGAGGCGTGGTGCCACCTGCTGGAGTCGAACCAGCGACCTCCCGGGCTTCAACCGGGCGCTCTTACCGTCCTGAGCTAAGGAGGCATGGTCGGGATGGCAGGATTCGAACCTGCGGCTTCCTGCTCCCAAAGCAGGCGCGCTAACCAAGCTGCGCTACACCCCGGTCGGGATAGCTGGATTTGAACCAGCGACTTCTGCCTCCCGAAGGCAGCGCCCTGGCCAAGCTGAGCCATATCCCGTTCGTGGACCGCCGGAGACTTGAACTCCGCACCTCCGGTTTGCAGGACCGGCGCTCTGCCAGATGAGCTAGCAGCCCACGGAGTGCCCCCGCGTGCGAGGGCACACCTGTCGTACTGAGCGGGCTTGGCGGCCCGCTCGTTCATGGTGTTCCGCTGTGGATTTGTCAAGTACAGCCAGGCACGTTCACCCCGGAGGGTGGTGCTCCGCAGGGATGGCAGGAGTCGAACCCACAACCAGCGGTTTTGGAGGCCGCCGCGCTACCGTTGCGCCACATCCCTATGCAATTGAAAAACCGCCCGCTGGGGCTTCCCGGGCGGGCGGCTTCTGGTTGAGCGTGTTGTTGCTCTATCCAGAAGCCTCCCGGGCCGCCAGTGTCCCCGGCTGCAGGCGCGCAGACGCGGGCATGCTGGCATGCCTTTCGTCTCGCTCGCACCGGATGGGTGACCAGGGATTCACGGTGATTCCTTCCACATTGCCTATCCACAACTGTACGGAGCAACGTCCGGAGCGGCAACGGTATTTCCCAGCGGCGTGATAGCTGACACGCCGAGCCTGGTTCCACCGGGAGTCGACCACGACAGCGGGGCGAACGTGGACCGCGTCTCCGGCCACCTGCTCATGTGAGTTTCATGCCGCCGTGGCAGGCCAGCCACCGCGAGAACGCTGCCGAGCAGGCGTTTTGCCGGCCGATAGGCAGGCGGCGGGCGGTCGCCGGCGCAGGGCCGTCGACGGACCCTGGCAGGCGGGCTTACGCTCCGGCTCACGCAGCGATCAGCGAAGCGCTTCGACAGCCTGCGGCCTGGCATTTCCGCTGACGGTCGGCGCCCGCAGGGCCAAAGCGTGCCCGGGACCCCAGTCTCGCGCGACAGCCATCCATTCCCCGCGGTCCGCCGCCGAGAGAGGAACCCGCGATGCGAAGAAACCCCCTCAGCGTCGTCCTCACGACGCTCGCCACGGTCGCGGCCACCTCGGTGCCGATCGTGGCCCTGACCGCGGCCGTGACCGCCGCGCCCGCGGCGTCCGCAGCCAACGCCACGCAGCCGTATACCTGGCAGAACGTCAAGATCGGCGGCGGCGGTTTCATCGACGGCATCGAGTTCAGCCCTGCTCAGCAGAACCTGCTCTACGCGCACACCGACATCGGCGGGGCCTACCGCTGGAACCAGTCCACCAGTACCTGGACGCCCTTGCTGGACTGGGTCGGCCAGAGTACCTGGGGCTGGAACGGCGTCGTCAGCCTCGCGCCCGACCCGGGCAACGCGAACAAGGTGTGGGCCGCGGTGGGCATGTACACCAACAGCTTCGACCCGAACAACGGTGCCATCCTGCGCTCCTCGAACCAGGGCGCGACCTGGCAGTCGACCACGCTGCCGTTCAAGCTCGGCGGGAACATGCCCGGCCGGGGCATGGGCGAACGACTGGCCGTCGACCCCAATGACGACAACATCCTCTACCTCGGCGCCCCGAGCGGGAACGGACTGTGGCGCAGCACCGACGGCGGGGTGACCTGGTCGCAGGTGACCAGCTTCCCGAACGTCGGCAACTACGCGCCTGACCCGACCGACACCTCCGGCTACAGCAGCGCCCTGGAGGGCGTCACCTGGGTCGCCTTCGACAAGGCCACCGGCACCACGGGAAGCGCGACCCAGACCATCTTCGCCGGTGTCGCGGACCTGCAGAACACCGTCTATGAGAGCACCAATGGCGGCTCAACATGGACCCGGGTGGCTGGTCAGCCGACTGGTTTCCTGGCCCACCATGGAGTCGTCGACTCGGTCAACGGCATCCTGTACATCGCCACCAGCAACACCGGCGGCCCCTACGACGGCTCGTCTGGCGACGTCTGGAAGTACACCATCGCCACCGGCGCCTGGACCCAGATCAGCCCGGTTGTGTCCTCGGACACCAGCAATGACTACTTCGGCTACAGCGGGCTGGCCATCGACCCTGAGCATCCGAGCACGATCATGGTGACCGCCTACAGCTCGTGGTGGCCGGACACCATCATCTGGCGCAGCACCAACGGTGGTTCCACGTGGAACAAAATCTGGAACTGGACCAGCTATCCAAGCCGGAGCTTCAGCTACACCCAGGACATCTCGTCCGAGCCATGGCTGACCTTCAACCAGCAACCCGTCACGCCGGTGATCACGCCGCTGCTCGGCTGGATGACCGAGGACCTGGCGATCGACCCGTTCAACTCCAACCGGATGATGTACGGCACCGGCGCCACCTTGTACGCCACCAGCAACCTGACGAACTGGGACTCCGGCGGGACCATCACCATCACGCCGATGGTCAACGGCCTCGAGGAGACCGCGGTCAACGCGCTGATCAGCCCGCCCTCCGGGGCGCCACTGCTGTCCGCGCTCGGCGACCTCGACGGCTTCGTGCACACCAGCCTGACCACCGTGCCGACCGCGGCACAGATGTACCAATCACCCAGCCTGACCAGTGGCGACAGCCTCGATTACGCCGAGCTCAACCCGAGCGACATCGTCCGGACCGGTGACGTCAACAAGACGACCAGCCCTAACATCAACCGGATCGGCTTTTCCACCAACGGCGGCACGAACTGGTTCCAGGGCCAGGAACCACCGAACGTCACCGGCGGCGGAGTCGCCGCGGAATCCGCCAACGCGAGTTCCACCGTGTGGAGCCCGGCGGGCACCGGCGTCTATTACTCGACGAGCTTCGGTGGCTCGTGGACGGCATCGGCCGGCATCCCGGCCGGCGCGACCGTAGCCTCTGACCGGGTCACCCCCACAGAGTTCTACGGCTTCTCCGGCGGCACGTTCTACGTGAGCACCAACAGCGGCGCCGCGTTCACCGCCACGGCCGCGACCGGGCTGCCGACATCTGGCACCGTCTTCATCAAGGCCATGCCCGGCCATGCCGGCGACATCTGGCTGGCCGGCGGGTCGAGCACCAACTCAGGCATCTGGCACTCGACCAATGCGGGCGCCACCTTCACCAAGCTCAGCAACGTGACCGCGGCCCAGAACATCGGCTTCGGCAAGGCCGCGCCCGGCCAGACCTACATGGCCCTCTACACGATCGCCACCATCGGCGGCACGCAGGGCATCTTCCGGTCCGACGACGCGGGCGCGGACTGGATCCAGATCAACGACGCCCAGCATCAGTGGGGCAACATCGGCCAGGCGATCACCGGCGACCCCCGGGTCTATGGCCAGGTCTACGTCGGCACCAACGGCCGCGGCATCATCTACGGCAACCCGGCCGGTAACATCACGCCGTCGCCCACCCCGACCGCGACCAGCGCGTCACCCACCCCGACCGCGACCAGCCCCAGCCCCTCCCCGAGCCCGACCGCGACCGCGACCGGGTCGGCCACTGCCTGTCACGTCAGCTATGTGACGCAGAGCCAGTGGGCCGGCGGGTTCACGGCCAACGTCACGGTCAACAACACCGGGACAGCGCCGATCAACGGCTGGACCGTGGTGTTCACGTTCGCCGGTGACCAGAAGATCACCGCAGACTGGAACACCACCATCAGCCAGAGCGGCGAAAAGGTGACCGCGACGAACGTCGGCTACAACGCCGCGATAAGCGCGGGCGGCAACACCGCGTTCGGCTTCCAGGGCACCTGGACCAGCAGCGACAGCCCGCCAGCCAGTTTCACGGTCAACGGCACCACCTGCACCTGAGCTACCGGGCCTGCGGGCGGCGGCGGCTCGCTCATGCCGCCGCCCGCACGCCGGCGGCTCGGCACAGTCAGGGGAACACGGTGACCGGAGAACGGCGGGCTGTAACTTTCAGCAGGCCGCGCGGGAAAGTGCGATGACACGGAGCCGAGGCACGGACACTGGGTGACCGGTGCTTGACAGCCGTCCGAGCGGCTCGGACGATCGCACCGATCGGCGCGCAGCAGCCGCGCCGGCCCGAGGAGCTCCCATGCGCCTATCCCTGATCCCGACGGCAGTGCGTGCCCTGCGACGCGGTCCGGCGGCCCTCGCCATGGCGGTGCTGAGCGCCGGCGCATTGTCGGCCGCACCTGCCGTGGTGCCTGGGCCGGCCGCGGCTGCTGGGCCGGCCACGGTCAATGTGAGCGTCAACGCTGGCGAAGGCCTCGGCACGATCCCGTCCACCGCCTACGGGCTCAACTCCGCCGTCTGGGACAGCCAGATGAACGTCCCGCAGGTGCAGGGACTGCTCCAGCAGGCCGGCGTCCAGATGCTGCGCTACCCCGGCGGCTCCTACGGTGACATCTACCACTGGCAGGACAACACCGCGCCGGGCGGTTACGTGGCCCCCGGGACCGGCTTCGACGCGTTCATGGGCACCGTCAAGAAGATCGGCGCCCAGCCCATGCTCATCGCCAACTACGGCACCGGGACCCCGCAAGAGGCTGCGGCCTGGGTGCAGTACGCCAACATCACCAAGGGATACGGCGCCAAGTACTGGGAGATCGGCAACGAGATCTACGGCAACGGGTACTACGGCGCCGACTGGGAAGCCGACAATCACGCGACCAAGAGCCCCGCGACCTATGCCGGCAACGTGCTCCAGTACGCCAGCGCGATGAAGGCAGCCGACCCGACGATCAAGATCGGCGCCGTGCTGACCCTGCCGGGCAACTGGCCGGACAGCGTGGTGGGCTCGGGAGACAGCGGGGACTGGAACAAGATCGTCCTGTCGGCCGCGGGATCGGCGATCGACTTCGTGATCGTGCACTGGTACCCGGGCGGATCCGGCGCGGCGGGCATGCTCACCGAGCCCGCGCAGGTCGCGGGTGAGCTTGCGCAACTGCGCCAGGAGATCGACAAGTATGCCGGGCCCAACGGGCCGCACATCGGCATCGCGATGACCGAGGTCAACTCCAACGTGGACGAGGACACCCAACCGGACGCGCTGTTCGGCGCGGACACCTACCTGACCGCACTGGAGAACGGGGTGTTCACCGTCGACTGGTGGGACACCCACAACGGGCCGAACACCATCTCCACCGCGCCTGACGGTGCCACCGACTACAACGACTACGGCGTCCTGTCCAGCGGCACCTGCGTCGGCACCACCTGTGAGCCACCGCTGAACACGCCGTTCCCGACCTACTACTCGCTCGCCATGCTCAGCAAGCTCGGCCTGCCCGGCGACACGATGGTGCGCGCGGGCACCGACCAGCAACTGGTCGCCGCGCACGCCGTGCGCAACGCCAACGGTGACCTGACCGTCATGCTGGTCAACAAGGACCCGGTCAACGCCTACCCGGTCAGCCTGCACTACGCCGGTTTCACCCCGGCCGCCGCGACGCCGACCGTCTACACCTACGGCGACGAAGCCTCGTCCATCGCCTCATCGGCGGCGGGCACCGCGTCCAGCCAGATGCTGCCGCCGTACTCGATCGAGACCATCGTGCTCCAGCCGCAGGCCGGCACGCAGAGCGCGTTGTCCGCGCCCACGGCCCCATCGGCCAGCAACGTGACGGACACGCAGGCGACCATCTCCTGGAGCCCGTCGGCCGGCGGCCAGGCGACCCGGTACGAGGTCTACCGGCAGTTCGGCACGGACAGCGAACTGCTCGGCAGCTCCACCTCGGGCTCGTTCACCGTGAACAACCTGGTTCCCGGCACCTCATACACGTTCAACGTGCTGGCTCGGGATCAGCAGGGATACCTGTCCCTGCCGTCCGTGCCGGTCACCTTCACCACCGGCACCCCCGGCACAAGCACCTGCGCGGTCAGCTACAACGTGACCCAGGGCTGGGGCAGCGGGTACGTCGCCAACATCGCCGTCACCGACACCGGGCCAAACCCGCTCAACGGGTGGACGCTGGCCTTCACGTTCCCGGCCACGACCGAGTCGTTCAACTCCGGCTGGAACGGCAACTGGAGCGCGAGCGGGCGCAACGTACAGGTGACCAGCCTGAGCTGGAACGGCGTGCTGGCGGCCAACGGCGGCAACTCGGCCGACCTCGGCTTCGTCGGCGCCAACAGCGGCGCCTACCCATCGCCGGCCGCGTTCACCCTCAACGGGACGGTGTGCACCACTACCTACTCATCCTGACCGGGGCCGCGCCGCCGCGCCGCCGCGGCGGCGCGGCTCCTGTCGGCCACCGCTGGTAACCTCTCGGCCCTGTGAGTACCCCCGCGTCCGCGACGCACGATGAGGGCAGTTGCCGTGAAGCTTCCGTGAGGCCTGATTTGGTTTTGTCCTTGCGAAGCTGGCAGCGGGACGCGTACGAGGAGTACTTCCGCATTCCCAGGCGTGATTTCCTGCTGGTCGCGACGCCGGGAGCGGGGAAGACGGCATACGCCCTGACCATCGCGGCCGAGTTGCTGGCCCGCCGGGAGATCGCCGCGATCACCGTGGTGACGCCGACGGAGCACCTGAAACACCAGTGGTCTCAGGCGGCAAACCGCCTCGGGATCCCGCTGGACCCGGCCTACCGCAACGCGCAGGGACGGGCATCGGCCGACTTCACCGGGGTAGCGGTGACTTACGCGCAAGTGGCCGCCCACCCGGCGCTGCACATGGCGCGCACCCACCGCAGGCGGACGCTGGTGATCTTCGATGAGATCCATCATGCGGGCGACGCCCTGTCGTGGGGCGAGGCGATCAGGGAGGCATTCGAGCCGGCCAGGCGCAGGATGGGGCTGACCGGGACCCCGTTCCGCAGCGACGCCAACCCAATCCCGTTCGTGACGTACGCCGAGGACGCCGACGGCGCCCGGCGCAGCGTGTCCGACTATGTCTACGGGTACGGGCCCGCCCTCGAGGACGGCGTGGTAAGGCCAGTGATCTTCCTCGCCTATTCCGGCGAGATGCGGTGGCGGACCCGGGCCGGCGACGAGATCACCGGCACCCTGGGCGCCCCGATGACCTCCGATCAGCTCGCCCAGGCATGGCGGACCGCGCTGGACCCCGAGGGAGAATGGGTCGCCCGGGTGCTGGAGGCCTCGGACCGGCGGCTCACCGAGGTGCGCCGGGTCATGCCGGACGCGGCCGGCCTGGTGATCGCCGGCGATCACGCGGACGCGCGCGCCTACGCAGCGCTGCTGCGCCGCCTGACCGGGACCCGCCCGGTGGTCGTGCTCTCCGACGACCCCGCGGCCAGCAGGAAGATCGCCGCGTTCGCGACGTCCGACGACCGGTGGATGGTGGCCGTCCGGATGGTCTCCGAGGGGGTGGACATCCCGCGGCTGGCCGTCGGCGTGTACGCGACGAGCGTGAGTACCGCGCTGTACTTCGCGCAGGCCGTGGGCCGGTTCGTCCGGGTGAGGCAGCGCGGCGAGACGGCCTCGGTGTTTCTGCCGTCGATCCCTGTCCTGCTCGGTTACGCGGCGGAACTGGAAGCCGAACGGGACCATGTGCTGCGCCGCCGCGATGATGACGAGCAGCGTGAACTCGCCGACGCGCAGCGCAGGCATGACCGCCCTGACCAGCTTGGCGAGGCGCCGTTCACGGCCCTGGGGGGGTCGGCCCACTTCGACCGGGTGCTCTACGACGGCGGCGAGTTCGGCACGTCGGCGGAAGAGGAGGACTTCCTGGGCCTGCCGGGGCTGCTCGATCCGGAGCAGGTCGCGCTGCTGCTGCGCAAGCGCCAAGCCGGGCAAGAAGGGCCCGGCCGGCTCGCAAAGACCATATATCCCGAACGAAACCGCAAAGGCACTGCCGTAGCCCCGGCGACGGCCGGCAACGCGGATCCCGCCGCCACCACGCCCGCTGGCACCCGGGAGACGCTCGCCGCCTTGCGCAAGGAACTGAACGGGCTTGTCGGAGCCTGGCATCACCGGACCGGCCAGCCGCACGGAGTGATACACGCGGAACTGCGCCGCGTATGCGGCGGACCGCCACTGCCGGAGGCCACTGGGGAGCAGATTAGGGCGCGAATCGAGACGGCCCGCCGCTGGGCGTCATCCGGCCGCTGACCTGGGGCCTTCCGGGCGGTTGGGTTTAGGTGTAATGTCCACCTGGGGCCGGTTGGATTTGGTCCTGACGGCGGACGAAGTTGCGGAACAGGCGGACGAAGTTGCGGAACAGGAAGGTGCCTTCCGTGGCCGAAGACCTTTCCCAGCCCGGCCATAGGCCGTTAACCATTCAGGCAGTGCGTGATCGCCATTTACCGCCGCTGATCAAGGCGGACGCCATGGCGCGTGCGCTGAATATCCCGCTCGGTGGCATATCTTTAGCGGTGGCGACGGCTTTTATCACCGATCGTCAGCCGCTCAACAGCTCCTGCCCGCGAATACAACGCGCCGTGGGCACCGATGAAGCCCATCCATTCGACGTCCATTTAGCGGAAAGGCCAGCCGTCAGCGGCGGCGGCCGGGCCGCCGGGGGCGTTGACACCGGTGATCGCGGGCGGCACGGTGAAGCCGGCGCGGACGCTGGGGAGCCGCCGGCCAGCGGTGATCGATGGGCGTTCGGATCATATCGTCTGGGCCGACCGGCTGACCGGCTTCCTATGTCCGGCCAGCTCACGCACAAGGAGGGGACCGCATGTCGCGGTACGACTGGGGCCAGACTCACCCGGGCATCGAACGTCTGGAGAAGGCGGTGGATCCAGCCCGCAGACGGGTTGTCAGCCATCCCCTGTACAAGAACCTCGACAGCCTCGATGCGGTCGTCACCTTCATGGAGCACCACGTGTTCGCCGTGTGGGACTTCATGTCGCTGCTGAAATCCCTGCAGCGCAACCTGACCTGCGTGGAGGTCCCCTGGGTGCCGACCGGGCCGGCCGGCAGCCGGCGGCTGATCAACGACATCGTGCTGGTCGAGGAGAGCGACGAACTCGGCAACGGGTTCATCAGCCACTTCGAGCTGTATCTCCAAGGCATGGCCGAGGCAGGCGCCGACACCGAGGCTATCAACGCGTTAGTCGCCCTCTTGCGCGCTGGAAGGCCGGTCCTGCCCTCACTGGCCGAAGCCGGGGCCCCGGCTCCCGCGGCGGAGTTCGTCAGGGCCACCTGGGGACTCATCGAGAGTGCCCCGGTGCACTGCCAGGCGGCGGCGTTCGCATTCGGCCGGGAGGATCTGATCCCCGACATGTTCGACCAGGTCGTCGCGGTTAACCGGGAGCAGGGTAACCGGCTCGCCGCGTTCGTCGACTATCTCGACCGGCATATTGAGGTGGACAGCGAAGAGCACACGCCGATGGCCATGCAGATGCTCGCCGACCTGTGCGCCGACGACGAGGGCAGGTGGCGGCAGTGCGAAGACACCGTCAACGCCGCGCTCAGGGCGCGGATCAGGCTGTGGAACGACATCCACGCCGCCATTGAGGAACAGCGCGCGAGGCGCCAGGACAGCGCGGCGGCACCCGGGGGCAGGCCCCGGTAACTCGGCGGGACCTGAAATTTTCATGAGCGAGTCCCGCCATGGCATCTTCGCTAATCAGCGCGGCAGCAGCTGCCTGGCAGCATGGCAGCTTTCTCACACGAACCTTTTCCGGGGCGGCTGATAAACACTGCATATCCCATTGTCCCGTCAATTTCAGCTAATCAGGAACCAGCGCCCGGCGAGGAATGGATGAAGGATAGCGCGCGGCACGTCGTCATTACTGGCCTGGGCGCCGCCGCCGCGGCCGGCCGGGGCACCGGTGCGCTGCTCGACCTGGTGCTCGCCGGCGAGCCGGCCTTCTCCCCGGTGACGAGGTTCGCCGTGACACGCTGCCGGGTCACGGTGGCCGCGGCACTGCCGGGCTCGCCCGTGCTCGCCGGCGAACTGGCCGCCGTGATCGCCGACGCCTGCGATGCGGCGGCCATGAGCTCGCGTGACCGGGCCGGCTCACCGCTGTTACTCGCGCTGCATTCGGATGCCGCCGCCGCGCGCGACCCGCGCGCGGGGCAGGCCATCGGCGGGCTGGCGGCCGGGATGGCCGGCCGTTGCGGCCTCGCGGGCACGCTGCGGACCTATACCACCGCCTGCGTGGCCTCGAGCACCGCGACCGCGGACGCGGCAGCGATGATCGTGTCAGGACAGGCGGACCGCGTCGTGGTGGCCGCCGGGTACCTCGTCGACCCGGACAGCTTCGGCGTCTTCGACGCAGGCCGGGCGCTGGCCACGGACGGCCAGCTACGGCCGTTCAGTGCGGGCCGGCGGGGCATGCTGCTCGGTGACGGGGTGGCCGCGGTCGTGCTGGAGTCGGCCGCGACGGCGCGCCAGCGGGGCGCGACGGTACTGGCCTGGCTGGCAGGCTGGGGCCGTGCGGGCGACGCCTATCACGTCTGCCGGCCGCGCCCCGACGGGACCGGGCTGGCCAGGGCGATCGGCAATGCCCTGCGCCGGGCCCAGGTCGGCCCCCAGGAGATCGGGTACATCAACGCCAGCGGCTCTGGCACCTCGTTCGGCGACGCGGCCGAATCGGCCGCGCTGCATCGCGCGTTCGGCCCGGCGGTGCGGCACATTCCGGTCAGCTCGACGAAATCCGTGCACGGCCACGCCCTGGAGGCATCGGCCCTGCTCGAGTTCGTGGGGACCGTCCTGGCCCTGCGGAGCGGGCAGCTTCCGGTCAACGCGGGATTCCTGGCCCCCGATGACGAGTGTGAACTCGATCTGATCCTCGGCACGCCACGGCCGCGGCGACCGGGCTACGCACTGAGCCTGAACGCCGCGTTCGGCGGGGCCAACACGGCGTTGCTGGTCGGTGTCGCGTGAACACCGGGCCAACGGCGCGGGCTGCGCCCAGTGAACTGGCCGCACCCGACGAACTGGCCGCACTCGACGGCCCGGGCGGGCTGACCGTGCTGGCCCGCGCGCAGTGGCCCGCGCGCGATGACGACGTCCTGCCGCCGATTCCGGGCTTTATCGTCTCCTCGTTCAGCCCGCTGGTGGCCGAACTGGCGGAACGCTGCCTGCGCCGGTACTTCGGCCTCCGCCCGGCCGATCAGGTCCGCGGTGAGCGCACCGCGGTGCTGCTCGCCAGCACCACGGGCGATCTCGCCACCGCCGCCGCGATCGCCGAGGCGGTGGACGCCAGCCGTCGCGTCCCGCCGCTGTTGTTCTACCAGTCCAGCCCGAACGCCGTCGTGGGTCATCTGACCGCGCGCTGGGGGCTGGCCGGTCCCGTGGTGTGCACGAGCCCGGCCGCAGGCACGCTCACCGATGCGCTCCAGAGCGCCGTCCTGCTGATCGAGGACGGCGACGCGGCCGCGGTGCTGGTCATCGTGGCCGAGCAGGGACGGGCCGGCGCGGGAGCCGGCGCGGGAGATGACCACGGCACCGCGATGCTCGTGGGCCCGAGAGCCTGGCCGCCGGCCGCTACTCGTCAGGAGGGTGAAAGATGAAGATCCAGGGGATTGACCACGTCGAGTTCTATGTCGGCGACCTACAGCAGCGCGCCGCTGATCTGTGCACCACACTCGGCTTCCGGGTGCACGGCCGTGGCGGCCCGGACACCGGCTTACTGGGCCAGCGCTCGCTGCTGCTCGGCCAGGGGCGGGCCCAGATCGTGCTCACGGCCGCCCTGGACCCGGGCCATCCCGCCGCCGGATACGTCCAGCGGCACGGCGACGGCGTGGCCGCGGTGGCGCTGCGCACCGATGACGTCCGCGCGGCGTTCGCGGAGGCGGTCGCGGGTGGAGCGACCGCGTTGGCTGGCCCGGCCTATGCCTCCAGCGACAGCGGCCAGGTGGGCACGGCGTCCGTGTCTGGCTTCGGCGATGTGACGCACAGATTGATCGAGCGCACCGGCCTGGCCGGCGCCGCGGGCGTGGCGGACGAATTCGCGCCGGGGATGATCCGGGTGACGCCCCCCGCTCCCGATCCGGCCGATGGCGTCTTCGAGGCCATCGACCACATCGCGGTCTGCCTGCCAGCCGGCGAGCTCGCCGGGACGGTCCGGTTCTACCAGGAAGCGTTCGGCCTCGGCGAAATCTTCGATGAGCGGATCGAGGTGGGCGGCCAGGCGATGCTGTCGAAGGTCGTCCAGGACGCCACCCGGGAGGTGACCTTCACCCTGATCGAGCCCGACCTCGGCCGCGACCCCGGGCAGATCGACGAGTTCCTGGCCTCACACGGGGGCGCCGGGGTCCAGCACGTGGCCCTGCGGACGGGAGACATCACGAACGCGGTCCGGGTGCTCGCCGGCCGGGGCGTGGAGTTCCTCAGCACGCCCGCCGGCTACTACGAGTCCCTGGAACGGCGGCTCGGCGAGCTGGCGATCCCGGCCCGTCAGCTGCAGCAGCTGAACATCCTCGCCGACCGGGACCGCTGGGGGCAGATGTTCCAGATATTCGCCCGATCCATGCACGAGCGCCGGACCTTCTTCTTCGAACTCATCGAACGGCGCGGCGCGCTCACCTTCGGCACCCGGAACATCAAGGCCCTCTATGAAGCACTCGAACGGCGGCGCGCGCTGGGGGACGGGCATGTCTGACGCAAACCCATCGGTGCTGACGAGCGAGGAGCAGGACCTGCTGCCCTCCGACGCCGACGTCCAAGGGTACGCAGAGCACGGCTGGTATCTGTCCAAGCGGCTGCTCAGCGACGATGAGGCCGACGCCCTCGCTTTAGCCAGCGAGCGGTTCTACGCGGGCCACCGCGACCGCCGGCTCGCCGTCCGGCCGCCGAATCTCGCCTACTGGGAGCCGTCCGACGGACCGGTCCAGCGGCACAACGACTACGTGCACTACGAGTCCGAGGCCATCGCCCGCATCCTGCGCAAGCCGCTGATCGGCGCGGTCGCCGCCCGGCTGGCCGGAGCCGCCGAGATCAGGGTGTTTCAGTCGACGCTGATCTATAAGCCGCCGGTGGCTGGCGAGCCGACCAACCTGGTGCCGTGGCACGCCGACCGGCACTACTGGCAAACCTGCACATCGCAGCGGATGCTCACCGCCTTCATCCCGTTCCATGACTGTGACGAGGAGTTTGGCACCATCACCATCGTGGACGGCAGCCACCTGTGGCAGGAGCCCGACGGCGGGGACGACTCGACCCGGCACTTCGCGCAGCGCAACCGCGACGAACTCGAGTCCCTCCTCGCGCAGGCCGCGCGGCACAACGGGGCGGACGTGCGGAAGGTCCCCATGGTGATCCCGAAGGGGCACATGAGCTTCCATCACTGCCGCGTCTACCACGGAAGCGGGCCCAATCGCCGCCGCCTGCCGCGCCGGGCCATCTCCTTCCACCTGCAGGACGGTGAGAACCAGTGGCGCCCGTTCAGCCGGCCAGATGGCAGCTTGCTCGCCTATAACCACGACGTGGTGGTCCGCAAGACCGGCCAGGGCACGCCCGACTACGCCGATCCCGATTTCTGCCCGGTGCTTTGGCGCTCCTGAGGCCTGAACCCA
>Ga0207684_10003411_pt1 | contig 15542 bp, 12 predicted proteins | sample KBSK5501metaG_FD_184342 | JGI IMG/M metagenome (GOLD analysis project Ga0207684, IMG submission 184342) | Corn, switchgrass and miscanthus rhizosphere microbial communities from Kellogg Biological Station, Michigan, USA - KBS K5-50-1 metaG... | ecosystem: Host-associated > Plants > Roots >...
CGGCGGGCCCACCGCCGCGAAGCGCTCCGCCAGATAGGCGCGTAACGCGGGCTCGGCATCGAGCAACGCCGCGTTGGGGCTCGGACCGAGCGCCTCGTGCGCCGCGGGCTGATACCCCTTCTGCACGCGCAGGATGGCATCGGCCAACCCGGGCGGCACGTGCTTGCCGTCGAGCGTGAAGCGAAAGACGTGATGCGCGTTCGACGCCAGCTCCATCCGGATCTCGTCGATGCCGGCCGCGACGTCGTCGGTGACGTTCGCGCGCACCATCGTCCACAGGTCGATCGAGGCGGGATCGCGGCCTGCCTGACGCGCGCCCGCGCGCACGCGGGCCACCGCGTCTCTCACGAGCGCGGGCTCCAGGCCGACGTTCACGATCACGCCGTCGGCGATCTCGCCCGCGAGCTCGAGGGTGCGCGGGCCCTCGGCCGACAGATAGAGCGGAATCGCGCGTTGCGCCCACGTGAGCCGCACGATGCGGCCGCGCCATATCGTCTCGCCTTTCGTGTGCAGCGCGCGCACCGTCTCGATGTACGCGCGCAGATCGGCGAGCGTCGACGGCCGCTCGGCCAGATTCAGGATCGCGCTGTCGCCCGAGCCGAGGCCGAAGAACGCGCGGCCCGGCGCGACCTCGTCGATCGTGGCAATGCCGGACGCGGCGACCGCCGGGTGGCGGGTGATGGGGTTCGTCACGCTCGGCCCGATGCGTACGCGTCGCGTCGCCTGCGCGCACAGCGCCATCGTCGCGTACAGCTCGCGGAAGACCGACTGGCTGTCCGCCACGCCCACCATCGAAAAGCCGACCTCTTCGGCCAGCCGCGCATCCGCGATCGCCGACGCGACCGAGCGCGGCAAGCACACGAGACCGAGACGTGCCGTCGCCATACCGGCGCGAGTATAGACGATCGTCACGACTCACTCGGACGGAACGGCGCGCAGTTTCCAGGCCAGCGGGGGAGTCACGAGACAGAGGAGCGCCATCACCAGGAATCCCCGGGCGCCGAGTGCCCCGTAGAGCCAGCCGGACGCCAGCGTCAGGACGGCGGTCGTCGCGCCGGCGCCGAGCGCATACATCGCCTGACCCGTCGCCGCGAGGCGTTGCGGGACGATCGCGGGAATGAGGCGCATACAAGCGAGATGCAGCGCGGCGAAGGTGAGTCCGTGGAGGGGCTGCACGAGGGCGAGGGCCACGACGCTGGCGGACGACGCCATGACCACCCAGCGCACGACGCCCGCCGCCGCGGCGACGCTGATGACGCCGGCCGGCCGCAGGCGGTTCAGGAGCGCGGGCCCGATGAGGAAGAACACGATGACCTCGGCGGCAACGGACTCCGACCAGAGCGCGCTCGCCATGGCCGGTGTCACGCCGGCCGCCCTCCAGCGGATGACCGCGAACGTGTCATGCATCGCGTGGCTGCCGAGCACGAGCGCCGCGACCAGCATGAGGCGGCGAAACAGCGGCATGCGCAACAGGGCGCGTACACCGCCCGCTGCCGCCGGCTCGGCTGGGGCCACGGGTTCCTGCCGCTCGGGCGTCGGAACCAGCATCGCCGCGCCGGCCGCGGCCGCGAGCAGCGCCGCCTGCAACACGATGATCGAGGAGAGTCCCCAGGCGTCGACGAGCTGGCCACTGAGCAGCGTGCCGATCACGAAGACGGCGGACCCGGTGCCGCGGACCCAGCCGTATTCGAACGTCGGACGGCCATGGCGCGGCTGCGCGGCGCCGAGAGCCAGGGCATCCGCAAGCGTCGTGGTGGGTGCGAGCGCTGCTGCATGGAGCAGGCTGGTCAGCAAGAGCGGCGTGAAGCTCGGCGCCGACAACAGCGCGAGGGCGACGAGCGCAGCAAGCAGCTCGCAGGCCGCGAGCACGCCGCGAAGCGCCTGCGTGACGTCGGCGAGGCGTCCGCCCAATGGCCCGGAGACGAGCCGGATCGCGGTCCCGACGCCGAACAGGATCCCGAGCTGGTGGGGCGCGAGCCCTCGTGTTTCGAAGAATGCCGGCAAGAATGGCGAGGAGACGCCGAATGCGGCATACATGAGTGCGTAGAGAGCGAGGAAACGGTGTAGTGCGCTCATCGCCGTGACGTTTTGAAGTCTACCCGGCCGCCGCGCACCTGACGCGCGGTTGGCTGCCTAGGAGGCGAACGATGACCGACGCTTATACAAAGGCGGTGTTTACCGTAATTGCGTTCGCGCTGATGGTGTTGGCGGTCCGGCCGATCATCGAGCCTGGGCGCGTCGCCGCGCAAGGTCCCTCGAGCAACGACGCCATCTCCGAGCGGATCGCGCAGCGCTTGAACAAGCTCGAGCACAACGCCGACGTCATGCGCTCCGCGGGCAACCTGAACGCACACCGCACCAATGTGCGCTTCTCGCGCGCCGGCTGGGGCGTCGACGTTGTGCTCGTCGACGTCGACGCCTCGGGGGTCATGGGCCCGCGATCGGAGCTGGCGATCCAGCCGTCCGAGCCGCCGAACCCGTTCTGATTGTCGTCGAGCACGCGCGCTCAGCGCGCGGGGCTTCGGCGATCCGCCGCGGCGGAATCAGACGCCGTTGCCGACGGTGTCGGCCGCGATGAGCTGGTCGATCGACTGCCGCGCTCGAATCACCGCGCGCTGCTCGGCGACCTTCGCGCTCGGCTTGCGGCAGATCAGGCGCTCGACGCGCGCCTTCGACGCCAGTGGGATGCGGCGAATCCGAACCTCGGCGTCCCAGGCGCCCTCGGCCTCGACCGCGACCGCTTCGATCCGGAAGCCGCGATAGTCGGATTCGACGATCATCGGGCACTGCTATTGGCAAACCGCAGACCAAGCCGTGCCGAATGTGCAAGTTACGGGAATTCCGTTGGTTGCGCCCGCGAGTCGCGCTCGTGTTGGAGCGGAGCGGCCAGACGGCATGGCACGCGCTGGCTACATTCTGATCAACGCGTGCCTTCTTCAGGCGAGCAGCTTCGACTCGTACGGATAGCCGCAGATCAATTCGGCGCCGCCCTTCGTGACGAGCACCTGGTCCTCCAGCTTGACGCCGAACGGTGCGCCGGCCTTGCCCGCATAGCACTCGAGGCACAGCACCATGTTCTCTTTCAGCTCGCGCTTGGGCATGATGCGGCGCGGACCGCGGGTGTCGTCGGGGTACGGGATGCCGGGTCCCTCGTCCTCGAGTCCCGCCTGGTGCACCATCGTCGGATACCGCTGCGCCGCATACGCCTCGGGCAGGCGTGGCGCGCGGCGCGCGAACTCTTCGAACGTCAGTCCGGGACGAACGAGCTCGAGCATGCCCTGCACACAATCGTAGGCGACACGGTAGGCCTCACGCTGCTCGGGCGAGGGAGCATCGCCGCACAGAAACGTCCGTGAGATGTCGATGACGTAGCCTTCGACACCGTTGGCGTCGGTGTCGACGCCGACGAGGTCACCGGGCATCACCGCCTTGTCCTGCGCCTCCGTGAGCCAGGGATTCGTGTTCGTCCCGGACGTCACCAGGCGGGTGAAGAGCCCTTCGCCCCGTCTGCGAAGCAGCGCATCACTGAGCACCGCCAGGAGCTCCCACTCACGGATTCCCGGTCGGATCGCCGCCGCGAACTCGGCGAGCATCGCGTCGCCGATGGCGCCGTTCAGCCTGAACAGCTGGACTTCTTCCGGCGTCTTCACCTCGCGCGCGTCGACGGTGGCGGGCCCGACGTCGACGATGGCCAGTCCTTCCTCGTTCAGGGCGAGAAAGCCGGCCGCGTCGAGCTTGTCGACAGCCAGCCGCTCACCGTCGAGTCCCATCTCGCGCAGCGTCGCGCGGATCGAGCGCGCCCACTCGCGGGCCTTGTCGCGGGCGGCGACGCCGCCGTACTGCCAGGTATAGGCCGGCCGCACGTCGCGCACGATCTTTTGCGAGACGTGCATCGAGCCCTTGTACTCGAACAGAATTGGCTCGCCCTGGGCCGGCACGAGGCAGTAGCGCGCGAACGTCCCCGCCGTCCACACCGCCATCACGTCGACGCCCGTCGCATAGCGGATATTGGCCGTGTTATAGAGGAGCGCCACAGGGAAGTCGTGGCGCGCGAGCATCGTCTGCAGCCGTGCGAGTCGGCCGGTGCGCAGTGCGACGAGATCGATGGCGTCGAGGCTCGGCACGGCCAGCCGGGCGTCGCCGGGGCGATTGGGCATCGGCGCGAGGATATCGCACGCGCGCGCATCGGCACCGGCGTTTGTGGTATATGGTGCCGTCATGCCGACCCGGAAGAAGACATCGAAGAAGCCACAAGGCCTGATCGAGCGACTCGCCGCCGGCCCCGTCATCTGCGCGGAGGGCTATCTCTTCGAGTTCGAGCGCCGCGGCTATTTGCAGGCCGGCGCCTTCGTCCCCGAGGTCGTCCTCGAGCACCCGGACCTGGTCGAAGGCCTCCACCGCGACTTCGTACACGCCGGTTCTGACGTCGTCGAGGCGTTCACCTACTACGCCCACCGGGCCAAGCTCAAGATCGTCGGCCGGGAGAAGGATCTCGCCAGGATCAACCGCACCGCGCTGGCCATCGCGCGGAAGGTGGCGAGGAGCACCGGCACGCTGCTGGCGGGCGATATCTGCAATACGAGCATCTACGGGCCCGACGACGCGGCGTCGCACCGGCAGTCGCGGAAGATCTTCGACGAGCAGATCGGTTGGGCCGTCGACGCGGGTGTGGACTTCATCGTCGGTGAGACCTACTCGTTCGGTGGCGAGGCGCTGCAGGCACTCGAGGCCATCAAGCGCTCGGGCAAGCCGGCGGTGATCACGCTGGCCGTTCCGCGCGAGGGTCACATGCGCGACGGCTGGACGGTGAGCGAGACCTGCAAGCGACTGCAGGGGGCGGGCGCCGACGTCGTCGGGCTCAACTGCGCGCGCGGCCCGGCGACCATGCTGCCGCTGCTGCGCGAGGTGCGCGGGGCCGTCACCTGCCAGGTGGCTGCGCTGCCGGTGCCATATCGGACGACGCCGACGGAGCCGACGTTCCAGAGCCTCAGCGACGCCCGTGGCGCCAGTCCCGATGGCCGGCCGTTTCCGACCGCGCTCGATCCCTTGCTGTGCAGCCGGTACGAGATCGCCGAGTTCGGCAAGGCGGCGCTCGATCTCGGTGCCCGCTACCTCGGCGTCTGCTGCGGCGCCGGCCCGCACCACATTCGCAGCCTGGCCGAGGCGCTCGGTCGCAAACCGCCGGCGAGCCGTTATTCCCCCGACATGTCCAAGCACATCCTGTTCGGCACCGACAAACGCCTGCGTCAGGAGAGCCTCGAGTACGGCCGCCGCAACTACCGCTCCGCCTCGCCCGCGTCGGGCTGAGCCGCGGGGCGCGCGATGGCGCGTTTCTTCGCCAAGCACGTAGCGTTCCTGCTCCTCACGCTCCTCGTCGTGTCGTTTCTCGTCTTCACGCTGAACGAGTTCTCTCCCGGCGCCGTCGCCCGCAAGATCCTGGGCGCGTATGCGACGCAGGAGCAGGTCGAGCTCCTGACGAAGCAGATGGGCCTCGATCGCCCGCTGCTGGTGCGCTACGTCGAATACCTGCGAGCGGCCGCCTCCGGTGACCTCGGCTATTCCGCGCGCTACAAGCTTCCCGTCAGGGAGGTCATCGGCAAGCATCTCGCCAACACGGCGCTGCTGGCCGCCATCGCGTTCGCCTGCATCGTGCCGTTCTCGATGGTGCTCGGAGTGGCGGCGGGCATGCGCGAAGGCTCACGCCTCGATCGCGTCATCCTGATGCTCAGCACCGTCGTGGCGTCGATCCCCGAGTTCGCGCTCGGCGTGTTCCTCGCGAGCGTCTTCGTCGTCTGGCTGCACTGGCTGCCGGGCACCGCGACCCTTGTCGCCGGGGGCGGCTGGTCGGTGGCCTCACAGCTCGTGCTCCCGGTGGCGGTCATCGTCCTGTTCGATGCCGGCTACGTGGTCAGCATGATCCGCGCGTCGATGGTGGAGGTGATGCAGCGACCGTACATTCGCACGGCGGTGCTGAAGGGCCTGCCGTTGTCGCGTGTCATCCTTCGGCACGCGGTCCGCAACGCGATGCTGACGCCGATCACCGTGATCATGCTGCAGATCAACTATCTCGTCGCCGGTGTCGTCGTCGTCGAGACGGTGTTCGCGTATCCGGGTTTCGGTCGCATGATGCTGGAGGCCACGCTCTTCAAGGACATCGCGCTGATCGAGGCGGGGGCGCTCGTCGCCGTATTTCTCGCGGTCGCCACCAACATCCTGGGCGATCTCGCCTATATCATCCTCGACCCGCGCATTCGCGTGTGAGCACTCCCGCCGCCGCCGACATCCTGTCTGCCTCACCGCCGGCGGCGGCACGGCTTCGCCCGCTCGCCCGATGGCGCCGCCGGCTCACGGCGGTGAGCGCGTCGCGACCGGCGGCGGTGGGTCTCGGCATCATTCTCGTGTGGGTCGCGCTCGCGATCCTGGCGCCGGCGATCGCGCCCTATGCGCCGAACGCCAACGATCTGGCCGCGCTGGCCAATCCGACGCCCTCGCGGACGCACTGGCTCGGCACCGATCACCTCGGCCGCGACGTGCTGTCGCGCATCTTGTGGGGGGCGCGCCCGGTCCTCGTCATCGCGCCGCTGGCCGTGCTGGGCGCCGCCGCCCTCGGCTCGCTGCTCGGTCTCACCGCCGGCTACTACGGGCGCTGGGTCGGCGTCGTGATCACGCGCGCGTGCGACATCGTGCTGTCGTTCCCCGTCATCATCCTGTACATGATCATCCTCGCGCACTTCGGCTCGTCGGCCTGGAACATCATCGGCGTGCTCACGCTGACCAAGGCGCCGATCATCGCGCGCATCGTGCGCGGCATGACGCTCGACCTGCGCGAGCGCGAGTACGTCACGGCCGCGAAGATGCGCGGCGAGTCGGCGCTCTACATCATGCTCGTCGAGATCCTGCCGAACGCGCGCGGACCCCTGATCGTCGACATGTGCCTGCGCACCGGCTACAACGTCATCATCATCGGCGTGCTGGGATTTCTCGGGATCGGCCTGCCGCCGCCGGATCCCGACTGGGGCGGCATGGTCAAGGACACCTACGGGATGATGATGGTGTGGCCGCACATGGCGCTGTTCCCGTGTGCGGCTATCTCGTCATTGGTGGTCGGCTTCAACCTGCTCGCGATCGGACTGCGGGAGCTCGGCCTCCGTGACTGACGCCCCCGTGCTCGACGTCCGTCACCTTCGGGTGATCTACACCACGCGCGCCGGTGAGGTGACGGTGATCCCCGACCTCAGCCTCTCGCTCGAGGCGGGCGAGGCGTTCGGACTGGTGGGCGAATCGGGATGCGGCAAGTCGACGGTGGCGCTGTCGATCGTCCGCTACCTCGGACGCACCGGACGGATCGGCGGCGGGCAGATTCTCGTGGAGGGCCGGGACCTGACCACGCTGGGCGACGCGGCGCTGCGTACGATTCGTGGCCGCCGCATCGCGATGGTCTACCAGGACCCGATGGCGAGCCTCAATCCCGTGATGACCGTAGGCCGCCAGCTCATGGAAGTGCCGATGATCCACGAGCGCGTCGGGGCGCGGGTGGCCCGCGAGCGGGCGATCGCGATGCTCAGTGAGGTGAAGCTCGCGGATCCCGCCGGCGTGATGGAGCGCTATCCCCACCAGCTCTCCGGCGGCCAGCAGCAGCGCATCGTCATCGCCATGGCGCTCATCGCCGGGCCCGCGCTGCTGATCATGGACGAGCCGACCACGGGCCTGGACGTGACCGTCGAGGCCGCGGTGCTGGACCTCGTGCGCGAGCTGCGCCAGCGCCATCGCTCCGCGATCCTGTTCATCAGTCACAATCTCGGCAGCGTCGCACGCGTGTGCGACCGCGTCGGCGTCATGTACCGCGGCGAGATCGTGGAGGAGGGCCTGGTGCGTCAGATCTTCGCCAACCCGCGCCACCCATACACGCGCGGGCTGCTCGATTGCCTGCCGACGTTGGGGCGAGACAAACGGCAGGCACCGCTCGTGCCCATTGCCGGCCAGGTCGAGTCGGCGATCTCGCGGCCCGCCGGCTGCGGATTCGCCCGTCGCTGCGTGCACGTCGAAAGCGGCCGCTGCACGTCGGGCTCGATCGCCGCCGTGACGGTGGACGGCGAGCCCCGGCATCGCGTGGTGTGCGTGCGCGCCGCCGAGCTGCCGCCCTGGCGCCGGCGCACCGGCGCCGTCGTGTCCGAGGAGCGTGGCGTCGAGACCGAGCCGGTCATCGACGTTCATCACCTGACCAAGATCTACGAGGCGCGGCGTCGTCGTCGCCGGTTCGGCGGCAAGCGCCCATCGGTCCGCGCGCTCGCGGACGTCAATCTGGCTGCGGCGCGGCGCCAGACGCTCGCGATCGTCGGCGAGTCGGGTTGCGGCAAGTCGACGCTGGCCAAGGTGCTGAGCGGCATCGAGGTGGCGACCGCCGGCGGCGTGACCCTGGACGGCGTCGAGGTCGGCTCGCTCGGCGTGGACGCGCGCAGTGCCGCGCTGCGGCGCAAGCTACAGATGGTGTTCCAGAATCCCGATAGCACGCTGAACCCCAGCCACACCGTCGGCTACGCCATCGGACGGGCGCTGCGGCGGCTGCGCGACGGCGCGCCGGCGGACACGACCGACGGCGTGGCGCGACTGCTCGAGGTCGTGAAGCTGGCGCCGGCGATGGCGGCGCGCAAGCCCCATCACCTTTCGGGCGGTGAAAAGCAGCGCGTGGCCATCGCGCGCGCGCTCGCCGGCGATCCGGACGTGATCGTGGCCGACGAGCCGGTCTCCGCGCTCGACGTGTCGGTGCAGGCGGCCGTGATCAATCTGCTGAACGAGATTCAGGCCACGCACGGCGCCACGCTGATCTTCATCTCGCACGACCTCGGCGTGGTGCGTTATCTCGCGGACCACGTCGCCGTGATGTATCTCGGCACGGTGGCCGAAGTCGGTCGCGTCGAGCGTGTCTTCGCGCCGCCGTACCATCCGTACACCGAGGCGCTGCTGTCGGCGGTGCCGGTGCCCGATCCCGATCACGACATCCCGCGGATTCTGCTGGAGGGGCCGGTGCCGCGCGCCGACGAGGTGCCACGCGGGTGCCCGTTCGCGACGCGTTGTCCGCGGCGCGTGGGCGCCATCTGCGACGACACCCCGCCGCCGGTGCAACAGCTGGCGCCCGATCACCGCCTCGCCTGCCACATTCCCGGCCCGGAGCTTCGGCGGATGCAGACGCCCCTTGTCGGGACATCGTCGGCTGGACGATGATGGACGCCGCATGACGACACGCGGCGCGGCGGTGGTGATCGTGGGCGGCGGCGTCACCGGGCTGAGCGCCGGCTGGTGGCTCGCCCGCGCCGGCGTCGACGTGCTCGTGCTCGAGAAGGGGATCGTCGGCTGGGAGGCCTCGGGCCGCAACGGCGGTGGCGCCACGCACGTCTACAGCCCCTTCGGTCTCGAGGAGCAACGGCTGTGGCCGCAGATGGACGGGCTGCTCGGCTATCCCACCGAGCACCAGTCGTTCAGGATCGGCGTCGCACTGAGCGAGGCCCAGCTGGCGCTCGCGCGACGCTGGGCCGAGATCGGCGAGGCGCGCGGCTTTCGGTGGGAGCTGCTCGATCGACGTCAGGTGAAGGAGCTCGTGCCGATCGTCGGCGACAACGCGATCGGCGGCACGTACCTGCACTTCGGTGGTCACGCGAACCCGCAGCGGACGGTGCAGGCCTACGCGTGGGCCCTGCAAGATTGCGGCGGGCGAATCCTGCAGCACACGACGGTCACGGGGCTCGTGCAGCGCGGCGGCCGCGTGAGCGCCGTGGAGACGACGCGCGGGACGTTCGGCGCCGACGCCCTCGTCGTCGCGGCGGGGCCGCAGACCGGGCTCTTCGCCGACATGCTGGGCGTGGCGCTGCCGCTGGCGCCCGCGCGGGTGGAGATGATCGCCACCGAGCCGATCCCGCTCATGGGCGTGGGCGGCGTCGCCGGCAACGGACTCTACGGACGCCAGACCCTGCGCGGCAACCTCGTGTACGGAGGCGGGCCGCACGAGTGGATCAACGTGCCCGACATGGTGACGCCCGAGCATCGCAACACACCGCTCGTGCGCAACCTCGCCCGGCGCCTCGCCGAGCTGTTTCCGGGGGCCGCGCACGTGCGGATGATCCGCGCGTGGAGCGGCCTCGTGGAAAACACGCCGGACGGGCTGCCCGTCGTGGATCGTCTCGCCAGCCCCGACAACGTGGTGATCGCGACGATGTCGAGTGTCGGCTTCGGCTTGTCGCCGGCGTCCGGCCGCGCCATCAGCGAGCTCGTGCAGCACGGCCATTGCTCGTTCGCCGATCTTCGCGCGCTGGCGCTCAGCCGCTTCGCCGACACGCCGGCCGACTGGCGCGAGCGCGCCGGCTGGGTCGCGACGCGCGCGGAAGTCGCGCTGGCGGCCGGGGGCGACAGCTGATGGCTGCCGTCGATCGGCGCTCGGTCGCCGGGAAGGGACCCCGGCCCGAACGCCACGTGCCGCTGATCGTGGTCGGCGCCGGGGCCGCCGGCGTGGCCGCCGCCATCGAGGCCGCGCGCTGTGGGGTCGACACCATGCTCATCGACGAGCATCCGGTCGACAACGACATGATGGCCATGGACGTTCCGCTCTGCTTCGGGCAACGGATGCAGCCGGCCGTTCGCAACCGCGCATTGATGCTCGAGCGCATCGTGGAGTCGAACCCCGCGCTCGCGAGCGCGCACGAGGCCGGCGTCGACGTCCAGCTCGGCACCTATGTGTGGGCGGCGTTCGTGGCCGGACCGACCGTGCAGGAGCTACCGAGCCCGATGCTCGGCCTCGCCGACGAGCGCCGCTCGTGGCTCGTGAGCTACGAGCGGCTCATCGTCGCCGCCGGCGCGCGCGACGTGCTCCTCGGCTTCGCCGGCTGGGAGCGCGCGGGCACGCTCGGCGCGAGCGGCGCCGCCGCACTCCTCACGCGGTACCGCGCGCTGTCGGCGCGACGTCTCGTCGTGGTGGGCTCCGGAGCGCTGGGACTGCACACGGCCGCGCTGGCGCTCGAGCACGGTATCGAGGTCGCCGCCGTGGTCGAGCTCGACGACCGGGTGCGCGGCGATCACGCCGCGGCGAAGGCGCTCGCCGAGCGCGGCGTGCCGTTCGTGACCGGCCACACGATCCGCGCGGCCCTCGGCCGCGTCGGCGAGGTGGAGTCCGTCGTGCTCGCGCCCGTCGATGGCGAAGGTCGGCCCACGACCGGGCACGATCGGGAAATCGCCTGCGACGCGGTGTGTCTCGCCCTCGGCCTCGTGCCGAGCGTGGAGCTTCTGCACCTGGTCGGCGCCCGGCTGCGCTTCGAGGGCGCGCGCGGGGGCTGGGTGCCCGAGGTCGACACCTGGATGCGCACGAGCGTGCCGACCGTCTTCGCCGCGGGTGATTGCGCCGGCTTTCACGAAGGCATGCTCGGCGCGCCGGAGATCGCGCGCGAGCAGGGCCGGCTCGCCGGGCTGGGCGCCGCCGAATCGCTTGGTGCGCTCGGCCGCGGCGAGGCCGAGCAGCGTCGCGGCGTGCCGTCACCCGCGCCGCCACCATCGGCGAACCTCTTCGGCTACTGGCAGGCGTGGCTCGCCTCGTTGATCGAGACAGGCGGCTGGAGCGTGAACGTCTGTCAGTGCGAGGAGGTCACGCGACGCGAGCTCGTCGAGACCAGGCCGCCGCGATATCTCAAGTGGGACTCGCCGCAGATGGATGCGCGCAGCCTCGCCACGCTGCTGCGCGACGGGCCGGTCAACCAGGACCAGATCAAGCGCCTCACCCGCGCGGGCATGGGGCCATGTCAGAGCCGACGGTGCCGCGAGCAGGTGGGGCTGCTGCTCGCGCAGGCCGCCGGGACCTCGATCGAGCAGATTCCGCTGCCGACGTTCCGGCCGCCCGTCCGGCCGTTGCCGCTCAACGTGCTGTGGCCCGCCGACGAGCCGAGCGCCATGCGGGACGACTGGGTGAGCTGGTTCGGCATTCCGACGCAATTCAGCCCGCACTGGGAACCGGGCATGGTGCTCGACGAGCCCACGGCGCACGCCCGGCTGATCGTGAGCGAGGAATGATCGGGGAGCGTTCATGGTAGACGTGCCGCGCAGCGCGGATGTCGTGATCGTCGGCGGCGGCGTCCACGGCGCCAGCCTTGCCTATCATCTCGCGCGCAAGAAGGCCGGCCGCGTGGTGCTCATCGAAAAGAAATTCGTCGCGTCGGGGCCGACGGGACGCTCGACGGCGCTGGTGCGCCGCTTCTATGCCATGGACTTCTTCACGCGAACGGCCAGCGCGGCGGCCGAGATGTTCCGCCACTGGGGGGACGTGATCGGCGGCGACGGTGATCCCGGATTTCAGATGGTCGGCATGCTCGCGCTCGTCGGTGCCGACACGGCGCCGCGGCTTCGCGAAAACGCGCTGCACGCGCAAAAGCTCGGCGCGCGCGTGACGCTCGTCTCACCGACGGACGTCAAGACGCTCGTGCCCGCCGCCAACGTGGACGACATCGCGCTGGCCTCCTACGAGGCGGAGTCGGGCTATGCGGATCCCTCCTCGACGGCCAACGCGCTGATCAATCGCGCGCGCGACCTGGGCGCGACGATCGTCCAGTACCGCCAGGTCGACGCCATCCGGACGGCCGGCGGAAAGGTGGTCGGGGTGCGCTCGGAGGGTGTCGACATCGACGCGCCGGTGGTGGCGAATTGCGCCGGCCTCTACGCCGATCGGCTGCTGCGTCCGCTCGGCATCGAGGTCTCGATCAAACCCGAGCGCCACCAGATGTGCTTCTTCCGACGGCCCGGGGATTTCGGCGCCCACCCCGCGATCGCCGACCTCGTGCTCATGACCTACATGCGTCCCGAGCACGGCGACCTGATGATCCACGGCAAGCTCTCATACGACGAGATCGTGGATCCCGACCACTACAACGAAGGCGTCGACCCCGATCAGATCGTGAAGAACGCCGAGCTGATCGCGCATCGGTTCCCCGTGATGGAGCACGGCCTCGCCATGGGTGGCTACGCGGGCCTGTACGATGCGACGCCGGATCATCACCCCGTGCTGGGCGCGATCCCCGAATACGGCGGCCTCTTCGCGGACTTCGGCTGGAGCGGTCACGGCTTCAAGCACTCGCCGGTCATCGGCGACATCATGTCGGACGTGATTCTGCACGGCCGCGCGGCGAACTACGATCTCACGCCCTTCCGCTGGACGCGCTTTCGTGAGAACGACCTGGTGCCGAGCGCGCGGTGGAACGCGGAGCCCCACCCCAAGCACCGGCTCTGACGCCATAGCGCGAGGGCCGCGCCGGCCGTTCTGCAGATAGACGAACGAGTTCACGGCCGCCGTGGCGCCGCATCCCGATGTGGGGCACGCCGTGGCTCCCTGGTCGAGATGGCCGAACTTGGAGGAGTCCAAGGTCGCCGTGACGATGGTCGCATCGACGCGACCGATCGCCATCGTGCCGAGCACAATCGCGACGAACGCGACGAGAGCGACGCGTCTACGTGGTGTCATACGCGCCTCCTGGATCCCAGGACGTTGACGCGGACGCGTTAGGTCGTGATCGCCAGCTGGTGGCCGAAGATGTAGAGCGACGGGTGGGCCTTGAAGCCCTGGACGCGCTTGTCCATGAACGTGAAGATCGCGCGCCACACCGGCTGCACGATCGGCCCGTCGTCCTGGAGAATCTTCTCGAGGCCGGCCATGATCTCGCGGCGCGCCGCCACGTCGATCGTGCCCTCCGCGAGCGTGAGCTGGCGATCGAACTCGGGGTTGGAGTACTTCGACTCGTTCCATGGCACGCCGGTCCGGTAGGCGAGCGCCAGGCTCATGACGCCGAGCGGTCGATGCGCCCACGTCGTGAAGCCGAACGGCGTCTTCGTCCACACTTCCCAGTATTGCGTGGACGGCATCACGTTGATCTTCACGCGGATGCCGGCCTCTTTCCATTGCTCGACCATCGCCTGAACGGCGAGGAGCTCCCACGGGGGCTGCGGCTTGCATGCGATCTCGGTATCGATGCCATTGGGATACCCGGCGTCGGCGAGCAGGCGCTTGGCCCGGGCGACGTCGCGCGTCATCGGCGGCAGCTTGGCGTATTCGGGGTGCACCGGGCTGACGTGATGGTGCTCGCCCGTTTGACCGAACCCCCGGTGCGCGATCTGGAGGATGACGTTGGAGTCGATGGCGTAGCGCAGCGCCTGGCGCACGCGCTTGTCGTCGAACGGCTTGATGGGCTGCACGCGCGCGGTGGCGGTGTACGCGGTCGCCACCTGATACATCTGCACGTGCGGCAGCTTCTGCAGGGCGTCGAGCTGCGTGATGTCGGTGCCGTAGAGCCCATCCACCTGCTTGGAGGCGAGGGCACTGACCGCGGCCGCCGGGTCGTCACCGAGGTCGACGAAGTGGATCTCGTCGAGATACGGACCGCCGCCCCAGTAATCCTTGCGCGCCTTGAGCACCTGACGTCGTCCGACTTCGCTTTCCACGAGCGTGAACGCGCCGGTGCCATTGGAGCCGACCTTGAACTCGCCGTTTTCCGCCGGGTCCATGATCAGCAGCGGATAGTGGAAGAGCTGCTCGGGCACCGCGAGCTGCGGCGTCTTGCCATTGAGGCGGACGGTGTACGCGTCGACCTTCTGGATGGCGTTGGCGTCCCAGAGCCGGACCGATTTCTTGGCGTTGCCCTTGTCGTCCTTGTCGCCCGTCTCGAACTCCTCGAGCAGAAAGCCCTTCATGAGCCCAACCGTGGACGAGCCCGTCTTCGGATCGAGCACGCGCTTGAGATTCCAGACCACGTCGTCGGCCGTGAACTGGCGGCCGTTGTGCCACTTGGCGCTGCGGCGCACGCGCAGGGTCCACGTCTTGAGATCCGGGCTGGCTTCCCATTTCTCGACGAGGCCGGGCCGCGTGATGTTGTCCGGTCCGGTGATGGTGAGGTAGTCGAGCACCTGCCGCGCCGAGTTCGCCGACTCGATCCAGCTGTACGTATGCGGAGACTTGAGATCTTGGCAGCGCATGCCGATACGCAGCGTCCCGCCGCGCGGCAGGGTTTGCGCCGCCGCCTGCGTCGCGAGCGCCTCGCCGGTGATCGCGCGCACCGCGGCATACGCGGCCGGCGCCGACATGCCGAGGAGCGTCGAGTAGCGGAGGAACTCTCGGCGATCGATCAGTCGCTCGGCGAGCTGCCGCTTCAGGGTTGGGATGAGAGCGTGCTCGTGGGCGTCGCGCATCGTTGGCACCTCCGTCGTCTCGCGGGGCGGCGACAGTGTCGATGGCGGGCGCGGCGTTGTCAACCTCGTGCCGGCGGCCGCGTGACGGCGCATCTTCCCACGTGTCGGTTCGAGTTCGTGTAGGCTCGGGGCCGGGGAGCGAAGGAGGACTCTATGCGTCGGGTCACGACCGCGGTCTGGCTCCTGCTTGCGCTCGCGGCGATGGCGTCGCCCGCCTGGGCGCAGATTCCGCTTCCGCAAGATGCGTCGCTCACGCTCGGCGGGCGCGTGTGGGTCACGACCGGCTACAGCACCAACAGCACTGCGCTCTCCGAGCTCCGCTGGCGGGGCGTGGA
>Ga0207684_10003413_pt1 | contig 15536 bp, 5 predicted proteins | sample KBSK5501metaG_FD_184342 | JGI IMG/M metagenome (GOLD analysis project Ga0207684, IMG submission 184342) | Corn, switchgrass and miscanthus rhizosphere microbial communities from Kellogg Biological Station, Michigan, USA - KBS K5-50-1 metaG... | ecosystem: Host-associated > Plants > Roots >...
ACACCAGCAGGGGGTACACGCGCGGATCCCGAAGCCGCTCGGTCTTGATCAGCTTCAAAGCCGTCATCAGGCCGTGCGTCAGCGGGGTTGTGCCCCCGATGTTCAGCCGCTCCAGCCGGCGCTCGGCGAGGTCGACGCTGGAGGTGGGGCGGAGCACGATGCGGGCATTGCGACCGCTGAAGGCGACGAGCGCTACCTTGTCGCGGCGCACGTACGCATGGCGCAGCAGCGAAAGGATCGCCCCCTTAGTGGCGAGCATCCGCTGCTCCGCATCCATCGACGCGGAGGCGTCCACGACGAAGACGATCAGGTTGCCAGTCTTTCGTTCCCGCACCTTCTGGCGAAGGTCGTGGGTTTCCAGCTGCAATTGGTTGGTGCTATCCGTGGCAGCCTGACGACGACGGAGCTGGTGGGGCGCCGCGGCACGAACGGTGGCGTCAAACGCGACATCCGTCACCTTCTCCGCCTGCGAGCTGCGCACATAGCGTCCGCGTTTCGTCTGGCTCTTCGTTGACGTGCGCTTGCCGGCGGCCCGCCGAGCCTGCCGCTCGCGAGGCAGGTCGAGCTTCTTGACGGCGAAGGTCGGCAATTGGATCACAGCGTCGGCATCGACATCGACCGCGTCGGTGCTCGGCGATTCACGCGATTCCGCCGTGGTCCAGCCTTCGTTCGCGTCGCCGCCGGAGGCCCCTTCTTGCTGGGTCGCCTCTCCTCGCACCGCCTGCGCCGTCTCGTTCGGGGTTGTCGCCTGGATCTGCGCCAGCTGCTCGGCGGCGCGCGACGCCAATTCCTGGACCTGGGTCTGCTTGTCGGTCGCGGCCTCACGCCGCCGATGCGCGAGGGCAAACTCGAGCGCCTCGACAACGTCGGGCAGCTCGACCACCTCCGCGCCGCGCACCGCGCAAATGGCCCGCGCCGCCCCTGCGACCACGAGGTCGGCGCGATGCCCGGCGACCAGCCCGTCGACGCAGAGCCGAGCGATCAGAGACCGGATCGCGTCGGGGAGCCGAACGCCACTCAGCCGAGCGGTGGCAGCTTCCAGCTGGGCGCGCAGCTCGCTTTCACGGTCTGCCCAGGCGCGCTGCACCGCCCGTGGGTCCTGCAGGAAGTCGCGCTCGAGCTCAATGACGCGCAACCGTTGATCGATGTCGGTCGGGGTGGTCACATCGACGCAGAGGCCAAACCGGTCGAGCAGTTGCGGGCGCAGTTCCCCCTCCTCGGGATTCATCGTGCCTACCAGGATGAAATGCGAGGGATGGACGATCGAGATACCTTCGCGCTCGACGACGTTCACGCCCATGGCCGCCGCGTCGAGCAGGACATCCACCAGGTGGTCGTCGAGCAGGTTGACCTCGTCGACATATAGAAGGTTGCGGTTGGCCTCCGCGAGCACTCCGGGCTGGAAGCGACGCGTGCCCGCCCTTACCGCTGCCTCGATATCGATGGAGCCGACCAGCCGGTCCTCGGAAGCGTTGATAGGCAATTCGACGATCCGCATCGGCAGCCGAACCGTGGGTAGAACTCCGCGCCCGCTTGCGGGGACGTAAAGGTCCCTTTCCCCTCCCCTGTTTGCGGGGGAGGGCAGGGTGGGGGCATTTGCGCGACGCCGACAGTCGTCACAGTAAAGGGACGGCGTAGCCGGATCGCATCGGTAGGGACAGCCGTCGACCGCCTCGTAGTCCGGCAGCAGGCGCGCGAGCGCCCGGACCGCCGACGACTTTGCCGTGCCGCGATCGCCACGGATCAATACGCCACCGATCGCGGGATCGACGGCATTGAGCATGAGCGCGCGCTTCATCGGCTTCTGGCCGACGATCGCGCTAAAGGGGAGAGTCAACTCGAAAGGCACGTTTAGAGTCTAGCTAGCGCATTTCTCGAAAACACGCTTCCCTGCCAGAATTAGCCAGGCTTCCTCTGGCCTAGCTCGGGCGGCAATGCCTGTTGCGACATGGCGAGCGCTGTTCAATGCAAGTGTCAGAAAGGTAGGCGTCCTTCGTTGTACTCTTGTGGTCTGGGTATTGGCGACCACCTCATACAGTTTCTCCGTTTGGGCCATGGCTGCCGTGGGCGCCCTGTCCGTGATCCTATTGATCTTCGCTGTTGCCATCGCTGTCGACCATCAAAGACTTGCCAGCCGCGTGGCCATTTTCGTATCAGGAGTTGGTCCTAACCCACACAGGCCTCACCGATCAATAGACAGGTTCTGGGCGATTCTCCCGCTGTCGCTAGCCTGCGTCGGAATCATACCCGTTCTTGATAGGGTTGCACCGACGACAGTCTACGCAGTCGGCTTTGTTACGATTTTCGCTTACTACGCTGCGATGATGCGCCTGGCATGGGTGTACACGCCAAAAGAGCGCCGGCACCGCGGCCCTTTGTTTTGGACAATGCGTGCTGCCGCCATCCCGCTGGCCGCTTTCTTTGCCTACGGGTTGATGACAACACTACTCATGAACGTCCTCTGATTCGCTCGCGTTTCATAGCAAGTCGCCGTAGCGCCGATTCTAGATCGGGTGGGCGTACAGCTCCTCGCCGATTGCCGGAGCTGAGCGTCGACCGCAACAGGTAACTCATACCGACCAGGCCAGAAATAGGAATAGGGCTCCATGTCGGTCCGGTCCAAGCTGCTTGCCAGCGCTCGGACCAATCCTACCCCGTATGTCCTCTCAGCCTTTGGGGAAGGTCGTAGTGTCATAGGCGGAGACCGACGCCCCAACGCCAAGTCCAAGCCGGGGAGTGAGCACCCAGACTCCTTGGTCTGACCAACTGAAGGTCGCTGAGACATCGGGTATAAGCCCCACATTAATGTTGAAATTGTGGAAGGTCCCGAGAACATCAGCTGTACTTCGGGCGTTACTGACGTTAACCTGGCCTCCAGCAGAACATTGCGCCCCAAGGGACCATCCATTTCCGCTTCGTCCCTTGTTGCGGAATGCTCCGAGTGTGGCCGTAGGCGTAGTTTCAGTTGGCCGGATTCCACGTTGCCAGAAATCAGCGCTCGCTGTGGCGCCGTTCCCCACCCAACCCAAGAGTCCAGCATCGAAGCTTGCGTCAAACCCAGCCGCACCAACATAGACTCCAGAGAGTGCTCCTGCGACGGGGTTATCGCACTGCTGAGGATCCCAGAATTGAATACACATTAGACCGCTCGGATCGGCCGAATTTAGTGGATTGCCTTTGACGTAGCCATAGGCTAGCCGGGTAGCATCCACTGCTGGATCCCTAGTGATGAATTGTCCAGTTGCTGCGTCGTAGTACCTGGCTCGTAAGTAATACATCGCTGATTCAGAGTCCAGGTACTCGCCGGCGAATCTCAGTGGATTGGTTACGGTTCCAGTGCTGGCAATTAGGCTCCCATACGAATCGTAGGTGTAGGTCCCTTGGCTGGCGCCGGCGCTATCCGTGACCAACCTCGTGCTCGCAATCTGATCGTGGTGCAACCAAAGGACGGTCGAGCCGTTGATCTGTTCCAAGGGCCGAGCGTTTGGTCCATAGATGTATGCCGTGGGTCCATCCCTGATGAGCAAAGGAATTTTGCTGGCTACGTCCCAAAGGTATTGAGTCGTCGATCCGCTGACCGTCTTTCTCATCCGCAGGCCGTCGCCGTTGTAACCGTACGTGCTGTTTGTACCGTAGGCGGTCAAGCGATTGGCTTGATCGTATGACAGGTTAGTCGCGCCGCCAGGCGGCGGCGTTATCGTGGTTCGGTTTCCACGGGCGTCATACGCATAGGTGGTTGCCCCAGATGGCGGCGAGGCACAGCTGCCGGCCGTGCTGGCCGTCCAACAAAGCTCGTCGGCATTGTTGAAGACCTGTTGGGTGGCTCCTGTCAGGGTCAGGTTGTCCGCGGCGTCGTAGTTATATGGCGTCGAGCCGCTCGGGGGCGATCCGCAAGCGTTCGTCGACGATGAACCCGTATAACAGACCTGATTGAGGGTCGTGTACTTGTAGGATCCCTTATTGGTCGCGGCGGAGGAGTCCGAGGTCAGCTGGTTGGCATTGTCCCGCGCGTACGCGGCAGAGAAAAGCGTGTTCCCAGCCTTGGTGTCGGCGATTGCCATGAGCCGATCGGCGGCGTTGTAGGTGAAGGTGTCCACCACACCGCTGCCCGCCGGCAGCGTTTCGCTAGTCGGATTCGAATTGACGTCGTATCCAAAGGTCGTTGAGTTGTTCTGCCAATCGAGGAGGGACGTAAAGCGGCCCGCGTCGTCATAGCCGCGAGTGACGTTGAGGCTCCCGGGGTAGGTGAGGGTGGTGATCAGGCTACGGAGGTTGTATGCATATTGGACCTGCCCGCCATTGCCATTCGTGTAGCTCGTCAGCCGCTGCAGGCTGTCCCACACCCAGGCCGAGGTCCCCGTTCCATCGGTCATGCCGGTCCGCTGGCCATCGGCGTCGTAGGTGAGGTTCGTTACGTTCGGCGTGACCCCGTCGCTGTAAGTAATGGTCTTGAGCTGGTTGGCCACGTCGTAGGTCATCGTGGTACAGCCGCTCTTCGGAGTCGCGGCGCAGTTGCCGCCGGGATCCTGCTTGGTCACGTGGTTGCCCGCGCCGTCGTAGGTAAACGACGTCACATTACCGAGCGCGTCGGTAGTCGACGTCACACGAGCCAACGCGTCGAACCCGTAGGTCAGGATGGCGTTGGTCTTCCCATCCTTCTGATCCAGAACGGTGCCATCGGCGTTGTAGTCCGTCGTTAACGTCGTCTGTGGCGTGTCGGCGCGCTTGATCTGGGTCTGCTGGTTGACCACGTCGTACACATTGGTCGTGACGTTGCCGTCGCCGTCCGTAAAGGTGTCCAGGTTCTGGTCGGCGTCGTAGTGCCGAGTCGTGCTGTGGCTCAGTGGGTCGGTCTGTGTGGTCAGCTGGCCGAACGCGTTGTACGCGTCGGTCGAGGTGTACTGGCTCGCGCAGCCGCAGCCGGCAACGTTGCCCTTCGGGGTCACCGACGAGGTCAACCAGCCATCGCCGTTGAACACCGAGGTCGCCTTGTTGCCCAGTGGATCCTGGATGCTGTTGCGGTTGCCGTTGCCGTCGTAGCCATAGGTCCAGGTCTTGCTGTCGGGATCGACCATTGAGGTCACGTCACCCGGATGGGCCGAGTCCGCGTGGTTATAGGTGGTGGTCTGCACCTGCGAGGTACCGGTCAACGGCCGGGAGACGCTGGTCAGATTGCCGTTCGCATCGTAGGTGTACGTGGTCGTGACCCCGTTCGGGTCCTTGGTGGTCAACAGCTCGTTCAAGGCGTTGTAGGTGTTGACCGTCTGCCGTGCCAGCGCATCGGTGACGGTCAAGGGATTGCCATTGCTGTCGACGCTGTATGTCGTTTTGTTGCCATTCGGGTCGGTCACGGCAATCAGGGCGAGCGTGCTGGGGTCGTAAGCGTAGTGCCACGTGGCGGCCTGGGCGGTTCCATATCCCCTGGTCGTCGCCACGCGTAGCCCCTGGTTGTAGGCGTCGACCGTCTGGTTGCCCTTGGGATCGGTGATGGTCGTCTGCGTGGCGCCGTAGGTGAAGCTGGTCTGGCGGTTGAGCTGGTCCTTTTGCCATTGAACCCGGCCATTGCTGTCGTACGAGTTCTGGACACCCGGACAGCCACTGGTCGAATAGCACTTGGGGTCCTTCATCACCGTTATCCGATGACTCGTGTCGTAGGTGAACTGCCAGTGTCCACTGCCGGCATCGATGACGTCGGTGAGATTCCCCGCACCGTCGTTGTACTGGAATGACACGCTGCGCGAGGGGCTGACATTGGCATCGGTGAGGGTGGTGATGCGGCCGCCCGTCCAGCCGATGCTGAGCGTGCGGCTCGCGGGGTCGGTGACCGTCGTCAGGTTGCCGCTCGTATAGCTGAGGCTCGTGGTGTAGCCATTGAGATCTTTCTCGGCAGTTAACTGGCCCGAGCTATTAAAGGTATAGGTGTCGCGGGCTTGCCGCACAAACGTCCAGGTGCCATCGCCATTGTGGGTCAGGGTCGCAATGAATCGCGGCGCTGACGGGCCCCAGGTGCTCCCGGATTGCGTAAAGGTCGCTTGACTGCCGTTTTCCTGGACGATCGTGACGGTACTGCCGTTCTGACTGAGCGACATGGCGCCGTTGAACTGCCATCCGTAGCCCAGTGGCCCATTCGTGGCAGCGGACTGGGCATTGTAGGCGCGGACGAAACTCAACGGGTAGCTGCGCCCCGAAATGCTGAAATCGGTGAAGACGTGCCAGAAATTGCCGCTGGCCGTGTCGATCGGGTTGGCCGTGGCATTGCCCCGCCCGGCGGCCGGGTTCTGGCACGAGCAGTTCCGTCCACCCGTCGCCGATTGCGCCGCGGTCTTCGACCCACCGACAAGTTGACCGGCGTTCCAGTGCGCCGCGATCCGCGCCGCGCTGAGCGCCGTCGGGTAGATCGCGACTTCGGCCAGTGCACCTTGAAGGTACGAGGCACCATCCAGCGCGTTCCCCAGCCAGAGGCCTTGATCGAGGGTCGTCGACGGCGAGAGGGTGCCGGTGCCAATCGCGGCGCCATCGACATAGAGCGTCACCGTCGACGTGCCATCGAAGGTGGCCGCCACCTGATGCCACTTGCCATCCTCCAGGGACGAGGCGGTCGTCACCATGACGTAGTTGGTATAGGCATCGAGGCTCAGGGTGGTGTTCGTGATGTCGAGCGCCATGTACTGATTCGTCGCCGCCGAGCCATAGCTGAGCAGCCCCATCGTCCCGGTCGCCGTCGTCCGCTCCCACGCCTCCAGCGTCCGCGCGCTGGCGCCGCTCGGGAGGCCGTCGATCGAACCGACCCCACCCATGGCGCCCGACGGTCCCACCGCCGCCGCGTTGGCGTCGCCGATAACCGGCCCCGCCGCCGTCAGGGTCGTGCCGTAGGTGTAGGCCGCGGGTCGGCAGTTGGTGCTGCTGGCGAAGTCGGCGGCGGCCCGCCCCGAGGTCTCGCCAAGTCGGTAATACCGCGTAGGACTATCCGCCGCCACAGAGCCCGCATATCCGGCGCTCGGCGTTGCCGGGCAACCGGCGGCGGCCACGCCCGCTCGCCAGTGCGTGCTGATCTGGTTGGCGCTGAGCGCCGCTGGATAGACGGCCACCTCGTCCAGCGACCCGGGAAACGGTGAGGCCCCGTCCTGGCTGTTGCCCAGCCATAACGCCTGGTTCGCTACGGTGGCGAGCGGCACCGCACCGCTGCCGATCTGTTGGCCGTCCACGTACAGGGAGGCGTTGGTGCCGTCGAAGCTAACCGCGAGGTAATGCCAGTTGCCGTCCTCCAGCGAGTACGGCGGCGTGCGTTGCACGTAATTGCCGTAGCCGTCAAAACTGAACGTGGGGGCGGACGCAATATTGATGGAGATGTACTGGTTCGTACCGGTGGCGCCATAGCTGAGCAGGCCGTAGGTTCCGGCGGTGCTGGTTTTCTCCCAGAGCTCGAAGCTTCGCGCACTCCCACCCGCCGGCAGGCCGTCCGGTGCACCCAGCACGCTGAGGGCCGCGGGGGATGGACCGACGGCGGCGCCGTCGGCATCCCCGATGAGTGCCCCCGCGGCCGTGTGGGTGGTGGCGGCGTTGTATGCGCCGGGACGGCAACTCGTCGAGCTCGCAGCGTCCATCGCCGAGCGACCCGATGTCTCGCCCAGGCGGTAATAGCGACTCGGATGGTCAGCGGCCACCGCGCCGGCATATCCCGTCGTCGGCGTAGCCGGGCAGGCGACGGCCGCGGCGCCGGCACGCCAATGGCCGCTGATTTGGCTGGCGCTGAGCGCGCTCGGATAAATCGCGACCTCATCAAGAGATCCCGGAAAAGCCGAGGCGCCGTCCTGGGCGGCGCCCAGCCAGAGGCCTTGACTGGCGACCGTGGCTAAGGGGACCGCACCGCTGCCGATTTGCTGGCCGTCGATGTACAGATAGGCTGTCGTGCCGTCGAAACTGACCGCGAGGTAATGCCAGGTGCCATCCTCCAGCGAGTACGGCGCCGTGCGTTGCACGTAGTTGCCATACCCATCGAGACTGAGGGTCGGCCCAGATCCAATATCAATCGCGACGTACTGGTTGGTACCGGTCGCGCCATAACTCAGCAGGGCAAACACGCCCGAGGTACTGGTTTTCTCCCAGACTTCGAAGGTGCGGGCAGCCGAACCCGACGGCAGGAACGCGTCAGTGCGGGTGACGGCGGCGCCATTGTAGCTGCTCGTGATCGCCGCGTCGCCATCGCCCGTCAGTCCACCGGTCACCGAATAGGTGAGGCCGGATGAAGCATAGGAGGCGCCGTAGCCATTGCCCGACGAATCCGACGCCGCACAACACCCGCTCTCGTCGAGACGGTAATACGCTTTGGGGCCATCGGCAAGAATCGTCGAGGCGTAGCTGGCCGCCAAAGCCGGGGTGGGGCCTGACTGTGGCAACCCGGAACATAGGATGGAGGCAAGGAACGTCGCCGCCACCGCGATACGCAGACGCCGTGATAACGTGGCCACTCGGGTCCCCCTGGCGCACGACGCGCGAACTCTTCGTTGGTATTTATGGCGTGCGCGACGCAGCGTCCTAAAAGAGACCCCCCCAAAGCCCCCAATCTTACCGGCCGACTAGTGCCGACCTGTGGGGTTGTTGTACTCCATGGCCGCGGCCAATTCAACTCAACTCTTCATGGCGACAGGGATCGCATCGGGCGATGTCACAAAGACTGGTCTACGAGTCACGCCAACCTGCCGCAGGTCACGTTAAAGGTCCATTTCCTTTGCGATGATCTCGCGCACGATATCGTTGGTGCCCGCGCCGATCGGCCCGAGACGCGCGTCGCGCCAGGCGCGCTGGATCGGATACTCCATCATGTAGCCGTAGCCGCCGTGGATCTGGAGGGCCCGGTCAGCAACCTTGACGTCGGCTTCGGTTGCTGCGATCTTCGCCATCGAGACTTCTTTGGTGCAGGGCAGCTTCTGCGAATGCAGCCAGAGCGCGTAGTAGGTCAACTGGCGCGCCTGCTCGATTTGGAGCGCCATGTCGGCGATCTCGTGCCGGATCACCTGCATCGAGGTCAGTGTTTTGCCGAACTGCGTGCGGTTCGCCGCGTACGCGACAGCCAGCTCCATACTTCGCTGCGCTGACGCGACCGCGGAGATCGCAATCCAGAGCCGTTCCCACTGAAAATTCCCCACCGCGAGATAGAACCCGTTGTTCTCCTCACCCAGCCGGTTTTCGACCGGCACCTGGCAGTCCTGGAAGACGAGCTCCGCCGTATCCGATGCTCGCCAGCGGAGCTTGTTCAGCTTGCGCCCGACGCCGGCAGTCATCGCAATACTCCGCCGGCGTCCCTGGGTCGCATCGGTAGGGACAGCCGTCGACCGCTTCGTAGTCCGGCAGCAGGCGGGCGAGCGCCCGGACCGCCGACGACTTTGCCGTGCCGCGATCGCCACGGATCAATACGCCACCGATCGCCGGATCGACGGCATTGAGCATGAGCGCACGCTTCATCTGCTCCTGGCCGACGATCGCGGAAAACGGCAACGTCAATTCAAACGCCACGGTTAGAGTCTAGATCCCGCTGCTCACGCTCACGGTTGGTAGGGAGTCACCGCCCAGAGCTCCCCGCGAGTCCAACCAATGCGAGAGGCAAGGCCACCGTCATCACTACGGTCAACCAGCCTTTGGGTCCCGGCACGATCACGGCGGTTCTTGCGGACGCACGCGGAAAGCCATGCCCGAACGGGCATCGCCGCATGCACCCAAGTCTGACCGGCGACGGCTTGCGACGGTCTCCGGACGGGGCCAGAGTGAGCGCAGAGTGTCTGAAGCGCTGAAGCGCGAAGGGGCCGCCGAGCCGTCGCGACGGATAGACCACCAACGAGCTGGTTCTGATCGCGATCAGACGGCGGGGTCCTTCGCCCCGCACACCGACCCCCTTTTGGTGACGCACCAGGCGCTCACGCCGCATCAGCTGCTGGCCTTGCAGCGGGCGGCGGGCAACGCCGCAGTGAGCAAGTTGCTTCAAGGGCAGGATCGTGGCGAAGAGACTCCGGCATCCGGGCCGGTAAGCCCGACGGAGCGCGAGGGCGACCCCGACAGCGCCCTGATCCCTGCCCGCCCACCGCCGCCGGCGCCGCTCGCCGGCACGGTGGGGTCGGAAAAGCATCCTGCGATCGCCCAGGCCGTCGGCCACCAGCCGAAAGCTGCTCCGCCAGCGTCGCTCACCGGCAAGGCCGCAGCGGCAGCCCTGCGCCAGTCGGCCCACGCGACACCAATCCCCGAAGCACCCGTCGAGGCAACGGAGGTCGAAGAGTCTCCCACTGGCGCGGTCCCGCAGGAGCCAATGATGGCCGGACAACCGCCACCGCCCCCGGACGAATCGCCGCCTCCGCAGCGGTTGCCGCTCACGGGGAGATCACCCGAGCCCGAAGCCGCCGCCGAAGCAGATCGCACCGAAGCACTCTCGCGACGCCTGGCCGGCAGTTTCGGCGCGACGGGCGACGAGACGCAATCGGCGCTGGCGGCACGCGTCAATCAAATGCTCTCCGGCCTATCGGCTGCAGCAGAGCAGGCAAGCGCTCGAATCCGCGGCAGTTTTAGCGCGGAGCAACGGACGGTCGACACCGAGGTTGACCAGGCGTTAGCCCGCGTCGCGGCGGCGAAGGCGCAACAACATCAGCAGATTCAGACGGTTCAACAGAGCGAGCGGCGCCGATTGCAGGACGCTCACCAGGCCAACCGCCAGACTGCGGCGAATCTCATTCAGGAGGTAAGGGCCCAGACGGCTGGTGGCGGCGAGCGCGAAGCGGTCCGGGCGATGGCCTCCAGCGAGGAGCGGGCCCAGGCGATCCTCAACGAGGGCCGTGCCATCGGCGGCACTGGGGATGCCCCCCTGGTTGAGGCCCGGACGAACGCGGCCACGCGGATTGCCGAACACGCGGCACGGCAGTGCCGCCAGATGGGATCCGACCTTGCCCGCCGGGTACGGGAAGAGGCCGCGCATCAGGAAACGACCACCTACGACGGGATGCTCGGCACCTACCACGGCCAGTTTGACCAGACGGTCGCTGACACCGAGAAGGCGACCACCGACGCGGCGGTGCATGCGTCCGCCCGCATCGACACGCTGGCCCAGGCGGCAACGGCGTCGATCAAGGCCATGGGCAAGCAGAGCAACTCAGCCTTGGCGTCGCGGGAGCAGACGGCCGAACGGCAGGTTCAGGACTGGCTTCGGAAGGCCTCAGCCAGCATTCGGCAATCGGGCCGGCGGGCCGGCGACCAGTTCGCCGCTCAAGTTAGATGGTTCAAGTCGTCTCTCGAGGGCCGGGGATCCGAGGCCGCGGTCGCCCTGCGCGGTCATCCGGCGCAGTCCGGTGTCGGCGAGGCGGGGGCGGCCCTGCGCCAAACGCTGCAGGAGGGGCACGACCAGGGGCGCGCCGCCCTGCATGGCTCGAACGGCAGGGCTTTGGCCGATCTGGACAACGCGTCTGCGCAGCTCCAATCCCAGCTTGCCAACCATGTAGGGGAAAGTGCGAGCTCCGCCGCTGCTACCGGGGGAAAGATCGTCGCGGAGCTTCGGAGCGCGGCCGGAAATGCGCAGACCGGGATGCAACACGCGGCAGCATCGTTTCAACAGGCCCTCGAAACATCGGCAGGAACAGCCACCCAGAAGATGGCGCAGGCAACGGCCCAGTTTCAATCGGAGCTCCAGGTGCCGCATCAGAAGGCGCTCAAAGCCTTTGCGCAGCTGGTGAACGATGGGCTGGCCAGCCAGGATCAGCTGCTGGCGAAGACACGCGGAGATATGGCCTCGGCCGGCGGTCAGATCGACACCAGGTATCACCAGTTGAAGGGTGAGGCCGAGCAGCAGTCGAAGGCAGAATCGCAGCCTGCCGCGCCCGCCGTGCAGCGCGGGATCTGGGGCTCGATCACCGGTTTTTTTGGTGGCCTTGTGGATTCCGCCAAGAAGTGGTTTGCAAAAACCTTCGGCGCCTTCTGGGGTGGCCTGATCTTTGGGATCCTCGAGGCACTTGTCATTGTCGTCGTTGGCGTGTTGGTGCTTGTCGCGGTCGGTGCGGCGCTCGTCTGGGCTACGGTGGCCGCTGCCACGGCCGCCATCGTCGTGGTCGTCGTGGCGCTCTGCATCGCCATCCCACTGGCGATCTATAACCGCTTTCAGGAGTTTTACGCGGACAATCCCGGACAGGACGCCGGGTTCTGGCGCGGCCTGGGCCTAGTGGCGCTCGGCATCCTCGACATCACTGGGATCCCGTACATCGTCGAGGCAGCGGTGGGGCGTCGGGCCTTTGGCAAAGAACTCCATGGCTTTGAACGCGGCGAACGATTGGGCATGGGTTTGGTCTTCTTCATCGCCACGATCGTCGCTGCCAAGAACCTGCTGCGGGCCAAACCGAAGATTGGCGTCGACGAGGGTGGCAAAGTTCCCGAGCAACCGGTGCCAAAGCCAGATGAGACCGCGCCGGTCGGCATGACGCCCAAGCTGCAGGCGATTCGGTCAGCGCTCAAGGATCCTCGCGCCATCGTGCAGTTCGACGCGATGTTCGAGCGCATCGGCGACACCGCCAAGATGGAGAAGATCATCGACGGATTCGAGCAGACGGCCAAGCAGGGTGGCAAGTCGGTGGAGCAGCGGCTCATCGATGACTGGGAGGCCGCCAATCCCACACCGCGGGGAGCTGCCCTCGACCAGGTCCCCGGCCTGAAGGCCCGGGCCGAAGCGCTCAAGGCTCGCGTGAAAGCCTTCCTCGACGCCAACCCGAAAGTCGGCAATAAATGGCTAAAGGCAATCGATGGCGAGATCGCAAACCTCGACCGGATGCTCGATGGCAAGGTCGAGGCCACCCCTGAGCGCGTCGAGGGCTCCGCCAACAACCTTAACGGCGTCGAGGGAGAGCTCGAGGTGGCGGAGAAGGCCACGGGCGTGACCGGGGTCAGCCAGACGTTCCCGCTCGACGGCACTGGCAAGGTCGAGGTCGACGTGGTCACCGACGAGGGGAAGACGTGGATCGACTCGAAGCGGGTCAAGCCCTTCGGCACCGAGAGCGCGGACTGGAAGGGGGGGCCCGGCAAGCAGGGATTGGAGACGCAGGCGAGGGAGCTCGTCCGGGCGGCGTCCCAGAATCCATTGCCCGACGGAACGATTCCCAAAGTCGTGATTGAATTCCCGCTGGGCGTGAGTGATGCGGTTGCTGCCGAGCTCGCTAAGCTGGGCGTTGAAGTGCGCGGCCCGGTCGTCCCCATCACCCCGGTTCCCGTGCCGGTGGGGACTGGGGAGGACGAGGAAGACGAGTGAGCGTCGAGCCCAAAAGGTTGGCCGCCGTCTTCTTCGTCCCGCGGATGGTGCAGGATCCCACCATCGCTCAGCTCCTCGAGTGGGCGGGTGCGACCGATATCAGGCCGCCGGCAACGGATGACCGGAGTCGGCTCTTCGATTGCCACTGGGCGGGGATGGCCTGCAAGGCTTACTTGGACAATCAGCTCTACCACCACGTGCTCCAGATGTACTTCTTCCAGTCGGAGTTCTTCGACTTGATCGAGGACCATGGCGGAGATGCCTTGGTGCAGGTCTTCACCAGGACAGTCGAGGCGTTACAAGCCGACGCAGCCTTCATTGCGACGCATCTGGACCAGGCGCAACGGGACCGGATTCTCAGCCTGGAGCCCCTTGTCCTTGGCAAGGATGCGAACGGCTTATCGGACCAGCGTTTTGGGCTCCTTTACCTCGATCGGCGAATCGGTCAGCACCTGGACCATCACCCGCTGCGCGACGACCGGGACACGATCCAGACTGCGAGCGGCGAGCTTTTCTTTGCCGGCCGTGGCGACGCGCGCTGGTTCTAAGGCAATTCCGTCATCCGCTCAGGCTCGATTTGAAGCAACCGACATCCGCGACGGTTAGCGTCTGGCCGCGCGCTCGCGATTCCGCTAGCCACCGCAAATCAAAGATCGAGTTCTTTGGCGATGATTTCCCGCATGATTTCATTGGTGCCCGCGCCGATCGGGCCGAGTCGAGCATCGCGCCATGCGCGCTGAATCGGGTACTCCATCATGTAGCCGTAGCCGCCGTGGATCTGGAGCGCCCGGTCGGCGACTCTGACGTCGGCCTCGGTCGCGGCGATCTTCGCCATCGAGACCTCCTTGGTGCACGGCAGCTTCTGCGAATACAGCCAGAGCGCGTAGTAGGTCAGCTGGCGCGCCTGCTCGATTTGGAGCGCCATGTCGGCGATCTCGTGCCGGATCACCTGCATCGAGGTCAGTGTTTTGCCGAACTGCGTGCGGTTCGCCGCGTACTCGACGGCCAGCTCCATACTTCGCTGCGCTGACGCGACGGCGGAGATAGCAATCCAGAGCCGTTCCCACTGAAAATTCCCAACCGCGAGATAGAACCCGTTGTTCTCCTCGCCCAGCCGGTTTTCGACCGGCACCTGGCAGTCCTGGAAGACGAGCTCAGCCGTATCCGATGCCCGCCAGCCAAGCTTGTTCAGCTTGCGCCCGACGCTGTAGCCAGGCGTCCCGCGCTCCACGACTAATACGGACAGTCCCTGATGGCCGCCTTCTGGCTTCGTCCGCACCAAGATGACAACGAGGTCCGCATTGACGCCGTTGGTGATGAACATCTTGGTGCCGTTGACGATGTAGGTATCGCCGTCGCGGCGCGCAATGGTTTGGACGTGAGCGATATCCGAACCACCCGATGGCTCGGTGACGCCGAGAGCAACGATCTTATCGCCCTTGATCGCCGGGACCAACCAGCGCTGCAGCTGCGAGTCGCTACCGTTGTTATTGATCGGTGGGGTGGCGATCGCGATATGGGCGCCGATTCCCGCTGCCACGCCACCCGACCCGCATCGCGCCAGCTCTTCGAAGAGGATGGCTTCGTAGATCAGGCCGGCATTGATCCCACCGTACTGCTCCGGGTATTTGAGACCCAACAGGTCGAGCGCGGCAAATCGCTTGAAAAGCTCTCGCGGAAACTGCTGCGCCTCCTCCCAATCGTCGACATGCGGGCGAACCTCCTTGTCGATGAGGCGGCGGACGGTGCTCCGAAACTCCTCGTGCTCGGGCCCAAACAGGTGCGAGCGCGGCACGCTTACGTTTGCCAGTAGTTGATGAACTCCGGATAGTGGGAGGCGGTCGCGGTTGCCAGCGCCTCGGGGAGTCGCAAGAACATGCCACGGGCCTCGGCCAGCACCGTGCCATCCATCAGCTCCACCGCGCCAATGGCATCGATGGCGCCGTCACGCTCGCGCGCGATCTCGCCCCAGACCCGCAATGTCTGGTCCAGCGGCGCCGGCTGCCGATAGCGGATGTCGAGCTTACCGGTCATCAACCATTCGCGCCGCAAGGCGCCGGTTCGGCCCATCGTTTCATCGAGCAAGGTGGCGAGGATGCCGCCGTGGAGCACGCCGGGAAACCCCTGGTAGCGTACAACCGGCTGGTACTCGGCGACGATGCGATCCCCCTCGCGACGGAAAGTGAGTTGGAGTCCGTGTTCGTTGTGATGGCCGCAGGCGAAGCAGCGCTGGTATGTTGTTTCATCGTTGAGTTTGTCGGGGTCTTGC
>Ga0207684_10003420_pt1 | contig 15505 bp, 12 predicted proteins | sample KBSK5501metaG_FD_184342 | JGI IMG/M metagenome (GOLD analysis project Ga0207684, IMG submission 184342) | Corn, switchgrass and miscanthus rhizosphere microbial communities from Kellogg Biological Station, Michigan, USA - KBS K5-50-1 metaG... | ecosystem: Host-associated > Plants > Roots >...
TGTGTCCTCCCATGCCGACCTATCAGGCCCCGCGCGGAATGCGGGACCTGCTTCCCGAAGAAGCGGCCGCCTTCGACGCCCTGCAGGCTGTGATCGAAGCGCGCGCCTTGCGCTATGGATATCCCCGGATCGTCACCCCGGTCGTCGAAGATCGCGGCGTCTTTGCGAAAGGTGTCGGCGAGGACAGCGACATCGTGGGACACGAGATGTATGACGTCTCGCTGCACGGCCAGGGCGGGCTCGCGCTCCGTCCCGAGGGGACCGCGGCCGTGACGCGCGCGTTCCTCGAGCACGGGCTCCATCGCGCTCCGCGGCCAGTCCGATTCTTCTACGCCGACCCGATGTTCCGTGGGCAGCGGCCACAGCTGCTTCGCTACCGTCAGTTCTGGCAGTGGGGCCTGGAATGTTTCGGGCCCGAGGAGCCCGCGGCCGACGTCGAGATCATCGATTTCACCGCGCGTCTGTTCGGAGAGCTCGGTCTGCGCGGCTACCGGCTCGAGGTCAACACCGTTGGCGACGCCAAGTGCCGGCCGAAGATCGCCGAGACGCTCGCGGCGTACTTCGCGTCGAACCGCGACGCGCTGTCCGAGGAATCGCGGAAGCGTCTCGAGACCAATCCGCTGCGCATCCTCGACTCAAAGGATCCGAAGGACCGGGCCGTCGTCGCCGCGGCGCCACCGCTTCACGAACTCCTCTGCGCCGAAGACCGCGAGCACTTCGACCAGGTCATCGCCTCGCTGGAGCGGCTCGGTCACGAATACATGGTGAACCAGACGCTCGTGCGCGGTCTCGACTACTACACGCGCACGGTGATGGAATGCATCCTGACCGATCCGGAGTTCACGAAGAGCGGCGATATCGCGGTCGCCGCAGGAGGCCGGTACAACGACCTCGTCGAAAAGCTCGGCGGCCCGCAGGTGCCCGGTGTCGGTATCGCGGGCGGCGTCGACGTGCTGCATGCTGCGTTGAAGAAGGAAGAAGTGCGGATGGGCTACGACACCACGCCGGATGTCTACGTCCTATCGGCCGAGAAAGGCGACGGCGCCGACCGTCTCCAGATCGCCGACCCGCTCCGGCAGGCGGGCTTCAATGTGGCGATCGATTACTCCGACCGCCCGCTCGACAAGCAGCTCGAGAGCGCGGTGAAGCATGGCGCGAGGGTCGCCGTGATCCGCGGCACGCCGGAAGCACGCGGCGGGAACGTCATCGTTCGGGACCTGGTCGCCAAGGCGCAGCGCGTGACCCGGCTCGCGGCGGTGGTGACCGAGGTAGGTCGCCATGTGCCGAAGCACCAGACGCCGCCGCTCTACGAAAGTCAGAGCAAACCCGACGACCACGAGCCCGGGGCGCCTGACGAGGGACCCAATCTCACGGATGATCGGGATTAGCGGATGCTGAGAACACATACCTGCGGCGAAGCGCGCGCCCCGCTCGCGGGCGAGGAAGTGACGCTCGCCGGCTGGGTCCACACCCGCCGCGACCACGGCGAGCTCACGTTCATCGACCTACGCGACCGTTACGGGATCACGCAGGTCGTCGCGCATGCGAAGGAGAACCCCGCGGCGCACACGGCGCTCGGCAAGGTGCGCAACGAATGGGTCCTGCGCGTACGCGGGACGGTGCGGCCCCGACCCGATGGGACCAGAAACCCGAAGCTTCCGACCGGCGACGTCGAGGTCGCGGCCAGCGAGATCGAGGTCCTGAACGAGTCCAAAACACCTCCCTTCTATGTGAACGAAGAGACGGAGGTCGACGAGAACCTGCGCTGGAAATACCGCTACGTTGATCTGCGTCGCGAGCGATCGCGGGAGATCATCAAGTTGCGGCACGAGGTCACGAACTTCATCCGCAACTTCTTCGTCGACCGCGGATTCTGGGAGATCGAGACCACGATGATGATTCGCTCCGACCCGACCGGGGCACGCGATTTCATCGTTCCGTCGCGCTACTACCCCGGCAAGTTCTGGGCATTGCCGCAGTCGCCTCAGCAGCTGAAGCAGATCCTGATGGTCGGCGGGATCGACAAGTACGTGCAGATCGCGCGTTGCTTCCGCGACGAGGATCCGCGTGCGGACCGCATCTATGAGCTCACTCAGCTCGATGTCGAGATGAGCTTCGCCGAGCCTGACGACGTGATGTCGGTCATTGAGGCGTGCTACACGGCCGTCTTCGAAAAGTTCGCCAAGAAACCATTACAGACAAAGCCGCTTCCCCGGATGACCTACGACGACGCGATGCGACGGTACGGCACCGACCGGCCCGACACGCGCTTCGCCATGGAGGTCGTGGACCTGAAGGAGGTCCTCCGCGGCACGTCGTTCGGCGTTTTCAGTGACGCGATCGCCGAGGGGGGCGCGGTTCGCGCGATCGTCGTGCCCGGCAAGGCCGACGCGTCCCGGAAGGACATCGACGCCTGGACCGCCGTCGCGAAGACCCGCGGCGCGAAGGGCCTCGTCTCGTTCGCGTTCGTAGGCTCGGAGGTGCGGTCGCCGGTCGCCAAGTTCTTCTTGGCGGACGAGCTGCGCGGCCTGCAACAAGCATCGGGAGCGCAGGTCGGCGACCTCGTCTTGGCGGTCGCGGGCGAGTACCGCGTCGCTAGTCGCTCGATCGGCGAGGTCAGACGGCAGCTCGGTGAGCAGCTCGGGCTGATCGACGCCTCGGCACACCACATGATGTGGATCCACCGATTCCCGATGTTCGAGCGCACGCCTGAGGGGACGTGGACGTTCTCGCACAACCCATTTGCGGGGCCGCTCACCACGCAGGACGCGAGGCTTCTCGATACGGACCCGGGCAAGGCGGTCTCATCGCAGTACGACCTCGTTGTCGACGGGAACGAGCTTGGCGGCGGCAGTATCCGCATTCACAACCGCGCGATGCAGGAGCGCGCCTTCGAAGTGCTCGGCATCCCGAAAGACGAGGCGGCCGTGCGGTTCGGCGCGCTCCTCGACGCCCTCGAGTACGGCGCACCCCCGGAAGGCGGGATCGCCACCGGCATGGACCGCACGGTCATGGTCCTCGCCGGTCTCTCAAACGCGCGTGAAACGATCGCCTTCCCCAAGACGCAGACCGGCTACGACCCGCTACTGGACGCTCCGGCGGCGGCCGATCCGAAGCTGCTCGAGGAGTTAGGCCTCCGAGTGATCGCGAGACCCGAGGCCCCAAAGCGCTCCTAGCGGCGGCCTAGACTTTCATCGATGGACCGCGTGTATCTCGACCATGCCGCGACGACGCCCGTCGACCCTGAGGTCGCCGAGGCGATGGCCCGGATCTTTAGGGAAACACACGGGAATCCTTCCAGCATTTATGCGGAGGGCCGCGCCGCCCGCGCCGCGGTCGACCGCGCTCGCGACGAGGTCGCGGCGGCAATCCAGGCCGAGCCGAGCGAGATCGTGTTCACGAGCGGCGGGACCGAGGCCGACAACCTGGCGCTGCGCGGCGCACTGAAAGCGCGCCGCGACGAGCGCGACGGGCTCATCACGAGCGCGATCGAGCATCACGCCGTGATCGATACGGCGCGCGACCTCGAGCGCTATGCGCACGTCCGCGTGGATGTCGTGGGGGTCGATCGTTATGGGGTCGTCAGCCCCGCGGCGATCCGCGACGCGATCGATGAGCGCACCTCGCTTGTCTCGGTGATGCATGCCAACAACGAGATCGGCACGATCGAGCCGATCGCGGAGATCGGCGCGATCTGTCGCGAAGTGGGCGTGACCTTTCACAGCGACGCGGTGCAGACCGTCGGCGCACTCGAGGTCGACGTGCGCAAGATCCCCGTCGACCTCCTCTCGATCAACGCCCACAAGTTCTACGGACCGAAAGGCGTCGGGGCGCTGTATGTGCGCCGCGGCACGCGCATCGCGACGATGCAAACCGGCGGCGGCCAGGAGAAAGGCCGGCGCACCGGCACGGAGAACGTGGCGGGCATCGTCGGTATGGGCGTCGCGATGCGTATCGCGCGAGCCCGGCGCACGGCAGAGTCGCCACGGCAGGCGCAGCTCCGCGACCGCATCATCGCTGGGGCCCGAGGCCGTGTCCGTGACGTCGTGCTGAACGGGCACCCAACGGAGCGCCTGCCCAACAACGTCTCGTTCTGCATCCCGGGAACGGATGGCGAGTCGCTCATCGTCGCCCTCGACCTCGAGGGATTCGCGGTGTCGAGCGGGTCTGCATGCACCTCGGGAGAGACCGAGCCCTCGCAGGTCCTCCTCGCGCTTGGGCTCGATCGCGAGCTCGCGAAGGGCTCGCTGCGCGTGACCGTGGGGCGCTCGACGACCGAGGAGCAGGTCGACCGATTCGTCGAGGCCCTCGCGCGCGTCGTGATCCGACTCCGGGATTCCGCCGCGGTAGCGGTTTGAGCCGGGTCTTCGTCGCGATGAGCGGCGGCGTGGACTCATCCGTGGCCGCCGCGATCCTCGCCGACCGAGGCGAGGACGTCGTCGGCGTTTGGATGCGGCTCGTTCCAGCCGGTGCCGACGTTGACGCACCGCGCTGTTGTGGAACGGACGAGGCGGGGGAGGATGCGCGCCGCGCGGCGGCCGCACTGGGTATTCCTTTCTATGCGCTCGACTACGCGGACGTCTTCGGCGAGCTGGTCGTCGACCAGTTCGTGAACGCGTACGCGACCGGGGAGACGCCGAATCCATGCGTCTCGTGCAACCAGCACGTGAAGTTCGACGCGCTGCTCCACGACGTCGTTCGGAAGTTCGGTGGAGATCGACTAGCGACCGGCCACTACGCGCGCGCCGCGACGGGTGATGACGGACGGCGGCATCTGCTCCGCGCGCGCGATCCGTCGAAGGACCAGTCCTACGCGCTCTACATGCTGGGCCAGCCGGAGCTCGCGCGGATCGAGTTCCCCATCGGCGAGCTTCGCGACAAATCGGAGACACGCGCCATCGCAGCGCGCTTTGAGCTCCCCACGGCGACCAAGGCCGAGAGCATGGACATCTGCTTCGCGCCCGGCGACTATCGCAAGCTCGTGCGCGACCGCGCGCCGGAGGCGTTCGTCCCCGGTCCGGTCGAGAGGACCGACGGCACCGTTGTCGGAACGCATGGAGGCATCGGCGCGCTGACGGTCGGCCAGCGTTCCGGCGTCGGGATCGCGACGGGCGAGCGTTTGTACGTGCTGCACCTCGACACGGAGAGACGCGCAGCGGTCGTGGGCACGCGTGCCGAGATCGCTCGGACGAGCTACGAGCTGACCGACGTGCGCTTCGTCTCGGGTGAGCCGCCGTCAACCCGGTTCGCGACGACTGTGGTCCTGCGGTATCGCGGCATCCCACTTGCCGGACATGTCGACGTGGATCGAACCCACGCGACGCTCGACCTCGAATCCCCGGCCCTCGTGGCACCGGGGCAGGCCGCCGTGTTTTACGAGGGCGACGAGGTCATCGGGGGCGGCGTCGTAGCATCGCGACCGCTCTAGGCCGGTGCGCGCGCTCTTTCGCATCGCGGCGGTAGCCGTCGCCGGTGCTGCGCTCTATTTCGCCGGGATCGTCAACAGCATCATTCTCGAACACCCCGGCCGGGATGGCGTCGGCGTAGTCGTGCTCGCGATCGCCGTCGCAATCGCGATCCTCCTCATGGCGCTCACCGGGACGGGTCGCGGCGACGCGGTCGCGCCGATGCCTGGACGCGCCTGGTTCGTGCGCGCGACCTGGGGTTTCGTATGCGTCATGGCGCTCGTTGGCCTCGGGTGGCTCGTCGGCATGCCGCGCCAGCACTCGCTCGACTGGACTCCGTACCACAACGACGCGATCGCACTCAACGAATGCGCCGCGCGTCTCGTGCTCCAAGGGCGCGATCCGTACACGGACCTTGATGTGATCGCCTGCTACCAAGGTCTCGGCATCGGACCCGATCGCACGACGCCGCTGCGGCGCGGCGCATTCTCGGAGGTCGCGATCTATCCGAGCGATGATCAGATGGATCGGGTGTGGGATGAGCGCGCGAGCGGGATCGGGTCGAACCTTGAGTTCGTGTGGCGGCCGTCGTATCCGGCGCTTTCGTTCCTCTTCCTCGTGCCGGTCGTGGCCTTGGGCGTGGACACGAACTACCTCTATGTCGCATGTCTTCTCGCCGCGATGGCGCTTACCGTCGCGCGCGCGCCGCGCACGCTGCGGCCTTTCTTCTTCACGGCGTTGCTCGGCGCCGCGAGCCTTGCGGCCTTCACGGTGGGCGGAAGCACGGATCTGCTCTACGCGCTGCCGATCGTCGTCGCATGGATGTACCGCGATCGAAAATGGGCCGCCGTTCCGCTCGGCATCGCGTTCGCGACAAAGCAGATCGCGTGGTTCTTCGCCCCGTTTTGGATCATCGCCGTGGTCACAGCGCGCGGATGGCGCGCGGCGACACGCGACATGGCCATCGCGGCCGGCATCTTCGCCGCGGCGAACCTGCCGTTCCTCCTTCACGACCCCGGGGCATGGGTGGCCGGCATCGTCACGCCGCTCGTCGAGCCGATGTTCGCGCGCGGCGCCGGGCTCATCTTCCTGTTCACGAACGGTGGCTTAGCGCTCCTTCCTCAGGTCGCGTACACCGCGGCCGAGGCCATCGCAGGCATCATCTGCATCGTGGTCGCCTGGCGGACGCGGAGGATGAGCCCGGAGCTCGGTGCGGTGCTCGCGATCGTTCCGCTGTTCTTCGCGTGGCGGAGCCTCTTCTCGTACTTCTTCCTGCTGCCCCTCTTCGCGCTCGCGGCCGTCGCGCGTATGCCGCTCGGTCAGCTGGCATTCGAGCGAGCGCGAAGGCTTGGAGGGCTCACGATCTTCGCGGCGCCCTCCCGGTCCTAGATCCCTGTGCCCCCGGCGGTCGTGGTCCTGGGACTCGTCGCGGTCGGAGTTCCCGCGGGAGTCCGGGCCGCTTTCGGCCGCCCGCGTTCGCTCGGTCGCGCGTGGCTCCTCGCGGCCGCCATGGCACTCGCCGCCCAGGCGCTCGGCGAGCTGGGCGGCGTCTCGCTCGGCGTCCTGGGTGACGCACAATTGGCACTCGCCGCAGTCGCCGCAGGCATCGCGGCTGCAATCGTTGCCATCGCGGAAGGCCCCGCGAAGGGGTAACTTCTACCTCGAGACAGGAGAAAGAGAGTTATGGGTTTCATCATCGGCGTACTGACGGGCGCGATCGCCGCGCTCCTGTACGCGCCGAAGACCGGCGACATCACCCGCGAGGAGCTCAAAGTCCGGAGCGAGGAGCTGAAGCGGCGCGCCGACGAGCTCCAAAAGATCGCTCAGAAGCTTGCCGACGACGCGTCCGTGAAGGGCCGCGAGCTGATCGACGAGGCGAAGAAGCAGTGGGACTCGAGCTCGGCAGGACGAGCATCGACGGGCTCGCGAGGCACGCCCGGAGGCTCCACCAAGCAAGACTGACGAGTATTCTTTTCAAAGCGGGGAACGCGGGGAGCCGAGGTGGCCCCCGCGTTTTCGTTTAGTCGATTGCGGTTAGGAGGCGGCTAAAGCCGCCGACGGAGAGGGGTGCAGGGGATACCTCCCCTGCCAAGAGAATGGATAGCGCGACCATCCGCGAGCGCTTCATCTCCTTCTTTGAGGAGAAGGGGCACACCCGCATGCCCAGCTGGCCGCTCATCCTGAAGGACGACCCGAGCGTCCTGTTCACGAGCGCCGGCATGCAGCCACTCGTGCCCTATTTCCTCGGAAAGAAGCAGCCGCCCGCCAAGCGGATCGTCGCAGTGCAGAAGGTCTTCCGCGCGACAGACATCGACGAGGTCGGCAAGGATGGCTACCACCAGACCTTCTTCGAGATGCTCGGCAACTTCTCGATCGGCGATTACGGCAAGAAGGAAGCGATCGAGTGGGGCTGGGAGCTCCTGACCAAGGTATTCGGGTTCGACGGCTCGAAGCTCGTCGCGACGGTGCACACCAGCGACGACGAGGCGTACGACCTCTGGACGAAGACGCTGAAGCTGCTTTCCCCGGAGAAGGTCTTCCGTCTCGGTGACGAGAGCAACTTCTGGGCGCCCGGGGCGACCGGCCTCAGCGGCCCGGACAGTGAGGTCTTCATCGACAACGGGCCGCAGCCGGGCGTGCCCGAGCACGACTGCAATCCAGGCGAGAGCTGCGGCCGATACCTCGAGATCTGGAACTTCGTGTTCCAGCAATACGACCGCAAGGCCGACGGCACGCTCACGCCGCTTCCCAAGAAGAACATCGACACGGGCGCCGGTCTCGAGCGCATCGCGCAGGTCCTCCAGGGCGTGCCGGGCGACGTGTATCGGACGGACGTATTCCAACCGCTCGTCAAGAAGATCGAGTCGCTCTCGGGGAAGACGTACGGCGAGAGCGGGTCCACCGACGTCTCGGTCCGCATCGTGGCCGAGCACTCGCGTGCTGCCGCGTTCCTCATCGCCGATGGCATCTCACCCTCGAACGAGTTCCGCGGCTATGTCCTGCGCCGCCTCATCCGCCGCGCGGCGATGCACGGGAGGCGCCTCGGGCTCAAGACCGGCTCGCTATCGCAGCTCGGCGGCGAGGTCGTGAAGACCATGCAACGCCACTACCACGAGCTCACGTCGGCGCGCGATCGCATCACGCAGGTCATCCTCGAGGAGGAGGAGAAGTTCGAGCGCACGCTCGCGCAGGGGCTCACGATGATCAACGAGGCGATCGCCCGCGCGACCGCGCAGGGCCAGAAATGGATCGATGCGGACACCGCGTTCCGGCTCTCGGACACCTACGGCTTTCCGCTCGAGATGACCAAGGAGATCGCGACCGCGGCCGGCCTCTCGGTCGACGAACGCGGCTTCCGCGAGCTCCTCGAGGGGCAGCGCAGCCGCAGCCGCGCGACCGCGAAGTTCAGCCAGGACGCGATGCGCTTCGGCCAGTTCTACGCGGGCCTTCGCGAGAACGAGAAGCTCAAGAGCGAGTTCACCGGCTATGACGAGCTTGAGACGGACGGGACGATCACCTCGCTCGTCCTCGGAGGCTCACGGGTGGAGGCTGCGCACGAGGGAACCGACGTCGAGATCGTGCTGGACCGCACTCCTTTTTATCCAGAGGGTGGCGGCCAGGTGGGCGACCGTGGGACGATCACCACCGACGAGGGGCGCGCCATGGTCGCGGACACGCAGACCGCCGCGCCGGGCGTGATCGTGATGAGCGCCAAGATCGTTGACGGCGTGCTGCGATTGCGATCGCGCGCCCACGCCGCGGTCGACGAGGAGGTCCGGCGCGACACGATGCGCAACCACACGGCGACCCACCTGTTGCACGCCACGCTCCGCAACATCCTGGGCGAGGACGTGCATCAGGCCGGTTCGCTCGTTCACGCGCCGAACCTGCGATTCGACTTCACGTTTGGCCGCGCGTTGACGCCGGAGGAGCAACGCCGGGTCGAGGACGAGGTCAACCGCGCGATCCTTGCGAACGCGGACGTCCACGCCCGGACGATGCCCCTGCAGGAGGCGCTCGCGACCGGCGCGATGGCGCTCTTCGGCGAGACCTACGGCGACGTCGTGCGCGTCGTCGAGGCCGGTCCGTCGCGCGAGCTCTGCGGCGGAACCCACTGCCACTGCACCGGCGACATCGGGCTCTTCCTGATCACGAAGGAGGAGTCCATCGGCGCCGGCGTGCGGCGGCTCGAGGCCGTGACCGGAGTCGGCGCGCTGCGTGAGGTGCGCGAGATGCGCGATCGCTCGGCAAGGGCCGCCGCCACGTTGCGCGTCCCGCCGTGGCGGCTCCCCGAGGCTGTTGCTCAGCTCGTCGAATCCCGCGAACGTCTGGACAAAGAGCGTCTCGCGCTCCAGCGGAGCGGCGCCGACTCCGTCGCGTCGTCGCTCCTGGCGAAGGCGGAGCAGCTCGGGACCGTGAAGGTGGTCGCGGAGAACGTCGGCGAGGCCGACCTCAAGCACCTCCAAGCGCTGGCCGACCGGGTGCGCGAAGGCCTCGGGACCAGCGTAGTCATCCTCGGCGGCCACCGGGACGGAAAAGCCGCCCTTTTGGTCACGGTCACCAAGGACGTCACGCCGAGGGTGAGCGCCGACACCGTCATCAAGGCGGTACAGGGTGTTTTCGAGGCGAAGGGCGGCGGCCGGCCGGAGAGTGCCTCGGCGGGCGGCGGAACGCCGACGCGCCTCGGTGAGGCGGTGGCCGCGGCACGGACTGCGGTGCGGGAGCGTTTAGACGGAGGTGGCTAGGGACCGGGCGCGCGAGACGGCGGGCGGACCTCGTGTCGCGGGAATCGAGCTCGCGGCGGGGGTGGTCCGAGCGGTCGTCGCGCGCGCGGAAGGCGGACGGCTTCGCGTCATCGGTCGCGGCGAGACGGCGCTCGCTGCGGACGCGATCGTAGGTGGCTTGGTCGTCGAGCCCGAGGCGGTGACCGCGGGGGTCGCGACCGCCCTCGCCGCGGCGGAGCGTGGCCTTCCGACCGACCGCACCGTAATCGCGATCGACGGCGATGACCTGCGCACGTACCACGTGAGGACGCCGTTCGACCGCGAAGAGTCGGCGACCCCGATTGTCCGCGCCGAGGCCGATCGCGCGGTGCGCGAGGCGCGAGAGGATGCGGGGCGGGTCGCGCAGACCGCGGTCGCGGACGATCCCGCGCTGCGGGGCGTCGCGACCGCGCGCATGACGGACGCCGTCGCGGCGCTCGTCCTCGACGGTCGGGACCTCGACTCGATCGAGGGTTACCGCGGTCGAGCCCTAGAAGTGCACACCGACGTGGCCGTCGCGCCGCTCGTCCTTTCCGGCGCCGCGCTCGCGACCGTCGCCGCGCGCCGCCACCCGACGGCGGTGCCAGGCGTCTACGCGCTCTCGCGCCTTGTCGGCGCCTCGGGTATCGCCGACGCCGGCGTGGTGCGGGTCGGTGTGGACGTGACGGCGCTCGCGATCGTGCGCGAGCGTCGCGTCGTCGGTACGCGCGTGTTCGGCCTCGGCCGCGACGCGTTCGCTGGGCGCGAGGAGACGCGCGACGACGACGCGCGCGTGTGGGCCGAGATCGTCGCCCTCCCGCTCTCCGACGAGGCGCAGCCCCCGGAGCGGTGGCTCTTCCTCGGTCTCCCCGAGGCGATGATCGCGCTCCCGAACGCCCTCGCGAAGATCGTCGGCGAGGCACGCGGAGGCGCGGCGCGCATCGGCCCGCTCACACCGAGCGTGACCAGCCGGGTCTTCTCGGACGTGCCGCTGAACGCAGAGGATCTCGTCGCTATCGGCGCGGCGGCGCTTGCGACCGAGGTGTACTCGTGACCGTGGAGACGGCACCCGCTCGCCGAACGGTCATCGATCTCGGTGGCGACGCGACCATTCTCGACGCGGCGCGCCGCCTCGACGCGGCGGCGGAGTCCTCGGACGTCGTCCTCGTCGTACCCTCGGGGGCGCCTCTGACACGCAACGCGATCTTCCTCGAGGCGCTGCGGCGGCGTGCCGGCGATCGGCGCATCGTCCTCGTGACGCCGGAAGCGCGCGCGCGGTCCCTCGCGTCGTCGGTGCACCTGAAGGCGTTCTCCAGCATCTCCGCGCTCGACCGGCACGAGCTCGACGCGACCGAACACCTCACCGACGCCCGCCGGGCCGCGATGTTGACCCGTCCTGCGCGCCGTGCAGCCCCGCGCGGCGGAACCTCTCCGCTCCGCGCGCTCGCGGTGTTCATGAGCCTGGTGACCGCCGCCGGCATCCTGCTCGCGGTCGTCGGGCCGACGGCGACGATCGTCATCGCCGCGACCCCGACGCCGCTCGGTCCGTTCGAGTACGACCTCCGCGCGGGACCGAACGGCGGCGACATCAGAGCGACGACGCTGTTCGACGACAAGCTCACCGCGAAGACGACCGGCACGGCCACGGGGACGAAGCCCGACGAGACGAAGGCGACCGGACAGGAGCTGTTCAAGAACCTCACGACAAATGACATCCGCATACCGACAGGCACCCTCGTTCAGACGAGCGACAGCCCGCCGGTCCGTTTTCTCACAACCGAAGAGAAAGTCCTCCCGCGAAGCAGCATCCTTCCGATCCCCACGGTTGGGACCGCGCTCATCAACATCCAGGCGCTCGAGGTTGGACCGAAGGGCAACGTCGCGCCGGACAAGATCACCCGAACCACGAGCAGCGACTACCTCGTCACGAACCCAGCGCCGACCGCCGGGGGCAAAGCCGACCAGATCCCGGTCGTGACGCAGGCGGATTACGACAAGGCCGTCAGCCAGTCGGACAGTGACGTGAAGGCGAAGGCCGAACAGCGCACGCTCGAGTGGAAGGCCGGCGCCGCCAAAGGAACGAATGTGTATGGCGTCCTGTGGAAGCGCACAGGCGTGGTCACGTCGGCGAGCGACGTCGTCGCGAAGGAGCTGACCAAAGACAAGCCCACGTTCGAGATCACCGTGACCGCGAGCGCGACCGCGTACGCAGTGATCGCCGACGAGCCGAAGACGACCGCGGTCGCGAAGCTCAGGCAGGAGCTGGCATCGGGGATGGAGCTCGATGCGACGAGCGCCGTCGTCGACCAGGTGATCGGCGCTTCCGTCGCCGACGACGGCGTGCATTGGCGCGTCCGCGCGCAGGGCAAGCAGGTACCGCAGCCGAAGACGACGCAAATGACGGCGGCGCTTGCCGGGCGCGAGTACGACGCGGTCAGCCCGCTCGCCGAACAGCTCGGGTTCAAGCTGCGCAGCATCACGCCGTGGCCGGAATGGTGGCCGCGCCTCCCGGTCCTCGACTCGCGGATCACGATCGTCGTCGAGTCGCTGCCGCCGGCCGCGACCTCGCCCTAACGGGTGCGTTATCTGGCGCTCGACGTCGGCGATCGCCGCATCGGCCTCGCCGTGGGCGATGACGTGCACGGTCTGTCGCGACCGCTCCGGACCGTCGTCCGTCGCAGTGTGGTCAAGGATCTCGCCGAGATCGAGCGCATCGCGCGCGAGGAAGCGATCGACGCATTGGTCATCGGACTCCCACTGACCCTGAGTGGCGAGGTAGGCCACCAGGCCGAACGCGTCCGGCGGTTCGCAGTTGCGTCCGAGAGGCTCGGGCTCCCGGTGCGCCTCTACGACGAGCGCCACACCTCGAGCGAGGCGGAAATTCGCGGCGCGCGGGACCTCGACGCGGGCGCGGCGACGATCCTTCTCGAAGACTTTCTCGCGCAGCGTACGCGCTGATGGGCGCGCGCGTGCCACGGCCCCCCGCGCAACGACGCTCTGCCACTGGTCCCTTCATCTTCGTTCTGCTCATCATCGGTCTGCTGGTCGGCGGCTACGTCTTCGGACGTCCAATCGCCGAGGATGCGATCGTCGCCCAGGTTCGGGAACACGACACCCTCCTCAAGCAGTCGATCGTCCGCGGACTCGTCGCCGATCGCGTCGACGGTGAGCCGGATTTGGCCAGAGACCCGACGGCTGAATCGCGCACCTTCGTGATCTCGCGCGGCGAGACTGCGGGCGGGGTCGCGCAACGGCTTCAGAACGCCGGCTTCATTCGGTCGGCGCTCGCGTTCTCCTACCTTCTGTACGACACAGGCCGCGAGACTTCGCTGCAGTCGGGTACCTACACGATCTCGGCGGCGCTCACGCCACGAGAGCTCGCGCGCGTGTTCGAGAAGGCTCCTAGCGAGCAGGCGGTGCTGCGGATCATCGAGGGCTGGCGTCTGAGCGAGACGGCTGCCGCGGTGAACAAGGTGTTCCCGTCGATCACGGCGGACGACTTCGTGAAAGCGGCGGTCGTCGGGCAGCGGCAGAACACGGTGCTCGCCGGTCTTCCTGCAGACACCTCGCTGGAAGGGTTTCTTTTCCCGGACACGTACTTCTTCAAGCCGACCGCGACCGCGACGGAGATCATCGACGCGCTCCTCGACCAATTCGAGTTTCGAGTCGGTCAAACGCTTCGGCAGGCGGCCGTCGATCGCAAGACCACGATCTACGACATCGTGAAGCTCGGCTCGATCGTCGAGCGAGAGGCCCGCGATCGCAAGGAGAGCCCAACGATCGCGGGTGTCTACGCGAACCGGCTCAACATCGGCATGAAGCTCGACGCCGACCCGACCATCCAGTACGCGCTCGGCGACTGGCGAGAGCTGAGCCTCGCCGATCTCGAGATCGACTCGCCGTACAACACCTACCGCGTCGCGGGTCTACCTCCGACTCCGATCTGCAGCCCCGGCGCGGCGGCGCTCGAAGGCGCGGCCAAGCCCGCGCAGGTCCCGTACTTCTACTTCGTCGCCAAGAACGACGGCACCGGTGACCACGCCTTTGCGACGACGCTCGCGGAGCACGAGGCGAACAGAATCAAGTACGGAAATAAGTGAGGAGCGGCGCGCTTCGCGCTCCGCTGCGCGTCCGGGGGCCCCTGCCCCCTGGGCCCCTGCCCCCTGGGCCCCTGCCCGTGCCGGCGACGAACGAATCCACCAGCTCTGAGCGTGTCTCGGTGAAGCCGAGATTGAGCGAATACGGAAACAAGTAGGGCGTGAGTCAGGTCTGGCTCATCGGACGACCCGTGGCGCACTCGCTATCGCCCGCCATGCACAACGCCGCGTTCGCGAAGCTGGGGCTGCCGCATCGCTATGAGCTCAAGGAAACAGCGGACACGGAGCTCGCCGCGACGCTCGATCGCATGCGGCGCGAGGGGGACGTGCTCGGCGCGAACGTGACGATCCCGCACAAGGAGAGCGTGTTGCGCCTGCTGGATGAGGTCGACGACGTGGCACGCCGGATCGGTGCGGTGAACACGATCGTCTCCCGTGGAGCTCGGCTCATCGGTTACAACACCGACAAGTACGGATTCGAGAAGGCCCTCGAGACACGACCGCCGGACGGTTCGTCGAGCTCGGCGGGATTCCCCTTTTTCGAAAACAGGATCCTCATTCTCGGCGCGGGTGGCGCCGCACGCGCGTGCGCGCTCGCGCTACTGGAGCGCGGGAACAACGTCGACATCACCAACCGCGATCCGGCGCGAGCGGAGGCGCTCGCGCGCTCTATCGAGGTCGACGGTCGGCACCCTCGAGTCGTTCCGTGGCCGAACGGGCCTGAGCCCGGCGACGCCGTCGTCAACGCGACGCCGCTCGGCCTCAACGGTGAAGAGATCCTCGAGGATGTCCAGTTGCCGAGGTGGGTGGTCGATCTCGTCCCGACCGCAACTGAGACGCCGCTCGTCAAGCGCGCAAAAGCAACTGACAATGTCACCGTGGTGGACGGCCTCAGCATGCTTCTGCATCAAGCCGCGCGCTCGTTCGAGCTGTGGACGGGCGTGCCCGCGCCGCTCGAGGTCATGCGCGCCGCCCTGCCGCGCGAGATATGAGGCTCCTGACCGCGGGCGAGTCGCATGGCCCGGGCGTGATCGCGGTGCTCGACGGCGTGCCGGCCGGCCTCGCGGTGTCGTCGACGGACATCGACGTGGATCTGCGGCGGCGCCAGCTCGGCTACGGCCGGGGGGCGAGGCAGAAGATCGAACGCGACGAAGTGCGCATCACCGGCGGGGTACGTCAGGGGCGCACCACCGGCGCGCCGATCGCGCTGCAGATCCTGAACCGCGACGCGGTGAACTGGCAGCGCGTGATGAGCGTTGAG
>Ga0207684_10003421_pt1 | contig 15499 bp, 16 predicted proteins | sample KBSK5501metaG_FD_184342 | JGI IMG/M metagenome (GOLD analysis project Ga0207684, IMG submission 184342) | Corn, switchgrass and miscanthus rhizosphere microbial communities from Kellogg Biological Station, Michigan, USA - KBS K5-50-1 metaG... | ecosystem: Host-associated > Plants > Roots >...
GAAGACCTGGTGAAAAAAGCGGTCGGCTATTCCGAGGAACGGGGCGACCAGATCCAGGTGCTCAACGTAGCCTTCGATACCTCGGCAGCGGAAGAGGGTGCACAAGGCGGCGAAGCGGCTCCTCTCGGCAATCCGATGCTCGGCCAGTACATCCGGTATGGCCTGTTCGGACTGTTGGCGATGCTCATTGTGTTGTTTATCGTACGGCCCGTAATCCGGCTGCTCTCCAGCGCGCCGCAGTTCCCCCCGGGCACCCTGCCGGCGACCGTGGGGCAATTGGAAGCCGCGTTGGGGTCATCACAGGCGGCCGCACTCGAGATGGCCCGGACCAATCCGCAGGCAACTGCGCTGGTCGTGCAAAAGTGGATGAAGGAGAAATAGCGCGGCCATGGCCAAGAAATTGAGCGGAGAAGAAAAGGCCGCGGTCTTGCTGTTCACCATGGGAGAGAACGCCGCCGCCGAAGTCATGAGGCATTTGGAACCGAAGGATATCCGCCGACTGGGAGGCCCCATGACGGCGTTGTCGGATCTCACCCCGCATCTTCGCAACGAAGTGATGCGGGAGTTCCGTAGCATGTCGTCGGAAGCCGTCGAAGGCGTCGATGGCAAAGATTTTATGAAGAAGATTCTCACGAAGGCTCTGGGGCAGGAGAAAGCCACCCAGCTCCTTTCGACGATCTCCGCCGCAGAGTATGCCGGCCTAAATTCCTTGAAGTGGCTGGACTCGAAAGCCCTTGGCCGGATGGTTTCGGCTGAGCATCCGCAAACCGCGGCGGTGATCCTCGCGCATCTCGAAGCCGACCAGGCCAGCCAGGTGCTCCTGCAGCTCCCGGAGGCAGCGCGCGTGGATATTGTCTACCGCCTGGCGACGATGGAGGAGATACAGCCGGATGTGCTCAAGGAACTGAGCGCGGTTCTCGAGTCGGAACTGAAGGTTGCGGCTGAGCCGCAAGGTCAGCAGTTAGGCGGGGTGAAATTTCTGGCGGACTTGATGAACGGTCTGGACAAGACGGCAGAGCAGGCGCTCAACACGAGTCTGGCCGAGCGCAATGCGGAACTCGCGGATTCCGTCCGGCAATTGATGTTCGTGTTCGACGATCTGGCGGGCGTGGATGACCGCGGCTTGCAAGATCTGCTGAAAGAGATCGCCAAGGAGGATCTGATCCTGGCGCTGCGAGCCGCCGGGGAGCCGGTGAAAGACGCGGTCTTCCGCAACATGTCGTCTCGGGCGGCGGAGCTGATGAGGGATGACATGGAAGCGGGCGGTCCGGTCAAGCTCAGGGATGTGGAGAAGGCCCAGCGCAACATTCTGCAGGTGGCTCGAAAGCTCGAAGAAGAAGGCCGAATCATGTTGGGAGGTAAAGGTGGACAGGAGATGCTGGTCTAACGTGCTGAAGGCCGGCGCGCCCTGGCCGATGGAAAAATGGCGTGCAATGGGCAGCGGCAGCACGTCTTCCGCCGGTTCTCGATCGTCGCCGGGCGTTTCTCGTATTACGTTGTCGCCGGAACAGGCGGCGTCCGCCCGGTTGGAAGCCGAGCGGGCGGCTCTGGTAGCGGAACGGATCCGTCTTGAGCAGGCCACCTTACTGCTGGAGACCTGCGCCCGGTGTCTCACCGAAGCCCGTGAGGCCGTCCTTTTAGACGTCCAGCAGGAACTCCTGGATCTAGTGCTCAAGGTGGCGATGCAGGTGATTCACGACGAAGTGGCCCAGCGTCCAGAGCTCATCACCTTTCAAGTGGAGAAGGCACTGGCTCGCGTGAAGGAAGACAGCATGATGACAGTGCGCGTCCATCCGTCGATGCTGGACATTCTCCGTCAGGCCAGCCCCCGGATTCTTGAATCGCTCGGCCCAATGGCCCGCTTGCACTTCGAACCCGATTCTTCCATCGCGCCCGGTGGCTGTATGGTGGAGACGTCCCAGCAAATCGTGGATGCCCGCATCGCCACACAACTGGCTCGCATCGGCACGGCGCTCAAGCAAGGTCCTTCCCTATGAGAGTCTTCGAAGATCTCCAGGGCATTGATCCCGTTGCCGTCTACGGGCGTGTCGCGCAGGCGGTGGGGACGGTGATCGAAGGATACGGGCCGATTTCATCCATCGGGGAAGTCTGCGAGATACGCTCAGGAGATGATCACGACGGGATTTTCGCCGAGGTGGTGGGGTTTCGGGGGGAACGGATCCTCCTTATGCCGCTCGGGGACGTGCGCGGGATTGGGCCGGGCAGCCGACTGATCCCGCACGGAGCCCCGGCGTCAGTTCCGATCGGCCATGGTCTCTTGGGGCGGGTGATCGACGGATTGGGACGGCCCTTGGACGGATTGGGGCCCTTGGGGCCCGGCCGGGCCTACTCGTTATATGCCGAGCCTATGAACCCGTTGCGGCGGACGCGGATCACCGAACCGCTGGATCTTGGGATTCGCGCGATCAATGGGCTCCTGACCTGTGGCCGCGGCCAGAAGGTCGGCATCTTTTCGGGAAGCGGTGTCGGCAAGAGCGTGGTGTTGGGAATGATCAGCCGCTATACCGAAGCCGACGTCAATGTGATCGCCTTGATTGGCGAGCGTGGTCGCGAGGTCAAAGAATTTCTGGAGAAGGATCTGACGGCGGAAGGGCTTCGCCGCTCGGTGGTCGTCGTCGCCACTTCCGATCAGCCGCCGCTCGTGCGGATTCGCGGCGCCTTTCTTGCGACCGCGATCGGTGAATTTTTCAGAGACGCCGGGCTGCGGGTCCTGTTGCTGATGGATTCTCTGACCCGTCTGGCCCAGGCGCAACGGCAAGTTGGTCTCGCGATCGGCGAGCCGCCGACAACCAAGGGTTACCCGCCGTCCGTCTTCGCCATGCTTCCTCGAATTCTGGAACGCGTTGGGGGATGCGAAGGCGGCGGAAGCTTAACGGGACTCTATACGGTCCTGGTGGAAGGGGATGATCTCACCGATCCCATCGCGGATGCCGCGCGCTCGATCCTGGACGGCCACATCGTCCTGTCGCGCGAACTCGCTTCGCAAGGACAGTATCCGGCGATCGACGTCTTGAACAGCCTGAGCCGGGTGATGCCGGACATTGTGACCAAGCAGCAGCAAAGCTATGCCCGGCACGTGGTCGAATTGCTTTCGGCCTACAAGCGCGCGGAGGACCTGATCAATCTCGGCGCCTATAAGGCCGGCACGTCGTCCCGCATCGATCTGGCGATTCGCATGCACGACCCGATTCGGGAGTTTCTGCGACAGGAGGTGAGCGAGCGGGCGCCATTCACCCAAAGCCTGGAGGCACTGGGCCTCTTGGTGCAAGGGCCCACCGAGGGTCTGCGAGGTCTGGTGTGAGTTTCAAAAGTATTGTGGATTATCGCCGGCACCTTCAGGAGAGCGCGCGCGAAGAGTTACTCAGGGTGACGCAGGCCTTTGCCGCGCAACTCGATGCCACGACCCGGCTGGAACAGGAGCTGGAGCGAATCCTGGAGAAGATTGCGGGGAGCAAGCGTGTGGCTGTGCCGGCCGATGACGCGCTGGCCCTCTACCGCTTGGCGGAAGGTGCGAGTGGAGACCTGGCGACCGCGCGGCGCCTCGCGGAAAGTTTGAAAGCGCAGAAAGAAGCGAAACAAGGCAGTCTGCTGGCCGCCGCACAAGAATACCGGATCGTCGAGAAACTGGACGCCCGCCGCGATCGGGAACAACTGTCAGCAGAGGATCGAAAGGAGCAGAAGTCGAGCGATGAGGTAAGCCTTCGCCGCTGGCAAGATCTCGCCGAAACGGGGCGCCGGGGGAACTTCTTGCCGGGAGGGGAGGGCAATGGTTCCCCATCCGTGTGTCGGGAACGGGGGCGCGCGAGTGAGAAAGAATCGGGCGGCAGCTCATGAACCTGACAATGACCGCCATCCTGGTCCTGTTGTTGTCGTTTAACACCCTGGCAGAGGAATTGCCTTTAGAACTGCAGGCACCGGAAACGGCTCCGGTCAAGAAGATGAGCGTGCCGTCGGAGACCCTCATGAAGCTGATGGAAGAGCGCCAACAAGATCTCGATCGCCGGGAAGCGGCGGTCCGGCGCGATGAAGAACGTCTGAAATTGCTGCGCTCGGACATCGAGGGATTGCTTAAGAAGCAGGCAGGCCCGGGGAAGTCCGCCGCATCATCGCCTTCCGCAGGGAAGCCGACAACATCGACACCGAATTTGGTTCATCTCAGTCAAGCCTTTGAAACGATGCCGGTAGAAGAGGCGGCTCAACGGATCGAGAAGATGCGTGAAGCCGTAGCATTGGACTTGCTCGCGCGGTTGAAGAGCAAGACGGCGGGGCAGATTCTAGCTGCCCTCGACCCGGCAAAAGCCGCACGGCTGGTGGAAAAACTTGCAGCCGATCCCGGTACGTCGAGCTCCGAAGTGGCATTGAAGAGAAAATAGAGGGATGGGGATGATCGAAGCAGTGCTGCCATCAATACCTGCCGCCGGATTGGCGATGGGCGCCAACCAAGGAGCGGCCGTTTTGCAGGCAGTGGGAGTTGCAGGGGTAGTCCCGGGTGTGGCGATAAACACGGCCGCAGCCGGATTGCTTTTTGGTATGTTAATGACGCAGCTGGCCGCCGGGATGAGCCAGCCGGCTACGGGAAAGGAAACCGACGTCAAGGCTCCTAAAGATAGCGGGACCCCCCAGCAACCCTCTCCGGATGCAGCGTCTGTCTTGGCCTCGCTGGTGCCGATGCTTGTTTCATTACCGATTGAGCCTCCGCCAACCAAACTCGCTGCTGCTGAACCTGTCCTGGCCGTCTCTACCGGCGGGCCACTCTCGGGCGTCGGGCCAATCTCTGCCGGCGCGACCACGCTGACGCCTCTCGCTCTCGCCACGCTGGCGGAGCCCGCGGCGATAAGGCCCAGCGAACACCCGGCTTTGTCGCCGGCTCTGTCGATAGATTCCGGCAAGCAGTTCGAAGCGCCCATGCTCCAGCATCAAATGCCGGTGACGGCTGCGGCACCGGAGGTGCCGGCTACGACGCAATTGCCGCTGATGCCCTTACTCCCGACTCATGATCAAGGGAACAGTATCCATACGATCTTGGCCACGATTCCAACTGCCGGCGAAGGCCAGAAGCCGAGCGAGGCAGCGACAACCGGGGATGCCGGCCCTGTTGTTGGCCAGGCATTAGCCCCGCCACTGATGAGCAACGACAAAAAAGTGGATCAGGTCCGAGCTCCGATGCCGTCCCCGGTCCTCATCGACGCGACGTTGACCAAGAAAAAGAATGAGAGCCGAGAGGACATGCTGAACATGGTTTCTGAGCGGAGTATCAAAGGTACGGATAGTATGCCGTTAGGGAGTGAGAAGATCCCGGCGGAATTCCTCGCCGGTCCTGCTCCTTCTCCCAGCGCGTCAACAGAATCGGCGGTGCCGGTGCCGAAAGCGGCTATGGCAACCGATGCCTCTCCGACGGCGATGATTTCGCCTCGCGAAACGATTCATCTGCAATTCGGACCCTCCGAGGTGGGCCGCCTCACGCTTCAAGTCTCCGTCCAGTCCCAGCAGGTCCAGGCGACCGTTTCGCTAGAACATCGAGGGCTGGGCGAGTTCCTGAACGCCAGCCAGGGCACCTTGGACGGCGCGCTGCGGCAGCACGGGCTGCGGCTGGAAGAGCTTCATATCGAGACCATGGGAAATCCCGACCTCCTGGGCGCCGACGCCGGCCGAACCGGTTTGTTGGATCACGGCCACCCCCGGCAAGATTCGCCAGGGTTTGACAGAGAACCTCTCACACGCCCGGGACCGGAGAGCGAGGTTTCTATCGCCAGGGCCGACATCCTCGAACCGCTCGGCTCCCGGCACCGCATCAATTTGTTTGCCTGAGTAGTAAGGAGACATCATGTTGGATACAAGTGCCATTCAAGCTCCAGCCTTATCGGGTCAGACGGCGGTGGCCGCGGCCCCGAAGCAGACACTGGGACAAGACCAATTCATGAATTTGTTGATCGCGCAACTCAAGAACCAAGATCCCCTGAACCCGGTCGACAATTCACAGCTGATGGCGCAGCTCGCCCAGTTCAGCCAATTGCAGGAGACCCAGCAAATGGCGCAGTCGCTGAATAAATTCATTGCGCAGCAAAACACTGCGAATGCGACCAATCTTGTGACCCTGTTGGGCAAGCACGTGACGACGAACGGGTCCACGTTCGCGTTGACGTCTGGTACGCCGACTCCTATTTCCTATACCTTGGCCGCGAACGCCTCCACGGCCACGGTGCAGGTCCTGAACGCCTCCGGAGTGCCGGTGGCGACATGGACCGGGACTAATCAAACCGCGGGCGCGCAAAACCTCATGTGGGACGGCAGGGACAGCTCGGGCAATACCTTGCCGACCGGCCTCTATTCATTCAGCGTCTCCGCGAAAGGATCGAACGGGACCGCAGTGCCTGCCACTACCCAGACCACGGGTATTGTCCGGAGTATTAATTACGACGGGAATGGGCCGGTCCTGGTATTCGACGCCGGGCAAACGGCTCTTCCGACCGCCATCGTCAACGTCACTAATTGACATAGGAGACACACCATGGGAATCTTGTCAGCCCTGTTTGCCGCCGTCAGTGGCTTAAATGCCAACGGGACCAATCTCTCCATCATCGGCAACAACATCGCCAACACGGGGACGGTGGGCTTTAAGTCCAGTCGCGCGAATTTCGCCGACATTGTGAATGCCAGCCTGGGCGGAGCGTCAGGCTCCACCTCTAGTGGGATCGGGGTGTTTTTGTCCGGCATCCAATCCAACTTCACCCAGGGATCGCTGCAGACGACGAACAACGCGCTCGATATGGCGGTGGATGGTAACGGCTTCTTCCAGGTAAAGAGTACCTCAGGGGGGTTCTTCTATACCCGCGCCGGCCAATTCAATGTCAACAAGGACGGTGATGTTGTGAATCCTGACGGGTTGAAACTCCAAGGCTTTCAGGCCGATGCCCTGGGAAACATTACGGGCACCATCTCAGACATCAACTTGTCCACGACCACCTCGCCGCCGAACGCCACCACGAAGCTCACTGTCTCCGCGAATCTGGATTCGCAATCGACGCCGATCGGTGTGACGGCGAAACTTGTCTCAGGAGGTGCTACAACTCCTCCCACTACGGCGGCGGGCAACCTATCATTCAACATCGATCTCAACGCCGATGGGGCCAAGCTCGTCACGTTGGCCGCCGGCTTGACAGGAGCCCCACTGGCGGCGGCCATCCAGACCGCCGTGCGCGCGTTGAGCGCCGCCGATCCCTACAAAGCTGCCGCCTACTCTGGGTTTACGGCGTCCTACGATACCGGCACGCAAGAATATACGTTCAATTCGGGCATGACCGGCGCTCCGAACATCGCCGGCAGCACCGGGACGGCGGTCGTCACGGTAAACGGCGCCGACACCCTGGCAACCCAGTTGAAGATGACCGCGGCCACAAGCGCCGTCTCCACGACCGGCACGGATTTTCTTATTTCCGATCCGACCGGCAAGTCGAATTTCTCCACGTCGCTGACCGTCTATGACTCGCTCGGCATCGGGCATGTCCTCAACACGTATTTCACAAAGGTGGGAACGAACACCTGGAACTACAATCAGGTCACCGACTCCTCGCAGGTGACGGTGGCGGCCGGCTTCGCGTCCGGTGCGGACGCATTGGTGGCCTCCGGAACGGTCGCATTCACGACGACCGGGGCGCTGGACCGGGAAAGCGCGATCATCTATCACAATGCGGGTGGGAATGGCATTGATTTCATCGGAGCCACTGCCGGCCAGGCGATTGCGACTAATTTCGGGACCAGCGTCACGACAGACGGAGGGACCGGTCTAGATATGACGACCCAGTTCGGGTCCATATCAGCGCTGGTAAACCAGGCCCAGGACGGCTATGCCTCCGGCTCGCTTCAGGGGCTGTCGGTAAACACAAGCGGCTTGGTGACTGGCCGCTTTTCTAACGGCCAGTTGCGCACGCTGGCTCAGGTGGCCCTGGCCCGGTTCAACAACGCACAGGGACTGTCCAAGGTGGGGAAGAATCTTGTGGCGGAAGCCGGCGATTCAGGATCTCCGATCATCGGCAAGCCGGACAGCTCCGGCTTGGGCCGCACGCTGTCGAATTCTCTGGAACTCTCGAATGTGGATTTGGGTGAAGAATTCATCAATCTCATCGGCGCCGAGCGTGGCTTCCAGGCGAATGCGCGGGTCGTTACCACCGCCGACAACATTCTGGGTGAGCTGGTCAATCTGAAGCGATAATCTGCCTCGGGGAGCGGGCCGGAGGCGGTCTGCTCCTTCCTCCTGTCTCCTTCCCGTCTACCGATCTCTGGGCGAAGTGTGACTCTGCTTACCATTTATACCCGCCCGCCATTTCACCCGCCTCCCGCGGCCGCTATCTCACCCACCCAGCCCCGCGCCCGCCGAGACGGGCGCCTTTCCCATGGGACGGCCGTTTTTCCCGTGTTTTCTTCGTCAAGAAGGTGACAAGACGCCTGACAAGTTTGACGGGTAATGGGGGTGATCTAAGGTAATTGCTCTAGCCAATGGGGGTTGCGCATTGCGTGCCCCTTCATGTCCTGTCTTTCCTTGGCATACCCCTTGCTCACTCATCACATATATAGGTTTGTTTTCTGACGGCACTGCTTTGGAGGACGTATGGCGACGACGAATGAGACAACGAAAGAGGCCGAGGAAGGCGCCGCGCCGGTGCCGCCCAAGAAGAGCAATTTGAAGTTGATCCTTGTGGGCGTGCTTGTCCTCTTCGCCGTCGGCGGAGGAGGAGCCTTCGCGTGGTTCAAATTTATGGCGCCGCACAAGGCCGAGGCAAAAGCCGGCGACACCAAGACTGCGGAGGAGAAGGCGGGGGAAGGCAAGCCGGGAGAAGCCAAAGCGGAGTCGCCCGGACCAGGGACGAAAATCGGGCCGATCATGGATATGGACCCCTTTATCGTCAACTTGGCGGATGCCGAGCCGCGCTTCCTGAAAGTCACGATCAAGCTCGAGCTGGATGGAGCTCCCGCCAAGGCGGAAGTCAGCGAACGCAGTCCTCAGGTGCGGGACGCGATTCTCATGTTGTTGAGCAGTAAGGATGCCCAAACCCTGAAGCCGACAGCGGGCAAATTGCAACTCCGGGACGAGATCCTGCAGCGGATCAATGCGCTGCTGGCGACCGGCCAGGCTCGCAATGCTTACTTTACCGAGTTCGTGGTGCAATGAGCGAAAAGATTCTCAACCAGGATGAAATCGACGCGCTGCTGAAGGGCGTCGTCACGGGCGAGGTGGAGACTACGCCCAAGGAGCCACAGACGCCCGCGGCAATCACGGCCTTCAACTTCAGCGGTCAGGATCGGGTCGTCCGCGGCCGGATGGCCGCACTGGACATCGTCCACGACCGGTTCATCAAACTCCTGACCGCAACGTTCACCCGGTCTCTGCATCGCTCCGTCGATATCAGGCTTCAGGCGACGGAAATCGTGAAGTTCGGCACCCTGATGGATCGCCTTCCGCTTCCCTCTTCTCTGGTCATCTTCAAAATGGATCCCCTCGTCGGCAACGGTCTCTGGGCGATGGACGCTTCGCTTGTGTACCTGCTGACGGACTACTACTTCGGCGGGGGCGGCCAGACGCACGTGAAGCCGGAAGGCCGGGACTTTACCCCGATTCAGTTACGGCTCATTCGCAATATCGGTGGTCTCGCGCTTCAGGATCTCGAGAAGGCCTGGAAAGGGGCTCATCCCGTTAAGGCCGAGATTCTTCGCGTAGAGAGCAATCCCGAATTCGCCATGGTTATTACCGCTCGCGAATTAGCCGTGGTGGCCACATTACAACTGGAGATCGGAGACATCAGCAAGGAGTTTTTCCTGTGTTATCCGTACTCGATGCTCGAACCGATCAAGGACAAGCTGTGCGCTGGGTTCATGAACAACCAGCAGGATGTGAATCAGCACTGGGCGATTCGTTTGCGCGAAGAGATCCAGCACTGCCCTCTGGAAATCGCGGTGGAGCTGGGCCAAGCGACGATTCATGTGGAAGATCTTATGGGGTTCGCGACCGGCGATGTGGTTCTTCTGGATAAGAACTTCGGCGATCCGGTGATGGCCTCCATTGAAGGCCTCTCGAAGTTTAGAGGCCTGCTCGGCGTGGTAAAGGGACAACAAGCACTACAGGTCGTCTCGGTGATCAAATCCGGAGACCCTGAGGCAAAGGAGAATAACTATGAGTGAGAGCCAAGCCGGCGCAGTTACAGAAGAGAAGGCGTCCGCGGCCGTCACCGCCCGCCCGGCTGATTTCCCACCCCTGGAGCAATCAGCGCCGACGGGAAGCCCGAACGCGGTGGATTTCATCCTGGATATCCCTCTGCAGCTTTCGGTGAGGATCGGCTCGACCCGCATGTTGATTCGAGATTTGCTGCAGCTCGGCCAGGGGTCGGTGATTGAGCTGGACAAGTTGGCGGGCGAGCCAATGGAAGTGTTGGTCAACGGAAAATTGGTCGCCCGCGGTGAAGCGGTGGTGGTGAACGAGAAGCTCGGCGTCCGGCTGACCGACGTCATCAGTCCGGCGGAACGAGTCCGGCACCTGCAATGATTGGGAAGGGGCGCGTCTTGGCGCGCCTGGGGTGGGTGGGTGCGAAGAAGCGGAGGAGTGACCCCATTTGACTAAGAGAGGTTGAATCCCATGGATCTCACGGAGAGTTTCTTCAAGATGGCATCCTCGCTGACGGTCGTTCTGGCGCTGATGTTGCTGGCCGCCGCGGCTGCCCGGCGTTGGCTGAGGCCAATGTTGGCCGGCGGCGCGTCGATTCCCACGATTCGGTTGGCGACATCGCTTGCTTTGGGCAATCGACGGAGCGTGCTGGTCCTGGAGATCGCGGGCCGGACTCTCGTGATCGGGGCCACCCCACAACAGCTCGTATTGTTGACGCAGTTCGACCGACCGGCTCCCGAGGCGGTCGTTTCCACGCAGTTTTTGGATGCTGGCATGGTGCGTCCGGAGTCAGTCGAGGAGAGCCAGGTGCCCGTGTACGTACGAGTGAGTGAAGCGATCCGCAATCACCAAACCCGCGCGACGGCAAGGAGCGAGCCGTGAATTTACGACTCCTTGGTTTTGTCGCCCTCATGATCTTGCTGGCGCTCGGTTGGATCGGCACTGCTATCGGAGCGACGCCCGCTTCCCCCGCAATTTCGATTCAGCTTGGCGAAGCGGGAGGAACCGGCCCCTCGGTCGCGATGCAGATCGTCCTGCTGCTGACCGTACTCTCGCTTGCGCCCGCTCTCTTCGTCATGGTTACTTCCTTCACCCGCATCGTCATCGTCCTCGCCTTCCTTCGACAAGCGCTAGGAACGCAGCAGGTGCCACCGACACAAGTCCTGGTGGGTCTCGCCATGTTCCTTACGTTCTTCATCATGAGCCCGGTATGGGACCGTATTCATGCCGATGCCCTCCAGCCGTATTTCGATCAGAAGATCTCGCAAGAGGAAGCGTTGGGCCTGGCGGCCAAGCCGCTCCGGCAGTTCATGCTCAAACAGACGCGGGAAAAAGATCTCGCTCTGTTTGTGCGCATTGCCAAGCTCGCGCCGCCGAAGAATCCCGAGGAGCTTCCAATTCGCGTCGTGATTCCGGCGTTCATTGTCGGGGAGTTGCGGACGGCCTTTCAGATCGGCTTTGTGATCGCCATCCCATTCATGATCGTGGATATGGTGGTGGCCAGCGTGCTCATGTCCATGGGCATGATGCTGCTGCCACCGGTGCTGGTTTCGATCCCCTTTAAGCTCGTGCTCTTCGTCCTCGCCGATGGCTGGCTCCTGCTTGTCGGCTCTCTCGTGGGGAGTTTTGTGCCGTGACAACCGAAACCGTCATGGACCTCGGACGCTCCGCCATCGAGACAATGATTTTGCTCTCGGCTCCCATGCTGCTGTTCAGTCTCGGCGCCGGGCTGCTGGTCAGCATCTTCCAAGCCGTCACGCAGATCAACGAAGCGACCCTCAGTTTCGTTCCCAAGATCCTGGCGGTCTTTTTAGCGTTCGTCCTATTTTTTCCCTGGATGATGAGCCTGGGGGTGGGCTTTACGGTCAACCTCTTCAATAACATCCCGATGTACATCCGGTGACGTTATGGTGAATCTGCTACCCCTGATCCAGGACTACATCCCGCTCTTCGGGGTGATTTTGATCCGGGTGGCGGGGATTGTGGTCGCTATACCGGCCTTCAGCAGTCGCTCCGTGCCGCTCCAGGTACGGATCGGCTTGCTGATCGGCCTTACGGTGATCCTATTTCCGATCGTGTCGGATCAAGTGCGGCCTCTCAGTCTCTCATGGCCACAAGTCGTGCCGCTGCTGTTCACCGAATTCATGGTCGGGATGGTGCTGGGCTTCGCCATCAGCTTCGTGATGAACGCGTTCATCATCGCGGGGGAACTCATTGGCATCCAGATGGGCATCAACCTCATCAGCGCTCTCGATCCTGTCGCCGGTGGGCAGGTTCCGATTCTGGGGCAGTTCATGGGCCTGCTGGGGATGCTGATCTTCCTGGCCATCGACGGCCACCACATGATGTTTGAGGCCCTGGTCGCAAGTTTTCAACTCGTCCCGCCCATGCACGTCCACTTCAGCGGTTTCCTCGTGGAAAGCGTACTGAAACTCGGCGTCGGTATGTTCGTGCTCGCGTTGAAGGTAGGGGCGCCCGTCATGACAGCCGTGTTCATCGTTACCTTGGGAATGGGAATTCTCGGCCGGACCATTCCACAACTGAATGTCATGCTCAACAACGTTCCAATCACGATTGGGGTCGGTCTGCTCGTGCTTGGGTTGTCGTTGCCGTTGTTCGGGTCCCTCGCGGAGTCCAATTTGACAGGCATCGGACCGACGCTTCAGGGGTTGCTCTCACTTATGGGGCATCCGCAATGAGCGAACAAGCCGGAGAGCGTACCGAACAAGCGACTACGCGGCGACGCGAGGACGCGCGCCGCAAGGGCCAAGTCGCGAGCAGTCGCGAGGTCTCCATCGCCGCCTCGCTGACGGCCACGGTCGCCGCGGGGAGTTTCATGGGCGTGTACGCCATAGGCCTGTTAACCACGACGATGCAGCGGTGGCTCGCTGCGGCCGGCACCACCTCGCTGACCGAAAGCACCTTGCCGACACTTGCAATCCACGTGGGCCGCGACATTCTTGCCGTGGTGGTCCCGTTCGGACTGCTCCTGGTGGGACTGGGGGTAGGCGCGCAGATCCTCCAGACCGGCTGGGTCTGGTCGACGGAACGGCTGCAATGGGACCTGACGCGCTTGAGTCCGATGGCGGGGCTCAAGCGGCTCCTCTCGCTGCGCGCTCTCATGGAGCTTCCGAAGTCCCTGTTCAAAATCGGGATTGTGACGGGCTTGGTCTATTGGAATCTCAAGGATGAAGTCCTGGCATTGCCTCTCATGCTCCAGATGGAGCCGCAGGCGGTCTTGTTCCAGGCTGGGCGCCTGGCGTGGTCATTGACGCTCTGGCTCGCTGGCGCGCTCGGCGTCCTGGCGGTCGGCGATTACGCGTTTCAGCGATGGCAGGTTGGGCGTGACCTGCGGATGACACGCGAAGAGGTCAAGCGGGAGCAGCGGGATACGGAAGGCGATCCATTGATCCGGTCCCGCATCCGAACTCTTCAGCGCGAGAGGGCCCGGCGTCGCATGATGCAGGAAGTGCCGAAAGCCGATGTGGTGATCACAAATCCCACCCATCTGGCGGTTGCTTTGAAGTACGACGGCATACGAATGGCGGCGCCCACGGTCGTGGCCAAAGGGGCGGGTTACATTGCCGAGCGCATCCGGCAGGTGGCGGCTGAGCACGGCGTCCCGATCATCGAAAACAAACCATTGGCGAGAAGTCTTCATAAGCTGGTGGACCTGGGGCGGGAAATCCCCTCGGAGCTCTATCAGGCGGTGGCTGAGATCCTCGCGCTGGTCTTGCGCTCGAAAGGACGGCTGTAGGCATGAAGCCTCGCGCGTCAAGCCCCCTAGCACGAATCGAGCCTCTAGGAAGCAGCATGGCGAACACGACGGCGGAACCCAAGGTCCTCGGGCCGGACTGGATGAAGAACGGCGACTTGGTGCTGTCGGTCAGTGTCGTCGGGATTCTCATGGTGATGCTCCTTCCCCTGCCGCGCCTGATTCTGGACCTGCTGCTGAGTCTCAGCATCACATTGTCGGTGGTGATTCTGCTCGTCTCGATGCACGTGCGCCGCCCGCTGGAGTTCTCCGCCTTTCCTTCGATCCTCTTAGTGGGGACGCTGCTGCGGTTCTCCCTGAACATCGCGGCCACTCGGCTGATACTGCTGCACGGGAACGAAGGCCAGGGCGCCGCGGGGGACGTTATCAAAGCGTTCGGCAATTTCGTCATGGGTGGAAACTACACGGTCGGAATTGTGGTGTTCTCCATCCTGGTCATCGTCAATTTCGTCGTGATCACCAAAGGCGCCGGCCGTATCGCAGAAGTCGCGGCGCGTTTCACGTTGGATGCCATGCCGGGCAAGCAGATGAGCATCGACGCGGATTTGAACGCAGGACTCATCAATGAAGGCGAAGCCCGACGACGCCGGAAGGAGATCGCTGATGAGGCGGATTTCTACGGCGCGATGGATGGCGCGAGCAAATTCGTCCGGGGCGACGCGATCGCCGCCGTGATCATCATCATGGTCAACATCATCGGTGGGCTCGCGATTGGGGTGCTCCAGCAGGGCCTCAGCATCGTGCAGGCCGCCCAAAACTATACCATTCTGACGGTCGGCGAGGGCTTGGTGGCGCAGGTCCCCGCATTGCTCATGTCCACCGCCTCAGGCCTGATCGTCACCCGTGCGGGGTCCGAATCGAATCTCGGCGCCGACATCGCCCGCCAGGTGCTGATGAATCCGAAGACGATCGGGACCGCCGCGGGACTTCTGGCCATCCTCGGGATGATCCCCGGGCTCCCGCATACCGCGTTCTTATTCCTCGCCGCGCTGCTCGGCGGCCTCGCCTATAAGCTCCGCAACACGACCGAGGAATCTGATCTCGCGCTGGCCGGAACGTCGGAAGGTGCGGGCGCCACCGCCACCGCAATTGCCGGCGCGACCAAACCGACGGAGGTCCTGGAGACCCCCGCTCCTGTGGATCTGATGGAGCTGCAAGTCGGCTATGGCTTGATTGGTTTGGTGGACGCGGATCGGGGCGGAGAACTCCTGGAACGGATCAAAGCCATCCGCAAACAAATCGCGCAGGATTTGGGCTTCATGGCGCCTCCCATACATATCCGCGATAACCTGCAGCTGCGACCAAATGGCTACACGATCCTGATCAAAGGGATCGAGCTGGTGCGCGGCGAAGTCATGATGGGGCACGTGCTCGCAATCGATCCTGGGACTGCCGAGAAAGGCCTCGAAGGGATCGCTACGCGAGAGCCGTGTTTCGGATTACCGGCCCTGTGGGTCCCGGATTCCAAGCGGGAGCAGGCCCAACTGATGGGCTACACCGTTGTCGATCTCGCCTCGGTGATTACCACGCATCTCACGGAACTGATTCGC
>Ga0207684_10003422_pt1 | contig 15497 bp, 13 predicted proteins | sample KBSK5501metaG_FD_184342 | JGI IMG/M metagenome (GOLD analysis project Ga0207684, IMG submission 184342) | Corn, switchgrass and miscanthus rhizosphere microbial communities from Kellogg Biological Station, Michigan, USA - KBS K5-50-1 metaG... | ecosystem: Host-associated > Plants > Roots >...
CTTCGATCTCGCACCGCAGGGAGTCGCCGCCCACGCCGACGTGATCGTCGCGGGCGAGCTCGAGCGCAAGGACTACCCGTTCCGCCTCGAGCCGAAGTGAGTAGAAAAGCGAAGGCGGCACAACGATGTGCCGCCTTCACGCTCTCGCGATCGGTAGGCGGGGCGCCTACCTTTACTCCTCTAGTTCTTTATCGCTGAACCCGCCGCCGACGGAACGCGACGCCAAGCGCTACGAGTCCCGTGCCCAGGAACGCGACCGTCGCCGGCTCGGGTACCTGGCGGGGGGTAGTAGCGTCCACCGGCCCGGTGTTTCCCGTTGTGCCCGAAAGAATGTCGGCAACAAAGACGTTACCGAGATTGTTCGGGACCGTGAGGGCGGCGATCGTCGAGTTCGCAACACTAAACGTAAGAATGGTGCCGACGGGTAAGGCACCAGCCCCGCCGTTGCCGCACGTAGTACAGGTGATTCCAAACGTGAAATTCCCTGTGCCGTCGCCATTGAAAGCCCCGGTAGCCCCGGCCAACGTCTGGCCGGCGACGTTCTGGGTGACGCTAATCGAACCCACGTTGGGCGCGCCATTGAACTTGAACTCCTGGAAGTCTGCAGCACCCGTCAACACGAATCGATTCGCATCAGTCAGCGACACCGTGACGTTGACGGTTGTGCCGCTCTGGAGAAGTTCTACTTGACCAAATGGCGCGGTTCCACACCCTCCGGTGCAGTGGTCACTGGTCAGATCGAAGATGATTGCCTGCGCGGGAGGCGCAGCGACCATGAGGCCTACGACGACGAGTGCGAGAATCACTGCGGTCTTGATACCACCTTGCATCTAATAGTCCCCCTTCATCATTGAGTTCGCTGCACCCGTAGGCGCGCTGGGCTGCGTTGACACACCACGTGAAGAGCAAGGGGTTCGCCAAGGTTATCGCAGCGAGTCAGAAGATAGTCTAACCTCTCGATATTCCTGGCGGTAACCGTATGAAGCGCGCTTGCAACTTGTGACAACTTCCTGCACATCGTAAGCGTTGCCGACAGGCCTGAGCATTTGTGTTGAGTTTCAGAGGATTAGCGATACGGCTCGCAGCGCGCGATTGGCAGAGAACGTCGAGAAACCTTACAGAATCAGCATGGCGGCTGTGTGGGCCTCTCAAGGCCTCCATCCCTACCTGGCGATACCGCAGGGTCGCATTCGTGTTGCAGAGGGCCTGGCGCCGGGCAGGGATGCCGCGCCCGCGAGCAATGAGGTCGCTTGCGACGGTCTCAACGTGATCGGTGGTAATTCTTACGATGCGAAGGCTGGGCCGCCACTGTAAGAGTTCTCGACAGCGATTGATGGGCCGCAACGAACCGCTTCGGGAACAGTACCTCTCGGGCGTGCTTGCTTCGTTACTCGATGATTTCATCCGCCCGCGCTAAAAGCGAAGCGGCAACTGTCACACCAAGCGTGCGCGCGCTTCATCGAGCCGTCTTCATTTTGTTAACGAGATATTGATAACGACCTCGAGTTTGATGTGATCTGCACTCCGTTGGTCCTCAGATCAGCAAGTGCGGCGTATCGCCCACGATGAACGTGCGGCGATCCATCATTCGGTCGCCGGTCCGCACGGAGCGGCAGGGATGTTCCGCCTCGAGCCGAAGTGAGTATGATGGCCGGGTGACTTCGCTCCCGTCCGCCGGCTCACCGCTGCGCCGGCGCGGCGCGCTGATGGTGACGCTCTTCGCCGCGCAGGTGTGCGGGAGCACCGGCTTCTCGATGGGCATGGCCGTCGGCGCGATCATGGCGGCGGCCATCACCGGCACCAACACCTGGTCGGGTTTGCCCGTCGCCATCGGCTCGCTCGGAACTGCGCTCGCGGCGTGGCCGCTGTCGCGCCTGATGGTGCGCTTCGGACGCCGGCCCGGACTCACGACCGGCTACGCCGTCGCCGTCGCGGGCGCCGTCCTCGGGATCGTCGGCGTCGTGCAGCAAAGCTTCGCGCTGTTCCTGGCCGGCATGGCGCTCTTCGGCACCGCGAACACCTCGAACCTTCTGGCGCGCTACGCGGCGGCCGACATCACGCCCGGCGCGCAGCGGGGCCGCGCGATGGGGCTGATCGTCTGGGGCTCGGCCGCCGGCTCGATCGTCGGCCCCATGCTGATGAATCCGACCATCCGCGTCGGCGCGGCGCTCGGCCTGTCGTCGGTGGCCAGCGCCTTTCTGATCTCCGTCGCGGGCTACGCGCTGGCCGCGCTGCTCGTGCAAGCGTTGCTGCGTCCGGACCCCCTGGCGATTGCGCGACGGCTCGAGCCGGCCATGGAGCACAGCAGCGCCGCCGCGCGCGGCCGCGCCACGGGCGCTATCCTGCGCGAGCCGCGCGTGCTTGTCGCCTACGGCACGCTGATGGTGAGCCAACTCGTGATGATCGGCACCACGTCGACCTCGCCGCTGTACCTGCACGATCACGGCCACGCCGTCGGCACGATCGGGCTCGCGGTCTCGCTGCACCTCGGCGGGATGTACGTCGCCTCGCCGCTGTCGGGCTGGCTCTGTGATCGCTTCGGGCGGCTGCCCATGATCGGCGCCGGCGGCGTCGTGCTGCTGGGGGCGCTCGCGCTCGCCGGCCTGGCGCCCGGACGCGCGAGCGGCGTCGTGATCGCGGGACTCTTTCTGAACGGTGTCGGCTGGAACCTCGCGTTCGTCTCCGCGAGCGCCCTGCTCACCGACGCGCTGTCGCCGCAGGAGCGAGCGTCGATCCAGGGCCTGGCCGATCTGGTCATGGGCCTCATGGGCGCGGTGGGCAGCGCGCTGGGGGGCGTCGTGCTCGGCGCATGGGGCTTCGGCATGCTCAACGCGCTCGGCGCCGCGCTGCTCGTCGTGCCGCTCGCCGCGAGCTGGCTGCAGCGCGAAGCGCTGGCCGCGCGCGCGGCGGAACCGAATCCCTGGGCGTCCTGACCGCTTCGACGCCCGCGGCGTCCCACCGCGTCGGCCTCGTCCTGCTCGTCACCGTCGTCTTCGCGTGGGGTCTCACCTGGCCCGTCAACAAGGTGATCCTCGCCACCGTGCCGCCGCTCTGGACCGTCGCCATCCGGACGGCCATCGGCGCCCTGGCCCTCGTCATGCTGGCGCTCGCCACGCGGCGTCTCACGTTGCCGCCGCGCGCCGATCTGCCCGTGCTGGTCAGCATCACGCTGCTGCACATGGTCGGCTTCACATCGCTGTCCAGCATCGGCCTCGGGCTGGTGCCGGCGGGCCGCTCCGCCGTGCTCGCCTACACGACGCCGCTCTGGGTCGTCCCGGGCGCCAGCCTCTTCCTCGGCGAGCGCCTCACACGACGTCGGCTCCTCGGCGTCGCGGTCGGGCTCACCGGCCTCGTCGTCCTCTTCAATCCCGCGGCGCTCGACTGGACGCAGCCGGCGATCGTGCTCGGCAACGTCGCGATCCTCGCCGCGGCGCTGCTGTGGGCCGGCAGCATCCTGCACATCCGCGGACACGGGTGGCGATCGACGCCATTCGATCTGCTGCCGTGGGAGATGCTGCTGGCGACCGCGATCCTGGTGCCACTCGCATGGATGGTGTCGGGCCCTCCCGCGTTCGCGTGGACGCCGCCGCTCGCGGGGCTGTTCGTCTACGCGGGATTGCCTGGATCCGCGCTGGCCTACTGGGCGAGCGCGATGGCGGGTCGACGCCTGCCGGCCGTCACCACGTCGCTGGGCCTGCTCGCGACGCCGGTCGTCAGCGTCGGGCTCGCGACACTCTGGCTCGGCGAGCGACCTGGCGTGTCGCTGCTGCTCGCCGTGCTGCTCATCCTCGGTGGCGTCGCGCTGGGGACCTTCGCCGAGCGGCCCTCACGCGCGTCCGTGCAGTAGCGCGAACAGCCGCACCGGCGTGATCGGCAGCTCGCGCACGACGACGCCGCGGTCGGCCAGCGCGTCCTCGACCGCGTTGGCGACGGCGCTCGCCCCGGCGATACAGCCGCTCTCGCCCACGCCCTTGACGCCGAGCGGGTTCACGACCGAGGCGTGCTCATCGAGCACGACGTCGAGCCACGGCAGGTCGTCGGCCTTCGGCAGCGCATAGTCCATGAAGCTGCCGCTCAGCAGCTGGCCCTGCGCGTCGTAGACGACCTCTTCCATGAGTGCGGCGCCGATGGCCTGCGCGGCGCCGCCTTGTAGCTGTCCCTCGACGATGGCGGGGTTGATCGCGCGGCCCGGATCGTGGAGCACGAGGTGGCGGAGCAGCCGCACCGCGCACGTCTCGACGTCCACCTCCACCGCGCAGACCTGACCGCCAAACGCCCACGTCACGGTGTCGGGATAGAACCAGGTGCACGCGTTGAGCCCGGGCTCGCCACTCGGCATGAGGGTCTTGCTGCGGATCGCGGCCTGAGCCAGCCGGCCCAGCGGCAGCGTACGGTCCGGCACGCCCGCCACGAACGCACGGCTCGCCTCGAATCGGACATCCGCCGGCGCGCACTCGAAGATCTCCGCGGCCACGATGGCCGCGCGCTCACGCACCTGCGCGGCCGTGCGAGCGACGGCGGGCCCGGCGTTGGCCATCACGCGGCTGCCGCCCGTGCCCATGCCATACGGCATCAGCGCCGTGTCGCCGCCCTGCACGATCACGTCATCGAGGTTGGCGCCCAGCTCGCCCGCGGCGATCTGCGCGAGCGTGGTCGAATGGGCCTGTCCCTGCGCCGCGACACCGATCAGCACGTAGACCTTCCCCCGGGGATCGACGCGCACGGTGGCGCCCTCGAACGGACCGAGCCCGGTGCCCTGCGCGTAGCACGCGATGCCGATCCCGATGGGTCGCGCCGAGCCGGCCGTTGCCATCTGTCGCTTGCGCCATTCGTCGTATCCGAACGCGCCGAGCATTCGCTCGAAGGCCGCGGGATAGTCGCCGGGATCGTAGGTCACAGCGACGCCGTCCTTGTACGTCAGACCCGGGCGATACGGCATGTCGGTGGGGCGGATCAGGTTCCGGCGCCGCACGTCGGCCGGATCCATCCCGAGGCGCCGTGCGCCGAGATCCATGAGGCGTTCCATGACGAAGTTGGCCTCGGGGCGGCCGGCGGCGCGATAGGCCGCGTTGAACATCGTGGTCGTCACGATGCTTTCGCCATGGCCGCGGTAGTGTCTGACACGATAAGGACCGGGCAGGTGGTTCACGGTGTTGGCGGTGAGGCCGTTGCCCATCACCGGGTAGGCGCCGACGTCGGCCAGGAAGCGGTCCTCGAGCGCAGCGATCGTCCCATCCGCCGCGAACGCGATGGCGGCCTCGTGCTGCTGCTCGCGATCGTGCCCCACGCTCTGCACGTGCTCGCGGCGCGTCTCCACCCACTTCACCGGACGACCGAGTCGAAACGCGGCGACGGACACCAGCACCTCGTCGGCGTAGACCTGTCCCTTGGGGCCGAAGGCGCCACCGACGTCGGGCACGATCACGCGCACGCGTTCGGCGGGCAGCTCCAGCACGCGCGCGATCACGTCGCGCTGGCTGTACGGGCTCTGGATCGAGGCCCACACCGTCAGCAGCCCGGCCTCCGCGTCGTAGTGCGCGAGCGCGCCCCGGCACTCGATCGGCATCGCGGCCAGACGCTGGTGACGGAAGCGCTCGCGCACGACCGTGAGCCCAGGTCGAGCGAGATCGACCTCGCCGACGGCGCCGCGCACCTGGACGGCGACGTTGTCGGCCCACTCCGTGTGCACGCGCGTCGACGCTCCGCGCGCGGCGTCCGCGCCGACGAGCGCCGGGAGCGGCGCGTATTCCACGTGCACCGCAGAGAGCGCGTCGGCGACGAGCGCGGGACTCTCGGCGACCACGGCGGCGATGGGCTCGCCGACGTAGCGCGCGCGCTCACCCGCGAGGAGCGGCACGACGAAGCCGCGGTCCTTCGACCCGCCGGTCGTGAGCGGCTGTGCCAGCGGCGGGACCTCGGCCGCCGTCCACACGGCGAGGACGCCGGCAATCGCGCGCGCGGCGTTGGCGTCGACCCGCACGATGCGCGCGTGGGCATGCGCGCTGCGCACGACGCCGAGGTGGGCGAGCCCAGGCCGCGTGAGATCGTCGACGTAGCGGCCGTGGCCGCCGAGGTAACGGATCGCGTCCTTGCTCTTCGGCGAGGCGCCGATCATCGGGCCGGCGTCAGCCGCGCGTGGCCTGCCGGAAGGCCGCGGCGAGCCGCTGGGTGATCGGGCCGGGCGTGCCGCCGCCGATGACGTGGCCGTCGATCTTCACCACCGGCGTGATCTCGTCGCTCGTGCCGGTGAGGAACGCTTCGTCGACGCGCGGCAGATCGGTGTCGAGGACGCCGACCTCCACGCACGCAACGCCCTCCTGACGGCAGAGGTCGAGCACCGCCTCACGCGTGATCCCGCTCAGGATGTAGTTGCTCTCGGGCGGGGTCTTCACCTGCCCTCGCACGACGAAGAATGGATTGCTCGCCGTGCAGTCGGTGACGTGGCCGTCGCGGATGAAGATCGCCTCGGCCGCGCCGGCGCGGAGCGCGCGGCGCTTGGCCAGCACGTTGGGCTGGAGTGCGAGCGACTTCACGTTGACGTGGCCCCAGCGTGAGTCGGTCACGGTGATGGCGGCGATGCCGTCGCGCAGCAGCTCGGGCGCCGGCGTTGTGGCCGGCCGCACGTAGATGACGATCGTCGGCCGCATCCCCTCGGGTGGCGCGTGGCTGCGCGAGGCGGCCCCGCGGGTGACGAACATGATGACGGCAACGTCGTCGAGGCCCGCGCGCTGCACGAGGTCGTCCGACACCTTGCGGATCTCGTCGACGTGCGCCGGCGTGAGACCGAGCTCGAGGAACGCCGCGCCGTTCGTCAACCGCCGCATGTGGCTGTCCATGCGGAACAGCTTGCCGTGGTAGGCGCGGATCACCTCGTAGAGCCCGTCACCGAACTGGAAGCCGCGATCCTCGACGGACACGGCGGCCTCGGCGCGTGGAACGATCCGACCGTTGACCCAGACCTCGCGCGGCCACTCGGCCGGGTTCACGTCCTGGCGCCTCCTCGCAGCAGGCCCGCGGAGGCGAGGACGTCGCTGAGGGCGGCGAGGCTCTTGGGATCCTCGATGGCGCACAGCGGCGGGCGCGGCCAGCCGCCCGGCTGTCCGAGGATCTGCATGCACGCCTTGATCTGCGTCTGCGGCGAGCCGTAGACGCCGCTCCAGTCCGGGTTGATGAGCTGGCTCATCAGCGCCACGTAGCGGTCGGCGGCCGCACGCGCCGCCGCGACGTCCCCCTTCCAGAACGCCTCGTAGAAGGCCACCGCGAACGTCGCGCCGAGCCCGCCGCCGTCGATGTTGCCGTCGCCGCCGATCCCGCGCAGGATGGCGAGCCCGAGCGAGTTGATGAAGCCGCCGAAGACGCGGATCCTGTCCACGACCTTCTCGAGCGTGGCAACGGCTTGCAGGCGGTTGGCCGTGCTGTCCTTGATGGCGACGACGTGATCGATCTTCGTCAGCTCGAGCGCCGTCTCGGCCGTGATCTCCACCACGACGCCGCGCGCCCAGTTGTAGACCATGAGCGGCAGGTCAACACGGTCGGAGATCGTCTGGTAGAAGGCCACGATCTCGCGCGGTGTCGGCGCCGCGTACGGCGGCGGCGTCGACAGGATGCCGTCGGCGCCGATCTCCTTCGCGTGGCGACCGAGCTCTGCGCTGTGGGCTGCGGTGTACGTGGTGCAGCCGATCACCACGGGGATCTTGCCGCGCAATTCCTCGACGGCGATCTCCGCCACCCGCCGGCGTTCGGCGTCCGACTGCGAGAACCACTCGCCCGTCGTGCCGTTGACGAGAAGGCCGTGCACGCCCTGTCCATGGTAGAGCCGCAGCTCCTCGCGCCAGAGCTTCTCGTCCAGCGCGCCCTCGCGCGTGAACGGCGTGGGAGCGGCGACCCAGTACCCCCGCCAGCTGACGTCGTCGCGGTTCATGTCCGTCTCCTTCGGCCCGTCGGGCGCGGCCCTGACCGTAGCACACGCACCCGAGCCGTGCACTGTTCGGTGGGCGCCTCATCCATCCAGCGTGAGGCCCATCCTTTCGTCGCGAAAGATGCGCGGGTCCATGGGCTTGGGTGGCGCCGGGATCAGCGGCGCGAACCCCATGTGCGCGAGGACGTCGCGCTTGATGTCCATCCCCGGCGCGATCTCGCGCAGCTCGACACCCTGCGGCGTCAGGGCAAATACGGCTAACTCGGTGACGAAGAGGACGGGTGTCCCGCGCGCGGCCGCCGCGGCGCCGTTGAAGCTGATCTGTTCCACCGCGTCCACGAATTTCTGGATCGAGCCGTCCTTGCCGCCCGTGAACGTGCCCAGGAAGCAGACGGCCTTGGCGTTCTGCGTGATGTCGATGAAGCCGCCGGAGCCCTCGACGCGCCCGCCGAAGCGCGTGACGTTGACGTTGCCATGCGCGTCGACCTGCGCGAAGGACACGCACGCCATGTCGAGCCCCCCACCGTCGTAGAAGTCGAACTGGTACGGCTGGTCGACGATGGCGTCGGGGTTGTACGCCGCGCCAAAGTTCAGCTCGGAAGCGGGCACGCCGCCGATCGCGCCGGCTTCGATGGTGAGCGTGAAGGCATCGCTGATGCCCTCCTCGGCGGCCACGCGCGCCACGCCCTCGGCCATACCGACACCCAGATTGACCACCATGCCGGCGCGCAAGGTCATGGCCGCGCGCCGCGCGATCACTTTCCGAGCGCCCATCGGCAGCGGCGGCACGTCGGCCAGCGGCACGCGGCGCTCACCGCTGAACGCCGGTGAGTAGCGCACCATCCACGTCTGCCAGGCCTCGGGCTCGATCACGATCACGTCCACGAGGATCCCGGGCACTTTCACGTGCTGCGCATGCAGACGCCCGTGGGCGACCATGCGCTCGACCTGGGCGATCACCAGGCCACCGGCGTTGTGGGCGGCTTGCGCCACGGAAAGATGCTCGAGCAGCGCACACTCGTGCTCCAGCGTGATGTTGCCGCGCTCGTCGGCTGTGGTGCCGCGCAGGAGCGCCACGTCAGGCTTGAACGCGTTATAGAAGAGCCACTCGCGGCCGGCGAGCTGCACGAGCTCGACCAGGGCTTCCCGGGTGCGTTCGTTCATGCGCCCGCCGTCCTGCCGCGGGTCCATGTACGTCCCAAGGCCCACGTGGCTGACCACGCCCGGCTTGCCCCCCGCAATCTCGCGGTAGAGATGGCAGAGCACGCCCTGCGGAAAGTTGTAAGCCTCAACCTTGTTGGCGACGATGAGCTCGATCAGCGAGGGCATCAGGCCCCAGTTGCCGCCGATCACCCGCCGGAGCATGCCCTCGTGCGCGAGGTGATTCACACCGCGCGCGGCGCGGTCGCCGACGCCCGTGGTGTGCACCAGGGTCAGGTCGCGCGGCTCGCCGCTGGCCGAAAAGCGCCGCTCGAGCGCCGCGAGCACCGCCTCGGCGACGCCGAACCCGGAGCTGCCCTCGACGATGATCGTCTGCCCGCTCGCGATCAGCCCGGCCGCCGTATCGGCGTCGAGCACGCGCGGTCGTCGCGTCGTCACGTCCCGGCCGCGATCTGGCGCGCGATGATCAGCCGCTGGATCTGGTTGGTGCCCTCGTAGATTTGCGTGAGCTTGGCGTCGCGGTACATCCGCTCCACGGCGTAATCCTTCGTATAGCCGGCGCCGCCATGGATCTGGACGGCATTGCTGGTGTGGCGCACGGCCATGTCGGATGCGAAGAGCTTGGCGGCCGCGGCTTCGGCCATGTACGGCACGCCCGCGTCGCGCAGCCGCGACGCCTGCCAGAGCAGGCCCTGCGCAGCCTGGATATCCACCCACATGTCGGCGAGCATGAACTGCACGGCCTGGAAGTCGTAGATGGCCTGACCGAACGCCTTGCGCTGGCGGGCGTAGCGCAGCGCCTCCTCGTACGCGCCCTGTGTGAGCCCGGTCGCCATCGACGCCATGCAGATGCGCGCGAAATTGAAGCCGTTGAGCGCCACACGCAGGCCTTCGCCTTCCGGGCCGACGCGGTTGGCCACCGGGACGCGGACATTTTCGAGGAAGACCTCGCCAGTGGCGAGACCGCGGATGCCCATGAGCCGTTCCTTGCGGCCGAACGAGAAGCCCGGCGTGCCCCGCTCGACGATCAGCAGGCTCATGCCGCGCTTGCCCTTCGCGCGGTCGGTGACGGCGAGGATGACGAGCAGGTCGATGACCTTGCCGAGCGTGACGAACGCCTTCGCGCCGTTGATCACGTAGTCGTCGCCGTCGCGCACGGCCGTGGTCGTGATGGCGGCCACGTCGCTGCCCGTATGCGCCTCCGTGACGGCTAGGCAGCTGATCGCCGCGCCGCTCGCGACCCGGCGTGCCAGCGGCCGCTGGGCCTCGCTGCCGAGTGTCCAGAAGAAGTCCGTCTGCTCGATGGCGACGGCGTACATGTTCGCGAGCGCGGCCGACACGCGGCCCAGCTCCTGGTGGACGAGGCTCATGCTGTAGGTGTCGCCGCCGCTGCCGCCGGCCTCGGGCGGCAGGACCAGGCCGAACCAGCCGAGGTCCGCCATCTTCTGATAGAGGTCGCGCGGGAACTCGTCGGTCTCGTCGATCTCGGCCGCGCGCGGGCGGACCTCCTTCTCGGCGAACTCGCGCACGGCCTGCCGGATCATCCGCTGGTCCTCGGTCAAGAGCCTGTCGTGCATCGATGCCCTCCGAGTGCGCGACGCATCAGGGGATGAACAACCGCGGCAGCCACGTGGTGAGCGGGGGAATGAACGTGATCAGGGCCTGGGCGACGATCATGACGAAGATCGACGGCAGCAGCGCCGGCGTGACCTCGCGGATCGTCATCTTCGCGATGCTGCAGGCCACGAACAGCGTCGCGCCGTAGGGCGGCGTCACCAGCCCAATGGACAGGTTCACCGACACGACGACGCCAAAGTGCAGCAGATCGATGCCGAAGCTCTGGGCGACGGGATAGAGGATCGGCATCAGGATGATGATCACGGCGATGGACTCCATGAACATTCCGAGCAGCAGTAAGAGCGCGTTGACCAGGATCATGAACACGATCCAGTTCGCCGAGTTCTTCTGGAGGAAGTCCGCCACCACCGTCGGAATCTGGAGGTTCGCCACCAGCCAGCCGAAGAGCCCGGCCGTGCCGATGATGATCAGGATGATGGCCGAGCGGCACGCCGCCTCCACGAGCATGCGGGGGATCTGGCTCATGCGCAGCTCGCGGTACACCCACAGGCCCACGACGAAGCCGTAGACCACGCCCATCACGGCCGACTCGGTGGCCGTGAAGATGCCGGTGAGGATCCCGCCCAGAATGAGGACGGCCATGCCGAGGCCGGGGATGGCCTGCCAGAACGTGGTCCACACGCGGCCCCACGAGAAGGTTTCGGTGGCCTCATAGGCGGCGCCGCCGCGGCGCGCGTGGACGTAGCACACGACCATGAGGAAGCCACCGATAATGATCCCGGGAATGATGCCGCCGATGAAGAGCTGGCCGATGGACGTGTTCGTCACGCTGCCGAGCACGACCATGATGATGCTCGGCGGGATGATCGGCCCGAGCGCGCCGGCGGCGGCCTGGATGGCGGTGACGAAGCGCGGCTCATAGCCGCGCTTCATCATGGCGGGGATCATCACGGAACCCACGGCGGCCGTGTCGGCGGTGCCCGAGCCCGACACGCCGGAGATCAGCATGGTCGCGCCCACCGCGATCATGGCCAGGCTCGCGCGGAATTGCCCCAGCAGCGCGGAGGCGAAGTTGATGATCCGCCGCGCCATACCGCCCTCGTCCATGATGCTGCCCGCCAGCATGAAGAGCAGGACGGCCATGATCGGGAACGAGTCGAGCGAGGTGAACACGCGCTGCGCCACGACGGTCAGCGGCACCGATCCGCCGTAGAGCAGCGCGAACGTCGTCGCGAGCCCGAGCCCGAACGCGATCGGCACGCCGAGCGCGAAGAGCACCGGCAACCCGATCAACAGAATGGCCGTCACGCCGGCCTCCGGAGCGCGCGAACCGACGCGCCGAGCTTCAGGACGCTCTCGAGGAGCATCAGCGCAGCCCCCACGGGAACGGCGAGGTAGGCGTACCACATGTTGATGCCCATGGCCGGCGAGGTCTGCACGGACGCCACGTCGAGGATCTTGATGCCCTGCATGAGGAGCAGCGCCAGAAAACCCGTGACCAACGCGTGCACGAGCATCTCGAGAAGGGCGCGTCCGCGCGGCGGCACGGCGTAGAGGAGGTAGTCCACGCCGAGATGCATACCGTGCTGGATGCCCAGCGCGGAGGCGAGCAGCGCGATCCACACCTGGAGGAAGCGGGCCAGCTCCTCCGACCACGAGGGCGGCGCGTTGAAGAGGTAGCGGCCGACGACCTGATAGAAGACGGTCGCGATGAGCACGGCAAACATCAGGATGATGACGAGCCGGATGACGCGGCGCAGGAGTCCCAGGGCGTGACTCATGCGCCGCCTCCGCTTACTTCGTCTCTTGGATCTTCTTCAGCCGTGCCTGGTCCTCCGGGCCTCCGAACTTCGCGTACACCGATTGCGACGCCTTGCGAAACGGCTCGGGGTCGGGCGTCGTGATCTTCACGCCCTTGCTCTTGAGCTGTGCCAGCGCCGCGTCCTCGCTCTTGGCGTACGCCTCGCGCTCGATCTTGGCCGACTCTTGCGCCGCCTGGACGACGGCCTTCTGCACGTCGGCGGGCAGGCCCTGGAAGAACTTCTCGCCCATGATCATGTCGGAGACGAGCGTGGTCCACGCCACCATGGCCCAGTTGGGCGCCACCTCGTAGAACTTCTGCGCCTCGTAGTTCGTGTTCGCCGCCTCGGCGCCGTCGATGACACCCTGCTGGAGCGCCGTGTACACCTCGCCGTAGGCCATCGGCAGCGGGGAGGCGCCCATCGCCCGGAAGGCGTCGAGGTGGACGGGATTCTCCATCGTACGGATCTTGAGACCCTTGAGATCTTCGAGCTTTGTGAGCGACTTCTTGTTGGTCATGATATGGCGGATGCCGGCTTCGTAGTAGGAGAGCAGGCGGAAGCCCTTCGCGCGCATCTTGTCGCCGAGCTCGGCGCCCACGGTGCCATCCATGACCGCGTACATGTGCTGCCGGTCGCGGAAGAGGAACGGCAGGTCGAACACCTTGGTCTCGGGCACGAAGCCCGCCATCACCGCGTTGGACGGGACCGTGATGTGCACGGTGCCCAGGAGCAGCCCTTCGATCATGTCGCGCTCGTTGCCGAGCGTGCGGTTGGGGAAGAGCTGCACCTCCACCTTGCCCTTCGTCAGCTCCTCCACGCGCTTCTTGAAGTGTTCGAAGCCGACCTGGTAGGGCTCGGTGGCGGCCGCCGAGTGGCCGGCCTTGATGACGATGTCGGCGGCCGAAACTGGCGCCGCCGTGATCCACGCGCCGAGCACCGCAATGAGTGCGCATACCGTGAGCAGCCGTCGGGTCATATACGTCCTCCGTGGCGAACGGCCTTGGACCGTGGGCGGCTACCTTATGGCAGCCCGCCGCGTCCAGTCAAGGCACTCAGGGTTGGAGCGCGGCACGGACCGCCTGCGCGTCAAGGGTGAAGCCCATTCCGAGGAGGATGTCGCGCAGGTGGGCCGCGAGCGCGGGCTTGAGCGGCAGCCGCGGCGGCCGGGGATCGCCCATCGGCATGCCGATCATCCGGAACGCCGCCTTCATGCCGTGCACGTAGAGATGGTCGCCGAGGAAGTCGATGAGCGGGCTGACGTGATGAAATGCCTTCTGCGCGCCCACCAGGTCCTGCGTCTCGACGGCGAGGGTGAACACCTCGGCGGAGACACGCGGCGCGATGTTGGCGCAGACGGCAACCCAACCTTCCGCGCCGACCGCGAACGACTCGAAGCCGAGGTAGCCGCCGAAGACCGTCATGCGATCGCCGCAGAGCCGGCGGATCTGCGTCACGCGGCGCACGTCAATCGTCGACTCCTTGATGTAGCGAATCGTCGCGACCTCGCTCAGCCGCTTGACGACGGGCGGCGTGAGATCGAAGCCGCCCGAAACCGGGTGGTTGTAGAGCATCATGGGGATCGAAATGGCCTCGCCGATACGCGTAAAGTGCGTGACGATCTCGTCCTCGTCGAGCGCCGCGTAGTACGGCGTCATGACCATGACGCCGTCGGCGCCGAGACGCTCGGCTGCGCGCGCGTAGCGGATGGCGTCGTGGGTGTTCTCGGCCGTGCAGCCGGGGACGACGGGGACGCGCCCGGCTGCCTGCGTCACGACGGTTTCGACGACCCCATCGCGCTCGTCGTCGCTGACCGATAGCGATTCTCCGGTGCTGCCGAGCGGGATGAGACCGTGGATACCCTCGCTGACCTGGAACTCGATCAGACGCTTCAGTGCGTCGGCGTCGATCCGGCGGCCGTCCTCGGTGAACGGCGTCACGGTGACCGTGTAGGTGCCCCGGAGCTTTCGCATGTCGCCTCCCCATGGTGCCGTCTCGGTGGCGCGGACGCGCACTCAGCGGCGCGCGGGATCGCTCGACGGCAGCACCTCGTTGAACACCGGCCGCGTCTTCCACTCCGGCACCGGTGGCGCGCAGCCGGGTGCGGGCGCGTACGGCGACGCCGTGTGCAGCGTCATCGTGGGGATGTAGCGCGGGCAGTTCGGGAAGATGCGGTCGGCGCGCACGCGCACGACGAGCTGGGCGCCCGCGAACTCCGCGAGCAGCGGGTCGTCCTCGTGCAGCGTGGCGGTGCCGTTGATGCGCAGGCGCCGCGGGCGCTCGAAGTCCACGAAGAGCAGCCCCACGGCCGGATTGACGAGGATGTTGCCCAGACTGCGGAACATCCCGTTGCCGTCGTAGCTCCCAAACGCGAGCGTCTGCGGATCGACGACGCGCACGAAGCCCGCGCGGCCGCCCTTGAACGAGCAGTCGGGCCGGCCATGCTCGTCAGCGGTGGCCAGAAAGAACATCGTGCTGCCTTCGATGAAGGCCCGATCGTCGTCGTTGAACGCCGTGTGCACCGTGACCTCCACGAGACGGTCGGCGAGCCTGCGTGTGTCGAACCGGTCTTGCAACCGTCGCGCGCCCTCGTGATACATGGCAGCGTCCATGGGGTTCCCCCTCCCGTGGCCGCCATGGTAACGTGAGCGCCCACTATCGACCCGGAGGACCCGATGAGCTCGACCGAGCTCGGCTTCACGCCCGCAACCGAACTGGCCCGGCAGATCAGGACGAAAACGCTCTCGCCGGTGGAGCTGACACGCGCGGTGCTCGAGCGCATCGAGCGCGTGAACCCCACCATCAACGCGTTCTGCACGCTGACGCCGGACATCGCGCTCGCCCAGGCCCGCGAGGCCGAGCATGCCGTCACCTCGGGCGCGCCGCTCGGGCCGCTGCACGGCATCCCCTACTCGATCAAGGACCTGAACTTCACGAAGGGCGTGCGCACGATGGGCGGCTCGTTCATCTTCGAGCACCGCGTGCCCGATGTCGACGCCGCGTTCATCCCGCGCCTGCAGAAGGCGGGCGGCATCTTCCTG
>Ga0207684_10003423_pt1 | contig 15497 bp, 10 predicted proteins | sample KBSK5501metaG_FD_184342 | JGI IMG/M metagenome (GOLD analysis project Ga0207684, IMG submission 184342) | Corn, switchgrass and miscanthus rhizosphere microbial communities from Kellogg Biological Station, Michigan, USA - KBS K5-50-1 metaG... | ecosystem: Host-associated > Plants > Roots >...
CCATCGTCCTTATTGATACGCAAAAGTTTGCCGATGGGCGAGCCGAGGTCCTGTGGAAGTTGTTTGCCTAAGGGCCCGAGGTCGAGACGTCGGTCATAGTCGCCCAGGGTAAGGTAGAGGAACCCGTCTGGGCCGAAGTGAATGCTCCCGTTCACATTCGGACGTTGGGCCTCAGCCTCCGGCAGGTCGCCTACAATGACTCGTGGATCACTACCCTTGCCGCCCTGTTCGGCGAACCGGACGAGGACCGGCCTGCCCACGGCCGGGGGTCCGGCTGCGATCATTTCTGTATAGAAAGCGTAGACATAACGGTTGCTTTCGAACTGAGGGTCGATCGCCAGCCCGGTGAGACCCCAGTAGAGATTGGCGGCTATGTTGCGGACCGTTGCCCACGCATCAGGAAGTAGCTGGCCGTTAGGCGAAACAACGCGAATCGCTCCCGTCCAGTGCTCCGCAAAGAAGAGCCGGCCGTCCGGGGCGAACGCTATAGCATCGGCGTTCGCAGAGGGGGCAACCACTTCGGACGCGAGGCCGAAGGGATTCGATTCCGACTTGTCGCCGTTCCCGCCGCCGCAGGCGCTGGCCACTGCGAGGACGAGGCACAATGCAGGGAGCGAGCGGACCAATAATGCAAGTATGCGCGGATGCACGATACACATTCATAGCACCAAGCGAGGTTGGGGTAAACCGTGGCGGGGCTGCGCTCACGACTGTTCCGGCATCCGGTAAATGTTCATTTGCGGGTCCGTGTAGAAGGACTCTAGCCCTGCAATGTCTCGCAGGTAGTTATCCATGATATCGATTTCTCGCTGACCGACATAAGAAATCAGGCCACCGCCAGGGTCAATCTTGTGGACGATGACATACTTAATGCGATTGGTTAGGAAGGTCTGGCGAACCATCTCTCGATTGTTATCGTCGCCAGTAGGTCCTTGAGGGAAACCAGTCGTCGACAGGTAGCGAAGCCCTGGCTGCTGAATGAACCAGTCGAAGCCCTCGCTACGCACGCGCGAAATGTACCCGCCGACGGATCGCTTTTCATAAAGAGTCTGGTAGTAATCGACGAGCGCCGCGCCTGTGCAGTCGCCGGCGCAAGTCCAACCCGTTCTACGGCCCAGAGGGACTTCGAGTACCATGAAATCCCCCGGCTCCCTCCGGATGTTGTCAAGGATTGCGGGACTGGAGTAGGGGGTGACTGCGATGGGTGGATTCCAATACTCAAGTGCTACGACCGCAAGGGCGATGATGCCTACGGCCGGCGCGATAAGCATCCAGGGGCGCTGCAGGCGCCGCAGGAATAGCACGGTCGCGCCCGCGAACACCCCGAAGAGAATGCTCAGGCCGAGTACAACCAGAATGCCCGTCGACAGCGATGCGTTCCAGCGTTCCAGGGCCACGGCTGCCACGGCGAGGACAGGTACCGCCAGCAGTGGCACAGCAATTCTCCAGTAACGCCGAACCGAATCCATAAGGGAGGTGAGCCCAATTCCGCTCAACACGCTGAGCGCCAAGGATGCGAAGACGATCATCCTAACCGGCGCTCTGCGGTCGCTGACGAAGGGTAGCTTCTCATATAGCTGATACGGCAGTGGCACCGAGAACGAAACCCCGAGGATGGAGAAGGTATTCTCGGAGTCCACCCACAGGTGAGGCCCGAGCGCCAGCACAGCAAAAGCCAGGAAGGCGATCAACCAGGGGACTACCTGGTGGGTTCGACGGCGTATGCTAACGGCGGCCACACCTGCCAGCAGCAGAGGTAAGATTCCCAGATAAGCAGTCCCCTCGATGCTTCCATTGAACGATTGGAGGTCCGGGTTAGTTCCCGCACTCGCTGGATCCTTGCCGGGCCCCCAAAGTGGACTCGGCGTAACGTAAGCCAGCAGGTCTGCGGAGAAGCGTTGATGGACTCCGGGCTCGCTGCCCGGCTGATAGTAATCGCCGCTGTTGCCGTCCCTTAGGGTGGGTATTAGGACGGGCGCGGACAGGACTATCCAGACAACGGCGAGGATAGCCGTGCCCCGCCACAGGCTGACAAGCCGCTCGCGCTCGCGGTTCAGGAGGTGGACCGCGGACCAGTAAACCAGGAAGATAACGAGAACCGTTCCCGCGTCGACGGTGAATTCTATCCAGTTGTAAGTGATGATCGCTAGGAAGATCCCGGCGCCCGCGGCGTCCTTCCAGCCTCGTGAATCGATCAGGCGCAAAACAAACAGCATGAAGAACGGTATCGGCCAGGTGGCAAACACGTTCCAGTGACCGCCGAGACGCATAAGGGTATATGGCGCGAAGGCAAATATATAACCGCCTAAGATGCCGGCCAGCCCGTTTCGCGTTACGCGATACGTGAGCAGATAACCGCCTATTCCCGAGAGCGCCAAGTAGATGAGCGCGAGGAGGTTCCAGGAGAGAATCAAATTGCCCGTAATCAGCTGAAGAGGCAGAGAAAGAACGCCACTTACGAAGGTGAGAGGATGCAGGTAGAGATGCGAACCCTGCGGCGCATAGAGGTAGTCAGACTGAAACGGGTTGGTTTGCAGATTGATTAGCGAGTACTTGACCCACCACAGATTCCAGAGGAAGGCCCAGGCGTCGTAGGGAAAAAACGACCAGACGCTCAGGTGGTCGCTCAGGTGTTTCGCCAGTGGCCAGGTCTGGATCACCGATGCAGCAGAGAAGAACAGCGTGATTACAGGCCATCGCGATATCCGCACCCAACTCGAAAGCCGCTTCGGGCGGGTTGAGACTTCGGGTGCGCCGGCTGGTACGGTGCTTTCGGTGGTCATGCAGAATCAGTTTTGTCTAGAGGGGTGCGAACGGAAGGTCGGCTTACCAGGCAGTCCAGCGAACTCCGCCGACCATATTGGTGTCGAACTTGTTCGTCCAGAGGACGCCGCTGGCATTGATAATGATGCCGGCTGCGACGAGCACGATCCCATACCAAGTCACCCTCCGCCCCATTCCCTCCCAGGTCAACAGAAATGCGAAGGGGGCGTAGTCGAGCAAGTAGCGGTAACCAAACTGCGGCCACCCAGTTGATGCCGCTAGGTGGTGAACGATAACCACAGGGATCACCGCAGCCCAGCAGCCGACGACCAGCTTGTTGCCGCTGCGGACGGCGAATATCACGCTCAGGGCGGCCAGCAAGAAGAACGGTAACAGCCTGACGAGCCGCGGAACATCCCATTGTGCCCAGTCGAACCATGGCAGAGAGGTCGGGCCCCTGCCGAGGTTCGGGATGATGAAGAAGAATATGACCGTGAAGGCGAGCAGAGCCCCGCCCGCGATCCGGAGCCAGCGCTTGCGGATCGCTGCCAGGAAGGCCAAGAGGAACGCAGGCGTGGTGGCCCAGAACGCCGCTCCGTTCCAGGACGGCAATACGTACGGGGCATCCGACTCCCGTAAGCAAGTCAGGATTCTGTTCACGCTGACCACAGATATCCCTCTGCAGCTAAGGTCCCCGTTCGGTAAAGAGTTCGGAAACATGTAGAGCGGCTTCTCGAAGAAGATCGGCGCGTGACGCTCGATATGTTTGGTCGAAACCAGGCCGTGCTCCAGCATACCCCCCGGCACAGAAAGAGATGCCTTGGCATGCCAGTGATCGTACGTCGCTTCCGGAGAGAATGTATCGAACCGAATGTAGTTCAGGATGGCGAAACCGACAACGAAGATCGAAAGGGCGACGCTGAACTTGATCACCGGAAGCGATATACGGAACACGCGAGCCAGCCACGCGCGGAGTTCGGACAAGCCTCCGGCGGCGGCGCCGCGGACGGCGGCTCCAGCCTCGCGCACTCTGGCAAAGTCCGTGAACATGATCAGGAAAAAGGGAGCAGTCCAGACGGTGGGCAGACGTGTGATGTATGCGGCGCCCACGAAGATACCGGCTGTGAAGGGCCGCCTGGAGGCGAGAGTCTCGTACACAGCCGCAAACAAGAACAGGGCTGCGACCGCATGGTTAAAGTACCATACGCCCCCATAGACTGAGTTCCACCAGTAGACCGTGCCAAAGATGAACATGGCGGTGAGGAACAATTGCTGCCAGATGTTCTCGGTCAATCGCCGGGACACCTGGTAGACGACGCCGGCGGTAATGGCGCCGATGACCAATGAGACGAGCGTCTGGTTTATATCCAGCCCGAATAAGAGGACTCCCGGCAGAATAACGAGAGCGGTACCGGGAGGCTCCAGCGGGTAATACTTGCTTCCCTCCTGGCACGGGTATGGTTGACAGGCAAAATCGAGGAAGCCGAGGAGGTCCTTCCCATTGGCCACGTCAAGTCGCCCGTGTAGAAAGGCATCCGCGAGGCGGACAGGATGGTTATGAGGCGCCTGACTGGGTCCATCGACGAAACTATCCAGCAACGAGCCGGCCTGCCCGTCGTAGTGAAAAGCGGTGAAGTAGTAGACCGCCAGCGTAACGATGACGCAGATGGCTGTAATGCCCCAGGCGGGGCTAACAGTGGTGGTCAGCCATTCAATTGGTCTCGATGGCTTGAGCCAGGCGCCTGCGCCGGGCCGTCGCCAGACTTTCTCCTCAACCGTCATTCGTTTCCCTTGAGCGGTCGACTAAACGTTATTACGAATGATACAGCCTGCCCAGTTCAGCACGGAAGGCGAGCGTAGGTCGAAGAGCAGCCGTGCATCTGCTTCGTTGGTGAGTGGAAAGTCTGGCGGCTGTACGATGGGAGCAATCGATGGGGTACCTGACGAGATCGGTCTGGGTGAGAACCGTGCTCGGTCTCGTCGTCGCCGCCGCCTTACTAGCGCTCGTTCTCCTGCGCACAGACCTGGACGCCACAGTCGATGCGCTGGGCGAAGCCAACTTCGCGTACCTGCCTCCCGCGGCGCTCGTCTTTGCATTTGCTGTCTGGTTCCAGGCGCTGCGCTGGCGCTACTTGCTCAAGCCGCTGGCCGATGTCCCGGCGCGCCGCTTGTATCCCGTTGTCTGGGTCGGCCACTTCGCGAACAGTCTCGTGCCTTTACGGGCAGGGGAAGTACTACGCGCCCTTGTTGTGAACCGCCGCGAAGGAGTCAGCCGCATGGCCGTGCTGGGCACGCTGGTCGTGGAGCGGGCACTCGACGGTCTAGCGCTCACCACGATGCTCCTAATTTTTGTCGCGGTCGTTGGTTCGAGCAGCCGGCTGTGGCAACTCGTGGCCGCCGGCGCGGTCCTGTTCGGGGTCGCCACTGCGTTGCTGATATTGATTGCTCTGCACCCGGAGCGCTCGCTAGACGTCGGAACGAAGATGATCGACCTCGGCCCTGTCCAGTTCCGCTCGCGTCTACGGCGCTGGCTAAGGTCATTCCTGACGGGTACACGCGCCTTACGCACGCCCGGGGGGATCGTCGCGGCACTGGTGACAACAGCCGCGTTCTGGCTGAGCGTCGCCGTCGTCTATGCGATAGTCGGGGAGGCGTTCGATATCGGAGAAGGATTCGGCACGTACCTCTTGGTAACCGCCGCGGCGAATCTCAGCGTGTCGATCCCGTCTTCTCAAGGAGGCCTCGGGCCGTTCGAGTTCTTCGTTCGAGAGACACTCGTTTTTTCCGGCGTTGCCTCGCCGGTTGCGACCGCTTATGCCCTGGTACTGCATGCGACGATCCTAGTGCCGATGCTTCTGATCGGCGCGTTTTGCCTACGTACAGCCGGCCTTTCGCTTGACATGCTGCGAGAGGATTCGGCGGTGGAGGAAGAGGAGGAGAGGGCCGCGCTTTAGGCTACTTTGCGGCGACGACAAACATCTGCTTGCCGAACAAGAGATGGAGGGGGCCGGCCGCCAGGTATAGTTTGAGCAAGAATGTCGACTGCGGCAGACGGCTTTTGAACGAATACGGCAGGAACCGCGGCCGCATCTCGCGGACAGTCAGGCCGACGATGTTCAGAGCCTCCTCAAGGCTGAGATGGGTCAGCGGTAGGTGGTGGTCCAGGTAGTCCCAATATTCGCGGTACGCGTAATGTATGTTTGGCTGAAGGACAAGCAATCGCCCGCCGGGCTTCAAGATTCGGTGGACCTCCCGAAGGACGGCCATCAGCTCGTCTTTGGTGCGCAGGTGCTCGAAGAGATTGCTCGCGAAAACAACATCGACTGTTTGCTCTTCAAAGCTCGAGAGATCGGTCGCCGGCTTGATGATCACAGCGACCTCTTGCCCGGCGGCCTTCTGGGTATCCTCGCTTAGATCGACGGCAAATTTCTTGGCGCAACGGATATTGTTGATGAACTCGCAATAGCCAGCGCCCAGGTCGACCACGGTATCAGATTCCCGCACGTACTTCTGGAAGAATGACTCACAGAGCACCTTCCAGAGGGCTGTCTTGCGTTCTCTCTCGGCTGCGCTGAACCTCTGCTCGTAGAGGTCGCTCAGCGAGTAAGGCTCGGTCTGTCCCAACCTTCTCCCTGCTTACCCGGCGGGCACCGAAGTGCGCAGCCAGTCAATCGTGCGACGGAGCCCCTCATCGAGCGTTATCCTCGGGCGCCAGCCGAGCACTCGCGCAGTCTTGCTGATATCAGGTATTCGGCGCTGGATGTCGTGCTGGAGTGCGGGCGCGTGCGCGAGCTGAAACGGCTCAGCGCGTCCGCACAGCTCCCAGATCCTTCGGGCAAGCTGTTCCACAGTCGTTGGTGTGTCTTCACCGATGTTGAAGTCGCCATTCTCAGCTTTTGGGTGGAGACCGGCCGTCACTACGCCGTCCGCGATGTCCTCGATGTAGGTGAAGCAACGCTGCTGCTGGCCGGAGCCCATTATCTCAAGCGGGTAGTCGCCGTTCAGCACCTTGCGAGCGAGGTCCGGTATTACGTGGGCGATGCCCGGTTCATCCTCGGGGTGCTCGCCGGGCCCGTAGGCGTTGAATGGGCGGCAGATGGTATAGCGAACGCCATGTTCTTCGTTGAACGCGCGGCAGTAGTATTCGCCGACGAGCTTCGAGAAGCCGTAATGCGTGACCGGAGGTGGCGAATCAAAGACTGCGTCTTCCGGCGAGGGGAAGATGCTCGTACGCTCGAACACCATCGAAGAAGAGATGTAGACGATCTTGGTATTGTGCTTGACGGCCGCGCCGAAGACGCTCGAAAGCATCAGATTGTTCTCGTCCAGAATCGTGGCGGGGTAATCGTGGAAGTACTTGATTCCGCCGATCTTAGCCGCGAGGTGGAAGCAGACGTCAACGCCTTCGAACACGCGTTCCGTCTCTGCCGGGTCTCGCAGGTCTGCCTTGATGAACTCGACGGGCGCGTCTGACTCGAGGTTGACGTACCCCTTCGATAGGTCATCGACCACACGAACGGCGTGGCCGTCCCGCAGCAGTCTTCGCACGACGGCGCTGCCGATGAAGCCGGCTCCCCCGGTTACTAGAATCAAACGCTGTTCCCCTTTCCGAAGGTGATGAGCTCTACGCCGGAGGCCTTGGCGCGTTCTTCGTCCCAAACGCCCCAGCAGTCGACCAGTATGGGCGGCCGGTCCAGCCTCGCGATCTCCTCGAGGTCAAGGCCCAGGTAGGCGGCGTGGTTCGTTGCCAGAATAATCGCATCGGCATCGTTTAGGACCGACTTCAGGTCCGGCGTCTCAAAGTAGGGGTCGCAGACGATCACGGTTGCCCCCTCAGACTTCAGCAGCTCGGTCGTGCGGACGGCAGGCGACATCCGAAGGTCGTCGCTCTCCGCCTTGAAGCCAAGTCCCAACACCACCACTTTGGCTTGTGAAAGGGCGGTACCGCGCTGTTCGAGGCTTTGCTTGAGGCGCCGAACCATGTGGGCAGGGACACCCTCGTTCAATTTCCAGGCGGTGAGAATGAAGTCCGGAAAGATCAGGTCTTCCACGAGGAAGTAACCGTCCTTGGTGAGGCAGGGACCGCCGCACGGGCCGGGCAACGGGATACCGCCTCGCGGATAGTTAGCGTTCGCCATGCGTATGATCTCGTGCGCATCCTGACCGTGCACCTCAGCGAGGAGCGCAAACTCGTTGGCCAGGGCGAACGTTACGTAGCGGTAGACGTTCGTGAACAGCTTGGCGAGCTCGGCGCTTGTCGATGTCGTCGTAGACACAATCTTGTCCGGATTGAGGCACTTCAGGATCTCGGCTGCCACCTGCGTGCTGATCTCGTCGATGCCACCGGCGATCTCCGGCAGCATCGGTAGCTCTTGTAGGGCGATGCCTGAGGCGATCCGTTCCGGTGTGGAGGCAAGCAGGATATCCTGGCCGACTTTAATATTCAGCACTCGCTCCATAAACGGCTTCACAACCTTCAATAACGTCCCCGGTGCGACCGTGCTCCGCAGCATGATGATTTGCACCGGATGCAGGGCACTTGCCAGGCCAGTCAGGGCGGCGTTTAGCTGCGAGTAGTCGGGCCGAAACTCGCTATTTAGCACGGTGCCGACGGTGATAAAGATGGCGTCGGCGTCGTGGAGGTCCGAATAACTATTCGTCACGCGGAAGTTCTCGCTGCCCTTTAGCTCCTGAAGCACATCGTCCGCACCGACTTCTCGGAATGGCATCTTGCCCCAGCGAATGTCCGCCAGCCTGCCTTCATCGACATCGAGGCCGATGGTGCGGATGCCGCGCGAGGCGAAGGCCAGAGCGAGCGGGAGGCCTACCCGTCCCAGGCCCATTACGCCGAGCGTGAAGTCCCGGCGACGGACCTTGTCTAGCAGGTCGACTGGTTCCACATTAGCCTCCGCGGTCTCGCGAGTCGTGAAGCTTCACTTCTAGCGCCTTCGCCCCAAGCCGAACATCCAGCCGGTCAACATCACTAACGAGACGACGCTGACGGGCAAAGCGACGAGCAGAAAGCGCGAGGGCGCGCGCCTGGCCGCATACAGCACCCACCGGCCGTAGTTCGGCAGTTCCTTCATTATACTGAAGTGTGACTGCCCCGCGGCTCGATTTGTCCAAACGGCCGGCACCTGCTCGATCCGGTACCCCTCTGCGGCTGCTTTCACTGTCATCTCCACCGAGATGTCGAAAGAGTTCGATTCATTGCTGATGTTCTCCCAGACGGCGCGCCGATAAGCGCGAAAGCTGTTCGATACATCGTCGCACGAGACCGAGCTAAGGGCTCTAACGATCTTGCTGTAGTACCGCGAGATCTGTTGCTTGGCATCGTCGCCGATGATCGCTCCCCCGGGGATATAGCGCGCGCCGGCAACGATATCGGCGCCGTCGTCTATCGCGGCAAGCATCGGGGGGATAGCGGCGATGTCGTCCGAACAGTCTCCCATGACCGGGATCATCACGTCTCCCTGGGAAGCCTCGAAACCAGCCCGTAATGCGCTCCCGAAGCCGCGCTGATCGGTGCGTGTGACGCTTCGGGCGCCGAATCGCTCCTCCATCTCGCGCTGCTCAGCTAGGACGGCGTCTAGGAGCTCAGGCCGCGTGACGTCATAAACGAGGACTATCTCGGGGCGATAGTCTGCGAGCAGTGACTGGATCTGGTCCAGTACCTCCGCAAGCCGCGGCTCTTGATCGAGGATCGGGATGATTAGTGAGAGGGTGGATTCCAATGGCAAAAAACGAGGAACGAATGCCTGTTTCGTATTTAAAATGCGTGATTCGTTTTCTTTGAATTCGGGGTCTGGCGACGGGTTATTGTCAGCATAGTGCAGCGACGGCGGGGAAGCCAAGGTATGACTCGCGATGGGGCGTAGGACGACTTCGGGTTTCGACCGATTCAATTGCAGCGCAGCCCGAAGAACGAGGTCATTTTCGAGATGTCGGTGATATCCACGAAGGTATCGACCGGGTCGGGGGCGATGTTCTGGCGGGCAGGAGCCGGCGGGACTGACATGCCGAAGTTGGCCGTGAGGGCGGAGACGTCGGAGATATCAGAGAACATATCGTTGTTAATATCGGCGGGCCAGCCGTTCGCGCCGCAGTGAACTAACGGGTTCGTCCCGGCTGAGTTCTCGACGCCGGAGCTGAAGCCGTCACAGTCCGGGTCGTTCGCCGGCACCGGCCAGGGCGGGAGAGCCTGGGTAGGGTTAGGCCAGTTGGGGCAGTTGTCGACGGCGTTGAGGACTCCATCACAGTCCGTGTCGCCGGAGCAGGGCCCGCAGGTGAGGCCGAAAAAGCCAGTCATCTTCGATATGTCAGTGATGTCGACGAAGCCGTCCACTGGATCGGGCGCGATGTTGTAGCGGGCGGGTGCCGGCGGAACGGCCATGCCGAAGTAGGCGGTCAAGGCTGAGACGTCGGAGATATCGGAGAAGGTGTCGTTGGTAACGTCGGCGGGCCAGGCATTATTACCACAGTGGACGAGGGCGTTAGTGCCGGCCAGGTCCTCCACCGCCGAGCTGAAGCCGTCACAGTCCGGGTCGTTGGCCGCGATGAGCCAGGGCGGGAGCGCCTGCGACGCGTTCGGCCACGCGGGGCAATTGTCACTTATGTCGGCGACGCCATCGCCGTCGAAGTCGCAGGTATTGCCCACGCAGGTGGAGTCGCTCGCGTTCGCGGTATACGCACCGCCGAAACTCGCGAAGCTGCTGCCCCAGGCGTAAGTCCCGGCGGACGCCGGATTGACAAGGACCGCGCTATTCCCGGGAGATGATCGGCCGAGGATGGTGAGCGAGAACGTCTGGGGGGCGCAGAGATTGTGAAATACGTTGAAGTTGGTGAGGTCCGCGCTCATGTCAAAAGGTTGGTTCGGCACCTGATCGACGGTGACCAGGAGGTTCCACCAACTCGTAATGTGACCAGACCACTGGGCGACGGGCGCATCGCCGCCCGGTGCGACGGCTGTGTCGACGAGATTGAAGGGGCCGAAGGTGTCGATAGTGCCGTTGCAGTCGACGTCGACGGACATCGTCCCCTGGACCGTCACGTCGCCGTCGGGTACCTGGGCGTCGCCTGTGACCCCCCATCCGGCCGGCATGAACACGGACCAGGTGCCCAGAGCATTGTTGCCGGCAGGAACAGTCGTCACTATGCGCAGGTTGCTGTTGGCGGACAGAGCCGGGTTCGGGAGAAATACGTGAAATGCTGGATTGAACGGGACGACGGCGATGGAATCCGAAGAGTCACCCAGCAGGACTAGAAGCGAGGCGAGGACGGTCAGTGAGGCAACGAAAAGGGGAATCCGGCGCCTAATGCGCAAGGTCACCTCTTCGTAGCTGCCCCCTGCCGCAAAACATGGTCTGACTGCCGTAAGTGCCTTTCATTATAAGCAGGTTAGGCGGAAAAAGGCGGTTATTTTCCAGATATCGGTGGGATTGAGGGGCATGCTCGCGCCCGCCGGCGAAGGCGACGCGCTGTACGCGATGATCACGCCGGTAAAAGCTCCGAAGCCAGGCCCTGGCCATACACCCTCTCGAAACTAAAGGGAGAGGGCACCAGCCCTCTCCCCTTCCTTTGGTCCCTCGGTCGATTTAGTGGGCTCGGACTATTGGGAAGCCTCTAACCATAGTGTTGTTCAGGTCGTTGGTGTCGTCGTCGTTAACTGCCGCAGCGCAGGCGCCGTCGAAGACCTTGGTGAGGGTGTCGCAGGATGCCGAGTCGTCCGCGTGAACGTCGGCGATTGCCTTGAGCGTCCAGTTGAGGCCGTCCACGGCGGCGGGGTTGGCGCAGACGAACCCCGGGTTAGCGCTGAGCTTGATGGACTGCCCGGGCAGGAGATTGACGAACGGCACGCCGGCGCCAATGCGCGTCCAGTTGAAGACCTGGTTCGCCTGCTCTGTCGGGGTTGCGCCCGGGACGACGACGGAGCAGGTACCGGCGTTCAAGCCGAAGCCGCCGGGCGGGTCGAAGGCGAGGTAGATGCTGACGTCGTCAGGGTGATCGCTGAGGCTCTGGCCAACGACGACGGTCATGGTACCCGAGGAGTCAGGGATGCCCGCCGAAAGGTCGACGAACCTCGGCGACTTCAGGCGAGCGATCGCCGCGTCGTGGATGGCGCCGGGCGTCGGTGTAGCAGTTCCGGTCGGCCCTGGCGTCGCGGTCGCCGTTGCCGTCGCGGTAGGTGGAGGCGCGGGCGATGCCGTAGAAGTCGCTGTCGGGCTCGCGGTTACGGGCTCCGTCGCGCCGAACGTAGGCGTAGCCGTGGCTGTGGCCGTCGCCGTTGGTGATGCCGTAGCGGTAGGTGTCGCGGTCGGCGTGGGGGACGGTGTCGCCGGCGTGGGAGTGGCGGTCGCAGTCGCCGTCGCCGTGGCTGTGGGGGTGGCGGTCGTCGTCGGTGACTGCGTCAACGTTGGAGATTCTATAACCGTTGGCGTCGCACTTGGCGTGGCCGTCCCTGTCCGTGTTGCTGTCGCCGTGGCTGTGAGCGTGGGCGTCGCGGTGGCTGTAGGCGTGGCCGTAGGGCTCGCGGTTGCCGTAGCCGTGGCTGTGCGCGTAGCGGTCGCCGTCGGTGATGCAGTGGCTGTTGGCGAAGCTGTGGCTGTGGGTGTCGCCGTGGGCGAGGCGGTGGCTGTCGGAGTCGGCGTTACCGGCGTCGCTGTTGCCGTGGGCGAGGCAGTCCGCGTAGCGGTCGCGGTTGGGCTGGCCGTAGCGGTTGCTGTCGCTGTGGCTGTAGCGGTAGCTGTGGCGGTCGCCGTTGCGGTCGGCGTTGCGGTCGGCGAGGCCGTAGCGGTGCGCGTGGCTGTGGCCGTCGGCGAAGCGGTGGCCGTCGCCGTTGGCGTCGCTGTAGCGGTAGCTGTGGCCGTTGCGGTCGCTGCCGGTGAGGCCGTTGCTGTACGTGTGGCCGTCGCAGTCGGCGAAGCGGTAGCCGTGGCCGTAGCAGTTGCCGTCGGCGAGGCAGTGGCTGTGCGCGTGGCCGTGGCCGTGGGGCTGGCTGTCGCCGTTGGTGTCGCTGTCGCTGTGGCCGTAGCGATCGCCGTAGCCGTGGGACTGGGTGACACCGTTGGGCTAGGGGTGAGCGATGCCGTCGCGGTCGGAGTTGGCGTTAGCGGGGTTGGCGTCGGCGAAGCCGTGGCGGTGGGGGTGGCGACGGGCGGGCACTCCGCGGTTACACAGTTGATCGGGACACAGGTTGTGCCCTGGCCGACGAAGCCGTCGCCGAGGGCGCTGGAGGCCAGGTTGAGCGTGGTCGTGCCGGTGCCGTTGAAGAAGACGACGTTGGTGCCGGGCGGGTTAGGGCTGTTGTCGTCGAGGTTCATGAAGAGCGAGGGCTGCCCGCCCTGATCGGGCTCGATACGGAAGATCAGGTTAGCCAGGATGCCACCGGTGGGAGCGGTGTAGGAGGTGTCGTCGGGAGTGGGGCTCTTGGGGGGCGTGTCGGGGGAGATGGCGATGTTCTGGGCGCCCTGATAGGTGGCGCCGATAAGGGCCGTCTGAGACTTTTGGTCGGTCACGTTGACTGTCTCAGCGGCGCTGGCCGCGTGGGCGTTCACAAGCGCCGGAGAGAAGGTTATGTTGTTTAGCCCGGGGGTCCCAACGGATGAGATGGTCCTGCCGGTTTCACGGTCTGCGACCGTCCCAATGCCGATCGTTTGTCCCGCAGCGAATCCAGCCGCCGCTGCATCTGGAGCTGCGATTGTGATGGTCGTGGCCCCCGCGGCGGAGGCGACGCTGACGCTGCTCTCGGGATACAGGTCGATGGCGGACGCCGCGGTTACCGCGCGGTGGAGGAGAGTCACACTATCGATCGGCAGGTTGGTGAAGCCGACGGCGGTAGCGCTGGCCGAGTCGTTAAAGGGTGTAGAGGTGAAGGTTGTAATCCGCATCCTGTTGCCGAGGTAGTTCATGCGGGCCTGCCAGCCGACGAGGTCCTCCACGTTCTGGATGATCAGGTGATTGGCAGCCCGGTTGTGGGCGGCGTTGTTCACAGTAGCCTCGGTCACGCACTGGTCGATGGCGCCGACAGTCATCGAGTTGTTGGTCTGGCCAGCCGGGCAGGGGGTGATGCCATCCCCTGTCGTACCTGCACTGTCGCAGTAGCCGTTGCCGACGGGGACCATGTCCAGGGAGATGGTGGGGTTCTGGACGGCGCGAGAGGTGAGGGCGCCGGAAAGAAATAAGGCGCCGGTTGCGACGCCTATGGCGAGAAATAGAGTCGCCGCACTAAGGATAAGCCGCGTTTTCACCTGAACCCTCCCTTTGAGTTGTCTCCCTTGGGCGAATCGGCCGGACGGGCCATAGTGGCAGCTCTGCCCGCCGAGATCCTCTTTGAGCCGAGTTTATGAATTACGGTGGGAGTTGTCAATAGATTATCTGGGCGATTTTGGGGAAAACGGCGGTGTCTTATGGCAGTTGCTCGGCCGCTTCGGCGGGTAATCGCCACCACCCCGCCAATGGCTCGGCCCTGTCGCGCCAGGCCTTGATCCCCGTCGAGGGCGGGACTCCGGGCGTACGGACTTCCCTGCCCCGCGTCCTCCACGGCGGACTAGCCTTGGGCTGAGCTCGGAATGACAGGTGCCCGTCTCAAAAGCAGGCAGGCGGGAGAGGTCGTCTCCCGCCTGCCGCCTAACTGCTTCGATAGCGAGCTAGATCGCCGCTTCCTTAACTCTTCACTTCACCTGGTAAGCGTTGGTCGTGAGCCTGTTGTTGCTGGGAACGCTGTCGTCGTCAGCGAGGGCATTGAAGCAGGTTGTGGTCTGGAGCTGGAAGACCCCGCAAGCGCCTTCGTCATCGGCGTGGAGATCAGCGACGGCCGTGATGGTGTACGTCAGGCCCTGGGCGCCGGCGCGGTCCGCGCAGTCGAAGGACAGCGTTACCGTGGCGTCAGCGCTTACGGTCGGGGCAACGGTCAGGACGGTGTCGATGACGCGGCCGAACGGCGTGCAACCGAAGGGGTTGGTCATGCCGCCGGGCGGCACGATGTCAGCGTAGACGCCGATGGACTCGGTGATACTGCTGTTGTTGCGGACCTTGACCGTGAGGCCCTTCGTGTTGGGGAGCGGCACTTGCGGAGCCGCGTTAATCTTCCTCACCTCGGCGTCCTCGAAGACGGCCGGGGTGGGTGTGGCGGTACCAGGCGTCGGCGAAGCCGTGGCTTCGGCCGGGGTGGGTGTGGCGGTACCAGGCGTCGGCGAAGCCGTGGCGGTAGCGGTGGCCGTCGGCGTCGCCGTTGCTGTCGGCGAGGCTGTGGCAGTAGGAGTTGCCGTCGGCGTGGCCGTAGGCGTCGCAGTCGCTGTCGACGTAGCAGTGGCCGTCGGCGAGACGGTCGCTATCGGCGAGGGCGTAGCCGTCGACGTCGCAGTGGCCGTAGCCGTAGCTGTGGGTGTCGCCGTCGCAGTGGCTGTTGCCGTGCGGGTGGCCGTGGCTGTGGGCGATGCCGTAGCGGTTGGTGACGCTGTTGCGGTCGCCGTGGGCGTAGCCGGCGTAGCGGTTGCGGTCGGTGACGCCGTAGCCGTCGCTGTCGCCGTAGCCGTCGCGGTAGGCGTGGCTGTAGCTGTCGCGGTGGCCGTCGCCGTGCGTGTTGCCGTAGCGGTCGGACTGGCTGTCGCGGTCGGTGTGGGTGTCACCGGCGTGGCGGTAGCCGTGGGGCTGGCCGTCGCGGTGGCCGTGGCTGTCCGCGTCGCGGTCGCCGTGGGTGACGCGGTCGCCGTCGGTGAAGCCGTGGCGGTGGCTGT
>Ga0207684_10003424_pt1 | contig 15493 bp, 15 predicted proteins | sample KBSK5501metaG_FD_184342 | JGI IMG/M metagenome (GOLD analysis project Ga0207684, IMG submission 184342) | Corn, switchgrass and miscanthus rhizosphere microbial communities from Kellogg Biological Station, Michigan, USA - KBS K5-50-1 metaG... | ecosystem: Host-associated > Plants > Roots >...
CGCTGCGAATGCTCGGCTAAAAACGAAAAGATATGCGTCTGGAAATGACCTGTTTCCTTTTCCGTCTTCTGTCTTGTGACCAAGAAAACGGGCAATACAAGCGCGGAAAATTTATACGGCAGAGCCGATTTCCCTCTCTCATCCCTTCCCTGGCTTCTCTGGCTCCTTCAGGACAATTTGACGAAAAGATATGCGGAGGAAAAACCAAAAAGATTTAAGTCAAACAACACTTCGTATGCTTTGATCATGCTTTCCGGCCAGTCTTCCGGAAAGTCCACTTCGAATGGAGGTGCTGCAACGCGCCACTTGTCAATGCCGGCAGGTTTGCCAAGGTCAGTAAGCAGTTCCTCAAAGTTAACATACCCGAAGCTGCTGCCAATTGCCCAGTTGGCTCTTGCAAAGATGGCGTTGATGTCGTCTCCTTGGCTACTGAAGTTGTTGATGATATGTGCTGGGAGCAAAAGCGAATAGTAGCCGTCTTCCAAGTAGACTACGATGCTATCGCGCTGGTCGGTGTCCTTTTCTACGATCATTGCACCAGCATCGATAGCCACCTTCAATTCACGTAGTGCACTCATTGTGTCACCTTCTCTCTTTCTCATCCAGCCAGACGGCTATAGCATGGTCCAGCGTCATGCGCTCCGGAGCGCGGTAGATCGTGATATCGGCACTCATGAGCCTCTACGTTCATTCCGGTTGTGCCCGCCAGTTCGGCCGCGCACATGTAAGACACTATGCCCCATTTTGTCGGGCTGGTACACAACAGGCCGCTGTTTACTCTTGCGACGCTTGCGACGCTTCTTCACTGGGCTGGCGGCCTTGACAGGGTGAAACTTGGGACGTGGTGGCTTGTGTCCCTTCAAAAAGCCCCAGGACACAAGCCAATCCCGCTCCTCTTGTGTGGCTGTCCCTTCGCGTACATAGCGAAGCAGTCGCTCTCTTTTGACATAGAACTCATCATCCAGCCGCGACACAGGACACCTCCTCTTCGTTTTCCAATTCACCTAATCTGTCTTAGTTGCTCTATTTGGCGTAAAAGCGAAGAGCAACGTTGACGAGACGTTGCCACAATGTAGAGGCATACTCTAAAAGGCGCACCTGGTCGAATCTCGATGGAGAGTGTTCTCAAGGAAAGCAATCGTTACTCGCCGGCGGCGCTGGTCAGATGTTACGTATGTAGGGGCATCGATCAGAAGCGTCCATGTATTTTTCGTGCGTTGCGGTACGCCTGGAACTCTGGCGACTGGCGCACTAATCGTTCGAGAAAACCACTGTAGCCGCCTTCTTTCGGCGCTGTCTGGTTCGATGCTTTTAACGTCTCCAGGAACGCCACTACCTCTTCATCGAGTGAGATATTCCTGCGCACGCGCCGGACCTGGCCTTTCAGGCGTCCGTCTTTCTTGAGACCAGGCTGTGATTCTTCCGGTGCTCCGTCATCGCGCACCAGGTCAACAACCTCCTGCTCGAAGACCGCTGGATCGAGGCCGAGGATTTCGGCGAGGGGCTTGCCGGTGTGAACGCTCTCCATGATCTCTTTCGCCAGGGCGCGAATGCCTGGAACGCCGCGCAGATTCTTGCCGCGGCCACGCAGGATCGTCTCGATGCGCTCTTGTTTGAGTTCGAGGAGCTGGTCGATTCTGTCATCGACCTGCCCATACTGAAGCCAGATGGAGGTGACGTTGTGACGCTGACCGAGCCGGTGTGCGCGGTCCTCCGCCTGCTCTGTGTCGCCCGGAGTCCACGCACGGTCCACCATGACCACCACCTGGGCTGCCGTCAAGTTGATCCCGATCCCGCCCGCACCGATGGTGGCCACCAACGCTTTGCTTTCTTCCGCCTGAAAACGGTCGATCATGGCCTGCCTTCTTGCGCTGGTGACTTCGCTGGTCAAGCAATCGGTATCTAATTTGGTGGCGATCCGTTCAGCCGTATCGCGGAAAGCCGTAAACAGCAGAACGCCTTGCCCTTGTTCCCGCGCCTCCTGCGCGATCTCTACCGCGCTCTCGACCTTCGCGAGCGAGGCCGCATGCCGGTAGATCCCCAACTCGACCAAGGCAGAGGCATACTCTGGCTCAAGCTCCCCCAGATCGCTCTCCTCTGTGCCTTCGCCGAGCAGCTCGTCACGGCCAACGCACAGGGCTTCATATTTGTCCGCCATGCGCTCCAGGTGGGCCTCTCGCAGCCGTTCAATCGTTTTCTGGTAGGCAATCTCCCCCGCATTGCTCACCTCGGCCTGGCGGGGCACGCGCAGCTTGTCCGGCAGATCAACACATTCGCTTTTCTTTTTATAGAGGATGATATCGCGCGTGCGTTCGTGCAGCTCGTCGAGATTGCTGGCCCCGGAGACATCGTAGATGGTTTTCTTGCGGCCAATAGAGCGAAAGTAGGCGCCGCAGTAGCGGCTTTCATACGAGGATCGGTCGGCAGCGAGGGGATGCCTGGTCGCGACCAGGAGCGGCCACAAATTCACGGGGAGAGAGTTCTTGAGGGGCGTGCCGGTTAGCATGAAGACGGCGCGGGCCTTGTCGGCCAGGCGTAAAAAGCCTTTGCCCCGGATGGTATCCTCTCCCCCCTGGGCGTAGTGGGCCTCATCGACAATCAGCACATAATCGGGGTCGAGAGGCGGCTCAGGCAATTTCGCTCAGGAGAACAGCGTGATCTGAACGCCCGCCGCGGCAGCTTCACGCTGCCAGTTGATGATGGTGCCCGCCGGCACGATAGCCCAGATCGGGAGATCATACGCCTGCGCGGCGATCAATGCCGAGCGCGATTTTCCCAGCCCCATGTGGTGGGCCAGGATGAACCGTTGTGCTTCAATCATACGCTGCACGGCCTCGCGCTGATGGCGGAAGAGGCACTGGCCATTGGCGACCGGGGCACCAGCGAGGTACGGTTGCGCGGCCTCCAGCGCTGCGAGCTGCGAAAGCTGATGCCAGCGTTCCTCCAGCTCGTGTGCCTGGCGCAGTCGCGCCACTTTCCGGTAGGTGCGCCTAATGAGTTGGGTAGCCTCGACGCTGTAGACAAAGCCCTGGAATCCACGAATGGCTTCAAACACGGTCGAGGCGGCATCCTGTGGGAAGGACCACTCCTGGTGCTGGTAGCGGTTAAAAGCCCAGTCTTCCACGTCTTTCAGGGGCTGCATGGCAGCGACCTTTGCCCGGTCATAAGGAAACTCGATAAAGATGCGACCGCCTTGCACATAGACCCGCTTGGCAGGAGGGGTTTTCTGCTCATCCTTCCTAGTCTGGAGGGTTTGGACTTCTTCCTGTGGATCGCCCGCAGCATCTGATGCTGCGGTGCGGACAGAAGCGATGTCAGGTACACCGACCAGTTTACTGACGATGGCCATCTCCTCGCTGCTGATCACCTCATCCTGCGCGATGGCCCAACTGACGACTTCAGCTTCATTTGGCACGGTCATGCCGAGGACCTCCAGCTGCCGCCGGTACCGGCACGACAGGCGGTTTCCCACCACCACCTGCGCTAGGCTCAGGTGAGAGGTTTCAGCCAACTCGCAACCGAAGATGGCGTCGAGCCGATTGAAGCCTGCGTGATGGCTGTTCGTCACATCATCGCTACAAGCGGCAAGAGCATGAAGACAGGCATGCACACGGGAACGGATATCGGAAACCATGGCTGCCATACCGCTGTTCCTCGTCATCTTTATGAGTTTCTGTAATGATGTTGCCCACTCTTTTCGATGCATCGAGTGTAAAGCATACACACGCTTTTTGCAAGTGGGGAACGGCTCTTTTCGCCCATGTCTTCGTGGCCGGGCAAACGTCATCGCCGGCGCCGCGCTCGATGTGTTACGTTTGGCCATTAATTTGGCCATTGACATTAATTTGGCCATTAAGTGTAATTCTGCCGGCTAGATATAATGCGCCATTTAAGTAGCGGTACCCTTGGTCGCAAGAACTCCAAGGCTACCCATCTGGAAACACATCTTTGTGATAGGCTCTATAGGTGGTCCACCACTTGATCTCTAGATCTTCATTCCAATCCCAGGGAGGTGTCCATAAGAACTGCGATATGAATCTTTGCTCTTTTGGCCTGTAAGTGCGATATTGCCCAAAAGATACGATGTGCCATATAACTCTGATTGAGCTAATGTATGAAGTGGCTCTAGAGGCTCTTGTAGTAAATGCCCTGAAGAGTGAGACACGGCATTCAATGTGAGGCGTTCAGAACGGCAAATCCCTTCTACCAATGAAGAACAACCTGCTTTTACATGCACGAAGGGCCGAAAAAGAGCAAGCTCAGCCTCAGTTATATCGCACGTCGTATCTTTTGGGCAATATTGCACTTACAGGCCAACGGTGTGCGCAAGGCCACGTACCGCGATCCCGACGGAAACGAGATCGGGTTCGGCGGCGCTCCACTGGAACCGGCTTAAGGCTGTGGCGGCGGAAGGCGCGGGCGACCTTTTCACCACGCAGCGCGTTTCTCGAACCTGCGTCAAGATCAGCAGCTTCCCTTGGCACACGTACTCCTTTGATGGTTTACCGATTCTGGTACTTGTCACCAGCAGATTACCCTTCTTGTCAGAACAAGGTGACGAGAGGAGTAAAGAATGCTCTCCTTCAGGAGTTTTGCGAAAGCTCAGGAAAGCGAATGAGCCTCCAGGAAAGGTTGTGTCATCTCGGCTCCCGCCACTTGTTCCAACTCAGCTTGATTGAAAAGCGAGAGCTGGGTGCCCCTCTGGATCTGGTGCTTGCGACGATGGGAAGCATATGGTTGCACGTGCCAATAGAGAAGCCACTCATCAGGACCGAGATGAAAGAAAGCCAGTTGTGGGGAACGAAAGACGGTGAGAGCCGAGGCGAGGATTACTTCCCTTCTTGATGTGCCACCCATCATGTGAGTCGGTGTCTACTGTACCTGGCCGATCAGCGCCTCTGCAAGGTCTGCTCAAGAGGTCACGCCGAGCGCGACGAGGAGTGCCAGTGCTGAGTTAACCGCCTGCACGGAAAACAGCTCTGGATCGAAATGCTTGCCCGCCCACGCGCGTAGCTCCCGGTGCTCGGGATGGTGCCGGTCCCGCAGTGCTTCCAGCAGATTCTCGTAGCCCCCGACACCTCCGCAATCCTCGGGCGGACAAGCACGAGCGCCCTCAATACACCGAGGAACCAGGTGAAGATCCGTGCGGGGCCACATCTCTTCGACGGTAATGAGGTGCATCCAGCCATCGCCGAAATCGTACTCGTAGCGAAAGCTGGCTCCTTTCTCGCGGGCGATGTCGCGCAGGCGGACCCGCCGGTCACTCTGCATGTCGTCGTCATAGTCCGGGTCCGGCTCCCCGTAGCGCGTCTCGCCGACGAAAAACTGGTGCAGGTGGGAGTGCTCCCATCCCATGACGACCTGCAGGAGGTGGTGTAGGGCGGAAAGCGTGATCTGGTCCGACACCACGATGCGTCGCCAAATTGGGGGGTCAATGCGCGTCAGACGAATATCCAGCTGGTAGACACGCTCTGTCGAGGTTCTGCGGGCCATTGATGCAGTCATGCTCCTCTCGTGAAGTGCTCTGTGCTTTTCAGTCTACCGTAGCCGTCAAGCATCATCTCCGATGAGATTCGTGACGGCTCGCACGATGGTGGACTTCTAGTGTCTCTGCTGTTGCAGATAGTGCTCGATGGTTTGGATCTCACTGGAGGTGGCCGGGCGGAATCCCCCGTTCTCATTCACGTACATCAAAAGCGTGTCCTGAATATGCAGAATCATATCGGGGTGGTGGTCGCTCTTCACATCCACGAACGAGAGCGTGACCGGGATCAGATTCGAACCGGGATCATAGAGCTGCGGTCCGATGTAGATGCGCGCTTTCGAGGCGTCTCCGCCAGGAAATTCGATGGCTTCAAGTCGCCCGTTGAGGTTTAACGCGATGAAATGGCTCGGATTGCCGGGCGAGTCGTTGTGGCCGACCACGGCGTCGATTTGAAAGGTGCGCGGGCGGCCATAGTGCAGATCGTCCCAGGTCGTATTCCACCAGCTGATGACCAGGAACAACCCCGTCCACAAGGCGAGCATAGCGACCATGCCGAGTCCGAGGAGCAGCAGTGGGTGTGCACGCAGGCTGACTCTGCGCCTCGCACTGATCTGCGTCTGACGAGGCGTCTTTGCACGAGGTGCAGCAGATGTTTTGCCAGACGCGGCTTCATGCTCCTCCGTGTTCTTGGGGCGCAGGAGGGAAGCACGCTGGGCCACCGGGGTGATGCCCGTCGTGCTCTGCCCATCAGCATCACTCTCGATGGGACGATGGCGCAACGCGCTGCGTGGCATGACAGCTCACTCCTTTCCGATGCTGCAAAGCAGGACAATAACATCTACACGAAGTAGCACTAGCTGTATTGCATCTGATGCAGTAGAATACAAAGTGTGGTGTTTTTTCAAAAGAGCCACGGCTGGAGCAACGAAAAATGTGTCGCAATCCCAACTCATTACTGAAATACTAGAACGCTCAGTTGCGCAAACCTGGGATGAAGCCAGGAGAGAGTGGTCTTTGTACGAAATCTATGAAGCTGATGAGCCAGAGACATGCCTATGTGGTCATTTCCCTATCATTGAGCTCTGCGTCTTGCGTAACCGTCACAACGGCATACAAGCCAGTGTCGGTAACTGGTGTGTGAAGAATTTTATCGGCCTCCCCTCTGACAGAATATTTCAAGCGATCAAGCGCATTCGAAGAGACCCCTCGGGCTCTCTCAACCCTGAAGCAATTCAACATGCTTTTGATCGCCAGTGGATAACTGAGTGGGAGAGAGACTTCTATTTCACCATCAAGCGTAAGCGCAACCTTACAGAGAAACAAAGCGCAAAAAAACTGCAAATTAATGACCGCATATTACGACATGTGAGAAGGCAACGATAGCTCTCGCGTATCCATAGCAGGAGATCACCTCTGACATGGGCTTGTATTTGATTAGGATGCCGCTTTCTGAGCCAATTCAAAGGCAGCATTGATGACCACCATTTGGGCATGGCTTCCCCCACGATCCGGGTGACACGTGAACGCTTTCGCGCGGTAGGCACGCTTCACATCGTTCAGGGTGACCGGAGGCACGAGCGAGAGGATACGAAAGGCCTCTTGAGGGGTACGTGGCAACTTCGCCTCTTCGCGCTTCTCTTCACGCCTTGGCTGCTGGTTCTGTCGCTTTGTCTGTTGTCCTGTCTCCTGCTTCTGCTCTGATTGTGCGGCTCGGTTTCTTGCCTCCTTGCGTTGCTGCTCATAGCGTTGCCAGTGCTCCCGTTCCAACTCATCTCGCACCGCCTGGTAATTGCTGAAGAGATGCCCGACTTTGCCGAGCGCACCATACGCGACCCACCAGCCTCCCTTTTCAAAGGCTTCCGGGTCCCAATAGCGCTCAGTCAAGTCGAGGAGAGCTTTGAACTCCTCCAACACGGCATGAAACGCTTCCGTATTTGGAGTCCGCCAGCGCACATGCCAACCAGAGTCAGCAAATCGCAGAATCAGCGTTACAGGTTGAGATTGCATAGCATTCCATTCCTTCCTTCTTTTTTGAGGTTGGTTCGAAGGCTGAGACGTGCTTGTCGATGACGAGGAAGCAGGCCCTCTGGAGAAGTCACTCTCAGGGACACGCACGTTCTCCGTGCGCGGCTGACTTGTCGAGGAAGAGGTGTTCCCGGTGAAAGCCGTGCCCTCAGAAGGCGCTTGCTGCCTCCAGAAAGCGGGACCCTCCGATGGGGCTTTTCCCCCGAAGGAAGCCGTCCCAGAGGGAGGCTGGCTTGAAGCCGTAGAAGCGCTCCCGGAAGGGGGCGGCGAAGCCCCCGCAGGGGAGGTTCCGGGATATCCAGGAGGTGCCAGGCGCATAAGCCGGTCAATGCGCTCAGCGGCATAGGGATATTCCCGCAGCAACACATTTTTGCGCTGCTCGCGAGGACGAATAACCTGATCGAGCGCCTGGATCAGTTCAAAGCGCTGCCCTAAGCGCGCGGCGAAGAGATCCCCCGCATACACACGATCCCGCCAATGCTTCTTCCAGAACAGCACTGTCAAAACGGGACCAATCCCTACGGGAAGCCCTAGCACGGCCCCCAACGGCGCCACAAAGAGCTCCCCTGGAGGCAAACAGTCAAGCACCACCCGCAACCAGACATCTCTGCTGTTGTAAGCGAAAAGCTGCTGCGCCAGCAATGGCTTGAGGCTGCGGTGTGTAAAGAGTCCCTCCCCGATAATCAAGCGCGACCCGAGAAAACAGAGCGTGAGATCATAGCCTGGCAGATAGTCGAACGAGCGTGGCCAGGCGAGACGGGAAACAGGCCCCAACCCGCTCGCCGGGGTCGCAGTCGCCAGGTCCTGGTAGACCTGATCAACAACGGTAATTTCACGCTGCCCCGGGCGCCCCATCTTGAGTCGCTTCTTCGCGATACTCTTCACATGCCCGTATACTGCCGCCAGGTGGATGAGGCTATACAAAGCGACCCAGGCCCAGCCCATAAACATACCTGTGACATGGATATGATGGCGCTGCAGTCCAGGGAACATTCCGAGCGCGTCGTTGAGCAGACCCGCCAGCCCTGCCGACACATGAGAGCCATACCAATAACTCCAGGCAGCTCCTGCAAGCTCCAAGACGACTGTCACCACGAGCAGAAAGATTCCCATCAAGTCCCCTCCTTTCGCGTCAGCACGCACGTATTGATCCAGACTTCTCCATCAAGCTCTGCGCAGATAATGCGCAAAGCAGAGAGAACGCCCCTCCTCCCGGGCATCGACCTCACTCGATGTCATCAAGCGATGATGGCTTCGGAGGCGGAGACTGCGCTTCCGATGATCCTCGCTGTTCGCCTGGCGCTTCCCGTGTGCCGCTCCTCTTGCCATGTGGAGTGCCAGGCGAGCCTGGCGCAGACTGACTCCCACCTGGCACGTCTTCCGGCTGCGGCGGCTGAGGAGGGACAGGCTTCTGCTTTCTCCTCTTCTTTTTTCCACCGGTGCTCCCTGATTGCGCGTGCGACGGCGCGGGGTCCGCGCCTATCGTTCGCGCCTGGTCGGCCTCGTACTTTGCCTGTGCTTCCTCATAACCGCGAAGAAGCTCTGCCGCACGTCTCTCTACTGCGTCCTCATCTAGTCTCACTCGCTCCACTTCTACTTTGTGTGCAGCAGGGCCATAGAGAAAGTAGGCTTCCCCCACTCCCAGTCCACGGACCTCGTCAGCCTCAACAAGCCATCGCTCCTCCTCATGCATCACCATACGCGGTTGCTCCTCCTGCTCCGATCGCAGTCCCTGCTCCTCCTGCTTGTCCGGCAGATGATACGACAATGCCGGCACCTTCTTCTTCCCCGCGACGCGAATGAGCTTCTCCGGCAAATTACACTTTCCTAGAATGGTCGTCGCAGCATCTTCAATCAGCCGCTCTGCATCTTCCCCAAGCCCTTCATAGCCCTGCGCGGAGAGAATGACACATCCATGAGCAGATCTCACCCGCTCGTACAGCTTATGCACGGTCACGCAAGAGGAGTAGGCGCTGAAATCATCAAGCACGAGCAGGAGAGGACGTTGCTTTCCCTCCAGCTGGCGCAGGGCCAGGTAGAGATAAAAGTCATCGATCAGGTAGCGTGCAAAGGGCGCCAACTGCGCTTCCTGCAACCGCTTTTCGTCAAGCAGGTAAAAGGCCGCATCCCAATCGCCAAAGCCGAGGGTTCCATCCAGCCGATCCTGGACGCCACTAAAAAACGCCTGATACTTGTTGTATGGCCCCCAGAGGGCATCCGTCGTCAGAGCTTCGAGATAAAGATGCTCATGCGTGGACCGGTAGAGAGCCATGAGCGCTGGAGGGTAAATGCGTCGGAGCAGTTCAGCGCCACTCTCAACCACAGGAAGGTTCGGGGCATAGAGAGCTAACTTGAGAATATTATAGGTGACACCGCGAAAATAATCATGCTCGAAGGTCTGTGTGGCCATCAACAGGTTGAGCACATCTTGCCGCGTTCCTCTCCAGCCTGCATGCGCGTTGACGGGAAAGATCCCAACACGCTGACAGCCGGCCCGCTTCATCGTCATCTCAAAACGGACTGCGTCCTTCCAATCCCCTTTCCCATCGATCCAAAGCACTTTCATCCCAAAGAGCTTTGCCATGGTATAGGCAATTCTTCGCAACAGCTCACTTTTTCCCATCCCGGACTGTGCAACGACGACAGCATGATAAGACAACGCGTGACGGAGATACACCAGGTAGGCTCCTCTTACCCACTGCCAGAGAGTGCCGGAGAGTGCCCGCCCGATGACCGCCTCCCCATCCACAGCTTCAGGAAACGCTGGTGAGGAAGAACCGGCCACGGTCTGCGCTCCCTGTCCGGGCCTCCTCTGCCCCGCATCCCCTGGCCGGGAAAGCACCGCCCTCGGTGCAAGCTGAACCTCCTGCGCTGTCTTCACCAACGCCTCCAAAACCAGCGAGAACACTGGCGCAAGCAGCGTATGATACCCCCAGAGAAGGAGAAGCGGCTGCACTCCCCCAGCCAGGTGCCCGCGAAGCAGTGCCCGAAAGAGCGCCACAAGCAGGAAGGAAAGCGGGTGAAGCAACCAGGACAGGAGCCCATACGCCAGGGCTCCCAGAACCGCGAACGCCCAGATACCGCGCCAGCTATCCCTACTATCGAAAGAGCGAGCCGCCTGCCCTCGGAGCACCAGACCCAGGCCTATAGCAAAAGGGGAGAGGACCCCGAGCACCACGAGAACACTCACATATATTGTCCGGCGAACCCCCCGGGCCTTCGATGCGGGTTTAGCCATGTGACCCTCCTACACCTCAGACAAAGCTGAGATCTCCGAGAACATCTCTCCTAGAGAACAATGCGAGCACCCCTCCGTCACAAGAGGGTGATATGCACCTGCTGCTGCGCGTGTCCTAGCCTCTCGCAGGCATCCGTGAGCACGCGATAGAGCCGCTCTCCACGAACACAGTAGAGGACCTGAGGATACAGGGCCGTCAAGCGCGCGAGGGTCTGATCGTAGCGGTCATCCGCTTTCCTGGTTAGCTCAACTTCTACACAGAGCTGGGCTACCCCATCTAGGTACAACACAGCATCAGGTAACTGGTCATAGGCAACGCCAGGCGCGCCTTCTTCCCAGCTCGCTTTGATCGCACGTTCACTCCACCAGGCATACTTCCCATAGGTTTTCGTCTTCATCAGTTTAAACCGCACCTGATTGCAGGCGTAGATATGGCCGCTTTCTTTCAAATCGTTCTTCGGAGGAAAACCCGCCTCGTAGGGAAGCTGTAGCTCATGCAGAGCCTTCGCGGTGAGCGTCAACCAGACAGGATCCGTATCGTGGGGCTGATCTGTAAGCGCATACCCGTGCTCTATCCAACGGTGAATGATGCTGAGCACCTTACTTTTCGTCTGGGGTTGGAGCGTCGGCAGCTCCGGCCGAGGTCCCTGGGGGCGCAACTGATAGGCCGCGAGCCGCTGTTCGTACCGCTTCACCTCTTCCTGATAGTGCCAGAGGGCAAACATATCCAGGAGCTGATCGAAGCGCAGCGCCCACATGTCCGCAATGTAGCGCATCCCCCACTCGTCGCGCGGGGTAAGCCTGAAGCGACCCCTATCGCGGCGAGGACGATAGGGTCGTCGTTTGCGCGGAGCGCCCCGGCGGGTGAGTTGCGGGGAAGACCGCCTGCCAGGGGATGTCCCGCGATCATTGCCCTGGGGGACCGAATCATCTATCGGTTGCGATGTCATTGCCACTCCTTTACTCCTGGAGACGCAGCGACCAGTCGCTGCCCTCCTTATGGCTCTCATTCACGGCTCTATGAGCTCTCTCCTCCTCGCTATTCCCCTATCCGCTCGCCTTTTCGTTCCTACAGATACCCGCCAGCACACGTCCACGTACTGAGATAGTGCATGCATACAGCGATCCCATGGGACGATCCAACCATGGCATCATGCCAACAGATCACTCTTCTCCCCCTTAGTCACAATCTCCAGCGGCTCCTGGTGTGGGGCGATGGCGATAAGCCGAAGTGTTGCTTATGCATCGCTTTTGCGCCACTTATGCATCGCTTATGTACCACTTTCTTGGGTTGATTCTCTTGACTCATGAGTGTAGGGATCTCCATTCAAGGAATAAAAGGCAAACCGTTTCCGGTGTTCGGCTGGAAGCTTGTTGACCGCTTTTTTGACTGCCCTATACACGGGCTCTGGCGCAAAGTACCAGATGGTGCTATAGCGTTTGTTGCCTGCCAAGTCAAAGACGATCTCTTCGAGGCGCTTTTCGGACTTCACCGTTAATTCGCACTCGATGCCGATCACGCTGTGACCATTGGCACTGATGAGTTCCGCATCCGGTACATGCGGGGGCGTGCTGTCTTTGACGTTCTGCATTGCGCGTATCTCGCGCTCAGAGCGCCACGTATTCTTGGGGCAGCGGGCTTCGATCAATAAGCGTACTTCGTTGACCGCGCACAAATGGGGCAGAGTGCTCGGGGATGGTTCGTAGTAGCGCAGATTGAGCTTGGCGTACCTGTAGCCCTTGGCTGTGAGCCAAAACACGCCTTTTTGACGGACGTAATACGCTTTATAGAGCAGGACGCCTTCATCAATCCAGGGACGCAAGAGCTTGCGCGTGCGCTCTGCGGATAAGGTGCCTGGCTGCTTCATCTTGCCAGGCTCAGGACTGAGCCGCCCTAAAAAGCGTTGTGCCTGGTCGAAACGCAGAAGACCCTGCTGCCCAACAATGGGCCAGAACGCTTCTAAACGTTCATTGAGTTGTGGCCCACTGTTCATATGAACCCGGCGGGCTTTTTGACGGGGGTGTTGCTCCCCTTCGGCACGGTGTGGTGTGTTACCCATGGTAAAACTCCTCTTGGTTTGACTGGTAGAACAGGTGATACGCTGCCTGGCATACCACAGTGGCGAAAGTGCCAGGCTATGGGCACCAGTATGCAGCTTCTCTAGAGCAGTGAAAATAACAATGATAGTAACAAATCAGGGGGGAAAAAAAGTGATAGGAAGCGTTGCTGAGAGCGTGTATATTTGGTAGAATGGCGAGGGCGTTTTTCAACCACCAAAGGGCGTAGCATGGGACAGGAACCACCGCAACCAGAAGAAAAACAAGAAGCAACGCTCGGGCAGCGGATCAGAGCGAGACGGATAGCACTCGACTGGTCGCAAGACACCTTAGCGGAAAAAATAGGCGTGTCGTCGCTCTCAATCCTCCGATGGGAAAGTGATAGATCTCTTCCAAGAGGTGACGATATCCAACTCTCGTTGATAAAGGTGCTTGGTCTGCCGAAAGATGAATTCACCAGGAGAAAGAAGAGGCCATCAGCGGAGAAGGAAGAAAGGCCATCACCTGCGAAGGAAGTGAAAAAGAATGAAGGGCTGTTACCCGTTAAGGAGGAAAAAGAAGAAGAGGGGCTGTTACCCATCAAAGTAATTCTGCCGTATCACTACTGGCAAATACCTCTTCCTTCTAACGAAGAGGGAGCAGAGAAGGAAATAGTCGAATATAAGGTGCCGCCTCTCATTGTCTACAAGGGCTTCTACGTGCAGGTTCCTGATGAGAAGTATGGCGGGTACCTCCAAGAAAGACGGGTCACATCCAATGGGAAGCCGCTCCTTCCCTATGATACCTGGGTGAAACCAGAGACCGTCGTCTACGGATGGGGATATACAGGGGCAGGGCCTCGTCACCTTGCACAATCAATACTGCTTGATTATTTTGAGATCATGTATCCGAATGAACATGAGAACGTACTACGGTCTTGGGTAAATAAGTACTACTTTAACTTCAAAATGGATTTTACCGCTTGGTTTGATGAAAGAGAGTGGGAAATCTGGTCTGGTGCGATAACGGCATGGCTCAAGGAACAAAGAGAGCGAGGTGATCCCGCTCCTGAGCATACATTGGATGATGTTGAGTACGGATGGACAGGGTGGTGGAAAAGATGGGACAAGTATAAAGGCACCTAATGAGTGAGTGGCTGAAAAGGTAGCTGGCAGAGATAGCGGAAAGGGTAGGAGAGGTTACCGGAAGAGTTTCGATATCCTTCGATTGTGGCTGAAATGTGCGCGTAGCGGAAAGGAAGGGTGACAGGTCGATTACAGAGGGACGCCGCCAGAGCGAAGTGGAGGCGTGCGTCCCTCTGTAATCGGAGTCACCCCGGGCCTATTGACCAATGAACCTCCCGCCACGGTGGGGAAGGGCAAAATGTTGGATATACAGTATGAGCGCGGGCGGGGTCACGCGCCCGTGGGCGCGTAGGGGTGGTGGTTTAGGTAGCGGGGAAGTAAAGGGGGCGTCTCAGCGGATCGACGCGCCGCAAGGGTGGGGATATGGGAAGAGAGCGCACGTTCGACGCGCATGCGTGTACCGGGGAGTGCGATACCCTGGCGGAAAACCTGGGACACCGGCACACCCCTTTCCAGCTACTTCGACAGCTAGGAATTCAGCTAGACATCACTCGTATGTCCAGCTTAAAAGAGGCGTATTGTGTTGCGACATCGACGGAAGTAATGATCGGTAAAGAGTAGGCGAGCAAGCGTATCAGTAGAGCTGGGGGTCATCGAGTTTTGTTCGATTGAACTCGATGACCTTTTTATTATGAAATGGCATCCGGGTATAGATTACATTATTCAGCAACAGATGCGGATTGAGGCGGTGATGCCACCGCTGGCTCACTTTCACCACCCAATCGACGGCGCGCAGTCTCGCGGCGGCCAATGGCCGGTACGTGTTCTGTTGCGGCAGCTAATCCAAAGACAGGCATATTGCCGTACAATGCCTCATATTTGCCTGCATCGACGAGAAATGTTTCGTGCCAGATGCCGACACTGCCATCTGAGCCGATGGCTTTGTTGAAGCGTTTCCACGCGCCCAGGTGAGGCTCGCTTTTATCCCTGGCGAACTTTTCCAGATCTTCAAATGAACGCCAGTACTGTATTAACACTGGTCCGCGCAACTTGAAGTAGACTTCTGCTCCAAGGAATCCTTTTTCGGGATGCTGGTACAAAGATCGAAGCATTGGCCCCATGGACATTGCCGTGGGAATCCACTTGCGAAAAGCGAAGAACTTGTTGATACGCATACCAATCAAGAAAACAACAAAGGGTTCACCGGTCTGAGCCGTAAAGCGTCCGGGTACAACCTTAGCCATATAGATGCTCCTTTCACGAGGCGTAAAGCATACTCTTACTACTTCCCCGCCTCTTGTTTTTCAGCGAATGTATTCAAAGCGGCAATGGTTTCATCGCACCAGGTAAGCAGTGCCTGGCACCTATGTATCCCATACCTGACAGTCATAAGGGAGTAGCACTGGCCTGAATCGTCAGCGCAATTCACTTGAAGATGCGCCTCGATGACTCGATACTTACGAAGTAACTGCTCCTGCAATACCCGGAACTGTTGTACATGTTCGATGTTGTCGGCAACTGAAGCTTGCCTGCCAAAGAACAGCTTCAAGAGTAACTCGTTGCGTTCAACTACATGTTCGATTGGTTCGGTCAACCAGGCTTGTAGTGCTTGCAGGCCCTTGT
>Ga0207684_10003425_pt1 | contig 15493 bp, 13 predicted proteins | sample KBSK5501metaG_FD_184342 | JGI IMG/M metagenome (GOLD analysis project Ga0207684, IMG submission 184342) | Corn, switchgrass and miscanthus rhizosphere microbial communities from Kellogg Biological Station, Michigan, USA - KBS K5-50-1 metaG... | ecosystem: Host-associated > Plants > Roots >...
GACTAGCGTTTCGAGCTCGCGGTAATACTGCTGCCCGGTGACGATGTTGAAGTGGGCGATGGTGTTGCCCGGTCCGAACGGATGCTTCTGGACGATGCGGACTTCACCGGCTTCGTATTCGATAACGTTGTACGCGGGTCTCGTATGTCCGCGGAGCCGCAAGCTCGAGCACGTGCCTGCGTTCGCGATATAGATATTCTCGAGCCGCCACACGTACGGCACGTGCTTGTGACCTGTCAGCGCCAGGTTCACGCCCGACCGGATCAAAACCTCCAGCAGATCGCCGGCGTCTGTGACGGTCGACCGCTCCCGGCCGGTCCCGGGGACCGGCAGCAGATGGTGATGATGCGCGTAGATCTTCAGCTCGGCGGGATCTGCGAACTGTTCCATGATCCACGGGTAGCGTTCGCGACCGACCTGGCCGTCGTTCAGGTCCGGCTCGCTCGAGTCGACGCCAACGATGACGACACCGTCGCGCAGATTCGCGCGCCAATGCCGGGGCCCGATCATCTCTTCGAAGTGGACGTAGCCCACGTTTTTGGAGTCGTGGTTCCCGGGGACGGCGACCACTCTGCTCTCGATCTGTTCAAGGTATGCAGTGGCCGTCTTGTATTCGCCGCGGAAGCCTTCGTTGGTGATGTCGCCGGTACACACGACGATGTCCGGCTTCAGCTCGTTCAGCTCCACGATGACGCGGTTCAGCAGGTTCGGAACGAAATGAACGGAGCCGACGTGCAGATCGCTGATGTGCGCGATGGTTACCACAGGGCCTATTCCTCCATGATGACCCGGACCGAGCCCTCTTTCGACAGCATCGAGAACCCGGTCATCTCTCCTTCGCGGCGGAAGATGAGGGAGATCGTCGAATCTCCTACCCGAAGGTTCCTCAACTCTACCCAGTTCAGCCAGGGCGGAAGGACCGGCGAGTTGATCGTCAGCAGGTTCTCGGGTGCGCGCGCGGACAAGCCGAGCATCGCTTGCAAGAGCAAGAACGGTGAGCCGGCGGCCCACGCCTGCGGTGAGCATGCCACCGGGTACGAGACGGGCTGGTTCGGCGTCCTCCGAGTGAATCCGCAGAAGAGCTCCGGCAGCCGCATGTAGTCGACAAACACCGCGGCGTCGAAGATCGCCGTCGCGATGCGGTTCGTCTGCTTGTGATAGCCGTATCGCTTCAGACCGGCGGCGATGATCGCGTTGTCGTGCGGCCATACGGTCCCGTTGTGGTAGCTCATCGGGTTGTACGCGGCGGCCGACTTGCTCATCGTGCGGATCCCCCAGCCGCTGAACATGTCGGGTTGCAGCAGGCGGCGAGCGACCTCGGCGGCTTTCTCTGGATCGAGGATCCCGCAGTACATCCCGTGTGCCGGGTTGGACGCGACCGAGCGGACCTGCTTCTTGTTTCCGTCAAGAGCGATCGCATAGAACGAGTCTTCCGCAACCCAGAAGGCTTCGTTGAACCGCTTCTTGAGCTCATGGGCTTCTTCGCGCAAGACGACTGCGTCGCGCTCGCGACCGAACGATTCGTAGACATCCGCCACCCGCAGCTTGGCGAGGTAGACGTATCCCTGTACCTCGCTGAGCGCGATGGGCGGCTCGGCCAAAGAGCCATCGGCATTCACGATCGAGTTGTACGAGTCCTTCCACCCCTGGTTGTCGAGGCCGCGCGCAGAACGACGCTTGTACTCGACGAAGCCGTCCCCGTCGAGGTCGCCGTAGTTATCTATCCAGTGGAGCGCGCGCTCGACGTGGGGCATCATCTCTTCCGCGAAGGCGCGGTCGTTCGTCCACTTGAAATAGGTGCCGAACAAGATGAGGAACAGCGGCGTCGAGTCGATCGAGCCGTAGTACGGCGTGTGAGGAACGATCTGCGCGTTCGCGAGCGCACCGGTCCGGATCTCGTGCAGTATCTTTCCCGGCTCTTCGTCACGCCACTCGTCTACCCGGTCGCCTTGATAGCGCGCGAGCAGCCGGAGCGTGTCGCGCGCCGGCGCGGGGTTGAGCATCAAGATCTGGTGTGCGGTCATCAACGAGTCGCGGCCGAAGGCAGCCACGTACCACGGGATGCCGGCAGCGATGTAGCGCCCTTCCGGTGTCTCGGTAAGGAGCGCGCGCAAATCGCGCCGGCCTCGCTGAAGCAGCGTGTTGAACACTTCATTGTCGGTGTAGATGGACGTGCACTCGTGATCCCATTCGTCGTATGACCGCCGGAGCTCGTGCACGGCGACGTCGAACGATGGCCCCTCTCGCTCGATCCCCTCCACCGTCGGCTCGACCACGAACGACAGGAGCTTGGTTTGGTGGCCGACGAGGTCCAGGTCGAAGGACACGCGAACGCCCCCGACCTCGTGCTCGACGAGCGAGGGGGCGGTCCCAAGATCGATGATCGTTCGCCGGAACAAACCGTCTTCTCCGGTGTGCGCGAACGTGATCGTTTGACCTTCGACGAGCGGCCGGTAGAACGTTCCTGTTCGTTCCTGGAGCAGGCCGCGAACGTGGAAGATATCGGCGAAGTCGGAGCCGAATGTGAAGCTCACGCGAACGTGGATGCGATGGTCGTTGTAGTTCTTGAACCTGATCCGCTCGTACAAGCGGTCTTTGATGACTCGCGTGCGCCGGATGTTCAATGTTTGCGCCGGGATCTCGACGCCTCCGTCGACGAGGTCAGGATTGGTCAGGTCGACGTAGGACATGTACGCGCGCTCGGCGCTCGAGGACAGAAGCACAGCGGGCCGGTCGCCGATCTCCATCTCGTACCGGGAGAGGAAGCGCGTGTCCCTGAAATACAGCCCCATCCCAAGCTCGCCACCGCGCAAGTTTCCCTCGGGGTCGGCGTACAGGAACATGTCGCCTTCCTTCGTCGCCAGGAGGGACAAGGTGTGGTCCGTCAGGACGAAGGTGGCGTTCTCGTTGAAGAGCCGGGTCGCCTCAGGATCCACTTCGAAGCCGGTCGGTGGTGCTGAGGTTGGACGTTGGCTTGCGGCTCGTGCGGTTGTGGACACTCGCGCTTTCTCCGGGAGGTCTGTCTCCGATGTCGTCCGTCGGGCGGAAGGTGGCCCGCACTGTCAGTCTAGGTGAGCAACTGGGCACCTACAACGAACACCGGCGCATTCCGGGTATTTACCGCTCTGCAACGACGCGCGCGCCGGACGGATCGATCGACTCGAGCCGAACCTCCCAGCCTTCGAATGCAGCCGCGCGCGCGACGGTCTCCGCGCCGGCCGCGTCCGCCTCATCGACGAGCGCTGCGACGCTCGGCCCTGCGCCGGCGAGGAATGCAGCGATCCCCTTCTCCCGAAGCATGCGCACGAGCTCTCCCGATTCGGGCATCAGGGCAAAACGGCTCGATTGATGAAGACGATCCTCGGTCGCATCCATCAACACCTCGGAGCGGCCCTGCGCGAAGGCGGCAACCAGCAGCGCGGCGCGGCCGATGTTCGCAACGGCGTCGGATCTCGAGACTTCTTCCGAAAGCGCCGCGCGCGCAACACCGGTCGGCATGGACTCAGGCGAGACGCACACCAGTGGACGGATCGACAAGGGAGGATCGAGGCGAACCGTGCTTGCTTGCGTCGAGATCGTTACGCCGCCGAGCAGGCACGGTGCAACGTTGTCGGGGTGACCCTCGAGCGCCACGGCAAGCTCGAGCAAGTCATCGTTCGAATGAGATGTAGAACCGAGCGCGCGCCCGGCGACGAGGCCGGCGACGACCGCAGCTGCGCTCGAGCCAAATCCCCGTCCGGCCGGGATGGCAACGATCTGATTGATCCGGGTCGTCGGTAGCTCGCCCATGACGATCGCGAGCGCGCGCGCAACGAGGTTGTTCTCGTCTCGGGGGATCTGCTCGGCGTCGGGGCCGGTCGCCGAGATCGTCAGGCCTTCGGAGGCACGCTCGATACGAACTTCGTTGTGCCACGAAAGCGCCAGCCCGATGGAGTCGAACCCCGGGCCGAGGTTCGCGATCGTCGCGGGAACGCGAACGACGACGGTGTCCACGGTCTACAGGCCCAGCTCGCGCGCTGCCGCGTCCGCGTCCGCCGGAACGACGGCGGGCGTCGGTGCGCCGGCGATCGCCCAGTCGGGGTCCTTCAGGCCGTGACCCGTCAAGACGCAGACGACGGTCTTGCCCGGCGCGATCAAGCCTTCTGCGCCGAGGGACAAAAGACCGGCGATCGAAGCAGCCGACGCCATCTCGACGAAGATCCCTTCGCGTGCGAGCTGACGGTACGCGTTCAGGATGTCGCGGTCGGTGACGGCGCGGATCGCACCTTCGGAGTCGCGCGCGGCCTCGACGGCTTGCTCCCACGACGCGGGGTTGCCGATGCGGATCGCGGTCGCGATCGTCGACGGCTTCTCGATGGGGTGGCCCTCGACGATCGGCGCGGCGCCTGCTGCCTGGAAGCCGAACATGCGAGGCAAGAACGTGATCGTGTTCGCGTCGCGCTCTTCGCGATAGCCCTTCCAGTACGCGGTGATGTTGCCTGCGTTCCCCACCGGCATCACGTGATAGTCGGGCGCGCGCCCGAGCGCCCCGCAGATCTCGAACGCGCCGGTCTTCTGCCCTTCGATCCGGTATGGGTTCACGGAGTTCACCAGCGTGACCGGATAGTTCTCGACGAGGTCGCGCGCGACCACCAAGGCTTCGTCGAAGTTCGCGTCGACTTGGATCAGCTTCGCGCCGTGCACGAGCGCCTGCGCGAGCTTTCCGAGCGCGATCTTGCCCTTCGGGACGAGGACCGCACACTCGATGCCGGCCTTCGCCGCATAGGCCGCCGCGCTCGCGCTCGTATTCCCCGTCGACGCGCAGATAACGGCCTTGGCGCCCTCCTCGACCGCCTTCGAGATCGCAACGGTCATCCCGCGATCTTTGAACGAGCCGGTTGGATTGGCGCCCTCGTACTTCAGGTAGATGTCGGCGCCAAGCTGCTCGGAGAGACGTTCGGAATGGATGAGCGGCGTGCCACCTTCGCAGAGTGTGATGACCGGCGTCGTTTCCGACACGGGCAGGCGGTCGCGATACTCCGTGATGATCCCGCGCCAGAGGTGCGGGGCCGAGCTGCTCACGTCTCGCCGCCTTCGACACGCATGACACTGGTGATCTTGGTGACTTCGGGGAGGTCGCGCAACGCGCTCAGCGTCGCTTGAAGGTTCCGCTCGAGCGCGCGGTGGGTGATCATCACCAGCTGAGCTTGGTCGCCGGTCCCTTCTTGCCACACGCTCCTGATCGAAACGTTGTTGCCACCGAATGTTGCGGCGACGCTCGCAAGAACACCGGGTTCGTCCGCAACGTTCAGCAAGATGTAGTACTGCGAGTACATCGCCTCGATGTTTCGGATAACACTATCGGCGTACGTCGCCATGCCGGGACCGCGGCCGCCACTCAGCATGTTGCGCGCGATATCGATGATGTCGCCGACGACGCTGGTTCCCGTCGGCCCACCGCCGGCACCACGGCCGTAGAACATCAGCTCGCCGACGCTCTCCCCTTCGACGAACACCGCGTTGAAATTCTCGCGCACGCTCGCCAAGGGATGCTCGTTGGGGATCATCGCCGGATGGACGCGCACGGCGATCTCTCCGTCTTGCTGCTCGGCGATCGCGAGCAGCTTGACCGTGTAACCCAAGCGGTGCGCGAACGCGATGTCCTGAGCGGTGATGTCCGCGATCCCTTCGCGGTAGACGTCGCCGGATACGACGCGCGCGTTGAATGCGATGCTCGCCAGGATCGCCGCCTTCGCTGCCGGATCGAAGCCTTCGATGTCTGCGGTCGGGTCGAGCTCCGTGTACCCAAGCCGCTCCGCTTCCGCCAGCGCCTCTCCGAACTCCAGGCCTTCTTCGGCCATCCGCGTGAGGATGAAGTTCGTCGTCCCGTTGACGATGCCCATCACCTTCGTGATTCGCTCGCCGGCGAGCGACTCACGAAGCGGATGGATCAGCGGGATGCCTCCGGCGACCGCGGCCTCGAAGTAGAGGTCGACCCCCTTCGCTTCGGCCGCGTCGTACAGCTCCTGCCCGAGAGCCGCCAGCAGCTCCTTGTTCGCCGTGACGACGTGCTTCCCGTTGGCGATCGCTTCGAGCAGCAGGTGCCTGGCCGGCTCGATCCCGCCCATCGCCTCGACCACTATGTCGACGTCGGGATGGCCGACGACCTCGTGCGGGTCCGTCGTGTAGAGGGCCTCGGTGCCGCGTGGGACGTCTCGTTCCTTGGCCAAGTGGCGTACGGCGACCGATACGACCTCGATGCTGGCCCCGAGACGCTGCTCGATATCCTGGGAATTGCGCGCGAGCATGCGCAGCACCGCCGATCCGACGATGCCGCAGCCGAGCTGTCCGATCCGGATCGCCCTGCCCATCGCGCGCCATGATACAGGCGGATTCTGCAGGTTCTGGGCGGTTTAGTGAGGTCCGCGGGCCCTTCTAGGGGTGCTTGGCATGCCAAGCACCTGCTACAATCCTTGACATGAAGGCCCAGGAACGTTCATGGAAAGCCGTCGGCGAGTTCATCCGCTCGCAGCGCCGCTTGGCCGACCTCTCGCTTCGCCAGCTGTCGGCGCTCGCGCAAGTCTCCAATCCGTACCTGAGCCAGATCGAGCGCGGCATCCACAAACCGTCGGCCGAAGTCCTCAAAGGCATCGCCGACGCGCTGAAGATCTCGGCCGAAACGTTGTACGCGCGCGCAGGGCTGCTCGATGAAAACGACGGGCACAGCGCGGAAACCCCGACGGTCGAGCAGGCCATCAAGATGGACACCGGTCTCACGACCGAGCAGAAGAAAGCCTTGATCCGCGTTTATCGAAGCTTCGCCGGCTCCCCCTAAAGCCCTGGTTAGGGCCACCTTCTGAGGCTGCTTGACATACCAAGCACTCGCTTGCTATGGTGCAGCAGTCATCCAGACCCAGGAGGGGAAGATGCCCAAGTACACGGATCTCGCCACGAAGACCGGCGATCGCGTCCTTTCGCTGATCGGCGACGCACAGGGTGCCGTCGTCAGCGCCGTTTCAACCGTCAGCTCCACCATCGGCTCGGTCATCCCCGAGCTGCCCGCTCTCCCGCTCGCCGAGAACGTCCCGGCACCGCGTGAGCTCGTCGACGATTACTTCTCGTTCGCGGAGCGCGCGCTGAAGCAGCAGAAGACGTACGCGAAGGACCTCGTCAAGGCTCTCGAGCCCATCAGCACGAAGATCCTTCCGAGCAAGAAGTCGGTTAAGGCTGCCCCCAAAGCCGCAGCCACCGCGTAACACCGTTCCCCCGCTCTACAGGCGACACCACTGACCCCCGGCATTGCCGGGGGTCACGCCGTTTCAGGACCGTTATCGGAGAGCGCGCGCTTCGCCGGCAAGGCTCTGCGTGCCGAGCAGGATCCACGATGCTGGACCCGCCAGCCAGGCGTCGATCGCACCGAGAACCGCGCGCGGGTCTTCGAGCATCGGGGTGTGCCCGACATCGTCGAGCATGACGTGTTCCGAGTCCGGACGGATGCGCGCGATCGATTCGACGCACGCGCGCGGGACGAGGCGATCGTGCTCTCCGCCGATCAGAAGCGTGGGCGCAGTTACCGCGCTCAATGTTTGGAGATAGCGCCGGCGCATGCCGAGCGCGCCCACCAAGCTGCGCGCGCCTTGAACGAATGCCGACGTCATGTCCTTCGCACCGCTGCGCGCGCGCGCAACCTCGAGATGGGCGTCGACCACGTCTTGTGAAACGCGGGACGGATCGACGTTGCAGAGCCGCAACATACGGTCGACGATCCGTTCGGTTCCGTAGACGCGCATACCGCGCGAGACGACGATCTCACCGACACGAGGCACGATCGACGCCGAGATGAACCCTGCCACCGTCGGGTCGAACGACTGCCGCCGCCTTCGCGGGAGCGCCGGCGCGATCAGAACGAGACCGCGCACAGAATCCGGATCCGCAACGGCTTGGCGGATCGAGAGCGCACCGCCCATCGAATTCCCGGCAAGCACCACCGGAGGATCCGCGACGGCCTGTATGAAGCGCGCGATCAGAGCGCGGCTGCTCGACAGGTTCGCTCGCCTGCCTGCGAGGGGCGAGAGGCCGAAACCCGGGAGGTCGAGTGCGAGCACGCGTCCGCGATTGGCGAGCATCGGCGCGATCGATAGCCAGTTCGCGTGTGAACCGCCCAGGCCGTGAACAAGAACGAATGTCGGGCCGGAAGCCGGTCCGGGGAAGTCCAGGTAAAACACCGGGCCACGCAGGTCGACCGTACGGCGTTCCATTTGGCTGACAGGATTTTTCCCGATGTTGCCCGGGAATGAAACAACTATCGGTCGCGCGCGACCAGGTCCTCGTAGGTCTCACGCGCGACGATCTCGCGCGCGCGGCCGTCCTGAACGGCGATAACGGCCGGACGCGGAAAGCGGTTGTAGTTCGACGCCATCGAGTAGCCGTACGCGCCGGTCGCGGGGACGGCCAAGATGTCGCCGCGCGCGACGCTGGCCGGAAGGCTCACGTCCTTGATCAGAAGGTCGCCTTGCTCGCAGTGCGATCCCGCGATCGTGACGACATGGTCCGACGGAACGTCGGCTTTGTTGGCGAGCAGCGCCTCGTAGCGCGCGCCGTACAGCGCGGGACGGATGTTGTCGCTCATGCCGCCGTCGACGCTCACATACGTGCGGATGCCGGGCACCTCCTTCACGGTGCCGACCGTGTACAGCGTCACCATCGCGTTGGCGATGAGCCAGCGACCCGGTTCGACGCCGACGCGCGGCACCGGCAAACCGAGCCGGGCCATCTCAGATTCCAGCTTTGCGCGCACGTCCGTGGCGAACGTCTCGACGCGCGCAGGGAAATCGCCGCGCGTATATGCGATGCCCAATCCCCCGCCGAGGTTCAGCTCCGCCGGGGTGATGCCGGTCGCGTCATGAACGGTTGCGCAGAACTCGGCAAGGATCTCGACCGTGCGAAGGAACGCCTCGACGCCGGTGATGTTCGAGCCGATGTGCGAGTGGAAGCCGACGACGTCGATGTTGGGAAGGTCGCGCGCACGTTTCGCGGCTTCGAGCGCGACACCGCCTTCGACCGACATCCCGAACTTGGAATCTTCCTGACCGGTCTGGATGTACTCGTGCGTGTGCGCTTCCACGCCGGGCGTTACCCGCAGCATGACGTTGCCGCGCGCGCCCAGCCGGCCGGCGATCGCGTCGGCACGCTCGAGCTCTTCCATCGAGTCGGCGACGATGCGCCCGACGCCTGCCTTGAGTCCCATCTCGAGCTCCGCGTCGCTCTTGTTGTTGCCGTGGAAGATGATCCGCTCGGGCGGGAACTTCGCTTTCATCGCCGTGTACAGCTCCCCACCGGAAGCGACGTCGAGACCGAGACCTTCTTCGGCCACCATGCGCACCATCTCGACACAGAGGAACGCCTTACCCGCGTAGTAGACGTCCGAGTCTGGATACGCCTCGCGGTAACGGCGCGCGCGATCACGGAACGTCTGCTCGCACATCACGAACAGTGGCGTGCCGAACTCCCGCGCGAGGTCGACCGTATCGGCACCGGCGATCTCGAGGTGGCCGTTCGAGCGCAGGCGCGCGCTCGACGGAAGAACCTCCTTCAACGTGTGTGGCATCTACATCGACTCCGGAGCTGATACGCCGAGCAGGCCAAGGACGTTGCGCAAACCGATCTGCGTTGCACCAACGAGGTGAAGCCTGGCTTGGGTCAGGGCTTGATCCTCGGACACTACCCGGCAGTCGCGGTAGAAAGCGTGGAATAACGACGCCAAGTCTTCAGCGAAACGAGTCATGCGATGCGGTTCGCGCCTGCGCGCTGCAACTTCCACCGCTTCGGGGATCTCGCCGAGCTTCCGCAACAGATCCAGCTCGCTCTCATGCTGCAGCTCTTCCAGTGCGACGGTATCGACCGGCGCGATCGTGATGCCTTGCTCGGTCGCGTGCTTCAGGATCGAGGAGATGCGCGCATGCGCGTACTGCACGTAGTAAACGGGGTTCTCCTGCGACTGCTGCACGACTGCCTCGAGGTCGAAGTTGAGCGTCTGGTCCATCGAGATCCGCAGGAAGTGATAGCGCGCGGCATCGACGCCGACTTCGTCGAGCAGCTCGTCGAACGTGATCGCTTCGCCCGTGCGCTTCGACATCTTGACCGACTCGCCCCCGCGCGTGAGGTGAACGAATTGGCCGATGAGGAACTCGCAGTGCTCTGGGTCCTCACCGAGCGCCCGGATCGCCGCCTGCATCTCGCGCTTCCAGCCGTGGTGGTCGGCGCCGACCAGATAGATCAGCCGCTCGAAACCCCGCCTGATCTTGTCCATGAAATACGCGAGGTCGGCCGCGAGGTACGCGGGCAGCCCGTCGGTGGACCGCACGAGCACGCGGTCTTTGTCGTCGCCGAAGTCGGTCGTGCGCAACCACCACGCGCCATCTTTCTCGTACACGTGACCGAGCTGCTTCAGCAGCTCGACGACACGCTCAACCGCGCCTTCCTCGTGAAGCGATCGCTCGCTGAACCAGACGTCGAACTCGACACCGAAGCGCTGCAAGGTCAGACGCTGGTTGAGCAGCATGCGGCGTTGCCCCTCGACGCGCATGAACGCAACGCGCTCTTCCTCGGCCCCCTTCAGGTACTTGTCCCCGACTTCGAGCAAGATCTCTTTCGCGATGTCGATCACGTACCGGCCCTGGTATCCGCCTTCGGGGATCTCGGCTTTCTGTCCGAGCAGCTCCAAATAGCGAACCGCGACCGACTGGCCGAACTTCACCATCTGCATGCCGAAATCGTTGACGTAGAACTCACGCTCAACGGTGTTGCCGGACGCTTCGAGGAGCCGAGCGAGCGTGTCCCCGACCGCGGCCCAACGCCCGTGCCCGATGTGCATAGGTCCGGTCGGGTTCGCACTCACGAACTCAACTTGCATCTTCTCGGGTTCCGCGGCATCCGTCCGGCCCCACGCCTCGCCGGCTTGCTCGATCTCACGAACCAAACCGGTCAACCAACGGTGCGAAAGGCGGAAGTTGATGAAGCCGGGACCCGCAACCTCGATCGTCGAGATGAGGTCCGCGCGCGCGTCGGATTCCACCCGGCCGAGAGCGGCAACGATCGCATCGGCAACGTCGCGTGGCTTCATCTTGGCGTCTTTCGCGACGACCAACGCAACGCCGGTCGACCAGTCTCCGTGCTCTTTGCGCGCGGGACGCTCCATCTGGATCGGCGGTATCTCGAAAGGCGGAAGGTCGCCCGACTCTTGCGCCTGCTCGATGGCAGTTCGAACGAGCCTTGCGAGCTGCGTTTGGACCACGGTCAGCTCGACGGGAAAACGGTTTCGCCGGCGAGGACCTTCTCAACCGTTTGAAGAAGGTCGACCGGATCGAACGGCTTCGTGATGTACGCGGACGCACCCAGCTCGAGACCGGAGTTCACGTCCATGTCTTGCGCGCGCGCGGAAAGGAAGATGACGGGGATCTCAGCCGTCACAGGGTCGCCTTTGATGCGCCGGCAGACCTCGCGTCCATCGAGCTTCGGCATCATCACGTCAAGGAGCACGACGTCGGGCTTGAACGAACGCACCAGCTTCAACGCCTCATCGCCGTTGCTCGCGCGCTTGACCTCGTACCCCTCCAGCTCCAGATTCACTTCGAGCAGCTGCTGGATGACGCGGTCGTCGTCTACTACCAAGACCCTGGCCAGACGAACCCCTCCTTGCGACGGGTCGTAATGATAGCGGCCGGGGCGAAGGGGCCAGCGTGATTCGGCGCCGATGCTACGATTGCCCTCTTCCCGCCCTCGTAGCTCAGGGGATAGAGCGACTGCCTCCGGAGCAGTAGGCCGCAGGTTCAAATCCTGCCGAGGGCACGTGGCGGCCTACTGAAGGCCCAGCAAGAGGCACGGATAACTTCAGCTTTACCCCTTGAAGTTCCGCTTGTGATTTCCGCGCGCGCGCCGCTTCGCGCGCCTTGAACGTCTTCGCTCCTTGCAACTCTCGGGCGATCCGCTCGAGCGTCGCCGCCTGTTATCTACGTCTGTGAACTCGGTGGGGTCTGCGCGACGTTCGATGGGATGAAGGTGCACGTCGACAAGCTCAAGGCGATGGACGCGGATTCTTTTGTGATTATGACCGCGCAACGGGATCTCGACGATCACGCGAAACGTATCGTTGACATTCTCGAGGTGCCGGGTCGTCTCGGGTGGCACTGGAAGGGTGGCAGAGACGATCTCACGGCCGCGTGTCGCGCGGCTTGGACTTCTTGGAGTGCGGCGAAAGCGGGGCTCCCGTGAACGAGGTTGAGTCAGCGCGCCCCGAAACTCTTCGAGGGCCCCCCTTCAGCCAGCGGCGGAGGAGGACTGAAAACCGCAGGCTTCGCGCGTTTACACCGATGAGCGCTCGTGGGGCGAGCTGGACGCCGAGAATCTAGGCGAGGTCATGCAAGCACAGGAAGGTATCGATGCTAGGAGGCGGGGTTTTAGCCGTTATTGGGATCTCTCGACCCGAGCAATGTGGATGAATGCTCCCAGTTTCGCATTCTGGTCGTCGTCCGCCCAGACCAGTGTGTCGCTCGATGCGTCCCATCGAGCACCCACACTCGGAATATAACCGGCGGGGGGAGGCGGAAGGTGAACCGGCGGACTTGTGCTCGACGCTGCATCAAGAACGACCAGTTCTCCGGACGGGAGGACATACCAAAGGACGAATCCATTCCCGGGAACGGCCGTGTCTCCGGGGCCCGCGAGTCGGATCGGCACTTGAGTGGCAAGGGACATGTACCACGCCGAGGTTGCGTCGCCTGCGGGAGGTTCTTGCCAAGCGACGGCGCCGTTTCGTACCCGAGGCAAAACGACCTGCCCATTGTTGGTGAGCCTTCGTGCGGTCCCCGATGCGGCCGAGGCGACGTAGAGATCACGCCCGGCGGGTGAACGTGCATCGAAAGCCACAAGACCGTGATCGATCGTCACGCGGCCTGGCGCGACAGCCCCAGTGATTATTCTTCTACGCCCGGTCCGGAGATCGTACACAGCCGGGATCGCGTTGAGATCTGCGTTCAAGGAAGGATCGGTATTCGTGAGGTAAGGCCAATCGATGTCGGGGAACGGAGCGAACTTCTCATCGAAGGAATTCTTGCTGTTCTCCACGACGGTCGTACGTCGAAGCCGGATGTCGAAGACCCGGATCTCCCACGGAACAGCAGGGTGAAAATCCGATGGTGTGCTCGCCAGAACCGTATAGGTGAGGAACTCCCCACTGCCTCGAACCCAATCGAGCTCTTTGCCGGGCATGTTCGCAACGGTCTTAACCCCTCCGGTGTTTCTGTCGTACAGAACGATCCGGTCCGGAACCACCGAACGGCCAGCCGCCGCCCATGCCACATAGTGGCCCCAGGTTGCGAGGCTGGATATCGAGCGGCCAGCTTTGAGTGTGATTTTGTGGGCGATCGAGAGCCGACCCTGTGACGCCGTTGGCGTCGGAGACGGCGTCGGTCCAACAGATCGAGGAGAATGAACGCAGGATGTCAGAACCAAGCCCAGTCCAAGAGCAACGCGAGGAAGGCGAGTCCTCACCAAATCACATTTCCTGAGTTCTCGGAGATGGCAGCCCAAACATTCTTCAGCGCTCTGAGAGTTCCTCAGACAACTCTACGCGCCGAGCCGCGAGGACTGCCATGTCTCCCGCAAGCTTCTGCACACGTGCGGAGCAAGTTGGAGTGAGGAACACGAAAGTAGGGTCCCCTGCCGACCTGGCTGACCAACGGAGGAGCCTGGGTGTTAGGTGAGGGAGCTCTGCGACGGGAGGGGTCTAGGTGTATTTGGGCCTGGCTCTGGTTGTCCCGTGCAAACGAACTCCTTGGGGCGCGTCTTGCAATCAACCGTATCGATCTTGAACGCCTGCGGAATGGATTGGGTTCCCTCTTGTCCGTCCACGCGATACGTGACAGTGATATGCGTAATCAACAGGACGCCGGGAGTCATCGGTGCACGGAAGGTTATGACAATCTGCAGGCGTGAAAATCCGTCCTCGAAGGTCACGTCAGTGACCGGGTAGGGCTTGAACCTTCCGGCCCAGGTCACTGCGGGATCGTTCCGTACGGCACTCAACATTGACCCGAAGTCAACAGGGCTAATCGCCCGGATAGCTACGAGGCCTAAGCCTTTAGGGAGATCAGGAATTGCAACCGAAATCATTTGTATCCGCTGTGAGCGGATCGGGTTCAACGAGAAGACGCCGAACGTTACGAGTTGTCCAGGGCGAACAGTGGCGCCGACCCCAGTCCCTCCCTCGGCCCGGAAGGCAGGGCCCGCGAAAGCCGTGCAGTTGGCGAGAGAAAGGAAGGCGCAGAGGATCGCAGAATTTCGCCCCGCCTTGGCGAACACCCTTCGAACCGAATCAGCCAGGAAGACTCGCTCCCCTCCTCATCAAGACCACACGATCGGTGCCGCATCTGGTCTATGTCCATTCCGCAAAGGCACTCGGGCCGCGCGAGCGCCCGCTCCGAAGGACTCCTGCCGGATCGTTTCAGTCGAGCAGGTCGGGCTGCTCGCGCGTGATCCTGTCGTAGAGTGGTTGGAACTGGAACCAACCCGCAGCGTGTGAACCGACCTGCGCTGCCGTCACGGAAGCGTTCTCGTGATCGATGAGGTGGGGTTTACCCGCGGCCATCGCGATCAGTTGTGATTGACAGGTTCGCTCCATCGAGATGAACCACCACGCAGCTTCCTCAACGCTGTGCCCAACCGTGAGCAGCCCGTGGTTCGACAAAATGACTGCCTTGGCGTCGCCTAGCGCATGCGCGATCCGCTTGCCTTCCTCGAGGTCGAACACGACCCCGGTGAAGTCCTCGAAGACCGTGTGGTCTTCGTAGAACGAACACGAGTCCTGCGTAAGCGGATCGAGTTTCCTGCGGAATGCCGCGAACGTCTTCCCGTAGAGGGAGTGGGCGTGCGCCGCGCTGATCACATCCGGTCGAGCCGCATGGACCTGAGAGTGGATGGCGTACGCCGCTCGATTGACGACGCCTTCTCCCTCTACCACTTGCCCGTCGTGATCGACGAGCACGAGGTCGCTGACCCGGACGTGACCGAAATGCATGCCGAATGGATTCACCCAGAAGCAATCCGTCCGCTCGGGGTCGCGCGCGGTGATGTGACCCGCGACTCCTTCATCGAAGCCGAACCGAGAAAAGAGCCGGTAGGCGGCTGCGAGGCGCTGCTTGCGATGGAGCCGCTCCTCCTCCGGGTTTCGCTCCGGTTGGGGAGGAATGATGTTCCCGTCGTAATCACGAGCGCCGCGATCGATCATCAGGACCTCCGAGATTTATCGGACCATTGAATGCTAATACTCCAACCCAATCGCTTCACCTTCCCAGACCGGAGCCAAGGAACCGCCACCTGACGCGCGCCCGCTCCGGGTAGACTCACGAACCTCGTGAGCACAGCACCTCCTCGGCGTCTCCTCGTCGTCCTATCACCGTATGCGGTGGCGCCTCCACGTCACGGGCCTCAAGTGCGAGTTGCCGGCGTGCTGAGCAAC
>Ga0207684_10003426_pt1 | contig 15491 bp, 14 predicted proteins | sample KBSK5501metaG_FD_184342 | JGI IMG/M metagenome (GOLD analysis project Ga0207684, IMG submission 184342) | Corn, switchgrass and miscanthus rhizosphere microbial communities from Kellogg Biological Station, Michigan, USA - KBS K5-50-1 metaG... | ecosystem: Host-associated > Plants > Roots >...
CGGTCGACGATCTCTTCCACGGCCGGGTGATCACTCTCATGTCGAACAGCTACAACCTCGACCAGGTGCTGCGGCGGGCCGATCTTCTGGTGGGGGCGGTCCTGATCACGGGAGCGCGGGCTCCGGTGCTCGTCACCAAGGAGATGGTGGCCGCGATGAAGGAGGGCTCGGTGATCGTGGACGTCGCGGTCGACCAGGGCGGCAGCGTGGAGACGATCCACCCGACCACGCTCCTCGATCCCATCTATCTGGTCTCCGGCGTGGTCCACTACGGCGTCGCCAACATGCCCGCCCTGGTGCCCCGTACCTCCACCTTCGCCCTGACCAACGCGACGCTTCCCTACGCGCTCGCGCTGGCCGGTCAGGGGCTCGAGCCCGCGCTCCGCGGCAATCCCGCCCTCGCGCACGGGGTGAACATCTGGCGCGGGCGCCTCGTGCATCCGGCGGTGGCGGAGGCGCTCGGCGAGAAGGCGGTCGCGCTCGCCTCACAGCTGGGGTGACGCAAGGGACGGCCCGGTTGCGCTATCCGGTGGGACACCAATCGCAAGGAGGCAGTTCATGAGCCAGAGCAGCATGAGTGGCAAGGTCCTGAACGTGATCGGGGTGGTGTGGGTCGTCGGCACCCTGGTCACCCTCGGTTACTTCGCGGTGCGCGACGTGCAGATCCTGCCCGTGCTGAAGCGCGGAATGCCCGCGGAGCCGGGCCCGGTGAAGCACCTGATCCCGACCCCGGCGCCCGCGCCCAAGCCTTCGTAGCGCGCGCCCTACCGGGTCGGATTCTCTCGGCGGCGGGTCCGTCGCACGCGCGTCTGGACGGCCGCGACTCGATCCCGCTCGAAGGTGACCTCCAGCTCCTGGGTCTCGGCGCTCCAGAACCGGACGAGCGCAATCCCGCCGAGCGACCAGACCCGGCGCGGCACGACGCGCTCCTCGCGATACACGACCGCGCGTGGCTCACCGGCGGGCAGGCCCATGCGCTCCTCGGACGCGGGACCGCACACGCGCCGGACGTCCTCGTACGTCGTCTCATCGGGGCGAATCTGGGCCACGACGCTCGCGGGCGGGAGCCGGCCCCAGCGTCGGCCATCGGCCGCGGGCCGGCCGAACAGGATCCGCTCGCGGCGGAGGCGGCCGATCCACGCCATCATCGGCGTGAACAGCCAGCGGATGGTGCCTCCGAGCACGACCAGGGCGGCGGAGACGAGCAACGGCCGGGCGGGCAGCCGCTGGGGCGAGTACGTGAAGTGCGCGGTCAGCTGTTGGGGAGCGAGCCCTCGCGAGGGGAGCAGAGCGAGCGTGATGACCTCCCCGTCGGGGCGACGCTCCGCGACCTGGCGGATGGCCGACGCGGGCACCGTCTCGTCGACGCGAAGCCGCCGGGCATCGGCGAACTCGAGCGCCACCATGGAGAAGTCGCGCGCGAGCGGGACGATCCGGTCGCGCACTCCGAAGTACAGGGGATAGAGCGAGACAGGACCGAGATCACCGAACCCGAGGGTGACCGCGTACCAGCGGCCCCAGAAGAGCTCCTCGATCCAGGTCACCGGGCTGGGCGCGATGACGTCCCGCACCGGCAGCTCGAGCCGCACGAGCCAGTCCAGGCTGGCCGACTCCGGTACCCACGGAATGCGAACGTAGGTCGCGCCGGAGACCGCGCTGGCGGAGGCGCCGTCGCCCATGAACGTCACGAACGGCGCGTCGCCCACCGCGCGGGACTCCACCCCCGTCCCGACGTCGGACCGCCGGCGGGCCGACACCGGGAGTCGCCCATGCTCCTTCACGCGGAAGCCGAGGGGTCCCAGCTGGCGTAGCAGCGCAGGGTCGGCGCCGTCGGCCCCGCTGGCTCCGGCCACCTCACCAGGCCAGAGCAGGTACATGTCCTGGGCGAGGTCGGCCGCGCGATGGCTCGGCGCGACGACGCTCCACGACACGGTGATCGTGATCGGACGATGCGCCGGCCGGAGGTCGTCCTTTCCGACCGTCACCGAGAGCAGGAGCGGCCCGATGCCGAACTCGGGGTGGGGATGAGACGCGACGAAGGCCTGGGCGTGGACCGCATGTGTCCCCGGCGCGAGCGCGAGCAGCGCAGCGACCACTGTCGCCAGCCGGAGGCGAAAAGACGACGAGGCAGGCGGTCGCTGATCCGCCTGCCTCGTGTCGGTGATGCGTGAATTTTTGGTGGAGCTGAGGGGGCTCGAACCCCTGACCCCAAGACTGCCAGCCTTGTGCTCTCCCAACTGAGCTACAGCCCCACCGCACCGCCCAGACTACGTGGGCGGCTTTCTTTTGTCAAGATTGACCGGTACTTGCGCCGCTTCTAGCCGGCGGCAGCTTGCTTGGCGGCGGCGAGCGCCGCGTCGTAGTTGGGCTCGGTGGTGATCTCCTTCACGTACTCCGCGTGCTTGACCTTGCCGTCCTTGCCGACCACGAAGACCGCGCGGGCGGTGAGGCCGGCGAGGGGGCCTTCCTTCACGAGCACGCCGTAATTCTGGGCGAACGACCGCTCGCGGAAGTCCGACAGCGTCTTCACCGCGGTCACGCCGGCCGCGCCGCACCAGCGCTTCTGGGCGAACGGCAGGTCCATGCTCACGGTCCACACCTCGACGCTGCCGCCGAGCTTGCCGGCCTCCGTGTTGAACTTGCGGGTCTCGGTGTCGCACACCGGCGTGTCGAGCGAGGGGACCGCGCTGAGCACGATGACCTTGCCGCGCGCCTGGCTCAGCTTCACCGGCTGCAGGCCGTTGTCGAGCGCGGTGAAATCGGGCGCGTCGCTGCCCGCCTTGATCTCGGGACCGCCGAGGGCGATCGGGTTGCCTTTGAACATCACGGCGCCAGCTCTATCGGCCATGGGGCACCTCCGTGGGATGGATTCGGGTTGGGGACGCCTGCGAGCGGTCCACAGTATACAGGCGGGCGTTGTCGTATCATAGGCAGCGGCCACCGGGGGCGACGGCCACTGGGGCCTCGGGCCGGAGTGGCGAAACTGGCAAACGCGCCGCACTCAAAATGCGGTGTCCGCAAGGGCCTGCGGGTTCGAGTCCCGCCTCCGGCACCAATCCTTCTCCGGGCGCTCGGGTGACCGCGTCCTCGAGGTGAGCGGCATGACCACGGCGACGCGCTCCCCGCTCCACACCCCGCTCTGCGACCGCCTCGGCATCCGCTACCCGATCTGCCAGGCCGGCATGGCCTTAGTGGCCCGCTCCGGCCTCGCGGCCGCGGTGTCGGCCGCGGGCGGGCTCGGAGTCATCGCGGCGGCCCACGGCAGCCTCGCGCAGCTCCGCGAGGAGATCCGCCGCGTGCGCGACCTGACCGATCGGCCCTTCGGCGTCGACATCCTGTTCGCCACCGTGAAGACCAGCGGCCGCGAGACCGAGGCGTTCACCGACGCGGTCCGGGGCTGGTGCGACGTCACGCTCGAGGAGCGCGTCCCGGTGCTGATCGCCGGGCTCGGCAATCCGGGCCCGCTCACCGAGGAGGCGCACCGCCTCGGCATGACCGTGATGGCCCTCTGCGGGAACGTGAAGCAGGCGCGGGATCACGCGGCCAACGGCGTGGACGTCGTCATCGCCCAGGGCCACGAGGGCGGCGGGCACACCGGGCGCGTGGGCGGGGCTCGTGCTCACGCCCGCGGTGGTGGAGCGGTGGCTCCGCGCCTCGTGGTGTCGGCGGGCGGGGTCGCGGACGGACGCGGGCTGGTGGCCGCGCTCGCCTTGGGGGCGGCCGGCGTGTGGATGGGCACGCGCTTCATCGCGACCGCGGAGGCGCACGGCCACGACGACTACAAGCGGAAGATCGCGGCCATCGACGAGGAGGGCACGGTGGTGACGCGCGCGGTGTCGGGCAAGCTCAACCGGCAGATCCGCAACGCCTTCGATCGGGAGTGGCTCGATCTCGGCCTGCCGGCTCTCCCACTCGCGGGTGTCCAGTACGAGCGGGTCGGCAAGCCCGCCGCGATCCGCGCGCGCGAGGAGGGCGACATGGGGCACGGCAGCGCGGCGGCCGGGCAGTCGGCCGGCCTGATCCGCGACGTGTGACCGGTCGCCCAGGTGATGGCGTCGATCGTGGAGGAGGCCGAGGCGATCCTTCTGAAGCTCGGGCTGAAGCTCGGGCCGAAGCTCGGGCAGCCGCTCGGCGCGCGGAGCGAGGCGTGAGCGGCCCGCTCGACGGTCGAGTCGCGGTCGTCACCGGCGGCTCGCGCGGCATCGGCCGGGCCATCGCGCTCGACCTGGCGCACGCGGGCGCCGACTGCGTGATCACTTACCGGCGCAACGCGACGGCGGCGGCGGAGACGGTGGCCGCGCTCGAGGCCACCGGACGCCGAGCGCGCGCCGAGCCGGTCGAGCTCGCCGAGCCTTCGCTGGTGGGCCCGGCTTTCGAGCGCATCGGGGCCGCCTTCGGGCGGGTGGACGTGCTGGTGGCGAACGCGGCAGCCACCGCCTTTCGCCCGGTGCTCGAGCAGAAGGCCCACAACGTGCGCCGCACCTTCGCGATCACGGTGGACGCCTTCGTCGCCATGACCCAGGCGGTGGTGCCGCTCATGGCCGGGCGGCCCGGCCGCATCGTGCTGGTGTCGGGGATCGACAGCTTCCAGGCGATGGGCGGGCACAGCGTGCTGGGGGCGGCGAAGGCGGCGGCCGAGGGCCTCGTGCGCGGCCTCGCGTTCGAGCTGGGTCCGCTCGGCATCACGGTGAACGCGGTCACCCCGGGCTTCATCCGCACCGACTCCTCCACCTACTACGTGACCGAGGGGCTCGGGCTCGACTACGCGCGGGCCACCGAGCGCCTGCGCGAGGCCACCCCGGTGCGCCGGCACGGCACGCCGGAGGACGTGGCGGGCCTGGTCGGCTACCTGGCTTCCGACGCGGCCTCGTTCGTGACCGGCCAGTGCATCGTGATCGACGGCGGGCTCACCATCACCTCGCCGATGACCCGCATGGGAGAGCCCTCCTAGGCGCGCCGGTTCCGGGCCCCCTTCGTGTAGACTGGCTGTCATGTCTTCGTCATGGTTCGAGCCCCTCCACGCCCGCGCGACGTACCACGCGGAGGCGGCCACCGAGAGCCGCGGCGCCCTCGCGGAGGCGGCCGCCGCCGCGTGCTCGCGGGCGGCGCCCGCGCTCCTCGCGCGCCAGCACGGGGACGGCTACTGGGTGGGGGACCTGCTCGCCGACTCCACCCTCGAGTCCGACTACGTCCTGCTCCAGCTCTGGCTGCACCCGCCGCGCGGCGGGGAGTGGAAGCCGCCCTCCTGGGACCGCATCGTGCGGGCCCGGCAGGCCATCCTGGATCGCCAGCGGCCCGACGGGGGCTTCGACATCTACCCGGACGGCCCGTCCGACGTCAACGCGACCATCAAGGCCTACGTGGCCATGCGCCTCGCGGGGCTCGAGATCGACAGCGAGCCAGTGCGGCGCGCGCGCGAGACGATCCTGGGCCTGGGCGGCATCCAGGAGGCGAACAGCTACGTCCGGATCAACCTGAGCCTCTTCGGCCTCTACCCGAAGCGGCACGTGCCGACGATCCCGGTGGAGCTGGCCCTGGTGCCGGGCGGGCTCATCTACGAGATGTCGTCGTGGACGCGCGCGATCGTGATGCCGCTCGCGATCATCCAGGCCAAGACCGACACGCGGCCGGTCCCGGCCGGCTTCGACCTGGACGAGCTGGTGGTGCCGGGCAAGACCTTCAAGCTGCCGCGGCGCGACCGGCTCTCCGCGCTCTTCCGTCAGCTCGACGTGGCGCTCAAGGTGTGGGAGAGCCGCGGGCCCGAGATGATTCGCAAGCCGGCCATCCGCGAGGCGGAGAAGTGGATCCTCGACCGCACCCGCAACAGCGCCGGCCTCGGGGCGATCTTCCCGTCGATGATGTACCTCGTCATGGCCCTCGACGCGCTCGGATACCCGCGCGATCATCCCGACCTCATCGAGGGCATCCGGCAGTTCGAGGGTCTGCTGACCGAGACCCCCGACTCCTTCTACTTCCAGCCGTGCGTGTCGCCGGTGTGGGACACCGCGATCGCGATGTTCGCGCTCGGAGAGATGGGCGCGGTGGTGCCCGCCCCGATGCGCCGCGCCGCCGACTGGCTGCTCGACCGCGAGATCCGGCGGCGGGGAGACTGGTCGGTGAAGCGGCCCGACCTCGAGCCGTCGGGCTGGGCCTTCGAGTTCGCCAACGAGCACTACCCGGACATCGACGACACCGCGATGGTGCTGCTCGCCCTCCAGCACGCGAGCGCGAGCGATGCCGCGGCGCAGGAGCGGTGCGAGCGGCGGGCGATCGCGTGGCTGGTGGGCATGCAGTCGAGCGACGGCGGCTGGGCCGCCTTCGACGCCGACAACAACTGGGCGTTCCTCAACCGCGTGCCCTTCGCCGACCACAACGCGATGCTCGACCCCTCGTGCCCCGACATCACCGGGCGCGTGGTGGAAGCGCTCTGCCGGCGGGGCTTCAAGCTCGCGGACGCGCCGATCGAGCGCGGGGTCGGCTTCCTGCTGGAGACGCAGGAGCGCGACGGGAGCTGGTACGGGCGTTGGGGGGTGAACTACCTCTACGGGACGTTCCTCGCCCTCCGCGGTCTGCGCGCGGCTCAGGACCCCGGCGCCTCCAAGGCGATGTGGAAGGCGGGCAAGTGGATCGCCTCGGTGCAGAACGAGGACGGCGGGTGGGGCGAGAGCTGCGCCAGCTACAACGAGGGCCACTTCGTGCCCGCGCCGAGCACGCCCTCGCAGACCGCGTGGGCCCTGCTCGGGCTGGTCGCCGCCGGCCAGGGCGACACCGACGCGCTGCTCCGCGGCGTGCGCCACCTGGTCGACACCCAGAAGCCCGACGGCACCTGGGACGAATCGCTCGCCACCGGCACCGGCTTCCCCAACGTGTTCTATCTCCGTTACACGCTCTACCGGAACTACTTCCCGCTGCTCGCGCTCACCCACGGGCGCCGCGCCCTCGAGGAAGCGGAGCGCGCGCTGCGCCTCGTCCAGGAATCGGAGCCGTCGCGCCCGATCCGCTGAGCGCGACCGGGCGCGACGGAGCCGACCCTCGGCCACCGTCTTCTCGTGGGCACGCACACATCTCGCGGCGCTTGATCGCGCTCAGCGCTCCGGAGAAGGGTAGGGAGAGGGGCGAGCGAGGGCGGCTGGGGCGGGCTAGGGCAGGGCGGCGGCCGCGGCCCGGGCCAGGGCCGGCAGCTCGGGGTCGCGGGCGCCCATGATGAGCACGGTGTCGCCGGGGCGCGCCTCCGCGCGGAGCCAGTCGACGACCGCTCGATGATCGGCCGCGTGGCCGCAGCGCATCGCGGCGGGCAGGTCATCGGCGAGCATGCGGCTCGACACGTCGCGAGCCACGGTGCCGCCCGCGTAGAAGATTTCCGCATAGCAGAGACGGTCCTGGGGCCGCAGGATCTTCGGCATCATCTCGCGCAGCTCCGGGCGCAGGAAGCGCGCCGGTCCGAAGCCGTGCGGCTGGAAGACGGCCAGCACCCGCTCCGCGCCGGTCTGCGCGGTGGTGATCGCGGCGCGGAGCTTCTCGCCGTTGTGGGCGTAGTCGTCTACCACTCGGATGCCGCTCGGCGTGACCCCGATCACCTCGAAGCGGCGGGCCACCCCCGGGAAGCGCGCGAGCAGCGCGGCCACCGTGGCGGGCGCGAGGCCGAGCTCGAGCGCGATCAGGGCGGCGGCGGCCGCGTTCTCCAGGTTGTGGCGGCCGGGCTGCGGCACGTCCAGCCGGAGCGGCCCGCCGGGAAGATGGAGCATGCCGGCGGCGCGGTGGGGCCCCACGCTCGTGATCTCGACCCGCGCGTCCGCGCCCGGATCGATGCCGTAGGAGCGCGCGCCCACCGCGCGCCCGACCTCGGTGGCTTCCGGCGAGGCCGCGTTGACGAGCAGGCGGCCGCAGCGCTTGGCAAACGTTTCGAACTGGGGCCGGAGGGTCTCCACCTCGCCGTGGTCGCGGCTGATGTTGTGGATGAGCCCGAGCGCGGCGTGATAGCCGGTGAGCGTGCCGTCGGACTCACAGGCCTCGGCGGCCACCGGTCCGTCGGCCGCGCCGGGCAGGAAACAGCCCGCGCCGCCCTCCCCGGCGAGCGCGGCGCCGCCCAGCACCGTCGCGCTCCGCCCCGCCTCTCGCGTGAGCCAGCCCACCATGCCGGTGATCGTGCTCTTGCCGCTCGTGCCCGCGATGGCCACGCCCGGATGCCCGGCGTCGACGACCTCGGCCAGCAGCGCCGGGCGGGGCACGCGCTCGATGCCGTAGCCGCGCGCCGCGCGCACCTCGGGCGTCTCCGCCTCCACCGCGGTCGAGTAGATGAAGCGGTCGAGGTTGGGGGTGACCGCGGAGCCGTCCTGCGGCTTGACCTCGATGCCGAGCGCGGTGAGCCGCTCGGCCACCTCGAGGTTCTTGCCCTGGTCGAAGGAGCGGTCGGAGCCCTGGACGATGTGGCCGCGGGCCCGCATGAGCTGGGCGAGGGGGTTCATCCCCACGCCGGCGATGCCCGAGAAGTGGTAGCGCACGTCCAATGGTCCCACGGATCGGGCCGGATATTGACCAACGATCGACCGGTGACTTTTCGCCCACCTGCCAGGGCGAAGCGCCCGAGGGCGAAATGGAAGCACTTGATTTAACGGAGAGTTGTTCGTGGCACTCCGCTTGCGATGCAGGGCCGGCCAAGGAGGACGCCATGGACACCGAGACCGTCGAGGCCAGGGCCGTTACCGTGAAGGGGCGTTTCTGCGGCTTCCCGAAGCTGGCCAGCGGCGGCTACATCGCGGGCCTCCTCGGCCGGCTGATGGAGGGCCCGGCACGGGTCAACCTCGAGCAGCCGGTCCCGGTGGAGCACGCCCTCGGGATCGAGCGGCTGTCCGGCGGGGCCATCGTGCTCACGGAGGGTGGGGTCACCCTCGCGCACGCGAGCCCGGCCCCCCTCCAGCTCGAGCCCCCGCCGCCGGTGACGTACACGGAGGCCGAGTGGGCCTCCGAGCGCTACCTGGGCTTCACCGAGCACTCGACTCCCGGCTGCTTCGTCTGCGGTCCCGCGCGCGAATGGGGCGACGGGCTCGCGATCTACCCAGGGCCGATCCCGGGCCGGCGCCTCGTGGCCGCGCCGTGGGCCCCCGATCCCACCCTGTTCGACAAGCACGGGACGGTCCGGGCCGAGTTCGTCTGGGCCGCGCTCGACTGCCCGACCGGCTTCGCGCTGCTCGAGGCCTTCGGTCGCCGCAAGGTCTCGCTGAGCCAGCTCACCGCCCACCTGATCCGCCCCCTGCCGGTCGGCGCCCGCTGGATCGTGATGGGCTGGCCGTTCGCGGCCGAGGGCCGCACCCTGCTGGGCGCCTCCGCGATCTTCTCGGAGAGCGGCGAGCTCCACGCGCTCGCCTCCGCGGTGCTGGCCTGCGCCGATTGAGCTAGGCCGGCCCGGGCGGGCGGCGCTTCACGAGCTGCATGCTCACCATCGTGAGCACCGGCTCCCCCCGCTGATTGATCGTCGTCCAGTGCAGGCGCACGATCCCCCGGTCCGGCTTCGAGCTCGACGGCCGCTGTTCCAGCACCTGCACGGTGGCCCGCAGCGTGTCGCCCGGCCGCACCGGCCGCAGCCAGCGCAGCTCGTCCGCCCCCGGGGAGCCGAGGCTGCACGCGGCGAGGGCGCGCGTCTGGGCGAAGAGGCGGAAGGTCAGCGCGATGGTGTGGAACCCGCTCGCGATGAGCCCCCCGAAGATCGTCTCCTTCGCGGCCTCCACGTCGAGGTGGAACGGCTGCGGATCGAAGGCGAGCGCGAAGTCGAGGATCTGGGCCTCCGTGATCGTGATCCCGTCGGTCCGGAACTCGCGGCCGGGCGTGAAGTCCTCGAAGTAGAGATCGGTGTCCATCAGGCGGGCGGCGGCTCCGCGCCGGCGCGCTCGACGATCAGCCGGTAGTGCTCGGGCCGGCGATGGAGCGCGAAGTTGAAGATGGTCTCCTTGAACGAGCGCGTGAGGTCGAGGTCGCAGCGCGCGGTGATCAGCTCGTCACCCAGGGTCGCGGCGAGCGCCACGATCTCGCCCGACGGCGCGATGATCGCGCTCTGGCCGATCATGTCGCAGCCCTCCTCCTTGCCGCACTTGGCGACCCCGACCACCCACGTGCCGTTCTGGTACGCTCCCGCCTGCATCACCAGGTGATTGTGGAACGGCCCGAGCAGATCGTGCTCGGGCGCGGGCGGGTTGTGCACCGGGGTGTTGTAGCCGAGGAGGATCATCTCCACGCCCTGCAGGCCCATCACCCGGTAGGTCTCGGGCCAGCGGCGATCGTTGCAGATGCACAGGCCGAGCACGCCGCCCAGCGCGCGCCAGACCGGGAAGCCCAGGTCGCCCACGTCGAAGTAGCGCTTCTCGAGGTGCTGGAACGGCCGCCACGGCTCGTGCGCCGCGTGACCGGGCAGGTGGACCTTGCGGTACTTGCCCACGAGCCGCCCGCCGCGATCGACCAGGATCGATGTGTTGTAGCGCCGGAGCGCATCGCCCTCGCGGGCGAGCTCGGCGTAGCCGAGACAGAAGGCGAGGCCGAGCCGCGCCGCCTCGTCCCAGAGCGGGCACGTCTCGGGTCCGGGCATCTTGCGCTCGAAGAACGCGTCGATCTCCGCCTGATCTTCCATCCACCAGCGGGGGAAGAACGTGGTGAGAGCCAGCTCCGGGAAGACCACCAGGTCGCAGCCCCGGCCGTGGGCCTGCGCGAGGAGGCTCACCAGCCGCTTCACGACGTCGGATCGGCTGTCGCGGCGGGCGATCGGGCCGAGCTGGGCGGCGCCGACCGTGATCACGCGGGGCATGGGGCGGAGCCTAGCACGGGTGATCGGCGGGGAAAAACGGCGGCCGCGACGGCAGCCGGCCGGGCACGAAGCCGGCCGGCTGCGTCGACGGGGACTACTTGCGGGAAACTGCGGCGAGCTTGGCCTGGATCTGCGGCTTCGGGACGGCGCCGATGACCTGATCCTGGACCTTGCCGTCCTTCACGAACAGGATGGTCGGGATCGAGCGGATGCCGTACCGGGCGGCCAGGCCCGGGTTCTCGTCCACGTTCACCTTCGCCAGCGTCACGCTGCCGTTCGATGTCCGGGCCAGATCCTCGAGAATCGGGCCGACGGCCCGGCAGGGGCCACACCACTCGGCCCAGAAGTCCACCATCATCACGCCTTCGGCGGCGACCACCGCCTCGTCGTAGTTCTTTTCGTCCAGATGCAGCAGCCAGGGGGCGTCGTTGCTCATGTGTGCTGTCCTCCCGTGCTTGAGATGAGGGAAACGACCCGGGCGATGCACCCGGGGCTTCCGGGTAAGATGGGAAGGCCCGATGCCCCCGATCCGGCTCGATCATATCGCCATCGCGCTACCCAGTATCAGCGCCGCTCCCGAGGTCGTGGTGGGAGTGCTGGGAGGGGTCCCGGATCGGAGCCAATCCGCCGGGGTCTTCCGCTGGGCGAGTTGGCGATTCCGGGGCGGCGGCGGTCTCGAGGTGCTCGAGCCCCACGGTCCTGATGGCTTCCTCCATCGCTTCCTAGCCGGACACGGCCCCGGGGTCCATCACGTGACCTTCAAGGTCCCCGGGCTCTCGGAGATCTGCCGCCGGGCGGAATCCCTGGGCTACGACATCATCGGCCGGGACGAGAGCGATCCCTCCTGGAAGGAAGCGTTTCTCCACCCGAAGCAGGCGCTCGGCATCGTCGTCCAGGTCGTCGAGGCCGGCGAGCCCGGGCCGATCGACGCCCACGCGATTCCGCCGGGGCTGCCCGATCCACCACCGCCGGTGCGCCTGCTCGGCCTGCGACTGCGGGCGCAGTCGGCAACGCGCTCCCTCACCCAGTGGCGGGATCTGCTCGATGGCCGAGTGGAGGCCACCGGGCCGGGCGGTCTCCTGTTCCGGTGGCCCGACTCGCCCCTGCGACTGGCGGTGGACGTCGACTCGACCGCGACCGAGGGGCCCATCGCGCTCGAGCTCGCGAGCGAGCGGGTCGTCCCCGACCTCTACGAGGCGGGCACGCGACTCGGCATCCGTCTCGTGCAGCGCTCCCCCTGAACCCGGCCGTCTTCACGCGCCCATTTCACGAAGGAGGTGCGTCGATGCAGCTCATCCTGACCGACATCCACCTGTTCCTCACCGGCATGGCCGGCGCGGCCGCCCAGTCCGCCGTCCGGATCGCCCTCGTGCTCGTGGGCGGCTTCGTCCTGGCCCGCGTGCTGCGCGCGCTGCTGATCCATTTCGAGCGCGTGCTCGTCCGGGCGGGCGAGCGCACCGGCGCGCTGGTCGCCGCGACGCGCTCGCGGGTGTCCACGCTCACCGGCGTGCTGCGGGCGCTCGCGCTCGTGGCGCTGTGGTCGGTGGTGACCATGATCTGCCTCTCGCAGCTCGGGCTCGACGTGCGGCCCATCCTGGCCGGCGCGGGCATCGTCGGGCTGGCGGTGGGCTTCGGCGCGCAATACCTCGTCCGCGACGTGATCGCCGGATTCTTCCTGGTGCTGGAGGATCAGGTGCGGGTGGGTGACGTGGCGGTGGTCAACGGCACCGGTGGGCTCGTCGAGACGCTCACGTTCCGGACCATCGGGCTCCGCGACCTCGCCGGGACCGTTCACATCTTCCCCAACGGCGGCGTGACCACGCTCGCCAACATGACGCGGGGCTGGTCCGGCTACGTGGTGGACGTCGAGGTCCCGTTTCGCGAGGATCCCGACCGCGTGATCGCGGTGATGCGGCGGGTCGGTGACGAGCTGCGGGCCGATCCGGCCCACGCCCCGCTGATCCTCGAGCCCATCGAGATCTTCGGCGTGGACGCGTTCAAGGAGGCGAGCCTCGTCATCAAGGCTCGCCTGAAGACGGCGCCGATCCAGCAGTGGGCGGTAGGCCGGGAATATCGCCGGCGCCTGGTCCAGGCCTTCGCCGCCGAGGGAATCGAGAGCCCGGGGCGCACGCTGCAGGTGGGCGACGGCGGGCGGCCGCTCCCGATTCTGCTGATGCAGGCCCCGCCGGGTGGGCAGCCGACGGCAGTGCCGAGATGAGCCGCGCTCACTGACAGGCACCGTCACCGGCCGACCGCAATCGGCCCATAACTAGGCGATAATATTGGCCCCAATCGTGGTCCGCTTCTTGAATTCTTGCTGCGCGGCGGGAGGGCCACGATCGATGAATCTCGGCGGACTTGGGCGGATGTTGTCGAGCGACCTGGCGGTGGACCTGGGCACGTCCAACACCCGGCTCTACGTCCGGGGTCAGGGCGTAGTCCTGGACGAGCCGTCTGTCGTCGCGGTCGACACGAGCGGCATGGTGCAGGCCGTGGGCAACGAGGCCAAGGCAATGCTCGGCCGGGCCCCGGGCTCGGTCCAGGTCGTCCGGCCGCTTCGCCACGGCGTGATCGCCGACTTCGACCGCACCCAGAAGATGTTCCGCTACTTCATCAACAAGACCCGGCGGCGCTGGAGTGTGGTGCAGCCGCGCCTGGTGATCGTGACGCCCTCCGGCATCACCCAGGTCGAGCGCCGCGCGGTCCGCGACGCCGCCCGGCAGGCGGGCGCGCGTGAGGTCTACCTGATCCAGGCCTCGATGGCCGCCGCCCTCGGCGCCGGCCTGCCGGTGGCTCAGCCCGGCGCGAGCATGATCGTCGACATCGGCGGCGGTACCACCGAGGTCGCGGTGATGTCCCTGTGCGGGGTCGTGTACTCCGAGTCGCTGCGCACCGCGGGCGACGAGATGAACCAGGCGATCATCCAGTTCCTGCGGCGCAGCTACGATCTGCTGGTCGGGGAGCGGCGGGCCGAGGAGGCGAAGATCAAGCTCGGCTCCGCCTATCCGAAGGGCGACGACAACGAGGGGATGGAGGTGCAGGGCCGCGACCTGCTCGACGGCTTGCCCAAGACGGTGGTGGTCACCGCCCTCGAGGTCCGCGAGGCGATGCGGGAGCCGGTGGCCGACATCGTGGCCGCGGTCCGCGCCTGCCTCGAGAAGACGCCGCCCGAGCTGGCCGCCGACATCAGCGACAACGGCATCGTCCTCACCGGCGGCGGCGCCCTCCTGCGCGGCTTCGACGCCCTGCTCCATCAGGAGACCGGGCTGTCGATCCGCGCGACCGAGGACCCGCTCACCTGCGTGGCGCGCGGAGCCGGGACGGTCCTCGATCAGCTCGACATCCTGAAGCGCGTCGCGATCCCCGCCTAGCCCGGCCCCGTCGTTTCACGCGCGGGATCGGCGGACGCCAGCCCCGTTGCCGGGCGGCCCCTCCAGGGGATACGCTGGAGCACGCCCATGGCCGCGCGCCTCTCCGCGTTCCTGATCGCCGCCCTCCTGGGGGCCTGCTCGACCCAGCCCGCCCCGCACGAGCACGCCGGCGTCGCCGCCCCGAGCGGCGCGGCCCCGCCGCTCCTCGACGACCTGGGCCGCTACCATCGCGCCATCTCCACCACCTCGCCCCGGGCCCAGGCCTATTTCGACCAGGGGCTGCGTCTCGTCTACGGCTTCAACCACTACGAGGCGCAGGCCGCGTTCCGCGAGGCGGCGCGCCTCGATCCGGCGTGTGCGATGTGCGCGTGGGGCGTCGCGCTGACCTACGGCTCGAACTACAACAGCCCCACCGACGCGGACCGGGAGCAGGGCGCGCTCACCGCAGTCAACCAGGCGCGGGTGCTGGCCGCGGTGGCCGCGACCGAGCGTGAGCGGGCGCTCATCGCCGCGCTCGCCTCCCGGCACTCCGTGGCCCCCGGCGCCGATCGCGCGGCGCTCGACCGCGCGTACGCCGACGCCATGCGCGAGGTCTCGCGGCGGTTTCCCGACGACCTGGACGCGGCCACGCTGCTGGCCGACGCGCTCATGAACCTGCGCCCGTGGAGCCTGTGGATGGTCGACGGCGCGCCCCAGCCCGGCACCGAGGAGATCGTGGCGACGCTCGAGCGCGTGCTCGCGGCCGATCCGCTACACCCCGGGGCCAACCACCTCTACATCCACGCGGTGGAGGCGAGCCCCGATCCGCGGCGCGGGGAGGCGGCGGCGGACCGCCTGCGGAGCCTGATGCCGGGCGCGGGCCACATGGTCCACATGCCCTCGCACATCTACTACCGCATCGGCCGCTACGCGGACGCGGCCGACGTCAACGTGCGGGCGGTGGCCGCCGACCGCGCCTACTTCGCGCGGAGCCAGCCGAGCCCGATCTACCGGATGATGTATTACCCGCACAACCTCGATTTCGTCTGGCACGCTGCTTCGCTCGAAGGCCGCGGCGCCGAGTGTGTGCGGGCCGCGCGCGAGTTCGCGGCGGCGGTGCCGGCCGAGACCGTGCTCGAGATGCCGGACATGGAGACCGCGCCCGCCGCGCCCTACTTCGCGCTGGTCCGCTTCGGGCGCTGGAGCGAGATGCTGGCCGAGCCCGCGCCGCCCGCGCGCATGCTCTACGTGACCGGCGCCTGGCGCTACGCGCGGGGCCTGGCCCTGCTGCCCACCGGCCGCCGCGCCGAGGCCGCGAGCGAGCTCGCCGAGCTCCAGGCGGTGCGCCG
>Ga0207684_10003427_pt1 | contig 15481 bp, 9 predicted proteins | sample KBSK5501metaG_FD_184342 | JGI IMG/M metagenome (GOLD analysis project Ga0207684, IMG submission 184342) | Corn, switchgrass and miscanthus rhizosphere microbial communities from Kellogg Biological Station, Michigan, USA - KBS K5-50-1 metaG... | ecosystem: Host-associated > Plants > Roots >...
GGGGCCACCGGGATCCGTGGCAGAGGACGCGAGCGGGTGCCGGCCTCCTCTACGAGAAGCGCCAGTCCCTCGACGGAGGGGGCCTCGAAGAACCGCCCGATCGGAACGGCGACGCCGAACTTCTGCCGGATGCGCGAGATCACCCTCGCTGCCTTCAATGAATGGCCGCCCAGTTCGAAGAAACCGTCCTGGACGCCGACCGGCTCGACCTCCAGAACCTCCCGGAAGATCCTCGCGAGCTCCTGCTCGAGTCCGTTGCGCGGCGCCGTAAACGGGACGCCGAGCTCGGGCCGCGAGCGGTCGGGGGCGGGCAGGGCGCGGCGGTCGACTTTGCCGTTAGGCGTGAGCGGCAGCCGGTCCATCGGGACGAACGCCGAGGGAATCATGTAGTCGGGAAGTCGGGTTTCCAGCCGCGCACGCAGCTCCGGCACGAGACGACGGAAAAAATTCCGCGCCAGCGGCTGATTCGCGTAGGAGCTCCACGGTCGCGCGGTCGGCGCGACACCCAAGCGTGTCGGGATCTCCCAACGCGCGACGTCCACGTCCGCGTCTGCCGGGGAGCGGCGCCGAAAGACGACGTCCAAGCGCCCCTGCGCATCCGTCTCGGCCCAACTGATCTGGATCGCGTAGGGCAGCTCGCGCTCCATCGACCACAGCTCTTCGGGATCAATCGCCTGGTCACCCGTTCGCGCGAGCGCGTCTCGCAGCCCCTGTACGGTTTGAATCTCGGCAAGAGCCGCGATTTGCAGAATCCGAACGTCCGAGGCCACGCGCGCGTTCGGAATCCCGGAGACGGCAAGGACCTCGGGCCGCGTTTCTTCGAGTTGCCGACGCAGCTCTCCGGCGCCCGGCCTCCGGTGGTCCCATTCCTGCCACGAAACACTTTCGACACGAGACGCCGGCGCGGCGGTGTGGAGGATGACGTCATAGCGGAACCGGGTCATCTCGTTGTGGAAGATGCCGCGCTTGGGCAGGATCTGAACGTGCTGGATCTTCGGAAGGACAGAGGGAAGCGCCCGGAAGAAATCCGGCGCGACGACGAGCTCGCTCTCTTCGATCATTTCTCGGAAAACCCGTTGGCGAAAGTCTTCGATTGGAGTCGTCCCGCGTGAGCGATGCAGCTCGACGGACGCGTGAAGCGCCTCGAGCAGCGGCAGACTGCGGACGTCGCCGACGAAGATGCTCCCCCCTCGCCCCACGGCATCCACGGCTCCGCGAAGGACGTCGAGGAGATAGCCGATGTCGGGAAAGTATTGTGAGACCGAGTTGATGACGACCGTATCGAAACTCTCCGGAGGCAGGCCTTCGAAAGTGCGAGCGTCGCGTTCCAGGAGTCGAACGCCCGCAAGCCCCGCTTTCGAAAGGGCTCGTGTGAGCCCGCGCAAGGCGACGGATGAGAAATCGGTCCCGACGTACTCCTCGCACCTCGGGGCGAGGCGGAAAAGAAGAAGGCCCGTCCCACAGCCGATCTCCAGGACTCGATGCGGCGCGAGCGAAAGGATCCTCTCGACGGTCCGATCCACCCATTCGGCCATCTCTGGTTCCGGAATCGGGCTGCCGGTGTAGCTGCTGTTCCAACCCGTCGTGTTGAACGTCGGTTCGGCGGTCGCCGGAGCCTGGCTATAGGTCCCGTCGTAGAGCAGCTTCCACTGGTCGATCTGCTCGGAGCCCGCCTCGGCCGCAGGGAGATGGCCTTCCGAGTCTTCGGATCTCTGCTCACAAACGACGTAGGCGACCAGCCGCTTCTCGCCATTGGGATCTTCCCGGGCCACGACGACGCTCTCGCGGATGCGATCGTCCTCGACCAGCACCGCCTCGATCTCGCCCGGCTCGATGCGGTAACCGCGGACCTTGACCTGCTGATCGATGCGTCCCAGGAACTCGATGTCGCCCCCGGGCAGGTAGCGAGCCAAGTCGCCGCTTCGATACAGGCGTCCGGACTCGATCTCAGGAAACGGACTCTCGAGAAACTTTTCGGCAGTCAGCTCGGGATTGTTCCAGTAGCCCCGAGCGAGGCCGTCGCCGGCGGCGTACAACTCGCCCGGCTTCCCTACGGGAACGGGACGAAACTGCTCGTCAAGAATGTAGACGCGCGTATTGGCGATCGGCCGCCCGATCGGAACCGATGCGCCCAGACGCTGCCCGCGCGGGATCTCGTAGCAGCAAGTAAAGGTTGTGTTCTCCGTGGGCCCATAGCCGTTGATCAACCGGCAGCCGGGCAGGCGCTCGAGCGCCTTTTCCACGTGTGGAACGGAGAGCACGTCTCCCCCGGCGAGGAGCTGCCGGACGCCCCGCAGACTGTCCAGCGGTCCGTCGACCATCTGTTGGAAAAGACCCGCGGTCAGCCAGAGCGTCGTCACCCCGTATCGCTCCGCGGCCGCTCCGAGCTCCTCCAACGAGGCCGGCCCTGGAGGCATCAATGCCAGCCGAGCTCCATTCAAGAGCGGTCCCCAGATCTCGAGCGTCGAGGCGTCGAAGGAGATCGGCGCGAACTGAAGAAACACGTCCCGCGGCGTGAACGAAGCATAACGAGGCTGGATGACCAGCCGCACGATTCCCCGATGCACGACGGCGACTCCCTTGGGCCGGCCGGTCGAGCCCGACGTGTACATCACATAGGCCAGGCTTTCCCCGCAGGTCCCGCTCTCCAGATTGTCCTTGCTCTCTCGAGCCCACGAATCCGCATCGTCGAGACGCAGAATCGTGCCGGAGTACGCCGGCAGAGCCGCCGCCAGACTCTGCTGCGTCAGAAGCACGGGAGCCCGAGAGTCCTCGAGCATGAAGGAGAGACGCTCCTGGGGATAGTCCGGATCCAATGGAACGTACGCGCCGCCCGCCTTCAAGATCGCGAGCAACGCCGTAATCATCTCGAAGGACCGTTCCACGCAAACCGCGACGCGCGTTTCCGGTCCGATCCCCAGGCGTCGAAGACGCCGCGCCAATTGATTGGCTCGAGCGTTCAACTCCTGGTACACCAGGACGCTGCCGCCGAAGAGAAGCGCCGGCGCGTTCGGAGTCCGTTCCGCCTGGAGTTCGAACAGGCCGCTCACCGAGGCGTCTCTCGGGTAGGGCGTCGTTGTGTTGTTCCGCTCGAGCTGCATTTGTAATGGTTCCGGCGCGTTCGTGATCGGATCGCGGCTCATGCGTGGGGAGCGGCTCCGAATCGGCGTCCCGACAGGCCGTGCGAGACGAGACTCGGGAGGAAATGGAGAGGATTCGAAGGTACGCGGAGCAAGAAGCTCCAGATCGGAATCATGATCTCAAACAGGCGACCCCGAACGCCGCCGCTGCAGAGTTCTTTACGAAACCGGAGTCTGCCTCTGGGTGCCCTGGTAATCGCCCGGGGGGAGCCGGCGCTCCTCCGATTCCCGTCGCACGGCGAGCTTTGCTTCGGGCAAAAAGGAGTTCAGGAACGCTCGGATCGAATCCCGCTTCCCTCCGAGTGCCAGCTCTTCCAACTGGACGAGTGCCCTCTCGACCTCTTCGGGCGGGTACGCCGCGAGCTTTCCGATGAAAATTTTCGGATGCCGGGTCTTCGCGATCTCCTCGCCCAAGAGCTCCAGCTCTTCGTGCAGTTTCTCTCCCGGGCGCAGCCCCGTGAACACGACGTCCATCTCCTCGAACGGCTTCAAGCCCGTCAACGTGATCATCGCGACGGCGAGGTCCAGAATCCGGACGGGCTCGCCCATGTCGAGGATGAAGATCTCTCCCCCTTCTCCCATCGCCCCGGCCTGGAGCACGAGCTGAGCCGCTTCCGGGATCGTCATGAAGTAGCGCCTCATGTCGGGATGGGTCACCGTGACGGGTCCTCCCCGGCGGATCTGCTCGCGGAAGATCGGGACGACCGAGCCGGCAGATCCGATCACGTTCCCGAATCGCACCGCGACGAACCGCGTCTTGTAACGGCAGGCGAGATCCTGCACCACCAGCTCCGCCACGCGTTTCGACGCGCCCATCACCGATGTCGGGCGAACGGCCTTGTCGGTCGAGATCAGAACGAAGGCCTCCACGCCGAACTCCCCGGAAATCTTCCCGAGCAGCTGGGTGCCCAGCACGTTGTTGGTGATGGCCTCGACAGGATTGGACTCCATCATCGGCACGTGCTTGTGCGCCGCGGCGTGAAGGACGACCTGTGGCCAGTAGGCCGAGAACACCGATCGAATACGGGCCTCCTCGCCGATGTCCGCCACCACCGGAACGATCGAAAGCTGCGGCCAGTTCCGCCGCATTTCCATGTCGATGTTGAAGAGCCCGAACTCCGCCCGGTCGACCAACAGCAGCTGCGAGGGGGCGAACCTTGCGACCTGACGAGCGAGCTCGGAACCGATCGAGCCGCCGGCGCCGGTGACGAGAACGCGCTTGCCGGCGAGGAATTCTCCCAGCTGCTTCTCGTCGAGCAGGACCGGTTCCCGTCCGAGAAGGTCCTCGATTTGCACGTTGCGGATTCGTGTCACCTGGACCTTTCCCTGGAGGATCTCGTAGAGGCCCGGAATGATCCGCATCTTGACCGGGATCTTGTGGCAGATGTCGATGATCCGCAGGATGTCCCCTCGAGTGATCCGCGCGATCGTGATGACCACCTGCGCGATCTTGAGCTCCTTGACGAGCCGGGGAAGGTCGTCCGTCGTTCCGAGGACCTTCAAATCGTGGATCACCGCTCCCTGCTTCGCGGGGTCGTCGTCGACGAATCCCTTCACGGCGAGCCGCATGTCGCCGCGATTCAGCATTTCGCGAGCAGCCAGAACGCCGGCCTGGCCGGCTCCCACCAGGAGCGCCGGCACATCCCCGCCGGTCTCCTTGGACGGTGCGCGCCGCCTCTCCTGATGCTCGTGGAGCCCGCGTCGCAGGACACGCATTCCGAAGAGAGACCCAAAACCGAAGACGGTGTCCATGATGACGATGGAAAACGGGATCCTCCAGATCTCGAGCGGCTCCGGCAGAAAGATGCGCAGCGCGAGAAGAGGGATCGCCGAGGCGCAGGCGGCACGGAGAAACGTCTTGAGCTCCGGCATTCCCACGTAGCGCCAGATGAAACTGTAGACGCCGAGGAGAGCCAGAATGCCCATCTGGAGGAGCACCACATAAGGAAGTTGGTGGAGGAGCCTCGAGAACTCTTTCGCCGGAATCTGGAAGTCGAAACGCAGAAGATACGCAAAGACGAACGCCCAGACGAGCGCCCCGAGATCGAGCGAGATCTGAATGATGCGCACGGGCAGTCGCGTCGTCCAGCGCCGACGTTCCCGCGATACTGTTTGAGGGATCGACAGTGTTCCGTTCATTTTCCTCTCAGCTCTTCGACCCGAGGGGCGCAGAGCGATTCATCTGCTGGAAGCAATGGACGTGCCGGTGTTTGCCGATTTTCCCGATCGGCGCATTATCGATCAGCCTTCTTCTCGAACGTAGCCCGCGGAGAACAGCAGACTCTTGCGGGTCGGATAGCGACCCGCTTTGACGGCTTTTGAAGTCAACGGAAAGGAAACAATGCCACCTGCCGAGGGCACTCTTTCCTCCCCGCTGTATCCGGGAAGGGCAAACCACGTTTTTTTTGGACTGTTCGCTAAGGAACCCTATTGATCGCGCCGAATCCTATCCGATGAGACATGGTCTTGTAAACTGGAAATCCGAACCTCGGCTCGAGACGCGCGCGTCGGCCCCAAAAGCGCCACGAATGTCTTTCCGAGGACACCCACATCCGTCCTCCAGCTCCTCCGCCGGATGTACGCCACATAGCCCTCGAGCTTTAGGGGCTGCAACTGCTCCAGATAAAAGCGTTCCCGATCCCCTGCCGCCTGCGAGAGAAGAGCCTCCTCGTCTCGCAATTGGATTGCAACCGGGTCCGTAATTCCCGGACGTACCTGCAAGACCTCGTCCCACAGGGGGTTGCCTCGATCCACGTAGCGCGCGACCTCGGGCCGCGGGCCGACAAGAGACATGTCCCCCTTCACCACGTTCCACAGCTGAGGCAACTCGTCGATCTTTGTCTTGCGCAGAAACCTTCCCAATCTCGTGACGCGCGCGTCGGCCTTCCCGGTCAGCTCGAGTGTTCCGGCGGCCGGCCGCATCGTCCGCAGCTTGTAGATCCGGAAGAGTCTTCCGCCACGTCCCACGCGTTCTTGACGGAAGAGAGCCGGCCGGCCGGAGGTCAAGAGCACCAACGCGCCCGCCAAGACGACAAGGGGCGCCGAAACCAGGAGTCCGGCGAGGGCGACGACCGCCTCGGCAGGCCTTGCGATACCCGACCGAACCGGAGCGTTCGAGTGCGGCGTTCGCGGCACGAGCGGCAGACGAGAGACCTCCAAACGGCGGCCCGGCTCTTCTGATCTGTTGGACATCAGACTTTGGAAACGTCCTCCGAGACGTAGACCCTGGGCGCGCGATGTTTCGCGCAGAGACCTTTGACGACTCCCATCACGAATTCGATCTCCTCCTCTCGCAGACCCGGAAAAATGGGGAGGCTGATCAGCTGCTGCCAGGTCTTTGTCGCGACGGGAAAGTCCTCCTCCCGCCAGCCGAACGTCGATTGATAGTAGGGATGGAGGTGCAGCGGCCGCCAATGCACCGAACAGCCCACGCCGGCCTCCTTGAGCTTGTCGATGAATGCGTTCCGATCGATCGCCAGGCGATCGAGACGAAGCCGGATGGGATAGAGATGCCAGGAATGAATCCGGTTCGGGTCGTCCGCGGGAATGTCGACTTCCTCGATTCGGGCAAAGGACTCGTTGTAACGCCGCGCGATTGCTTCCCGCTCCTGCCGCATCCGTTCGGCGCGTGCGAGTTGAGCGATTCCCAGCGCGGCGGCGATATCGGTCAGGTTGTACTTGTATCCCGGGGCGACGATGCGGTAGTCCCAGCTCTTGCCACCCGAGTACCGATCCCAGGCGTCCCGCGAGAGACCGTGCAGCGACATCAGCCTCATCCGCTCGGCCAGTGCCGCGTCTTCCGTGACCGCCATGCCCCCTTCTCCAGTCGTGATCGTCTTGTTCGCATAGAACGAGAAGCAGGAGATCGCGGCCGTTGCCTCCCCGCAGCGCCTCCAGGGCCCCCCGGGCCCGGAGCGGGAAGCGGCCGGAAAAGCGTGGGCCGCGTCTTCGACGATCCACAGACCCTCCCGGCGCGCCCAGGAGCTCATCCTTTCGGGGTCCATCAACAACCCGCCGACGTGCACGGGAATGATTCCGACGACCGGGGTGTCGGGCGAGATCGAATCCGGCAGGCGTCCGGCGCGAAGATCTGCAACCTTTCGAGCCGCGTCGGCCAGGTCTATGTTGAAAGTCACCGGGTCGCAGTCCACGAGGATGGGCACGGCGCCCAGATAACGAAGGATCTCGCCGGTCGCGGCAAAGGTCATGGTCGGAATGAGGACCCCGCCTCCGGGTGAGAGGCCCAGCGCCTCGACCGCGAGGTGGAGCGCAGCCGTGCACGAGTTCACCGCCACGGCGTGGCGGGCTCCGACGGCGGCGGCGAACTCTTCTTCGAACTGCCGGACACGAGGGCCGGTGGTCAACCACCCGGAACGCAAGACAGCCGCGACCTGATCGATTTCGCCGTCTCCGACGGATGGCCGGAAGAAGGGGACGGACTCGATCGTCACAAAGCCCTCGTCAATTGATGCTCTCCTCTGGGGACCGCAGCGCCGACTCTGTGTCAGGAGCCGGCTTGCCGGACAAAGACGTCAGAGTTCCCCGTGTTGTTCGGTCTCGCCATCTCCCGGCGAACCGGGCGAGTCCGGTCAGGAAGCCGAGACCATAAGACAGGTGAAGCGTGGCGAAGGAGACCGTCAGCAGGGGAACGGCGCGCCAATTCTCTCGCCGAGCCGTCCAGACGGACGCCGCGATGTTGGCCCCGACGTAGGCGCCCGCCCCAAGGACGAGAGGTATCCAGCGCAGAGGCGTGAGGACCGCCACAAGAGCGGCGCCCGGCAAATAAGCGACGAACGCGGGAGGCATGAATTGGCGGGGCTTCATCTGGCGGGGATGCTTTTGCATCACGCGGACTTTCCAGTAGCCGTACTGGAAGTACTGGCGCCACAGGGAGAGGATCGAGCTTCGGCTGTAATAGCGCGACCGGACATCCGCGGCAAGAAGGATTCGAAAACCGAGCTCCCGCAATCGGTAGTTGTACTCGTCGTCCTGGTTTCGGACCAGTTCCTCGTCGAACGGGCCTGCCCGCTCGACTGCTTCGCGCGTGTAGGCTGGAAATGCCACCGTATCGACCAGCATTGTCTTGCCCATCGTCGTGCGAAAGGACGCCCCGCCGACGCCGAACGGCGAGCTCATTGCGAGCGCGATGACCCGCGAGCGGAAATTCTCGCCGATGGTCTCGAGGGGCCCGCCGACCCCGTCGGCCTCGCGTCGTTCCAGGTGCTCCACACACCGAGAGACATAGTCCGGCGCGATCTCGCAGTGCCCGTCCACGCGCACCACGAGATCGCCCCTCGCGCGGCGGAGAGCCAGGTTGAGTCCCGTTGCGACGATACGGCCCGGGTTGTCGAGGACGCGGAGATTCGGATGCCGCCCCTCGAGCTCTCTCAAGCGCTCCCGAGTACCGTCGGAGGAAAGCCCGTCCGTCACCAGGACCTCCATCCGGCCGGCCGGGTAGTCCTGCGCGAGCACGGCAGCGATGCTTCGTTCGATGTAGGGACCCTCGTTGCGAACCGGCATCATGACTGTGACGAAGGGTTTTGTCTCGACAGCAGACCCGAACGGCGAAGCGGCGGTCAGGGCTGGCCTCCTAGGGCCCCGGAATCCGGCTGATTCCCCGGGCGGCCAATCAGAGAGACGACCGCGCGGAATTTTCCGGCCGCAGACCGCGGGATTTCCTCGACCGTCTCGACCACGATCTCCACGCGGGGCCCCAAACGCTGACGCACCCGGGCAATGGTCTCCTCCCTGTCCACTGGCCCGAACGCGCCGTCCGGCACGATCCGGACACGGATACGGTCGAGGGCTTCCTGGATGATCTGCCCTTCCCGCACATGCGGCTGATCGACAAACACCCCGTGGAAACGCACGAGCTGGCGTCCGTCGGGACCCACCACGACGTCCTCGACGCGCCCGACGACCTCCTTCAAGACCGGAAGCGGACGGCCGCACGGACAAGGTTCCGAATCCCACCGGCCGACGTCACCCAACCGGTACCGGATCAACGGCTGGTACCAGCGCAAGAAAGTCGTCGAGACGAGCTCGCCCGTTTCCCCGGGCTCGCTGGGTGTTCCATCCGGGCGCAGGATTTCTACGAGACCGACGTCCGGGCTCACGTGGAGTCGATGCTCTCCGCACTCGCTGGCAAAGAGTGAGTTCTCCACGTTGCTGTATTCCTCGTAAACGGGGCAACCATAGGCCGCCTCCATGGTTTTTCGCATCGCGGGAGTCACCTTTTCGCTCGTCGTGATCACGGCCTTCAATCCGGGGGTCCGGAGTCCCTGATCGAGCATGAACCGCGCGAGAAGGTAGTAGGAAACGGCATAACCAGTCAGCCACTCGATCCGATGCCGCGCCAGCGCGCGAACGTAGAAGGGCGCCGTCTCCGGTCGAAGATGGAATGCGGAAAGGTAGACCTGGCGCTCGATCGCGTTGAAGCGGTAGAAGGGGCCGTCGCTTTCCGGCTCCGGCTCGATGAGACGACCGGAGAATGTCGCGCGCGGCTGCTGAAAGGAAACGCCCGCCCAGCCGGCCGAGCGAACTTCCCGGACCGCCATTGAATCGCGGATCTCTCCCACCGTCCAGATCGTACGAACGGGAGTCCCCGTCGATCCACTCGTATGGAAGGCAGGCCGCATCCAGGGACGCACATCGCGCCGGAGAAAGGCCTCTGGGTCGGAGCGGATAGCATCCTTCCCGAGGAGCGGCAAGTCTTGGAATCGGCCCGCGCGCGCGGCGGCCTTCTCGGAATCGTTCCACGTGCTCGAGTAGTAAGGGACGTGAAGTGCCGCGGCTGCGAGAACCTTTCCCAAAGCGTTCCTCTGCCAGTCGGCCCACTGTTGATCGTTAAATCGTTCCCGTTCCAGATAGTCCTTCTGGAAACGGTCGGAGCCCGGCCCGAATCGAAGCCAGTGCCAATAAAGACCGTAGACCGAGACGGCCGCGTGTTGCGCCAAGAGGGGCACGCGGCGGTACAAACCATCAAATCTCCCCATCGCGGCCCTCGCCCATCGCTCGCGAGCTTCTCTCCGCATGCGCTCCCGAATGGGCGACGCCTCTCAAGAGGAGCTCCCATTCCGGAAGGACGGCGGCCCAATCGAACGTTTCCGCCACCTGTCGAGCGTTGCGGGAAAGACGCTCCGAAAGCTCGGGCTCAGCGAGCACGCGCCGAACCGCAGTCGCCATGCCGATCGGATCGTCGGGCCCCACCAGCAGCGCCGTGCGGCCGTCGTCCAGCAGATAGGGTAATCCTCCGACGTTTGTGGAGACGATGCACAGTCCCGACGCCATGGCTTCCAGCACGCTGATGGGCGTGTTGTCCACGTTGGTCGTATTCAGAAAAACATCTCCCCTGTCCAGCCAGGCGGAGACATCATCCTTTTCAATTCCTCCGGCGAAGATGGTGCGATCCGAGACACCCAGCTCGGATGCGACCCTGCACGTCTCCGCCAAGCTTCCGTCCCCCTTGTCCGGTCCGATCATCGTCAGCCGGGCGTCGGGAAACTCTCGAGACAGGATCGAAAGCACTCGCGGAGCGAGCGCAGGGTTGTAGATCCGATGGAACGCGCGCAGCCAGACGAGCTCGCAGCGCGCCGGTCGCCGCGTCCGGAAGGCGTACCGTCTGACGTCAATGGGATTTGGCAGCATCGCAACGGCGACGCCGAGGAATCGGAGGCGCTCACAGAGGTATCGCGAGGGGCTCGTGACGAAGGCGGCCGAGCGAAGCAGGCGCCGCACGCGGCCCGGCCAGCGGACCGCAAACTCGGGAAGTCCCCCGCCATGAAGGGTCAAGACATAGGGTTTTCGCGCGCGGCGGAGCACCCAACAGACGATCTCCGCCCAAAGGAACGCCGGACCGCTGTAGACGTCCACCTGGGCGACGTCGTAAAGGCGCCTCTTCCGCCAGGCCGTCCAGACCATGTCCAGCAGGCGATCCGCGCGGCTGATCCGCCGGGACGCGGTCGTGACGTCCCAGCCGTTTTCCGAGAGGCGAGCTGCAAGGTCCTCGCACACCGAGCGGGTGCTCTTGGAGACCGAGAGAAACGTGCCGACGATGAGGAGGCGGTCGCGGGCGCCCCCGCCGGGGCGACTGACGGCGGAGCTCGGGGCGGGATTCATGGAGCCCAGGTGCCCTCCACTGGACGCCGCGGGGGCGTAGCGGGAATCCCTGCCTGTCTGTCGGTCTCGCGAGAAGCGGTCCCGCGCGTCGCGGGTTTCTGTCCCAGTTTCGGCCGACGGCGCATCACCGTCATGACCGCGGCCGCCAGAAACCAGAGTCCCTTCCCCTGAAACTCGTCCGCGAGAAAGGCCACCGAGAGGCTGACCGTAACGAGCAGACCCAGTAGAAACAGTCCCTCTCGGCGGCGGCGCCACCCGATCCCGGCGAAAGAGAACACAAACGCAGCGAAGAGGAGGATACCCGGGACCCCGTTCTCAGTCAGAATCTTGATCCAGCCCGAATGGGCGGGCGTATAGACACCTTCGCGGAAAACCGACAGCCCTTCGCGCTGCCGAAGATTCAACCACGCAGTGGCGAATCCTCCTGTTCCGACTCCCAGAGGGTGTTGCTGAAACGTGTACCAGCCACCGAGGGCAAGATCCGAACGACCGCTCGTGCGGCTGGTCCACGAGCGTCGGCTATCGAGAAACTTGTCGAAACGGTGGACGGCCTCTGACTGCTGCTCGACGAACTGCGAGGCAATGCCGACCGCGATCAGCAAGGCTCCAACAAGAATCGGGAGGACGCGTCCGGACTTCCGCATCTGGACCACGATGAAGATCAAGCACACCAGGGCGATCAGGGAGCTGCCGCGACTACCGGAGAGAAAAACCCAAACCGCATTCACCGCCGCGAGCATGATGAGCAGGAGTCGCCCTCGACGGGCGCCGGTGACGGCGAACGACAGAGTGATCGCGAAGATCGCTGTCAGGGGGAAAAACGACCAGGCATTGGCATTGATTTCGAGCAGACCTTCTCGCTTGAGGTAATAGACGAGTCCCCCGGTGCCCGCCAGAGTCCCGCAAACGACGGCTGTCCAGTACCAAATCTCGCGGCTGCCTTCGGAGCGCGCGAAATAGACCATGATCCCGAACAGCGTGACGACGTTCAGCACATCCTGCAGACCTGTGCGCGGTTCTGGACTGAACAGGAGCCCGATGATCAGCAAGAGCAGCATTCCCTGCACCAGCCGAGTTTGAAGGTCGCGCAAATGGAACAGAAACGGGAGCGAGAGCAGCATGACGACCAGCAGCCAGTAGTTGAAGGTGTTCCAGCGCCAGAGCCCTCCCGTCAGTAGATAGGCGCGGGAAATGGAATCCAGTGTGCAGAGCATACCGACGCCGAGGAGACCGAGAGCGGGGCGGCCCACACCCGTGATCGCCGCCGCGAATCCCACGAGTGTGAGCACGAGGAGCGACCTCTCGAAACCGATCGCAAGACCTGCCGCCCACACCGCCGCGCTCAAGAGAGCGAGACGTTTTCCCCAAATCGCGGCGGGCGGCCGAACCGGCCGGGTTTGGCTTCGCGAGAGGGGAAGAACCGCTGTCCGCGGGGACGGTGGAATCCGGCCTCCGGTCAAACTGCTCTGCGCCGAGACTTCGCGAACAGACACTATCCAATCCTCACGCCGAGCCGCCGAGCGAGCCCGACGGCGCCCCAGGCCTTCAGCTTCACCTTCCAGAGCGGAACGGAATAGACGCCGATGCGGTCCAACTCGAACGTGTCATCGGAGCCCAGCTTTCGGGAGATCGTCGCGAAACCCGCTTCGAAACCAGCTTCTCTCAACAAGCCGAGCGTCGTCCGATCGTAATCTCCGGCCGGATAGGCAAAGTACCGGATCGGCCGGCCGGTTTTCTCCGAAAGCGTCCTCTGACTCTCGGCGATCTGCGGGGCCTGCGCCGCCTTCGACATCCGGCTCAAGAACGGGTGTGTAACCGTGTGGGACCCGATCTCCAGGTTGCGACAGCTTGCCGCGACGCGAAGCTCTTCGTAACTCATCCCTCCGTATTCCCTTTGGAGATCGGGGCTCAATGGATAGCTTTCTTCCATCTCCGCGGTGAACTCGGAGGGATCTTCACGCCGTCTCGCCAGAGCCTCCAGGGCGCGGCGAGCGCCAATTCGCTCCGCGAGCGTCCGAAGCGGAAACGTTCGGCCGTTGCCCACGACCTCGTCGTAACTGTTTTCGAAGCAGAGCGCGTTGAGATAGCAAAACCAGAGCAATCTTCCGCCTTCCAGATGCGCCGTCGTAACGAAGAACGTCGCGGGAATGCGGTTCTCCTCCAGAAAGGGAAAGACCCGGCGGAAGGTGCTGCCCACGCCGTCGTCGAATGTCAGGGTGACAAGCCTCCGAACCGGACCCCGGGCTCTTCGTCTCTCCTCCAGGTACTCTGACAGGGAAACGAGCGGGAAGGCGTCGGCAAGCCACCGAATCTGGCGAATGAAACTGCCCACTGGGAGGGCCTGTCCAATACACCAGCGCTCGCGAGGAGAATCATCCGCTACGATTCGATGATAGAGAAAGATCAATTTAGCCTGCACGCTCTTGCGTGTTCGCTTCCGCTGCTCCCCCGAATGCGCTGGGCAAGGCAGGTCTCCTCGCGGCGAGCCAGAACACTCTCACGCGGCTCGAACCCTCGCCGGTCAGGGCTTCCGGAGTCGCGACTTCGTATTGAACGTCGCTTTCGATTGAGACTTCCGCACCGCAGTCTTCCAGTACTTCTTTGTAGAAGCCGAGGCGCTTCCTGTTGTGTAGGCCTTTGTCTCCGCCCATCAAGCGCCAGACCAAAGGCGAGGGACGCAAGAATGCCTGGTCGCCGAACTCCGCCAACACTCCGTGGTTCCTCAGATCGACGCGATGGATCATCTCTCCCAGCGGACCAAGCGTTGCGTAAACGGCTCGCAGAGTTCGGTCGAGATCTCTCACGTGCTCCAGAAGAGCCAGCGAGTACACGACGTCCACAGACCCGTCAGGTATCTTCTCCAGGATCCGCTCGCACGGAGTGTGCTCCAGGTAAGTCACGCGGCTGGAATCGACAACGAGCGTGTCCCGTCCCAGGTCAACGACATCGCGTATTCTTCGGCACTCCTCGGCCGGCAACAGAGTCAAGAGGGACTCCACGACCGCCTTCTCATGCCGAAGATTGCGCGGGTCGCCAAAGGCATCGATGCCCGATACTTTCTTTGCGCCGAAGCCAATCCATAGGATCGCGATCGCAAGGGAGTCACCAGCGCCGAGCTCAACAACGGAATCCAGCCGGCGGAGCCGGTCCGGAGAAATTCGGTTTCGGAACTCACTCCCCCATTTCAGCGCGCGCTGAGCCGCCTCCAGCGGTGACCGAGATGAGTAGGCGCCTCCCGTTGCAATACGCCCGTGGCGTCGTGCGTAAGCGGATCGCCTCACGTTTTTCCAAACGTACCAGCCGATATGCGCCGAGTACGATTTCTTGAGAAGTCTCTTGATCAAGAGCAACCCGCTAGGAGTTCCTCATACGTTTTGGTAATTCCCTCAACGAGGCGGCCGACGCTGAAGTTCGCGAGGATGTAGGAGCGTCCGCTTCGCCCCAGGCGGTCGCGGGTGCGCGGCTCATGGATGAGTGTGACGACGGCCTCCTGGAGCAAATTCATTTCGCGCGGAGGCACGAGAACGGCGGAACGCCCGTCCTCGAGCAGTTCCTCGAGAAACGGTGTGCGCCATCCGACAACCGGCACACCCGCTGCCGCGGCCTCCATGACGGCATTGGGAAGCCCCTCGTCGAGCGACAGAAAGCAAAAGATGTCGAGCGCGCACATCCAAAGGCGTGCGTCGGCATCCTGACCCGTGAAAGTGACGCGGTCGGAGAGGCCGAGCGACTCTGCTTTGGATCGCAACAACTCGATCCCATCGCCGTAACCGATGAGCACGAGCTCAACGTTTTCGCGCTTCTGGCGGAGAAAGGACATCACTTCGAGGAGGAGATCGAAGCGTTTCGACTCCTCGAACCTCCCTGTCGATCCGATCCAAACGGCACCGGGTTCGATCGAGTATTTCTCGGCGAGCCTCACTCGGGCGCGCGCCCGCTCCTCGACTCGGTCCTCGACTGCGTTCGGGACGGTGTAGATCCGACGCCGCGTGCGACGGGGCGCACGGGCGAGCTCCCGCGCGGCGGATGCCGAGTTGACCAGAATTCCGTCCGTCAGCCACTCGGTCAGGATCGATTGGGTCCGGTGGCGGAGGTATGCCTCGAAGCTTCCCCGCAGCGAACCGAGACTCGCGCGCGCGCCGAGGAGGATAGCGGCCGCGCCCGCGTAGGGGCTCGCGAAAAGATGCCATCCGTGGATCAGGTGCGGCTCGTACGGACGGAGC
>Ga0207684_10003428_pt1 | contig 15478 bp, 9 predicted proteins | sample KBSK5501metaG_FD_184342 | JGI IMG/M metagenome (GOLD analysis project Ga0207684, IMG submission 184342) | Corn, switchgrass and miscanthus rhizosphere microbial communities from Kellogg Biological Station, Michigan, USA - KBS K5-50-1 metaG... | ecosystem: Host-associated > Plants > Roots >...
CGTGCCCTCGTGCATGATCGGCCGCAGGGGAACCGCGAGCGACGAGAACACCGTGGCCGGCACCGGATGCGTGTGCACGACGCCGCCGACGTCCGCTCTGGCCCGGAAGACCTCGGCATGGATGAAGACCTCGGAGTGCCGCGGGTGCGGGCCGCGCAGGACCTTGCCGTCCAGATCGATGAGCTGCAGGTCCTCGGCACGAATCTCTTCGAGCCCGAGGCCCGCCGGTTTCATCCAGAACGTGTCCGTGCCGGGCACGCGCGCCGTCGCGTGCCCCCAGACGTCGTCCCCCTGTCCGGCCATGGCGAGGATCCGGCAGGCATCGACGAGTCGACGCTTCAACGCTGTTTCCGCGCTCCCGCCCTTCGTCTTCCGCGCCTTGTTCATGATCTCCGCCTCCTGACCCGCTTCAGAACAGAACGACGGCCTGTAGCGTGATGGCCGTCGCCGGGGAAAGACGGGGACTGACCCCCGGGTTCGGCACGTGCGTGAGATAGCCCTGCAGATAGACGTCGCCGACCACGTGGGCCTCGTAATACGACTGCAGGATCACCTCGCTCGAGCGAAAGCCCAGGCGCTGATTCAGCCATGAGGCCGCGACGCCGGCGCCCATCGAGTCGCGCGGGCGCCCCGGCACCAGGCCGAAGGCGGTCAGGCCGGCGCCGACGTACCGGTCGGCGATCATCGTCTCGGAGTCGTTGACGCCCCACTGAAAGAACCCGCTGATGCCGCTGTTGTCGACGCCGGGATGCCGCAGCCACAGGCGCTGGTTGGCGAACCCGTAGATCCCCTTGGCGCCGTCTTCGCGGATCCCGCCCGGGGCGGCGAGCTCGCCGGCCTGTCGCCAGGCCCCGATCGCGGCCGCCCCCGGCAGGCCCTCCGATCCGAGGCGCCAGGCATAGCCGGCCTCGCCGACCATGAAATAGTACCCGTTGAACTGGGGCGTGATGTTCAGCCCCGTCTGCTCGCCGCGTGCCTGGTTGCCGTCGTAGACCCCGTAAGACGCGTACATGTTGTTGGTCGGCGCGAACGTCAGCGTGACTCCGTACGCCGGGTTGTAGGAGCCCGGCATGGCCCCGATCACGGTGGGGTTCTTGAAGATCGGCGTGTACATGAGCGAGGACAGGGACGGCACGAACAGGCTCGCGTCCTGGAGCGGCAGCGGGCGGAGCACGTTGTTGAAGTCGTAGACCGGCACCGTCTTGCCGACCCTCACGATGAGCTTGTCGTCGAAGAGCCGCTGGCGCCACCAGAGCTGGTTGAGCTGGCTGCGGTTGAGCGGGGGTGGCCCGGGCAGGCCGTTGTAGCCGGTCACGACCCCGGCCTGGTCGTTGGTGGGCTGACCGTTGAACTGCGAGAACTGGACGCCGAACAGGGCGCCGGGAATCCTGACGAGCTTCTCCAGGTCCAGGCTCAGGTCGACGTAGAGCTGGCTGTTGAAGCTCCACGTGTGGGGATCCTCGCCCCCGGCGAGGAGATACCCGGCGTTGCCGATCCACGCGCCGCCCAGGAAGACGCCGGAGTCCTTGTCGAAGCCCAGCGTCCGGCCGAGCAGGCCTGTGCCCGTCACGATGTTGACCGAGCCGGGGTTCGCGCTGATGCCGCTGCTGGACTGCGCGGCGAGGGGGACGGGACAGAGCGCGGACACGAGGGCCACGAGCAGCAGTGCGGCGATGCGATGCACCCGCGGAGAGTAGCATGAAGCGCTTTCGTCGCGGCGCGTTTCCCGCTTGACACCGCCGGTGCGCCAGTGGTCTTTTATCTGACTTGTGGAGTTGGCTCTGTCCCTCCGTGCGATGATCCGCTCGCGTTACGGACTCTCATCGTGAGCCAGACCCCGGCGGGCGAGCGCCCGCGATCGGCCACGGTCGTGATCTCGCAGAACGTCCGGCCCGGAGAGGAAGCCGAGTACCTGCACTGGCAGGCCGAGATCAACGCCGCCTGCGGCCGGTTTCCGGGATTCGAGGGGGCGGAGATCGTGCCGCCCGTGCCGGGCGTGCAGGACGACTGCGTCGTCGTGTTCCGGTTCGACTCGGGCGAGCATCTCAACGCCTGGCTCCGCTCCGACGCGCGCCAGACCCTGCTCGCGCGCGGGCAGCCGCTGTTCGGCGGCGCCGCGCGCCAGCACGTCATGGCCGGTTCGCCCCCCGGCGTCGGCATGGTCGTCTCCACGCGCGTCAAGGCCGGGCGGGAGCACGAGTACCGCGCCTGGCAGGACACCATCGACCGGGAGACCGCGCGCTTTCCGGGCTTCATGGGCAACGAGGTGTTTCCGCCCGTGCCCGGGTTACAGGACGAGTGGGTCGTGGTCGTGCGCTTCGACTCGTCCGAGAACCTGCGACGCTGGCTCGAGTCCGACGTGCGCCGCCGCCTGAACGCCGAGGCCGCCCGCCTCTGGCACGAGGCTCGCGTCGAGAGCTTCACCGGCGGGTTCCCGGGCTGGTTCACCCCCGGCGCGCTGCATACCGGTCAGCCCGCACTGCCGCCGAACTGGAAGCAGGCGATGCTGGTGCTCCTCGCCCTCTACCCCACCATGTTGGTGCTGAACTTCGTCCTCACACCGCTGGTGAGGGGCCTGCGCTTTCCGCTCCAGATGTTCATCGGCAACGCCGCCAGCACGTCGCTGCTCACGTGGCTCGTCATGCCGCTCGTCATCCGCGTCTGGGGGTCCTGGCTCACGCCCGCCGGCACCGGCGTCGGGGTCGTCGGGCTGGTCACGGTCCTGCTCGGATACGCCGTGGCGATCGCCATCTGGCTCGCGGTGAGCTGGTCGCCATAACTCTTTTCGGGGGAGCTCGATGGACTTGAACACGATCGTCGCGGTGAAGCGCCCATCGTCGGCCGACGAGGTCACGGAATGGCCGGCCGGGCACGCCTGGTTGGCCGGGGGCACGTGGCTCTTCTCCGAGCCGCAGATCAAGACGGACACCCTCGTCGACCTGGAGGCGTTCCGCTGGCCGGCGCTCCAGGCCTCCGCCGACGGGCTGGAGATCGCGGCGACCTGCAAGATCGTGGAGCTGGATCGATTCAAGGCCCCGCCCGCCTGGACGGCCGCGCCGCTCTTCCGTGAGTGCTGCCGCGCGTTCCTGGCGTCGTTCAAGATCTGGAACGAGGCGACGGTCGGCGGCAACATCTGCATGTCGCTGCCCGCGGGTCCCATGATCACGCTGACGGTCGCCCTCGAGGGCGTGTACACGCTGTGGCCGCGGGGCGCGGCGGCGCGCCAAGTGGCCGCCCTCGACTTCGTCACCGGCAACCACGCCAACGTCCTCCAGCCCGGCGAGCTGCTGCGCAGCATCCGGCTGCCGGCCGCGGCTCTCGGCAAGCGCTACGCGTTCCGCCGCTCGTCGCTGACGCACCTCGGCCGGTCGGCCGCGTTCCTGATCGGCACTCGCGGGGCGGGTGGTGATCTCCTGCTGACCGTCACGGCGGCGACGCCGCGGCCGGTGCAGCTGCGCTTCGATCGCCTGCCGTCGGCCGACGACCTGCGCCGCGCGCTCGACGCCACGAGCCCCAGCGGCGGCTACTTCGCCGACGTCCACGGATCGCCGGCCTACCGGCGTCGGGTCACGTACTACTACGCCGAGCAAATCCGCGCCGAGCTTTCGGGAGCCGCGAAATGAGCTACGCCGTCAACGGCAAGAAGATCTCCGCCGAGCCGCGGGCCGGCCAGTGCCTGCGCACGTTCCTGCGCGAGCGCGGGTTCTTCGGCGTCAAGAAGGGCTGCGACGCCGGGGACTGCGGCGCGTGCACGGTCTGGGTCGACGGCACGCCCGTGCACAGCTGCCTCATGCCCGCGTTCCGCGCGGCCGGCAAGCAGGTCATGACGATCGAGGGGCTCTCCCAGGACGGCAAGCTCCATCCCATGCAACAGGCGTTTCTCGACGCCCAGGCGTTTCAGTGCGGCTTCTGCTCGGCCGGCATGATCATGACCGCGGCGTCACTCGACGACGCCGGCCGGGCCGAGCTGCCACGCACGATGAAGGGCAGTCTCTGCCGGTGCACGGGCTACCACGCCATCGACGACGCCATCCACGGCATCAAGTCGGCCGAGGAGGACGTCGCGGGCAAGGCCTGCGGCGCGAGCCTCAACAACCCCTTCGGCAAGTCGATCGTCACCGGCCAGGCCCGCTACACGCTGGACGTCGCCATGCCGGGCATGCTCCACCTCAAGGTGCTGCGCTCGCCGCATGCCCACGCCCGCATCCTGCGCATCGATCGCGCCAAGGCGCTCGCCGTCCCCGGCGTCGTCGACGTCTTCACATGGGAGGACGTGCCGCGCCGCCTCTACAGCACGGCGACCCACGAGGACCACCTGGTGGACCCCGACGACACCTACATCCTCGACAACGTCGTCCGGTTCGTCGGCCAGCGGGTCGCGGCCGTCGTGGCCGAGTCCGTCGGCGCGGCGGAGGCCGGGTGCCGGGCGCTCGAGGTCGTTTACGAGCCGCTGCCCGCGGTCTTCGATCCCGAGCAGGCGATGGAGCCGAGCGCGCCGATCCTGCACCAGAAAGGCGGCGAGGCAAAGGGGAACATCTACGTCGAGATCCGCGGCGAGGTAGGCAGCGTCGAGGCCGGCTTCAAGGCCGCGGACGCCGTGCACGAGCGGACCTATTCGACGTCGCGGGTGCAGCACGCGCACCTGGAGACGCACGGCACCATCGCGTGGAAGGGCGAGGACGGGCGGCTGCACGTCCGCACCAGCTCGCAGGCGCCACACATCACCAAGCAGAAGCTGTGCTACCTGTTCGGCCTGTTTCCGCGCCACGTCCACGTCTTCACCGAGCGGGTGGGCGGCGGATTCGGCGGCAAGCAGGAGATGATCTCCGAGGATCTGTGCGTGCTGGCCACGCTGAAGCTGGGCCGGCCGGTCATGTGGGAGTTCACGCGCGAGGAGCAGTTCATCGGCGCGACCACGCGCCACCCCATGACCACCCACGTGAAGCTCGGCGCCAAGCGGGACGGTACGCTGACGGCCATCCAGTTCCGCGTGGTCTCGAACACCGGCGCCTACGGCGGCCACGCCGGCGAAACGCTGGCGGCGGCGCTGGGCAACCCGCTGGTCGTGTACCGGTGCCCGAACAAGAAGGCCGACGGCTACGCGGTGTACACGAACATGGTCCCGGCCGGCGGCTTCCGCGGCTACGGCTCCTCGCAGACCACCTTCGCCATCGAGTGCGCCATCGATGAGCTGGCCCAGCTGCTCGGGATGGATCCGTTCGAGATCCGCCGCAAGAACATGATCCGTGACGGCGACGTGATGGAGTCCATCTGGCAAGAGCCGTCGGACGTCGAGTTCGGCAGCTATGGCCTCGACCAGTGCCTGGACCTCGTGGAGCAGGCCATGGCCAGCGGACGGGGATTGCCCAAGCCGGAGGGCGACGACTGGGCGGTGGGCACGGGGATCGCGCTCGCCATGCTGGATTCGGGGCCGCCCACCGGGCATCGCTCGGGCGCCGAGATGACGCTCCGGGCGGACGGCAGCTATCACCTCGCCGTGGGCTCCACGGAGATGGGCAACGGATCGGTGACCTCGCACCGCCAGATCGCTGCCTCTATCCTCGGCTCACGCGCGGATCGCATCGACATCATCAACGCGGACACCGATCTCACCCCCTACGACACGGGCACCTTCGCGAGCACGGGCACCGTCGTCGCCGGCCAAGCGGTGGCGCTGGCCGCGGCGGCCCTGCGCGACAACATCCTGGGCTTCGCCGCCCGTCACACGGGGACCGCGCCGTCCGCCTGCCGCCTCGAGGACGAGGTCGTCGTCTGCGGCACGCGGCGGATCCCGCTCACCGAGCTTCACGCGGCCGGCACCCGTGCGGGACATCGCTTCGAGCTCCAGCGCAAGGCCTATCTGTCGCCGCGCACCATCGCCTTCAACGCCCAGGGCGTCCGCGTCGCCGTGCATCGGGTGACGGGCCAGATCGAGATCCTGCAATCCGTGCACGCCGCCGACATCGGCCGACCGATCAATCCGATGCAGTGTCGCGGTCAGATCGACGGCGCCGTCGCCATGGGCTTCGGATGGGCGCTCTACGAGAAGATGGTGTACGACGAGCACGGCGCAATGGTGAATCCGCAGTTCCGAAACTACCGCATCCCGGCCTTCGCCGACGTGCCACGCACCGAGGTCTATTTCGCGGACACGGTGGATACGATCGGGCCGCTCGGCGCCAAGTCGCAGGGGGAGTGCGCGATCAATCCCGTGGCGCCCGCCGTCGCCAACGCGGTGGCCAACGCGACCGGCGCCCGGTTCCCCGATCTGCCGCTGTCCCCCGAGCGAATCTTCGACCGACTGGGCGCGCCTAGCGGTCGCTAGCTCGAGGCGGGCTGCCGGAGGCAGCCCGCCTCGGCCGTCCTAGTGCGAGGGATGTCGCCCCGTCCCCGGCGAAGCCGCGGGGGCCTTCGAATTACTCCGATACCGGTTGCCGGCGACGGTGCTGGGCATCCACGACCGCATCATCTCGTTGTCTTCGTGGTCGATGATGTGGCAATGCCACACGTAACCGGGACCGCCCGGGTAGCCGCCCTTTCCGATGTTCGACGGGTTCGGATCCGTCGGGTCGAACGCGAAATAGTTCCGTCCGCTGTGGTCGATCGGAGCGCCCTTGGCTGACGCTTGCAGATGCGTCGGCGTGAACCGCACGGCGACGCGCGTCACGTGGCCGGTCGACCCGATGACGGTATCCTTCCAGCCGGCTTCCTCGGGTCTGGCCGGTCCGCTCAAGCCGTCGCTCTGCGGCTGGTGGCTCAGGAAGAACTTCGTGACATCCGGGTTGCCACCGAGCGCTCCGGCCTTGTTCGGCGTGTTGTACGCCCCGGGCGGGCCATACCCGATGATGCAACGCCCCTCCGGGAAGGCGGCATCGTAGGCCTTTCCATAGGCCGCCAGGTCGAAAGGAATCCGCTCGATGACCTGAAACTGGATCAGATGGATGTGGATGGGATGGTTGTCATTGCTCAGGCCGATGAGGTCCCAGATCTCGGTCGATCCGATCTGCGGGAACTCCGTCTGATAGGTGCCGGCGACCTGGACGCCGCCGGTAATCGGGGTCTTCCCATCCGGTCGGAGCCCGGAGTACTTGGTGTTGTTCAGCAGGAGCTCGAGGATCGGGTCGGTCGTCGACTTCGGGGGAAAGTGACACCCTCCGGAGCCGAACGTCGGGTTGACGGTCAACTGCCGATAGACCTGAACCTTCTTGCCGTCCACGATGGGAGAGCGGAGCGGCAGACCGCCCTTCGTGCCGGGAAGACGCACGATCTTCGACAAGCTCGGGGCCACCGTGCTCCCGGCGCCGCGCAGGGCTCCGCCGCCCTTCGGGTCGTAGCTCTCATCGGCCACGTCGGCCTCGCCGACCACGAACTGCATGATCCTGTCCTGTAGCCCGGGCGTGAACTTCGCGAAGGCGCTCGGATACGGCGTGACGGCATCGTTGCGAACGGTGATTTTCTTACCCTTGAATCGCGCGAAGTCCACGATGATGTCGTAGCGCTCGGCCGGCGAGAAGAGAAGCCGGTCGACCCTCACCGGCCCGTCCAGCAGGCCGCCGTCGGTGGCGATCACGTGAAACGGCACGTTGATCTCGTTGTCCGCGCAGGCGCTCTGTGGCGGCCGCACCAGGTCGAAGACCTCCGCGCAGAACTGGAGGTTGAAGAACCGAGTGTTCGCGCCGTTCAGGAGCCGGAAACGGTAACGCCGCGCGTCCACCTTCATCTTCGGCCAGCTCTTGCCGTTGACGACGATCACGTCGCCGAAGAACTCCGGCATCCAGTAGGGGTGAATGTTGGCGTCCTGGAGGGGACCGTCGATCCCGGTCGGGTAGCCGTCCGGGAACAGCAGCTGGCCGTTGGTGTCGAACTGCCGATCCTGGATGACGAGCTCGACTTCCTGACGCCCCGCGGGCAGCTTGCCCTTGCCGGGCACGCCGTCGTCGCCATTGCCACGGACGAAGTAGAACGCGGCCAGGCTCGCGAAGACGTTCAAGCGCGTGCCGCCGAGCGTGTGGTCGTGGAACCACAAGGTGGCGGGTTCCTGGGTGTTCGGGTAGTGATAGACGTTGCTGACGAAGCCCGATCCCCTCTGACCCTTCGCCGGGCGGTCCGAGACAGCCTCTTCCGCTCCCGGCGTCCACCACTGGTCCGGCCCTCCGTCGAAGGCCGAGGGGGTCTCGGAGCCATGCAGGTGAGTGACGGCGGGCTGAGGGCCCCGGAACGGAGTGGGGTTTCCCTTCCCGTCGACCTTCATCGCCGCATTCGTCGGGTTGGCCCAGTGCAGGCTCATGTCCCCGGTGAGGAAATTCTGGAGGCTCGGACCCAGCGGATTCGTGAACGGCGCCGGCGCATCGGGAGCTGGATACAGATGGTTCCGATAGTCCACGACGGTCTTCCGGCCTCTCGTCGCGACGACGGTATAGCCGGGGTACAGCCCCTTGGTTGGCGCGGGCGGGAAACGTTTATCGGACTGGTCGATCCCATAGCCGAACACCATGGTGCCCGCCGAGAACGGCGCCGGAAGCTTGGCGTAGAAGGACTCGGGCAGGATCTTCTGCTGGAACTCCTCGAACCTCACGCGATAGGGCTGATCGCCGTTGACCCGACCGAGGGCGGAAAAGTCCGGCACGTCCTCGACGAACTGCGGGATCGTCGTGGCGTCCAGCGGTTTCTGGTCGACCAGCTTGCTCGCGAAGGCGCTGGACACGAAGGCGGCGAACAGCAAGGCCGAAGCTCCCGCGAGTCCCAGACGCCGCCAGCTGCTTTGATCGGTCATGAATTCTCCTCCCGTTCAGTGAGCGTGTGTGCTCCGTTGCTCGATGAGATCGGATGCCAGGCGGCGCACAAGTCCCAAAGAATCTGTGCGAAGGGGGGCGTCGAGTCAAGTATCTTTCGGCATGCCACGGGGTGAAGTATAAACGCGGGACCTCGGCATGTGTCCGACGAGAGGCGCGCGGCACGGACGATCTTTCCGAATCGGTCACCGACACGGAGGCGGGGAATGAACGTATTGCGGCAGGTGTTGAGGCGGTCCCTGGGAGCGAGCATGATCACGGCGGGGATCCTGATCGCGGGATGCGCGACGACGTCCTTGGCTGCGGACACCGAGCGGCATGCGGTCGTCGTCGATATCGACGGCGTACTTACCCAATACATGCTCCTCGATTACGGCCCGACTAACGGTATTTTCGTTGATCTGGGGATCGCATACCCGCGGGTCAATGCCGCGCTCCTCATGAACCTCTTTTATCGCAAGGGATACGACATTGTTTACCTGGCCGCCCGGCCGGCGAACATGAAGATCAACGGAATGTCGATGCGCGACGCGACGTTGAAATGGCTACATGACGAGGGTTTTCCCACCGAACCGAACCGCATCACCCTCCTCCTCGAGGATGGCCCGGGCACGGTGACCGACGCCGACAATCGCGGCCAGGCCATGGCCGAGTACATGGGCACGAAGGGCACCGATTTGGTCACGGGCATGCTGGCCAGACTCAAGACGGCAACCAAGATCACGTACGACTACGGCTACTGCGACTCCGATGTGGTGGTGAAGGCGTTCCTCAACGCCGGCATCCCGGCCGGTCACATCTACACCATTGGCAACAAGGGGGTGTCGCGCCTGGGCTTCATGGGCTCGCACGCCATCATTGGCCCCGAGAGCAATCCGGGGTTCACCCGACACATCCGCGAGTTCGTCATTCCAGAGGTTGCCCCGCGCAAATAGAAGCACGGCACCACGGGCGGTGAGGCGCAGGATCAGGGGAACAGGAATCGCCTGATCCGGGCGGAGACCTCGTCGGCGGCCTTCACCACGGCCGCGGGCTGGACGCCGACCAGCTGCCCCCGGGCCTTCAGTGCGCGGCCGTCAACGAACACCCACTCCACGTTCGCCGGCTGGCCGTTGAACACGATCTGGCTGATCCACTCCATGCGCGGGGCGAAGTTGATCGCCCGCGGATCGAGAATGATCAGGTCGGCCTTCTTGCCCGGCGTGAGCGAGCCGATCTGCTTGTCCATATCGAGGAGCTTGGCCCCGTCCACGGTGGCCATGCGCAACACGCCGTTCACGGTGGGCACCGTGCTCGCGGTGAGGAGCTTGGCCCGCTGCAGGCCGACCGCCGCCCGCATGGTGCTGAACATGTCCGCGGTGTCGTTGGTCCCGCCGTCGAGCCCGAGCCCGACCTGCACGACGGCCCGCTTGAGCTCGGGGAGCCGGATGATCCCCGAGGCCAGCCGCATGTTACTGAGCGGATTGTGCATGACGGGCACGTCGTGCTTGGCCAGGACCTGGATCTCCGCGTCGCTCAGGTGAATGCTGTGGGCGCCCAGCAGGCTCGGCCCCAGCGCCCCGGCCTGGGTCAGCGACTCGAACACCTGGTCCTGGGTCCGCGAGATGTGCTCCAGGATGTGCACGTGGAGCTTCACGCCCAGCTCTTTGGCCAGGCCTGACATCGCCACCAGCGAGCGCAACACGTCCGGGGCGATCCCGGGACGCGATCCCGCCTGGAACATCGCGCGGGGGTTGGGGTCGATCAGCGTGCGCTTGACGTGGCGCATGTGGGCGATCACCGCGGGGTCCGGCGTTCCGACATACGCGAACGCGAACCGCAGCCCGGAGTCCAGCAGCGCCTGCACGTTCTCCTCGGCGAAGCCGGGCGTGGGGGCCGGCGACCAGTCCACGACCGTGGTGACGCCGGTCGAGATCACATCGAGCGTGCTCAGCCGAACGCCGTGATAGACGTCGCGGGGCTTCCAGTTCAACCGAAACAGCGGGAGCTCGCAGGCCCTCTGCCACGCGATCAGCTCGTGGTCCGTCCCGCAGCCGCGAATAAGGGACTGGTAGAGATGATCGTGGGTGTCCACGAATCCCGGCAGCACGATCCGACCGGTCGCATCGATCACCCGGGCCCCCGGGACCTTCAGGTTCGGACCGATCTGGGCGATCGTGTCGCCTTCCAGCAGGAGGTCGACCCGCTCGCGAACGCCGAGCTCGCCGGCCCCGAGGGCGGGATCCATGGTGAGGACCAGGGCCGCGTTGCGGATCAGCGTCCGAGCGGGCGCCGCCAGCGCGACGGGCGCGCCGAGCACGGTCAGCGCGAGGGGCATGACCAGGACGCGAGGCCAGGCCGATCTGAGGATCATCTGCCCAGCCTAAACGATCTCTCCCTCGAGATGAAAATGTGGGATAAAGCGGAACGACCGCGCGATTCGCTCCTTGTGACCTTCTCTTACCGGTTGACAGGGGACGGTTGATGGCGACGATGCTGGTAAGGAATGCTGAACTCCTCGTCACCATGGACGCCGAGCGCCGCGAGCTGGCGAACGCGGGCCTCTTCATCAGGGACGGCTTCATCGAGCAGGTCGGCCCCACGGACGGGCTGCCCACGACGGCCGACCGGGTGCTCGACCTGCGCGGGCAGATCGTCCTGCCCGGCCTCGTGAACGGCCACCACCACCTGGACCAGATCCTGACCCGCAACATTCCCGCGGGCCAGAACACCAACCTCTTCCCCTGGCTGCGCGCGCACTATCGGCTGTGGGCCGCCCGCACGCCGGCCTCCGCGCGCACGGCCACGATCGTCGGCCTCGGCGAGCTCGCGCTGTCGGGCTGCACGACGGCGTTCGACCACGCCTACGTGTTCCAGAACGGCTGCCGCGTGGACGACCAGATCCACGCGGCGGCCGAGCTCGGCCTCCGCTTCGTCGTCTCGCGCGGCAGCATGTCGCTCGGCGAGTCGAAGGGCGGTCTGCCCCCGGACGACTGCGTCGAGGACGAGCGCGTGATCCTCGAGGATTCGCAGCGCGTGATCGAGCGCTACCACGACCCGAAGCCGGGCTCGATGCTGCAGATCGTGCTCGCCCCGTGCTCGCCGTTCTCGGTCACCGCGGACCTGATGCGAGAGTCCGCGCGTCTGGCCCGTCACCACCGCGTCCGGCTCCACACGCATCTGTGCGAGACCCTCGACGAGGAGCGCTACACGCTCGAGCATCACGGGCTGCGGCCGGTGGCGTACATGGAGTCGCTCGGCTGGGTGGCCGACGACGTCTGGTACGCGCACGCCATCCACGTCGACGACGACGAGATCCGCCTCTTCGCGAGGACGGGCGCCGGCGCCTGCCACTGCCCTTCGTCGAACATGCGGCTCGCCTCGGGGATCGCGCCCGTGAAGAAGTATCTCGACGCCGGGGTGAAGATCGGGCTCGGCGTCGATGGGGCGGCAAGCAACGACGGCTCCAACTTGCTCGTGGAAGTCCGCGAGGCCATGCTGCTGGCCCGCCTGAAGATGGGCCTCCTGCCGCCCGAGGGGCCGCAGACCGTGCTCTCCACCTCGGACCCGCTGCGGGCGAAAGAGTGGATGACCGCGCGCCAGGCGCTGGAGATCGCCACGCGGGGCGGCGCGGCGCTGCTGGGCCGATCGGACATCGGCTCGCTGGAGCCCGGCAAGTGCGCCGACTTCTTCACCCTGGACCTGAACACGATCGGCTACGCCGGCGCGCTGAGCGACCCGGTCGCCGCCGTCGTGTTCTGCGCCCCCCAGCCCGCCCGCCACACGGTGGTCGGCGGGCGCTGCCTCGTGGAGGATGGGCGGATCACCACGCTCGCCGTCGAGCCGGTCATCGAGGAGCACAACCGCCACGTGAAGCACCTGCTCGGAGGCTGACCGCGCGTCCGTCCGTTGCGTTTCCGGGGGTCCTTGGGCTAGGGTGGACGGCACATGAAGCGCCTCGCCATCCTCGTGCTCGTCGTCATCCTCGCGTCGATGGTTCCGGCCGGCGCCCAGCCGCGCTTCTTCGAAGGCAAGACCGTCCGCATCGTCGTCGGGTTCTCCGCGGGCGGCGGGTACGACACCTACTCGCGCGTGATCGCCCGTCATCTCGGCCGCCACGTGCCGGGCAAGCCGACGGTCATCGTCGAGAACATGCCCGGCGCCGGCAGCCTGATCGCCGCCAACCATCTCTACAAGGTCGCGAAGCCCGATGGGCTCACGATCGGGAACTTCGCCGGCGGGCTCGTGCTCGCCCAGGTGCTGGGGCAGCCCGGCATCGAGTTCGACGCCCGGAAGCTCGAATGGCTCGGGGTCCCGTCGCGGGAGGTCTGCGTGTGCGCGCTGACGAAGGCCAGCGGCGTCACCAGTCTCGCGACGTGGATGGCGGCCACGAAGCCGGTCAAGCTCGGCGGCGTCGGCCCCGGCACCTCGACCGACGACGCCCCGCGGGTGCTCGCGGCGACGGTCGGCCTGCCGATCCAGCTCGTGCGCGGCTACAAGGGGACCGCCGAGATTCGGCTCGCCGCGGAATCGGGTGAGCTGGCGGGAGGGTGCTGGCAGTGGGAGTCGGTGAAGTCCACCTGGCGTCAGGGACTCGAGTCGGGTGACGTCAGCGTGGTGCTTCAGATCGTGACAAAGCCGCTGCCCGACCTTCCGAGCGTTCCGCTGGCCTCGAGCCTCGCCAAGACCGAGGAGGCGCGCCAGCTCATCAACGCGGGCATCATCGTGCCGACCGAGATCGGCCGGCTCTACGCGCTCGCGCCGGGCACCCCGGCCGACCGCGTGCAGGCACTCCGCGCGGCCTTCGTCGCGACCATGCGTGACCCGGAATTCGTGGCCGACGCCAGGCGGTCCAAGCTCGAGATCGACTCGATGAGCGGGGAAGAGCTGACGCGTGTCGTCCAAAATTTGATGAAGCTCGATCCCGCCCTCGTGGCGAAGCTCAAGGGCATCCTCAAATAATCGAGTTCGCCCAGGCCTCTCTCACGGGGCTGATCCAGGTCTTCACCTGGCCCGCGTTCGGTCTCATGCTGATCGGCATCGGCATCGGCTTCGCGGTCGGCATTCTCCCCGGGCTCGGCGGCCCCACGACGCTCGCGCTCATGTTGCCCTTCGTCTTCAAGATGACGCCGGTGGAGGCGTTCGCCTTCCTCCTCGGGATGGCCGCCGTGACCAACACGACGGGTGACATCACCTCCATCCTCTTCGGCATCCCGGGCGAGCCGACGACCGCGTCCACCATCGTCGACGGCCATCCGATGGCCAAGAACGGCGAGGCCGGGCGGGCGCTCGGGGCCGCGATCATGAGCTCGCTGTTCGGCGCCCTCTTCGGCGCCATCGTGCTCGCGCTCGCCATTCCGATCGTGCGCCCGCTCGTGCTCACGTTCGGCTCTCCCGAGTTCTTCATGCTGGCCCTGCTCGGGATCACCTTCGTCGCGGCGCTGAGCGGAGAGGCCGTGCTGAAGGGGCTGGCCGCGGGCTGTCTCGGGCTCTGGTTCGCCACGATCGGGCTGGCTCCCGTGTCCGCGATCCAGCGCTACACCTTCGGCCAGCTCTTCCTCTGGGACGGCATCGGGCTCGTCCCCGTGACCATCGGGTTCTTCGCGATTCCGGAGGTGATCGACCTCGCCGTCCAGGGCTCCAGCATCGCCAAGGTCGAGGTGGGCCGGCTCGGCGGCGTCTGGCAGGGCGTGCGCGACACGTTCACGCACTGGCTGCTGGTCCTGCGCTGCAGCGCCATCGGGACGTTCGTCGCCATCATCCCCGGCATGGGCGCCGCGACCACTCAGTGGCTCGCCTACGCCCACGCCGTGCAGAGCTCACCGAACCGTGAGCGGTTCGGCCGGGGCGCCGTGGAGGGGGTGCTCGGGCCCGGCGCCGCGAACAACTCGACGCTCGGCGGCAGCCTGGTGACGACGATCGCCTTCGGTGTTCCCGCCAGCGTGACCATGGCGATCCTCATGGGCGCGTTCCTGATCCAAGGGCTGGTGCCCGGGCCCTCGATGCTCATGCCCGCGCCCAAGGGGCACCTCGCGGTCACGCTGGCGATGGTGTGGACGATCGTGGTCTCGAACGTGATCACGGTCGCCATCTGCTTTCTGTTCCTGCGACAGCTCGTCAGGATCACCGAGGTGCGCGGCGCGCTGCTGATCCCGTTCATCCTGATGCTCATCGCCGTCGGCGCGTTCGCCGAGAAGAACGTGTTCGAGGACGTGATGATCGTGCTCGTCTTCGGAGCGCTCGGCTGGGTCATGAACCGATTCGGCTGGCCCCGCCCGCCGCTTCTCCTCGGTCTCGTGCTCGGTCCGCTCGCCGAGAACAAGCTCTTCCTCTCGACGGACAACTACGGCCTCGCGTGGCTCCTCCGCCCGGGCGTGCTCGTGCTGCTCGCCGTGATCCTCGTCGGCCTGTTCTGGCCGATCGTGAGCAAGCGCCGCCGGCGGGCGACGGAAGCCGCCGTGGCCGCCCCCGGCCCGGAGACGCGCCCGGAAGGCGAGGGTCGGGGCCTCCGGCTCGACGGGGCGAGCGCGTTCAGCCTGCTGCTCGTGATCCTGTTCGCGTGGGCGCTCTGGCAGAGCCGCGACTTCGGCGTGCGCGCGGGCCTCTTTCCGTGGGCCGTGTGCGTCCCGGGCCTCGTGCTGGGCCTGGCCCAGCTCGCGCGTGATCTGACGGGCCGTCGCGACGAACCGTCGTCGGAGGGCCTCGGT
>Ga0207684_10003429_pt1 | contig 15477 bp, 11 predicted proteins | sample KBSK5501metaG_FD_184342 | JGI IMG/M metagenome (GOLD analysis project Ga0207684, IMG submission 184342) | Corn, switchgrass and miscanthus rhizosphere microbial communities from Kellogg Biological Station, Michigan, USA - KBS K5-50-1 metaG... | ecosystem: Host-associated > Plants > Roots >...
GCCGCTAGCTCACCGGACCCGGATACATGAAGGTCTTCTACAAGTCGAACCTGATACTGGGTGGCATCACCTCCTTCAGCTATTACATGGCCTACGGCGGTACGAGCTGGGGGTGGGTGCCCGGGCCGGACAACTACACCTCCTATGACTACGGCGCGGCGATCACCGAGGACCGCCAGTTGACCACCAAGTACGACGAGTTCAAGCGGCAGGGCTACTTCCTGCGGGCGATGACGCCGGTGCTGGCCAAGACCGACCTGGCGGCCGCCCCGGTCTCCAGCAACAGCGCCATCCAGACGGTGGCGCGGGCCAACCCGGACACCGGCACGCAGTTCGTCCTGGTCCGGCACGCCACCTCGGCCTCGACCACCAGCGAGACCACCACGCTGGACTGGACCACCCCGGACGGCCACTACTCGGTGCCGGCGGCGATCAGCGGCCATGACGCCAAGGTGCTCGTGGCCGGCTATGACCTCGGCGGACAGCGGCTCGTCTACTCCACTTCGGAGATCATGACGAACGCCTTCATCGGTGGCCGCGACATGGCGCTGCTGTACGGGACGGATGGCGCTGGAGGCCAGACGGTGCTGCGGTACTCCAGCCCGCCCACGGTCGATGTGCTCGACGGCATGGTCACGTCCTCCTACGACCCGTCCACGGGCGACCTGAAGCTGGACTACACCCACAGCGGGCTCGCCCGGGTGCTGATCACCGGTGGCGGGCGCCGCCCGCTGCTGCTGCTGATCGGTACCGACGCGACGGCAGCGACGTTCTGGCAGGCGGACACCGCCGCCGGGCCGGTCCTGATCCGCGGCACGTCACTGGTGCGCTCAGCGCGGCTGGCCGGCGGCACCGCGGTCCTGCGCGCCGACCTGGCGCGCGCCGGGGACGTCGAGGTGTTCGGCCCGGCGTCGCTACGGCGGCTCGTCATCGACGGCCAGCCGACCGGCGCCAAGCCGACCGCCAGCGGATCGTTGCTCGGCCAGGTCGGGGGTCCCGAGCCGGCGCAACTGCCCACGCTGACGAACTGGCGGACCCACGCCGAGGCACCCGAGGCACAGCCCGGCTTCAACGACTCTTCCTGGGCCACCGCCGACCACACCACCACCGCGCTTCCGTACCCGCCGCAGACGCTGCCCGTCCTGTACGCCGATGACTACGGCTTCAACTACGGCAACGTGTGGTATCGCGCCCACTTCACCGCCACCGGCGCGGAGACCCAGGTGAACCTCAATGCGATCACCGGCGGGAGCGGGATCTACCAGGTCTGGCTGAATGGGCAGTACCTAGGCTCGGCCAATGGCGGCACCCAGGCGGACAGCGACACCCACAACCCCAACCCGGGACCAGGGAACTTCACGATCCCGGCCGGCCTGCTCAAGCCGGGTGAAAGATCTGTTCTCTCGGTCCTGGTCGGGAACATGAGCAACAACGACGACTGGATCGCCGACGACAACCGGTTCAAGCAGCCGCGCGGCCTCTACGCCGCGTCGATCGCCGGGTCAAGCGGGACGATCACCTGGAAGATCCAGGGCGCCCGTGGCGGGCAGAACCTGACCGACCCGGTGCGCGGCCCGCTGAACACGGGCGGCCTGTACGGCGAGCGGTCAGGCTGGAACCTGCCCGGTTACCCGGACTCCTCCTGGTCACCGGTCAACTCGATCGCGCAGGCGACCGTGTCCAGCGGGGTGACCTGGTACCGCACCACGTTCCGGCTCGACCTGCCCGAAGGCCAGGACGTGCCCGTGAACCTCCGGTTCGGCGGGTCGGCCGGGCGCTATCAGGTGATCTTGTTCCTCAACGGCTGGAACCTGGGCCGGTACATCAACGACATGGGCCCGCAGCACGACTTTGTCCTTCCGGCCGGCTTGCTGCGCGACCGGGGCCGCAACACCCTGGCCCTGGCGGTCATCGCCCAGGATGACAACCTGACCCTCGGCCCGGTGAGCCTGGTGGCGGCGGGCAACGTGCGCGGTGGCGTCCCGGTCACCGACGTGCCATCTCCGGAGTACGACCCCGTCCCGGGCGGGGTCACAGGCGCTCGATGATGGTCACGTTGGCCTGGCCGCCGCCCTCGCACATGGTCACGAGCCCATGCCGGCCGCCGGTGCGCTCCAGCGCGTAGAGCAGCGTCGTCAGCAGCCGGGCGCCGGTCGCGCCGAGCGGATGGCCCAGTGCGATCGCCCCGCCGCTGACGTTCACCGTGGCCGGGTCCGCGCCGGTCTCCCGCAGCCAGGCCAGCACCACCGAGGCGAACGCCTCGTTGATCTCGACCAGGTCGATCTGGTCCAGGGTCATTCCCGCCCGCCGCAACGCGTGCGCGGTCGCCGCGATCGGCGCGGTCAGCATCATGACCGGGTCGTCGCCGCGGGCGCTGAGGTGGCGGATCCGCGCCCGCGGGCGCAGCCCGTACACCTGGACCGCCCGGTCCGAGGCGACCAGCACCGCGGCCGCGGCGTCCGCGATCTGGCTGGACAGCGCGGCCGTGATCAGCCCGCCCTCGCGCAGCGGCGCCAACGCGGCCATTTTCGCCGCCGAGGTGTCGCGGCGCGGGCACTCGTCGGTCCACACCTCCCCGTACGGCACGATCTCCGCGTCGAACGTGCCCGCGCCGATGGCGCCGACCGCCCGCTGGTGGCTGGCCAGCGCGTAGTCTTCCATCTCGGCGCGGCCGATCCCCCACTTGGCGGCGATCATGTCCGCGGAGCGGAACTGGGAGATCTCCTCGGTGCCGTACCTGGCGCGCCAGCCGGCCGACCCGCTGAACGGGTCGTCGAAGCCGAACGCCTGCCCGGCGAGCATGGCCGCCGCGATCGGGATCTGGCTCATGTTCTGCACTCCGCCGGCCACTACGAGATCGGCGGTCCCGCTGAGCACGGCCTGGGCCGCGAAGTGCACGGCCTGCTGGGACGAGCCGCACTGCCGGTCCACGGTGACGCCGGGAACCGCCTCGGGCAGGCCGGCCGCGAGCCACGCCGTGCGGGCGATGTCGCCCGCCTGAGGGCCGACGGTGTCTACGCAGCCGAAAACGACGTCATCGACGGTCAGCGGATCCAGGTCGGCCCGGGCCAGGAGGGCCCCGATGACGTGGGCGCCGAGATCGGCGGGATGCGCGTCGGCGAGGCCGCCGCCACGGCGGCCGACCGGGGTCCGGACGGCATCGACCAAGAACGCCTCGGCCACCGTGACTCCCCTCGGCTATTCTTCCTAGAACACGTTCTATTTATACTGGGGAGCCTATCTCCAGCTGGGAGCGCAGCGGATGTACCTGACCTACACGCCCGAGCAGGACCGGCTCCGCCAGCAGTTGCGCGCGTATTTCGCCGGGCTGATGACCCCGGAGGTCCGTGAGTCGCTCGCCACGGCTGATGGCGACTACGGGAACGGCGAGGCCTACCGCCAGGTCGTCCGGCAGCTCGGCCGCGATGGCTGGCTGGCCCTCAGCTGGCCCGCGGAATACGGCGGGCGTGACGGATCCATGCTCGACCAGCTCATCTTCACCGACGAGGCAGCGATCGCGCGGGTGCCGGTGCCCTTCCTGACCATCAACACCGTTGGCCCGACGATCATGCGGTACGGCACCGCGGAGCAGAAAGCGCGCTACCTGCCGCGGATAGCCGCGGGCGAGATCCATTTCTCCATCGGCTACTCCGAGCCTGAGGCGGGCACCGATCTCGCCGCGCTGCGCACCCGCGCCGTCCGAGTGAAGGGGGATAGTGAAGAGGGAACGGGGAGGCGGGCGGGGGGTGGGGACGGCTACGTCATCAACGGCCAGAAGATGTGGACCAGCCTGATCGCCTACGCCGACTACGTGTGGCTGGCCTGCCGGACCGACCCCGAGGCGCCCCGGCACAAGGGCCTGTCCATCCTCATCGTGCCGACCGGCGCACCCGGCTTCTCCTGGACCCCGGTACACACCGTCGCGGGGACCAGCACCAGCGCCACCTACTACTCGGATGTGCGCGTGCCCGCTTCGGCTCTGGTCGGCGAAGAGAACCAGGGCTGGTCGCTGATCACCAACCAGCTCAACCACGAGAGGGTCGCTCTGACGTCAGCGGCTCCGATACGTTCGGCATGGAAAGAAGTGTGTGACTGGGCCCGCGCCACCAAGCTGGCCACTGGGCAGCGGGTCATCGACCAGGAATGGGTCCAGCTGAACCTGGCCCGGGTGCAGGCCAAGGCCGAGTTCCTCAAACTGGTCAACTGGCGGATCGCGGCGCAGGCCGACCAGGGACTGGGCCCGGCGGCGGCGTCCGCGACCAAGGTCTTCGGCACCGAGTTCGCCACCGAGGCGTACCGGCTGCTGATGGAGGTCCTCGGCGCGAACGCCTACGTCCGCGAGGGATCCGCCGGCGCCGTCCTGGCGGGCCGGATCGAGCGGATGCACCGTTCCGCCCTGATCCTGACCTTCGGCGGCGGCACCAACGAGGTGCAGCGCGACATTATCGCCGCGGCCGGCCTCGGCCTCCCGGCCGCACGCCGCTGACCACCGGAGAAACCATGGATTTCCTACCTAACGAAGCCCAGCAGGAACTCTCGGCCCTAAGCCGGCGCATCCTCACCCAGCGAGTCACGCCGGAGCGGCTGCGCGAGGTCGAGGCGGCCGGCGACCGGTTCGATCCCGCGCTGTGGGCCGACCTGGCCAGTGCCGGAATCCTCGCCGCCGCACTGCCCGACTCGCTCGGCGGAGCGGGGCTCGGCCTGCTTGAGCAGTGCTCAGTCCTGGCTGAGATCGGGCGCACGGTGGCCCCGGCGCCCTACCTCGCCTCGATCGTGCTCGGCGCCGGCGCGCTGGCCCGGTTCGGCACCCCGGAGCAGCACCGGTGGGCCGAGGCCGCGGGGCGTGGCGAGCTCATCCTGACCGCCGCCCTGTCCGAGGAGGATGGCGACGACCCCCGTGCCCCGACGGCCAGTGCCGAGCAGATGAAGGGGGAATGGAGAGGGGCGGGGGGTGGGGGCTGGCTGCTGTCTGGCGTGAAAACCGCGGTGCTCGCCGCGCCGCGGGCCGGCCTGATGCTGGTGCCGGCCGCGACCTCGCAGGGAGTCACCGTGTTCCTGGTCGCGCCGACCGATGACGGCGTCACGGTGCAGCGGCAGGAGATCACCGACGGCGATAGCACGGCGCGGCTCGTGCTGGCCGGCGTCACGCTGCCCGACGACCGGGTGCTCGGCCGCCCTGAAGAGGGAGCGGAGATCACGGACTGGCTGGTGTCACGCGGCACCGTCGGGCTGTGCGCGCTGCAACTCGGGGTCGTGGAGCGGGCGCTGGAGATGACCTCGGAATACGCGCAGAGCCGGGTGCAGTTCGGTCGGCCGATCGGCAGCTTCCAGGCGGTGGCACAGCGCCTGGCCGACGCTTACATCGACGTCGAGGCGGTCCGGCTCACGATGTGGCAGGCCGCCTGGCGGCTGTCGGCCGGCCTGCCCTGTGACACCGCGGTCGCCACGGCCAAGTTCTGGGCCGCCGACGCGGGCCACCGGATCGCGCACACCGCGGTGCACGTGCACGGCGGAGTGGGCATCGACACGAGCTATCCGCTGCACCGCTACTTCGTCGCGGCCAAGCACCACGAGTTCGCGCTCGGCGGGGCGACGGCCCAGTTGCGCCGCATCGGCGCCGCGCTGGCCAGAGCCGGCTGACTTTCCATGATCACGGTACTTTCTCAGTCGTGGTGACTGACTTAGTACCGTGATGATGGAGTGGATGGCCTGCGATACTTGTCGGCCATGTCCACGTGGATCATCAGGGAGGCCGCGCCGGGTGCCGGTCTGCGCGTCGCGGTCAAGGACATCATCGACGTGGCTGGCCTGCCCACGACGGCGGGGTGCCTCGCCGTCGCCGACCGCGCCGAGCCCGCGCCGGCCGATGCCGCGTGCCTGGCCGGGTTGCGCGCCGCTGCCGCCCGCGGCGAGGCGCACCTGGTCGGCAAGACCAACCTGCATGAGCTGGCCTTTGGCATCAGCGGGATCAATAAGGCCTTCGGGACGCCGGCCAATCCCCTCGATCCGGCGCGCGTCCCGGGCGGGTCGTCCAGCGGCTCGGCGGTGGCGGTGGGCAGCGGCGAGGCCGACGTGGCGTACGGGTCGGACACTGGAGGCTCAATCCGGATCCCCGCTGCGTGCTGCGGGGTAGCTGGCCTGAAGACCACGTGGGGCCGGGTACCGCTGACCGGCGTGTGGCCGCTCGCGCCGAGCCTGGACACCGTCGGTCCCATGGCGCGTGATGTGGCCGGCCTCATCGCCGGGATGGCGCTGCTCGAACCGGGGTTCGCCGTGTCGGCCCGGTCGCCCCGGATCGTCGGGCGACTGGCGATGGATGCCGACCCCGCCGTCGCCACGGCCGTCGACGCAGCACTGGCTTCGGCAGGCTGGGAGATCGTGCCGGTCACCTTGCCCGGACTCGACTCCGCGATGATCGCGGCGCTGACCGTGCTCGACGCCGAGGCGTGGGCTTCGGACGGCGCGCTGGTCAGGGCCGCACCGGATCGGATCGGCCGGGACGTGCTCGGCCGGCTGCGCGCGGCCAGCGAGGTCAGCCCGGCGGCGCTCAGCGCGGCCCGCCAGGAGGCGGCCCGGTGGCGGGCGTCATTGTCGTCGCTGTGGGACCGGGTCGAGTTGCTAGCCCTCCCGACGCTGCTCGGGTTTCCGCCGACTCTCGACAATGCCAGGGAAATGCTCCGGATCCGGGGGCTCACGGCACCGGTCAACCTGGCTGGAGTTCCCGCATTGGCCCTGCCGGTGCCAGCCGGCGGGCCACTGCCAGCCAGCGTTCAGCTGATCGGCCCGGCCGGAAGTGAGGAGCACCTGCTCGCCGCCGGGGCCATCCTGGAACAGGCAGTGCGGGCCTGACCTGTTGCCGGTTCAGCCTGGCCCGATCAGCGTTCCCGAGTCAGGCTTCCCTGTCAGCCTTCCCCGTTCAGCCTTTGCCGGTTCAGCCTTTCCCGGTTCAGCCTTTCCCGGTTCAGCCTTTCCCGGTTCAGCCTGGCCCGATCAGCGTTCCCGAGTCAGGCTTCCCCTGTCAGCCTTCCCCGTTCAGCGCAGGCCCTCAAGCCGGGTCAGGGCCTCGTCGACCTCTTGCAGCAGAGCTTTGATCACTTCGGCGACCGGGCGGACCTCATTCATCCGGCCGACAATCTGCCCGACCGGCATGGGCACCACGTCGGGCCTGCCCGCGCGCATCAGCCGCTGGTGTGCCTCGCTGACGAGCAGGTTCTGCAGCGGCATGGGGAGCGGCTCGGGAGCGCCCGGCTGGGCCCACGCCTGCGTCCAGCGGTTCTTCAGCAGGCGGGCGGGTTTGCCGCTGTAGATCCGCGCGCGGACGGTGTCCGACGACGTGGCCGCCAGTAGCGCCTCGCGCATGGCGGGCATGGCCGCCGACAGCGTGTATTCCTCGGTGGTGAGCCAGGCCGAGCCCATCCAGACACCGACGGCGCCGAGCGCGAGAGCCGCGGCTATCTGGCGGCCGCATCCGATCCCGCCCGCGGCCAGCACGGGCGCCTGCGCGCCGACCGCGTCGACGATCTCCGGTACGAGCACCATGCTCGCGATCTCGCCGGTATGCCCGCCCGCCTCGTAGCCCTGGGCCACGACGATGTCCACTCCGCTGGCGACGTGACCGCGCGCATGCTCGGCCTTCCCGGCCAGCGCCGCGACCAGCATGCCGGCATCGTGAGCGCGCGAGATGACATCGGGCGGCGGCGGGCCGAGCGCGTTCGCGATCAGGCGGGCGGGATGGGCCAGGGCCACCTCGACATGCTGCCGTGCGACTGAGTGCAGCCAGCCGAGCACGCCGTCGCCGGCCGGCGAGCCATCGGGCAGCGGCGGCACGCCGAGCTTGATCAGCGTCTGCTCCACGAAATCCTTGTGCGCTTCCGGAATCATCCGGTCCAGATCGATCGCGGCGCCCTCGGTGGGTACATGGGCGGGCATCACGACGTCGACCCCGTACGGCCGCCCGCCGGTATTGGCGTCCATCCAGCGCAACGCGGCGTCCAGATCGGCCGGGTCGTTGAAGCGGACGCAGCCCAGCACGCCCAGGCCGCCGGCCCGGCTGATGGCTGCGGCGACGTGCTCGGACGGCGTGAAGCCGACAATGGGGTGCTCGATATCGAGCAGCGTGCACAGCGTCGTCCGCAAGGTTCTTCTCACGTGCCTGGGTGGCCGACGCTGGCCGGGTCGTCCGCTCTGGATGGGTGGTCCGCGCTGGCCGGGTGCTTGGCCGCTGGATGGTCAGCGACGTGCTGGCGAGCCCACCCATAGTCGGCTTTGCCGGCTGCTGTGCGGCCGATGGAGTCGACCAGCCAGATGCTGCGCGGCACCTTATAGCCGGCGATCTGGCCGCGAAGGTGCGCGTCGAGCGCGGCCAGATCGAGCGCCCGGCCTTCCCGCTGCTGCACGAGTGCCGCCACGCGCTGCCCCAAGCGCTCATCGGGCATCCCGATGACGAGCGCGTCAAACACGTCCGGGTGGGACTTAAGCGCGCCCTCCACCTCTTCGGGGAAGACCTTCTCGCCGCCGGTGTTCACGCAGGTGTTGCCCCGGCCGAGCAGGGTCACGCTGCCATCGGCCTCGATCCGCGCCCAGTCGCCTGGCACGGTGTAGCGCTTCCCGTCCACCTCGGCGAAGATCGCGGCGGACTTGACCGGGTCCTTGTAGTAGCCAAGCGGGAAGTGCCCGCCCCTGGCGAGCCTGCCCACTTGCCCTGGACCCGCCCGGTGGCCCTCGTCGTCGAGCACGATCGTGTCGGGGGCCGGCGTGACGGTCGGGCCGCCGCGCTGCTCGGCGCCGGCGGCCACGAAGCCCAGCCCGGCGAAGCCGGTCTCAGAGGAGCCGATCGCCTCCGTGATGACGACGTTGGGCAGCATTGTGGTGCAGTCGTCCTTGACCACGGGCGAGAACAGCGCCGCGCTCGACGAGATGGCCACCAGTGACGAGGCGTCGTAGTGGCCGGCCCGGTAGGCGTCGATCAGTGGCCGGGCCATCGCGTCGCCGATGATGACGAGCAGGTTGACCTTGCGCCGCTGCACCGTGCGCCAGATCTCATCGGCGTCGAAGCGTGGCAGCAGCACGATGGTCTCCCCGGTGAACAGCCCGCCGAGCGTGGCCACTTGCGCGGCGCCATGGATCAGCGGTGCCGCGCAGAGCTTGACGAACTCACCCCTCTCCAGGCCGCGGCGCGACTGCTCCCACTCGTCAGCTAACGGGACGCCGGTGACGAAGTCGATGCCCCCGGCGAGGGTGCGCCAGATGTCCTCGTGACGCCACATGACGCCCTTGGGATAGCCGGTCGTGCCGCCGGTGTAGATGATGTAGACGTCGTCGCCGCTGCGCGGCGGGAAGTCGCGCTCCGCCGAGGCGGCCGCCAGGGCTGCCTCGTACTCGGTCCCAGCGCCGATGTCGGCGTCGCTGCCGTCGTCGATCACGACTGTGCCGCGCAGGCCGGGCGCGGTCGGCGCTACTGCCGCCACGCGCGGCGCGAATTCCCTGTCGTAGACGAGCGCGACCTGGTCCGAGTCCTCGAACATGTAGCGCAGCTCGTTCTCGACGTAGCGGTAGTTGATGTTCACCGTGACGGCGCGGAGCTTGCACGCTGCGATGATCGCCTCGGCTGCCTCGATGGAATTGCGGGCGTAGAGCCCGACATGGTCTCCTGGCCTCACCCCGATCCCGGCCAGGTGATGAGCCAGTTGGTTCGCGCGTCCCTCAAGCTCGCGATAGGTCACCTGCCTGTCGCCACAGGCCACCGCGAGGCGGTCCGGGAAGGCGTCAACAGCATGTTCGAAGAAGTCCGCGAGGTTCAAGGCCATGGGAATGAAACTAGAACGTGTTATCGTTTCGAGCAACCCTCTGCCGTGTCCAAAGTGAGGAGATCTCGCCGCGATGACCTCGACGCCCGCGCCAGCGGCTGGGTCCGACGCAGATACATCGCAGCCGCCCGCCGCAGACACAGGGCAGTCACCCGCTGACGACATAGGGCCGCCGCACGCTGACAACACCATGCAGCAGCACCCTGAGGACACAGGCCCGCCGCACGCTGACAACACCATGCAGCCACACGCGCTGATTGAGCGCCGAGGGCACGTTCTGATCGTGACGATGAACCGCCCAGAGGCGCGCAACGCGCTCAGCGGGCCGATGATGGCCGTGATGCGTCAGGCCTGGGATCAGACGGACAGCGACCCAGACATCAGGGTCTGCGTCCTGACCGGCGCGGGCGGGGCGTTCTGCGCGGGCGTCGACCTGAAGGCCATGACCATCTCGCACCCGGGTGAGCAGTTCCGCACCGGGGACTGGGATATGTCGGTGGTAGAAGCGCTGCTCAAGGGGCGCCGCCTGACCAAGCCGCTGATCGCGGCCGTGGAGGGGCCGGCGATCGCGGGCGGCACCGAGATCCTGCAGGCCACCGACATACGGGTGGCCGGCGAGAGCGCCAGGTTTGGCATCTCCGAGGCACGCTGGGGCCTCTTCCCGCTGGGCGGATCCGCGGTGCGGCTGCCGCGGCAGATCCCGTACACGATCGCTGCCGACCTGTTGCTTACCGGGCGGCACATCAGCGCGGCCGAGGCCAGGGAGATCGGCCTGGTCGGACACGTAGTGCCAGACGGCCAGGCGCTGACCAAGGCGCTGGAGATCGCGGACATGATCGCGGCGAACGGGCCCGTCGCCGTGCGCGCGATCCTGCGCACGATCCGGGCGACCGAGGGCATGGCCGAGAACGACGCGTTCGCGGTCGAGGCCAGCATCGGCATGGCCGTGTTCCGCAGCGAGGACGCAAAGGAAGGCCCCCGCGCCTTCACCGAGAGGCGCAAGCCCGCGTTCCACGACCGCTAGATCCCGGCAGGCCACCAGCCCAGCGACAGTCACTCGCACAGCGCGGCCCTCGCACAGCGTGGCCCTCGCACAGCGCGGCCCTCGCACAGCGCGGCCCTCGCACAGCGCGGCCCTCGCACAGCGCGGCCCTCGCACAGCGCGGCCCTCGCACGGCGCGGCACTAGACCGGCGCGGCACTGGCACGGCGCGGCCCTCGCACGACGCAGCCCTCGCACGAGGCAGCACTCGGCGAGAGCCACTTGATCGCGGGCGATCATCACATTTCACGCCTTACGATCATGATCACCGGGGATTTGTCCCGAATTATGATTACCAAAGACGTGAAAAGACGCCGAAGGCGTGCAATGTGGGTTGGCGGCCGACGCGCGGGCCGACGCCGGGGCCCTCTCGTATGAGAAGGTTGGCGGCCGGCGCGGCGGCCACGCTTCAGATGGCTCGCTCGCGGCCGGCCCAGTAGGGATCCCGCAGCCGGCGTTTGTAGAGCTTCCCGTTCGGATCGCGCGGCAGCTCATCGACGTAGTCGATGGTCCGCGGAAGCTTGAACCGCGCCACGCGCTCGCCGAGGAACGCCAGCAGCTGCCCGGTCAGCGCGGCGCCAGTCTCGACCCCGGCGGCCGGCTCGACCACCGCCTTGATCTCTTCCCCCCAGTCGTCGTGGGGGATGCCGAAGACCGCGACATCGGCGACCGCGGGGTGACAGGACAGCTCGGACTCGATCTCGGCCGGGTAGATGTTCACCCCGCCGGAGATGATCACGTCGCTGCTGCGGTCGCAGAGATACAGGTAGCCGTCCTCGTCCAGATAGCCGATGTCCCCGACGGTGAACAGGTCGCCTGCCCGCGCGGCCTCTGTCTTCTCCTCATCCCGGTGGTAGGAGAAGACGGACGTGCCCATCTTCATGTAGATCAGGCCCTGCTGGCCGGGGGCCACCTCATTATGGGCCCGGTCCAGCACCTTGACCTGCGAGCCCCGCCACGGCAGGCCGACCGAGCCCGGCTTGCGCAGCCATTCCCCGGACGAGATCAGCGTCCCGCCGCCCTCAGTCGCCGCGTAGTACTCGACGATGACCGGTCCCAGCCATTCGATCATCCGCTGCTTGACCTCGAGCGGGCATGGCGCCGCGCTGTGAATCACAGCGCGCAGCGAGCGTGTGTCATATCGGGCGCGTACCTCGTCGGGTAGCGCGAGCATCCGCTGGAAATGGGTCGGCACCGCGTGCGTGTGCGTCACCCGGTGCCTCTCGATGAGCCGCAGCGTCTCCTCAGCGTCCCAGCGGTCCATTAGCACCACGGGATGACCGAGCTGGATCGAGATCGCGGCGAAGTTGAGCACGGCGGTGTGGTACAGCGGCGAGCCGCACAGGTGCACGTGGTCGTCGTACGGCGCGAGGTTGAACAGGCTGAAGAACCAGGTCGCCATCACCGCCGCGTCGTCCGGGTCGATGCCGGTGAGCGGGCGGCGCACGCCCTTGGGCCGGCCGGAAGTACCGGATGTGTAGAGCATCGGCGCGCCGTGCGTCCGCGGGTACGGGCGCTCGGCCGACCCGTCGTCACCCAGCCGGCTGAGCGGCTCAAAGCCCGGCACCGAGCCGACCGCGAACCGGGGCTTGATCCCGGCCATGTCGGCCGCCTCAGCGGCAACCTCGGCAAAACGCTCGTGGGTCACGAAAGCACCGGCCGCGCTGTCGCCGAGGATATAGGCGACCTCGCCGGCGATCTGGTGCCAGTTGATGGGCACCACGTACAGGCCGGTCTCGATCGCGGCGAAGTAGATCGCGAGCGCGGTCGCGCTGTTGGGCAGCAGCGCCGCAACCGTATCGCCCGCGCTCAGGCCCAAGGCTTGCAGGCCCCGGCCGTAGCGGTCTGCCTCGCTGGCTAGCTCGGCGTAGCTCACCACGCGGCCGTCCGGCTCGATGACCGCGGCCTGGTCCGGCGAGCTTGCGGCGATGGCCCACAGGCCGATGGCGTTCACTGGCCTAATGTAGAACACGTTCTATAACGGTACAAGCTCGGCCCAGGCGGATCAGTTCGTGTCTATTGCCGGCCTTTGAGGAAACATGTTTCACTCTGATGCGTGAGCCAGCCGTTGCGCGCGCCGCTGGAGATCGGGTTCGATTACACCCGGTCGCTGGGCCCGACGCTGAGCCAGTTCATGACGGCCCTGGCCGACCGGCGCATCCTCGGTGCGCGCGCCGCGGACGGAAGGGTGCACGCCCCGCCGTTCGAGTACGACCCCGTGACCTTCGCCCCGCCTGCCGATCTGGTGGATGTCGGGTCGGAGGGGAGCGTCACCAGCTGGTCGTGGATGCCGGAGCCGCTGGAAGGCCAGCCGCTGGCGCATCCGTTCGCCTGGGCGCTGATCCGCCTGGACGGCGCGGACACCGCGTTGCTGCACGCGGTGGATGCCGGCTCGGCCACCGCGATGCGGACGGGCATGCGGGTCCGGGCACGGTGGGCCGCCAGCCCGGTAGGCAACATCCGCGACATCGTCTGCTTCGAACCGTGCGACCCACCCGAGCCGAAGGGACGCGGTGCCGCCTGGACTGAGGAGCGCGCCCGCGAGCCAAAGGGGCGCGGTGGTGCCTGGACTGAGGAGCGAGGAACGAGCGACGAGGGAAGGCGCCGCCTCAAAAGCGCCCCGGAGGCGAGCGGGGAACAGAGCACGAGCGACGAGCGAAGGCGCCGCAGTGAGGGGGGAACGGGGAGGCGGGCGGGGCCCCGGAGGCAAGCGGGAAAACAGAGCACTCAACCGGTGACCATGATCACCGCGCCGGTGCGGCTGCACTACGAGCACACGGCCTCGCCCGAAGAAAGCAGCTACCTGCGCGGCCTGGCCGCCGGCCGGCTGCTCGGGCAGCGCTGCCGCGTATGCGGCAAGGTCTACATCCCGCCGCGGGGGGCCTGCCCCACTGACGGAGTCCCCACCACCGATGAGGTGGAACTGCCCGACACCGGCACGGTGACCACGTTCTGTGTAGTCAACGTGCCCTATCCCGGACAGCGGGTCGCACCTCCCTATGTGACGGCGGCCGTGTTGCTCGACGGGGCCGACATCGCGTTCCAGCACCTGATCCTGGGCTGCCAGGCGAGCGAGGTGCGAATGGGCATGCGGGTCACGGCGGTCTGGAGGCCCCGCGACGAGTGGGGCACGACACCCGAGAACATCGACCATTTCCGGCCCACCGGCGAGCCGGACGCGCCGTACGAGTCCTACGCCAACCACCTGTGAAGGACGGCCACCGTGACCGACGTCGCCGTCATCGGCTTCGCCCAGTCCCCCTGCGTCCGGCGCGGCGACGGCACCACCAGCGGGGTGGAGATGCTCGTGCCGATCTTCCAGGAGGTGCTGCACAGCACCGGGCTGGCCAAGGACGACATCGGCTTCTGGTGCTCTGGCTCCTCGGACTACCTGGCCGGACGGGCGTTCTCGTTCGTCCAGGCGGTTGACGCGATCGGCGCCTTCCCACCGGTCATGGAATCGCACGTGGAGATGGACGGCGCCTGGGCCCTGTACGAGGCCTGGGTGAAGATCCTCACCGGGGAGGCCGACGTCGCGCTGGCGTACGGTTTTGGCAAGTCATCCGCGGGAGATCTGCGGCGCGTGCTTGCCCTCCAGCTCGACCCGTACCTGCTCGCCCCGCTCTGGCTTGACTCGGTGAGCATCGCGGCGCTGCAGGCCAGGCTCGGCATCGAGGCCGGGATGTGGAGCGAGAAGGAAATGGCCGAGGTGGCCGCGCGCAGCCGCGCCGCCGCCACCGGGAACCCGCAGGCGCAGGTGTCCGGGGAGATCTCCGCTGAGGAACTGCTCGACCGGCCCTACATCGCCGATCCGCTGCGGGCCCATGACTGTGCGCCGGTCGGCGACGGAGCTGCCGTCGTCATACTCGCCTCCGGCGAGCGGGCCCGTGAGCTGTGCCCGCGGCCGGCCTGGATCACCGGTTTCGAGCACCGGATCGACTCGGCATCACTGGGATCGCGCGACCTGACCACGGCGCCGTCAGCGGCAGCCGCCGGCCGCGCGGCGGGAGTGGGGACCGAGCGGGCCGGGTCGGCGGGCGGGCCGGGCGCACCAGGCGAGGCGGCCGGGCCGGGCGGGGCGGGCGAGGCGGGCGAGGCGGGCGCACCAGGCGGAGCGGGCGGGCCAGGCATTGATTGTGCGGAACTCCACGCGCCATTCACCCACCAGGAGATCCTGCTGCGCGGCGCGCTGGGCCTCGGCGACGACGTCCGCATCAACCCCTCGGGCGGCGCACTCTGCGGCAACCCGATGTTTGCCGCCGGCCTGGCCCGGATCGGGACAGCGGCGCGGGAGATCATGTCTGGCCGCGCCGACCGTGTCCTTGGCCACGCCACCAGCGGCCCAGCCCTGCAGCAGAACCTGGTCTGCATCATGGAGGCCGAATGAACGAGCCGAAGGGGCGCGGTGCCGCCTGGACTGAGGAGCAGAGCGTGAGCGAGCCGGAGGGGCGCGGCGCCGCGTGGACTGATGAGCAGAGCGAGCCGCCGGGGCGCGGTGCCGCGTGGACTGAGGAGCGCGCCCGCGAGCCAAAGGGGCGCGGTGGTGCCTGGACTGAGGAGCGAGGAACGAGCGACGAGGGAAGGCGCCGCCTCAAAAGCGCCCCGGAGGCGAGCGGGGAACAGAGCACGA
>Ga0207684_10003430_pt1 | contig 15477 bp, 9 predicted proteins | sample KBSK5501metaG_FD_184342 | JGI IMG/M metagenome (GOLD analysis project Ga0207684, IMG submission 184342) | Corn, switchgrass and miscanthus rhizosphere microbial communities from Kellogg Biological Station, Michigan, USA - KBS K5-50-1 metaG... | ecosystem: Host-associated > Plants > Roots >...
TCCCCTTCACTGCGCCGCCTTCCCTCGTCGCTCCTTCGCTCGTTCCTCGCTCCTCGCTCCTCAGTCCAGGCAGCGCCGCGCCCCTCCGGCTCGCTCATGCTCTGTCTCCCGCTCGCCTCCGGGGCCCCGCCCGCCTCCCCATCCCCCTTCACTGCGCCGCCTTCCCTCGTCGCTCCTTCGCTCGTTCCTCGTTCCTCGCTCCTCAGTCCAGGCAGCGCCGCGCCCCTCCGGCTCGCTCATAAATTGCCTCCGCCGCGCATCTCCCACTTCCGCCCTCCGCTGCCGCGCTCTCATCGGCCGCGCCGGATTCCGGGGGTACGGCGGCTGCGCCGCTCCCAGCATGGCCGGTGCCAGTGCCTGCGTTCGCTTGGACCGGGGGTCAGCGCGGGCCAGGCGACCAGGTGCGGCGCGCCGGGAAGGATTTCCTGGTCGCATCCGGGGCAACGATAGCCCTTCACCGAGGCGGCGCCCGGAATGAGCCGGACCACCCAGTCCCCGTCCGGCCACGGCTCGTGCCGCTCCGGGCCCAGCGGCAGGGAGGGGTTCGCTGCATCAACGCCTGGCTCCGCTCCTGCTCCTCCCCCGCCTCCCGCTCCCCGGCCGGGCACAGCGCGGCTGCCCCGGCCCGCGCCGCCGCGGCCGGTTCCGCCGCGTCCTCTGCGCGGCAGATCGTCCGGCAGCCGGCGGGCCTTGCGCGGGCTCACGGCCGGCACAGCCCCGATTCGCCCAGTCGGGATGCGGGCCGGGCTCCGGGATGGTCGCGAGTCTCCATGGCGGCGACCCTACAGTTGGCTCCCGTGCGGCTCGTTCGCTTCGGCCAGCGTCACGAGGCCGCCCGCCGGTGCGGCCGCGTGCTGTTCCTGGGCGATAGGGCCCGGCGCAGCCATTGCTGGGCGTGGGGTGGGGGTGATCGCGGCCAGCACAAGCAGAATGAAGAGCAGCACGAGGCCCCCGAGGACGAATCCATTCCCGTAAATGAGCTGAGAGCCGTGCCAGTGATACTCGGGGAGCCAGGGTCGGTCGCCGTATTTGTTGTAGTAGACGATATAGGTGTTCGGTTGCCAGATCATGCTCATGGAGAAGGCAGGCAGGTCCTTGGGTTTGTCCCAGAAGCCGCCTGGCCACGCGGCGTAGACCACCAGCATGCCCGCCGCCAGCGCCCAGTATCCCCAGCCCGGAAGGCTTGACGCCCAGCCCCGCGCGCGGGCGGCCCACAGCTGCCCGCCCGCCTCGCCGGGCGCCGCCCGCCGGCGGGCTGTGGCCGCCATGGCCTGCACGGCATAATGCGCGGCGACGGCTATCCCGGGGACGACCCACACCCAGTGGTGCTCCCAGCTCACCGGGGACACCAGCAGCCCGGTCAGCGCACAGGTCAAGATCCCGGCCATCTCGTGACCCTTACGGGCCAGCACCGCCGCGCACGCCAGTCCTGTTGCCGCCGTCAGCACGGCGGCCAGCAGCCACACATGCGCGGAGCCCGCCACACTGCCCATCAGCCGGGCAGTCAGCCCGCGCAGCGACTGGTTTCCCACCCAGCCGAGGAACCCGGTCCGGCCGGCGTCATTGACAAACATCCCGCCGAACCACCACTTGGCCGAGTCGCCGGGCAGAATCACGAACCCGGCCACGACGGTGGCCGCGAACGCCCCGCACGCCACCGCAGCCTGCCGGAACTTCCTGGTCAGCAACAGGTAGGGGATGAATATCAGCGGGACAAGCTTGATCCCGGCGGCGATGCCGACCCCCGCCCCCTTCCACCGCCGGCTCGCCTCGGTGTCCGGCTGGCACAAGTCCCAGATGATCAGCGCCATCAGCGCCAGGTTCACCTGGCCCACATAGATCGTCCGTATCACCGGCTCGAGCCAGAACACCGCTCCCGCCGTCAGCAGCGACGCCCCCAGCCGCACCCGCCTGGACTGGAGGTAACCGAGCCCGCCAAAGGTGAACCACAGTGCCGCCACCAGCAAAGCGACATTCGCCGCATCCGTCAGCACGAGCAGCAGCGACCACGGGATGAACGACACCACCGCGAAGACCACCGCCGCAAATGGCGGATAAGTGAACTTGAGCTGGTACTTGCCATAACCCGGCCACTCATACAGTGGCGTGGCCAGGTGCGGATTGTAATACGGCCGCATGTGCCGGACGATAAGCCCGCCGACGCGATACACGTGGAGGTCGACTGGGTCCGAGGTCGTTCTGGGTGAGTGCGTGTACTTGTACAAGACGTAGCTGGCGAGGGCCGTCGCGAACGCGAGCACTCCGGCGACCAGAATTCCCGTTCCCGGTCGGCGCCGCTCGGAAAGGCCCCGCAGCTCGCGGATGAATGCTCGCTCCACCAGACCCACGATATAGGTCACGAACGCCGGGTTGCCCGCTTTTGACAGGTGGCTGGCTATCCTCGCGGCAGCCGGCGGCTAGCCAGCGAGCCGAGCCAGGGCCACGAGACCCGTCCCGGTATTCGGGAACGCCCGTTGCAGCACCCGGAAGGGGGCGGTCCCCCATCGGGTGGTCGCACCGATCATGCCACCAGATGGCTGGAGCAACCGGCCGGATCCCGCGGTGCGCTCGGCCAGGGACTGAGTCCCCGACGCGGCGAGCCGGCGTCGGCCGATCTGGTTGCGGGCGGCCTCCAGGAGGTAGCCCAGCGGGAAGCCGTACTGGCGTATCTCGATGTCCGTGAAGCCGCAGCTGGCCAGCAGCGCGGTCAGTGCCTCCGGATCGTAGCGACGGAAGTGGCCAGCGAGCTCGTCGGCCGGACCGTACCGGCGCTGGTGCGCCGGGACCGATAGCAGCAACCACCCGCCCGCACGCAACCGGACCGACCAGTCCTTCAGCGTGGTCGCGTCGTCCTCGATGTGCTCGAGTACCTCGAACGCGCATACCAGGTCGAACCGTTCCGTGCCGAGCGCGTCGACGGGGATGTTGCGGACCTCGCCACCCGGACCCACCGCGCTGATCCGTCGCTGGGCCACCGTCCAGGACGTCCGGTCCGGCTCAACACCCAGGTAGCGGTAGCGCTGCGCCAGCCGGGCGCCCAGCGAGCCCTGACCGCAGCCGATCTCCAGCACGTCGGTGACCCCGGCCGGCAGGATGTGCGTGATCACGTCATAACGCAGCCAGGCGTTCGGCGTCAGCGGAGCCACCGCGTTGACGTTCGCCTTCGACCGCGTTGCCGTCGAGGTAGAGACCATGCCGAACTCCTTACGTGATGGTCGCGCGGCCGCGGCGGCGCCGCTGGCCAGTAGAGGCTGCTCCGCCAGCGGGGCCACGATCCGCTCGGGCGCGAATTGCTGGGCCAGGTCCTGGGCCTGCCGGCGCAGCCGGGCCAGCTCGGCGCGGTCGCCGGCCAGCCGCAGCAACGCCGCGGCCAGTGCCACCGGGTCGCCTGGCGGTACCAGGATGGCCCCGCCGCCCAGGGCTCGCCGCTGCGGTGGGGTGTCCGACGTCACGATCGCGCACCCGGCGGCGGCGCCCTGGAACACCTTGTTCGGCACTACCCGCAGTGCCTTGTCCCCGGTGCCGAAGATACCGAGGCAGACGTGGTGACCGGCCACCAGCGCGGGCAGTTCGGCGGCGGGTACCCAGTCCAGCCAGCGGACCGCGTGGTTGGCGGCGGCGGCGGTTCTCGTCTCGGCGGCGTCCTGGCCGCTGCCGATCATGGTGACCTCGATGGGTGCCCCGGCGATCCGGGCCAGTGCGGCACCGATGACCGGCGTCCCCTGCAGCGGCGTGTACAGGCCGTAGAACACCACCCGCAGCGGCCCGGGAGCGTCTTCCCCGGCCGCCGGGCGCGCCGCCGCGTACCACGCCGACGGTGCGCCCACTGGAACGACGACGGCCCGTGGCCGGTGCCGTCCGGGCAGGGCGGCGAGGTGTTCCTCGGTGTCCACCACGACGATGTCGGCGGCCCGCAGCGCGGCGGAATCGATCATCGCCAGCAGGGCCTGGCGGGGGCCGCCGTCCAGCCGCCGGTCCCGCGCCGTATCGCTGGCCCCCACGAGGTGGTCGAGCACCACCGGCACCCGGCGGAAGACCAGCCTCGCCAGGTGGACGTCGAAATGGCCGAGATACCCGACCAGCACCACGTCCGGTGGGGGCATTCGGCGGGCGGCCCGGGCCAGCGTCGCCCAGCGCCGGGCGAGCCGCAGCAGCAAGGCCGGCGCCCGCCACGGGCGGGCCAGCATGTCCACTCTGGCCGCCGTGTCCAGGCCCAGCGGCGCGTTGCACTCGGTCACTTCGAACCCGCGGGCCTGCAGGCCTTCCGCGATCGTGGCGACCCTCGGGTGCGTAGAGGTGTCATACGTGCCGAAAAGAAGAACGCGCATAGTGTGCGTACCATAACGTCTCCGGGCAACGAGATGGACCGGGATCGTCAGGCCGGGGGTTACCGCAGCGACTAGGCTCTGCCTATGTCGGACCACCAAGTCGCCGCTCGGGTCGATGAATCGAGCAACGTCGGCGGCGCGGCGCGCGGCGGGCACCGCGGCCGGTGGACCGTCATCGGCCAGCTGCTCGGCAGCCGGCCGGTCCGCTGGGGATTTGTTGCGGTTACGGTCGGTCTCGGCGGCTACGCGGTGGCCCGGGAATGGACGCACGTGCGGGCCTCACTGGCCGACCTCGGGTTCCTTACGCTCGCCGCGGCCCTGGCCAGTGTGCTGATCGCCCTGCTCGCGACGATGCAAGTGTGGCGGCTGCTGCTCGCGGGGCTCGGTTCGCCCTTGCCCGCCCGCGCCGCGGCCCGGATCATGTTCATCGGCCAGCTAGGCAAGTACCTGCCCGGTTCCATCTGGCCGGTCGTCGCCCAGATGGAAATGGCCAACGCACACCAGGTGCCGCGGCACCGCTCGGCGAGCGCATCGGTGCTCACCATGCTGCTGGCCCTGCTCACCGGGCTGCTCACCGCGCTGGTCGCGCTGCCTTTCGTCGCGGGATCGGCGCCCTACCTGTGGGCCTTCCTGGCCGCTCCGATCCTCCTGGTCTTCCTGCACCCGAAGGTGCTCAATTCCGTCCTGAACCGGCTGCTCCGGCTGGCCAAGCGGCCGGCCCTGGAGGAGCCGCTGACCGGGCGCACGATAGCTGGCGCGTCGGCCTGGGCATTTGCCACGTGGGCCCTGTACGGCCTGCAGATCTGGCTGCTCGCGACGCGGCTCGGCGCGCCCTGGGGCACGGGGGCGCTGATCGCGATCGGCGGCTTTGCCTTCGCCTGGAGCGTGGGCTTCCTCGTCGTGGTCGCCCCGGCCGGGGCGGGCGTGCGCGATGTGCTGCTTATCGCGGCACTGGGCCCGGTGATCGGCGTGGCCAGCGCCACCGCGGTAGCGCTGGTATCCCGCGTTCTGATGACCGTCGGCGACCTGGTCACCGCGGCCTTGGCGGCCGGGTTCAACCGGCGTCCACCCGCAGCCGTGACGAAGTAGCAGGCCGGACGAATCGCCCGGGCATGCCCGTGGATCATGGGACGGGCAGCGATGGCGCGGAAGGAGAACCGCTGTGCAGGTCTCGCCCCCCGGCCAGGCGGAAGCGCCGCAGCCGCCGGCCGGTAATGGCGCATCGCGGGCGGTGCGCGGGGGCCGCTGGGTGCAGTGGACGGCGGTGCGCGGACCTGGGCCCGAAGTTGGCCGGCTTTCCCTGGGCACCGCCACCTGGCTCGGATCCTTCCTCACGCTCACGGCGGTCTTGCTGGTGCGGAACGCCTACCTCTTCTCGGCCAAGATCTACGAAAGGGGAGACTTCGCCGCCAACACGGTCGCGATCCTCCAGGCCAAGCACTTTGACCTGCTGACGGGTAACTACTCAAAGGAAGGCTTCTATCACCCGGGGCCGGCGTTCCTGTATGTGGCGGCGGCTGGCGAATCGGTCTTCCACGATCTCCTGCACGTGGTGCCTACCCCGTGGAATGGGCAGTTGCTCGCGATCCTGCTGCTGAATGCCGCGCTGATCGCGGCCTCGCTGGCGGTGATCGCGCGGCACGCCGGCCTGGGCCGGGTGACGCTGGCCGGCCTGGTGGTGGTGCTCCTCTTCGCCGCGGTGCATCCGCTGACCGTCAACTCCGGATGGATGCCTTACGTCTACTTCGCGCCGACCCTGCTGCTGCTGGTGTCCGCGGCGTCGGTTGCCGCCGGGCAGACCGCGGACCTGCCACTCCTCGCGCTGGCCACTGGGCTGTGCATTAACGGGCAGGCCGAGTTTCTGCTGTTCGCGCCGGTCACCGTGCTGCTGTCGCTGGGCGGCCTGGCCGCGGCGCACCGCCGCGATCTGCGCGGCATGTTCCACGGGCGGGCGTGGCACTGGACCGGGGCGCTGGCGGTGACCGCGCTGCTCGCATTCCCGATCGTCTTGAACACCGTCCTGCACTGGCCCGGGCAATTCGGCGGCTACCTCACCTACATGAGAAACGTGTCGGCGTACCATCTCTTGCACCATTCATGGGCTTTTTCCGTCACCTACACGCTGCGTTACTGGTGGCCAGGCACCCCGGCACGCACCGCGGACATCGGCGGGCTCTACGTCGCTGGCGGGCTCGGCATCGGGGCGCTCGCCCTGGCGCTGCGCTGCCGGATGCCTGGCCTGCGCCGGTTCCTCCTCTGGTCCCTGGCCATGACCGGCCTGATGAGCGTCCTGTTCATTTATTACGCGAAGAAAGGCATCGACGACAACGGCATCACGCAGACCTACCTGGGCTACTTCTACTGGGCGGCGCCGCTGCTGGTTGCCCTCGTGGCCGCCACGGCGGCCGCGGTGTACCTGGACAGCCGGCGGGCGGCATCGCTGGCCCTGGCTGCCGCCGTGGCCGCGGGTGCGGTCATCGCCACCGTGGTGCCCCAGCATCGCGACAACATAGACGACCCGCCGGCCACATATTTCGGGGTGCCGCAACTCCCGCACACGGTGAAGGTGCTCGCGGCGGAAGCCGCCGGCCGCCCGATCGTGCTCAGGATCGCTCACAACGACTGGGGGGACGCGGTCGGCGTGGTCGCCTACGCTGACCGGACCGGCCTGCGGGCCTGCGTGGTCGGGTCGTCGTGGACCGTGTTGTTCCGCGCCCAATCCGTGTGCACGCGAAGCGAAACACGGACCGGGGTCTCGTTCTGGTTCACGCCCATAGGCCCGCGGGCGCCGCGGCCGGGCTCGGTGGTCGCCACCTTTCCGCAGACCAAAACGCTGGTAACCCGGCAGCCCGTCCCATAATCCACGGGACAGGGCCTACTCCCCGCCGGACAGCGCGTGCCGGAAGTACTCGACGGTTCGCTTGAGTCCTTCCTCCAACTGCACGGTCGGCTCCCACCCCAGCAGTTCTCGAGCGCGGCCAATGTCAGGCTTGCGACGCACCGGGTCGTCGGACGGGAGCGGGCGGTGCTCGATCGGGCCGTCGCTGCCGACCAGATCCAGTACCTTCGTCGCGAGTTCGAGCATCGTGAACTCGACGGGATTGCCGAGGTTGACCGGACCGGCGACCTCCGCTGGCGAGTTCATCAATCGGGTCAAGCCGTCGACCAGGTCATCGATGTAACAGAACGACCTCGTCTGCGAGCCATCACCGAACACGGTGAGCGGCTCACCCCGGAGAGCCTGGACGATGAAGCTCGACACCACCCGACCGTCGTTCGGCAGCATGTTCGGGCCGTAGGTGTTGAAGATCCGCGCGATCTTGACCGGCAGGGCGTGCTGACGGTGGTAGTCGAAGAACAGGGTCTCCGCGCACCGCTTGCCTTCGTCGTAGCAGGAGCGGACTCCGATGGGGTTCACGTTGCCCCAGTAGGACTCGTCCTGCGGGTGCACGGCCGGGTCGCCGTAGACCTCAGACGTTGAGGCGAGCAGGATCCGCGCGCCAAGCCGCCGGGCCAGCCCGAGCATGTTGATCGAGCCGTGCACGCAGGTCTTGGTGGTCTGGACCGGATCCCGCTGGTAGAAGGCCGGCGAGGCCGGACAGGCGAGGTGATAGATCTGGTCGACCTCGACGTAGAGCGGGAACGTCACGTCGTGGCGCATCAGCTCGAAGCGGGGCTCGTCGAGCAGATCGAGGACGTTGTGCCGCGTACTGGAGGAGAAGTTGTCCACGACGAGCACGTCATGACCCAGCGCGAGCAGGCGTCGGCACAGGTGCGATCCAATGAAACCCGAGCCCCCCGTCACCAGGATCCGCTGGCATGCAGCGGACATCTCCCAACCAGGGCGCGTCGGCCTCGAGCTCATTGCGACTCCTTCGACGAGGCTGGCACCCGGCGTGCCCAACCTGTGCGGCCGAAATCTATCGGGTTATCGCTCCCAGTGCGGTCACACCGCGTTGGCAGTCTCGCCTAAGCTGCCGACCGTGAAGCTATCGATCCTTATGCCGGTATATAACGAGTTTTCGACCCTGACCTCCGCGATCAAGGAGGTCCTCAATGTCAACTTTCCCTGCGAGATCGAGCTCGTCGTCGTCGACGACGGCAGCACGGACGGCACCCGGGACCTCTACCCATCCATCGGGAATGACCCGCGCGTCAGCATTCACCTGCACGAACGCAACCGGGGCAAGGGCGCGGCGATCCGTACCGCGGCCGCCGCCGCGACCGGCGAATACGTGATCATGTGCGATGCCGATCTGGAATACTCGCCGGGCGATATCCCCTCGCTGCTCGCGCCGGTACTCGCTGGGCAGGCGGAGGTCGTCTACGGCACGAGGACCTTCGGCAGTCACAACGCCTACTCCTACGCCTACGTGCTGGGCAACAAGGCGGTGACGACCTTCGCGAACGTGCTGTTCAATTGCTACATCAGCGACCTTGAGACCTGCTTCAAGCTGATCCCGACCGCGCTGTATCGCGATCTGGACGTCCGCGAGACCGGATTCGGCATGGAGGCCGAGGCCACCGGGAAACTACTCCGGCGCGGCATCCGGCCCTATGAGGTTCCGATCAGTTACACGGCGCGCAGCCGTGCGGCCGGAAAGAAGCTCACCTGGCGCGACGGCGTGCAAGCGCTGTGGATCCTGCTCCGGGAGCGGGCCGCGGTCCGTTCCACCTGACGATCACCGGATCATCCTGCGATGCTTCAGCCACTGCGAGACCCAGGAAGCTGGCCACCAGGTGCGTGTTGACGACGGCGCGCTCGCGCGCGCGCCGGGCGCGGCTCCGGCCGAGCCCGGCGCCGCGACCCGGGGTCCGCGTGCCCGGATGCGACAGGTGATCCGGCGGCGTCCGACCGTGGAACAGCTGGCCGTGCTCCTGCTCGGGCTGCTCGTCCTCGTGGTCCACGACGTGGGATACGCGCTCGGGCACCCGTTCTGGACCGACGAGGCCTGGGTTGCGGTCACCACCCGGTTCCCGCTTTCGGCGCTGCCCGCCACGACCTCCGCCACGCCGATCGGCTGGTCTGTGCTGGTGCGCCTGTTCACGGTGGGTGGGGATCAGGCCGCCCGGCTGCTGCCGCTCGCCTTCGCCGGCGCCGCTGTGGTGATCGCCTATTGGTTCGCGCGGCGGATCGGCTGGCGATGGGAGGCCGCCTCGGTAGCCGCCGGGCTGCTGGCCGCGATGGGCGTACTGCTGGTCCCCGCGATGCTCGTGCGCAACGACCTCAAGCAGTACACCGCGGATGCGTGCACGGCGCTGCTGACGCTGGCGCTGACCTCGCGGCTCGAACGCGAGTGGTCGCGCCGAACGCTGATCGGCCTGTCGGTCGCCGTCTGGGGCGGCATGCTGTTCAGTGCCACCGTCGCATTCATGGGTGTGGCGGCGTTCGGGGCGGTGTGCATCGTCCAGCTGGCCCGGCGCGCCTGGCATCGGCTGATGGAGGCGGTCGTGGCCGGTGCGGGCACGGCGGTCCTCATGCTCGGCGTGTACGAGGGATTCGATGCCCGCGCGGTCTCGCCCGGGCTCATCGCCTACTGGTCGGCCGGCTACCCGCCGGTCGCCCAGGGCCTGCATGCGACGACCACGTTCGTGACCTCGCGGTTCGACGCCGTTCAGGCCTATCTCGGCCTCGGGCCGGCGTGGCTGGCGATACCCCTGGTCGTGGCCGGGCTCGTTACCATCATCCGGCTCGGCAGGCCCGCGACGGCGATCGCCGTCGCCGCGCTGGGGCCGGAGATGTTCGCCGTCTCCGCGCTGAAGAAGTACCCGTTCCTCGACCCGCGGACCTCCACGTTCCTGTTCGCTGTCACTGTCGTGGTCGCTGCGATCGGGGTGATCGGGATGTGCTCCCTGCTGCGGCCCTGGCTGAAGGGCGGGCTGGCCGCCGTGCTGGCGGCCGCCGCGGTGGTGGCATTCGCGGCGGGTGCCCGGCCGTACGTGCGGAGCCACCCGCTCCCGACCGAGGATGTGCGCGATCAGGCCCGCTACATCGCCGCGCACGCGGCGCGGGGCGACGTGATCCTGGTGAACCTGAGCAGCAACTGGGGTTTCGCCTACTACTGGCCCGCCGGTCACCCCTCCCGCCGGCCCGACGCCGTCGTTTTGCAGGGCTACGAGGCCTATTTCCCTGATCAGCCGCGCATCATCGTCGCGCGCAACCGGGACCCGGCCGGCGTCGACGCGGCGCTTTCAGCGGCCTTGGCGCGGGCCCGGCAGCGCCCATGCACCCGGATCTGGCTCGTCCGCACGCACGTGCTAGCGGGCGAGCGGGCGGCGTGGGCCGCAGCGTTGTATCAGCGCCGGCTGTCAAATACGCCGGTCGGTGACAACGGCCTGAGCGTTGTGCAGGTGGGCGGATCCGCATGCTAGTGAGTGCTGGCCTTCGGCGCGGCCTCGGGGTATCGACGACGCCCTGGCGTGGGCATACACCAGGGGAAATCTTCGTGAACGCGGGCTGAAGAAAATGTCGATGATGACCAAGGAAAGCGTTACTTGATCGTAGTAAGACCGGGCACCGGCGCCCTATCCGATGCTGACCCGGCTGAATATCGCCAAGCAGGCATGAACAGCTACATTCCTGGCGCGCGCCGAGGTTTGGCCCGATATTCTCCGCAATCATGGGCATGCGAGTGACGATGGAGGGCGCCCTGCCTGCCGTCCAGCAGGGTGCGGGCGAGCGATTGCGCCCGCACCGGCCCGCGCACCGGGTCGCGGTGGGGGTGCTGACAGCCGTGGCCGCGGCGGCCTACTCCGTGTTCGCATTGTTCCGCTTCTACACCTTCCAGACCGCGTCGTACGACCTAGTGATCTTCGACCAGGCGGTGCGGTCGTATGCGCATTTCCGGCCCGGTATCTCGATCATCAAGGGCGTGCACAACGGATTCGGCCCTCAGTTCTCCGTCCTGGGCGACCACTGGTCGCCCATACTCGCCGCGCTGGCCCCCCTGTACTGGATCCACAACAGCCCAGAAACCATCCTCGTGGCGCAGGCGGTTCTCTTCGCGCTCGCGATCCCGCCGCTGTGGATTTTCACCCGCCGGGCGTTCGGCGGCGGGGGAAAGGCCACCGCGGCCGCGTACCTCGTATCCGCGGCGTACGCGCTGAGCTGGCCGATCGCCTCGGCGGTGAGCTTCGACTTCCATGAGGCCGCGTTCGCGCCGGTCCTGATGGCGGTGGCCCTCGAACGCATACAGGCGGGCCGGCTGCGTACCGCGCTTATCGCGCTCGCGGCCCTGCTCCTGGTCAAGGAAGACATGGGCTTTTTCGTCGCCGGGATCGGGATCTACCTGGCCGTGGCCCGCCCGCGCACGGTGAACAGGCAGGTGCTCGTCGGCCTCACCCTGGTCCTCGTAGGGTTCGCATACAGCGTGTTCGCGACCTATGTCCTGGTCCCGGCCTTCGGCGGACGCGCCGACTACTACTGGGCGTACCAAGCCCTCGGCCACAACGTCCCGCAGGCCGCCGGGCACCTGATCACCCACCCGGTCAGTTCGCTGCGGCTGCTCATCACGCCCCGAGTAAAGCTGGACACCGTGCTCTGGCTGCTCGCCGCGTTCTGCTTCCTCTCGTTGCGGTCGCCCATCGTGCTGGCCGCGATCCCGCTCCTGCTGGAGCGCATGCTGGCGAGCAAGTTCCCCAACTGGTGGGTGACCTCGTTCCAGTACAACGCCTACCTCGTGATCGTGTTCGCGTTCGCCGCGGTCGACGGCGCCGCCCGGCTCGACCGATGGTCGATGCTGGTCAGGCAGGACCTCTCGGCCGGCCGGGGCCGGACCACCGGGACCGCGCAGCCCGTGGCCAGCGCGGCGACAGCGGCAACGGCCGCGGCCGCGGCGGACGCGGCAGATGGTGCCGCGGGGACCCCGGCCGCCGACGGCGCCGTGGGCCGCCTGGCCGCTGCCCCGGCTACCGGGACGGCGGTGCGGACGCCGGCCTCCCGTGGCGCGGGCACGGTCGCGCTCGGCTGCGCCGTCGCCATGTTCGCCGTCGCGGTGTACCTCGTCCCGCGGTTCGCCTTCGGGCCCGCCCTCCATTCGTCGTTCTACCACCGGAACGCACAGATGAATGCCGCCGCCGCGGCGGACGCCGTGGTGCCGGGCGGCGTGACCGTCGAGGCGGTGAACCCCCTCGGCCCGCAGCTGTCGGGGCGGGATACCGTCTTGTTGTGGGACGGGGACGGCAAGCACGGCCCATTGCGGTCGCCGTGGGTGGTCGCCGACGTCGCGCGGCCGGAATTCACGTTCACAGGCGTGAGCCAGCAGAAACAGAATGTCGCGCTGCTTCTGCGCAGCGGTTACCGGATCGTCTTCGAGCGCGATGGGTACGTCGTGTTGCACCGCAGCGTGAGTGCCGGGAAGGCCAGCGGGTGAGACACGCTCGGTCAACATCGGCCTGCACCGGACCGCCTCCCGAAGCCAGGGAGGCCCTCCGGGGCCGACCGCCCGCGAGGGAGGCCATGATATGAGCGCTGACGCCAAGATCGCGGCCAGTGACCCCTCGGCAGCGGGGGCGGCCGGCGGCGGCGCGGCGGCCGGGCCGGCGGACGCCGCGGGCCGCCTGCTCGGACTGCTGACCGTACTGCCGACGCTGCTGGTGACGGCCTGGCTGCTGGCCGGTCTGCCGCTGCTGCTCCTGGGCCTCTTCACGCCGGTGCTCATGCTGGTGGTGTCGGTGCCGCTGGCGGTGCTCCTCGTCGTGTTCGGCCTGCGCTGGATCCCCGGCCGGTGGCAGGGCCCGCTGCCGGTTCGCAAGCCGGAACACGCGCGCACGCCCTGGTGGGCAGTGGTGGGCGTGCTCGCGGTGGCGGTTGGGTTCGGCATCGATCAGCTGATCTATCACTCCGAGTTCATCATCGTGATGCGCGATCCGGCCTCCTACATCCAGTTCGGCAATTGGATCGCCCACCACGGCTCGCTGCCGATCCCGCAGGACCGGGCGGCGTTCGGTGGCGCCCATCCCGGCCTCCATTTCGGCAGCTTCGCCTTCTACCAGGTCGGCGACACCGTCGTGCCGCAGTTCATGGCGGGACTGCCGATGATCCTCGCGGGCGGTTTCTGGATCGGCGGCGTGGCACTGGCGGCGGCGATGGGACCGGTGCTCGGGGCGCTGGCCGTGCTCACCTTCGGCGGCCTGGCCGCCCGGCTCGTCGGGCCGCGGTGGGCGCCGCTGGCGGCCCTCGTCCTCGCGATTTCGCTGCCTGAGCTGTTCACCAGCCGGTCGGCATACAGCGAGCCGCTGGTCCAGATCTTGTTCCTGGGCGGGTTCTGCCTGGTCATCGACTCGTTTGGCACGGACGGGATCGGCAGGCGGGTCACCGCGGCGCTCGGCGGCCTCGCCCTGGGCCTGACCTTGCTGGTGCGCATCGATGGAGCCAGCGACATTCTCCCGGTGATCCCGTACTGCGGGCTGCTGCTCCTCGGCCGCCGCCGGCAGGCACTCCCGCTTCTGGGTGGCCTCGTGGTCGGCGCGATCTACGGTGCCGTCGACGGATTGCTGCTGTCCAGGCCATATCTGGCCAGCATCAAGACGTCACTGGTGCCGCTGGCGCTCGTGGGTGGCGTCGTGGTGCTCGTGGTGGCCGTGGCCGTGGCCGCGCTGTGGCGCCGCGGCCTGCCGAAGGTGACCGGCAACTGGCTGCCCAACGCCGTTGCCGAGCTGGCCGGCGTCGTGATGATCGGTTTCGCCGTCCGCCCCTACCTGCAGACGGTGCACGCCCCGCTGTCCAGGGACGCCGCGAACTTCGTCGCCAGCATGCAGCGGGCCGATCACCTGCCGATCGACCCGACTCGCCTGTACTACGAGATCAGCCTGCACTGGGTGTTCTGGTACATCGGCGTGCCCGCCGTCGTGCTCGGCACGTTCGCTGCCGCGCTGCTCGCGCGCCGGTGCCTGCGGGGCCAGGCGCCGACGTGGACGCTGCCCCTCATGACGTTCGCGTGGACCATTGTCATCACGTTGTACCGGCCCGCGATCACTCCCGATCAACCATGGGCCAGCCGCAGGCTCGTTCCCGCCGTGCTGCCCGGCTTCATCCTCCTGGCCGTCTGGGCCTCGAGCTGGCTCGTGAGCCGGACCCGGCGCAGTGGCTACGACCTGGTGACCGCCGGCGCCCTCGCGTGCTTGTGCGCGGCAGTCCTGGTCGTGCCAGCCGCGATGACCACATTCGGCCTGGGGATAAAGCATGGCGGCCCGCTCGGGGTCAGGCCCGTTGCCCACGGCCTGGCGGTCCAGACGACATACGCGGGGGAGATCGCAGCGGTCAATGGTATGTGCGCGGCGATCCCCCGTGACTCGTCGGTCGTCTTCATCGATAGCCCGGCCGCTTTCAGCAATACTCTGGCCGCTGACTGGCTGACCCAGAACGTCCGCGGGATGTGCGACGTCCCGGCGGCGCGCGTCGACGGCCGGTCCAGCGACGTGGCGGGCGTCGTGCGTGGCATAAGGCAGGCCGGCCGCAGACCCGTTCTCCTGGCGGCCGAGCAATCAGCGCTCACGCCCTACGGCGACCCGGTCAGCCAGATCATGGCGCTGCGCAGCAGGCAGGACCAGAACGCCCTCACGACCCCCCCACGGCACACCGTGCCGCTCACGTTGAACGTCTGGATGTCGGAGCCATCGCCGTGACCGTCCCTCTTGACCGTACTGCCGCCGCTGCCACGCAAACGGAAGTAGTCTCGGCGCTTGTGAGCGTTCCGTCCCCGCAAAGTCCTTATGTCTCGATCATCCTTCCTTGCCACAACGAGGAGGGCCATGTCGCGGCGGAGGTGGCGCGGATCTGCGAGACCATGGATGCGAGCGGATACGACTACGAGCTCATTGCGTACGATGACGCGTCCACCGATGACACTCTCGCCCGTCTGCATGAGGCCGCGCCCAGCTTCCCGCATCTGGAGATCGTGCACTTCCACCGCAACGGCGGCTCCGGCACCGTCCGCCGTATCGGCACCCAGCAGGCCCGGGGCGAGATCGTCGTGTGGACCGACGCCGACATGACGTACCCGAACGAGCGCATCCCCGAGTTCGTCCAGATGCTCGAGAAGGAACCGCAGCTCGATCAGGTCGTCGGGGCGAGGACCAGCGAAGAGGGCACCCACAAGTTCCTTCGGGTGCCGGCCAAGTGGTTCATCCGCAAGCTCGCCGAGATGCT
>Ga0207684_10003431_pt1 | contig 15477 bp, 11 predicted proteins | sample KBSK5501metaG_FD_184342 | JGI IMG/M metagenome (GOLD analysis project Ga0207684, IMG submission 184342) | Corn, switchgrass and miscanthus rhizosphere microbial communities from Kellogg Biological Station, Michigan, USA - KBS K5-50-1 metaG... | ecosystem: Host-associated > Plants > Roots >...
AACAGCATCTACCGGCGGCTCGGCGTCACCCTGACCGATGCGGATCTGGCGCCGGAGAGCTTCTACAACGCCATGCTGGCCGACGTCTGCGCGGAACTGGAGGCGGCCGGGATCGCGGTGATCAGCGATGGCGCGCTCGTAGCCTTCCCGCCCGGCTTCAGAGGGCGGGACGGGGCGCCGCAGCCGATGATCCTGCGGAAGCGGGACGGTGGCTACGGGTATGACACCACCGACCTGGCCGCGATCAGGTACCGCATCAGGGACCTGAAGGCCACCAGGCTCATCTACGTCGTCGGCGCCGAGCAGTCACTTCACTTCCGGATGCTGTTCGCAGTCGCCCGCCAGGCCGGGTGGCTGACCGACGAGGTCAGGGCGGAACACGCCGTGATCGGACTGGTCAGCGGCGCGGATGGCGGGCGGATTCGCACCCGCACCGGCGAATCAGTCAAGCTGATCACCCTCATTGACGAGGCGGTCGAGCGGGCCGAGGAGGTGATCGCCGACCGGTACGACGACCCGGCCCTGCGCCAGCAGATCGCGGACGCGGTCGGCATCGGCGCGCTCAAGTACGCTGACCTCTCGGTGGCGCGCGACTCCGGCTACGTGTTCGACTTCGACCGGATGCTGGCGCTGACCGGCAACACCGGCCCCTATCTGCAGTACGCGACCGCGCGGATCAGGTCGATCTTCCGCAGGGCCGGGCTGGACCCCGCGCACGCGGCGGGACCCATCCGTGTCACTGAGAACGCCGAACGGGCGCTGGCGCTGACCCTGCTCGGGTTCGGCCACGCCGTCCACCAGGTCGCCGAGGGCGCCGAGCCGCATCATCTGGCCACCTTCCTGTTCAGCGTCGCGAGCGCCTTCACCACGTTTTACGAGGAGTGCCCGGTGCTGAAGGCTCCCGAGCAGGTTCGCGAGAGCAGGCTCGCGCTGTGCGCCCTGTCGCTGCGGGTGCTCACGAACGGGCTCGGCCTGCTCGGCATCCCCGTGCCGGACCGGATGTAGCCCGATCGCGCGGACAGCGCGCCAGTCTCTGCTAAGCCGGATAGATCTCCCAGGCAAATCCCAGCAACACCAAACCGATGTCCCAGGCCGGGTGGCAACGATACCGGCATGAGCAATCCTTACGGGTCCCCGGACGCCGCGGGCGGCGAGCCAACCCAGCCTCTCTGGGCAGGCCCCCGCCCGCGCTCGGCGAACCCCGCGGGGGAGGAACTGGCCGGCGCCGCCGGCCTCAGGCCCGCGGCAAGCCAGGCAACCAGCTTCGGCGAGCACCTGAGACAAGACCGGCGCAAAGCGCTGCGCTGGACACTCGGCCTCGTGGCGACCGCCCTGCTCGTGGGGGGTGCCACGATCGCCGGCCTCTCGCTGGCCGGTCACGCCTCCCCCGGCACCGCCCATGGCCAGACCAGCACGGCGGACCTGGCCCAGCAAGCGGCGGCGCTCAACACTACGCTCGGCAGCGCCGGCACGCCGGGCGCGCTGTCCGCCGTTGGCGCCACGGCCATGGGCGGCGCACAAGGCACCCAGGGCGGGCTACACGCCGGTGCGGCCGCCCCGATCTGCGACAAGGCGCGCCGCGTGGCCCGCTTTGCCGCCAGGGAGGGGCTGCCCAGGCTGGCGCGGGTGGTGGGTTTCGCCGCGGCCCGCTGCTCGCTGGCCAGGCACCCGGTGTTCGCGTTCTTCCTGCTCCGCGGCATCGATGGCCAGTTCACCATCCAGACCAGGCAGGGCACGAAGACGCTGGCCTACGAGCGCGGCGTGATCCAGTCGGTGGTCGCGGGCAAGTCCATCGTGGTCAAGGCGGCCGACGGAACCACCTTTACCTGGAACCTGGTCGCCGTGACCGTGGTCCGCGACCGGCAGGGCAAGGTTTCCGAGAGCGCTCTGGTGGCCGGCGCACCCGTCTGGGTGGGCGGCCCGGTGGTCCAGGGCACGAAGGACGCCAGGCTCATCGTGCTCCGGCCTCCGCAACCAGCGACGGCGTTCCCATCCTCCACGCCGGGCAACTGAAGAGCGGGGGCCGGTGCCGCCTCCCCGCGGGCTGGGCCCCGCGGGGAGGCGGCCGTATGAGGGTAGTTCCCGTGCTCGCCGGGCTGCCACAACCGGCACAATGTCTTCGGGATGTGATGACTGCCAACGACCGGATTCCCCAGGTGCTCGTCGTCGACGACGAGCCGAACATTCGTGAGCTTGTGCAGGTCGCGCTGAAGTTCCACGGGTGCGCGGTCAGCACGGCCGCCAGCGGGGCGGACGCGCTGCGGCAGGCGGAGTCCGCCCGGCCGGACCTGATCGTGCTCGACGTGGTCCTGCCCGATATCGACGGGTTCGAGGTCTGCCGCCGTCTCCGCGCCGGGGGCAACGAGATACCGGTGATCTTCCTCACCGCACGAGACACCTCCTCCGACACCGTGACCGGCCTGGCGCTCGGCGGAGACGACTACGTCACCAAGCCGTTCTCCGTCGAGGCGCTGGTGGCCCGGGTCCGTGCCGTCCTGCGCCGGGCCTCGCGGTCCGCTCCGGCCGATGGCGCCGAGGCCATTCTGCGCATCGGTGACCTCCAACTGGACGAGGCCCGGTGGACCGTGCACCGGGCCGGAGTGCCGGTTGAGCTGTCGCCCACTGAGTTCCGGCTGCTCGCCTACCTCATGCGCCACCAGGGCCGGGTGCTCACCCGCGCCCAGCTGCTTGAGAACGTGTGGGGCTGGGATTACGCGGGCCAGTCCCAGATCGTCGAGACCTACGTCAGTTACCTGCGCCACAAGCTCGACCCGCTGGGCCCGCCGCTGATCCACACCCAGCGCGGGGTGGGGTACAGCCTGCGGGCACCGGGGCAGGGCGGGCCCGCCGGCGCTGCAGGCTCGCCCTCGGGACCCGGGCACGGGCACGCGGGATGAGCGGTTCCGGGCGCCTCTCCCTGCGCGCCCGACTCCTGATCCTGCTGATCGTGGTCACCTCGGCGTTCCTCCTCGTCATGGGCGGGGTGACCGCCTTCGCGGCGTCCCGGCGGCTGGGTGCCCAGTTCGACGCCGAACTGGTGGCCACCGCGCAGCGGAGCCCACAGCAGCTCAAGAGCAACCCCGGCGACTACGTAGCGGTCGAGATCACCCGCCTCACGCGAACCGTCGAACCGCTGACCGGCAATTCCGCGGCGACGCGGGAGCTGACCGCCGCCATCCATCAGCTGATCACGAACGGCACCGCCTACAAGTACCTCCACAACACGCCGTTCGCGGTGCCCGGCACCGGGCCGCGCTTGCGGGCGGTCGCCCGCGTCCTCAGGTTCAACTCGTTCGTGCGGCCCTACGGGGTGCTCGTCGTCGCCCGCCCGGTCGGCGTGGTAGCCGGCAACGTGGCCGGCCTGGTGGTGATCGAGCTGATCACCGGCGGCGCGCTGCTATTGCTCCTGGCCCTGGGCGGGCGCTGGCTGATCGGCCGCGGGCTCGCGCCGCTGGGCGAGATGGCCGGCACCGCCCAGCGGATCACCACGCAGGGTGATCTTGCCGCGCGGATGCCCGACGCCGACAGCAGCACCGAGGTGGGCCGGCTCGGCGCCGCCATCAACACCATGCTCGACCGGATCCAGCAGGCGTTCGGCGCGCGGCTGCGGTCCGAGCATAAGGTCCGGCAGTTCGCCGCCGACGCCTCGCACGAGCTGCGCACCCCGCTCACCACCATCCGCGGCTACGCCGAGTTGTACCGCCAAGGGGCACTCGGGCCCGATCAGCTCCCCGACGCGATGCGCCGAATCGAGCAGGAGGCCACGCGGATGAGCACGCTGGTGGCCGAACTGCTGGAACTGGCCCGGCTGGACCGGACCTCGTCCCTCGACATCGCCGAGACCGACCTGGCGGCGCTGGTGCGCGACGCCGTCGCGGACTCACGCGCCGTCGAGCCGGCCCGGCCGGTGCGCGCCGAGGCCCCCGACAGCCTGGTGGCCGCCGTCGACGAGGCGCGAATCCGCCAGGTGCTGGCGAACCTGCTCGGCAACGTCCGTGAGCACACCCCGGTGGCCACCCCGGTCGCGGTGCGGCTGGCGCACGCGCGCGGCGGCGTGGTGCTCGAGGTCGCCGACAACGGTCCCGGCATGGCCCCCGCCGAGGCGGCCCGCGCGTTCGACCGCTTCTACAGGGGTGCCGAACGGCCCCTCGGGGAGCCCTGGTACGCCGAAGCCAATGGTGCCGCGGGCAGCGCACGCGGGGTGAGCGGGAACGGCCGGGCCGACGGTGACAGCGGGGGCAGCGGGCTTGGGCTCGCCATCGTGGCGGCCATCGCGCAGGCGCACGGCGGCCAGGCCACCCTTGAATCCGAACAGGGGCGCGGCACCCGGGTCCGTGTCTGGCTCCCCGCCACCGCGTCCTAAGGCGCCGGGGACGGCTCAGGCAGCGCTATGGCGCACGCCGGCTCATGTGATGGCACCGGCGCCGGGCGGGGATCCGCGCCTGCGATGAATTCGCCGCCAAGGAACGTCACCTGGGTGGGGATCGACGGCTACTACTACCAGCACGGGCAGCACTTCGGCTCTGCCTTCGGGCGCACCATCCGGCGGGTGCGCAAGCTGACGAAGGCCCCCATCCTGCTTTCCGAGGCGGGCATCGGCCAGGTTGCCGGGCAGGCCCGCACGATGCCAGATCTCTTCGCCGGCATCCGCCGCTACCATCTGCTCGGCCTGGTCTGGTTCGACGTCGCCCAGCACGCCGGGACAGTTCACCAGGACTGGCGCCTGGAAGGCCACCCGGCGGCGCTCGCGGAGTTCCGGCGCGGCGTGCGAAACCTTGAGCCCAGCGGCTAACCCGGGTCGGCCTCGGCGTCGCCGCCCGGGCTGGGCAGGTGCTCGAACAGGTAGTAGACGGCGAGCGCGCCGAAGATGACCATGGCGGCCACAGCCGAGACGAGCGCGACCAGGGTGCCGGCCACGTACGCGGCACCGCCCAGGGTGAACCCGGGGATGGAACTGCGCAGCGCTTCCGGGGGCAAGGCCGCCCCGAGGGCGGGCGCGTGGCTGACCACGTAGACCCAGAGCCCGGCGAAACCGGCCGAGATCACGATCATGACAAGCCCGTACGTCACCGTGGCCGTGGCCGCGGTGCCGCCCGCGCCGCGCAGGTGCTCGGCCACCAGGGCGGTCGGGAACGGGATGGCCACGATGCCCAGGAGCAGCAGCAGGTTCAGCACTAGGAGCGGCCGGTCCACCCGGGCGACGTGCGCCAGGATCGTGTGGTGGTTCATCCACATGATCCCGATGGTGAGGAAGCTGACCACGTAGGCGAAGTACTGCGGCCAGGCGTGGAGCAGAACCCGGGCGTCGAGGTTCCTGCCGGTCCCGATCGGCAGCAAGCCGAAGACCAGCACGGTGATCGCGACCGCGAACACCCCGTCGCTGAACGCCTCCGCGCGCCCGGTGGACATGGCCTCGCCGGTCAGCCCGCGGCGGGCGGCTGGCCGGTGGCGGGCGGCGGGCCCGCGGCCGCCGGCGGGTTAGCGGCCGGCGGCTGAACCGAGCGGGCCAGCAGCGTCGCCACGTCCACGATCTCCAGCGACTGGCTGGCCTCCCCCGACGCCTTCTTCGCGCTGATCGCGTCGCCGAGCATGACCAGGCAGTACGGGCACGCCGTGGAGACCGTGTCCGGGTTCGTGCCCAGCGCCTCCTCGATCCGCTCAGTGTTGATCCGCTTGCCGATCCGCTCCTCCATCCACATCCTGGCCCCGCCCGCGCCGCAGCAGAACCCGCGCTCCTTGCACCGGTGCATCTCCACCGGCTGGACCCCGGGCACCTGCTCCATGATCTGGCGTGGCGCGGTGAAGACCTTGTTGTGCCTGCCGAGGAAGCACGGGTCGTGGTACGTGATCTTCTCCTCAACCGGTGTCACCGGCGTGAGCTTGCCCTCGGCGACCAGCCTGGCCAGCAGCTGGGTGTGGTGTACCACCTGGTAGTTGCCGCCGAGCTGCGGGTACTCGTTGGCAATGGCGTTGAAGCAGTGCGGGCAGCTGGCCACGATCACAGGCGGTGCGGCCTCGTTCAGCGTCGCTATGTTGGTCTGGGCCAGCATCGAGTACACGAACTCGTTGCCCATCCGCCGGGCCGGGTCGCCGGTGCAGGTCTCGGCGGGCCCGAGCACCGCGAACTTCACGCCCGCCGTGTGCAGCAGGGTCGCGATGGCCCTGGTGGTCTTGCGCGCCCGGTCCTCGAGCGCCCCCGCACAGCCGACCCAGAACAGGTACTCGACGTCGTCGCCGACCGGCCCGTCCACCACCGGAACCTCGAAATCGAGCCCCGCCATCCATTCCGCCCGCTTGGCCTCTCCCATGCCCCAGGGGTCGCCCTTGTTCTCCAGGTTCTTCAGCATCCCGGCCGCTTCCACCGGGAAGCTGGACTCGATGAGCACCTGGTAGCGCCGCAGGTCGGAGATGTGGTCGATGTGCTCGATATCCACCGGGCACTCGTACACACAGGCCCCGCAGTTGGTGCATGACCAGATCACGTCGGGATCGATCACACCATGGGAATCAGGGCCGCCAAGCAGGGGCCGTTTGGCCTCATCCTGGATGTGGGCGGGCAGCTTGTCCCTTTCCTCGTCCGTGGACGCGAGCAGGTAGGGGGCCTTGGCCAGCGCGTGGTCGCGCAGGTCCATGATCAGCTTCTTGGGCGACAGCGGCTTGCCGGTGGCCCACGCGGGGCATTGTGACTGGCACCGCCCGCACTCGGTGCAGGTCGCCATGTCCAGCATGCCCTTCCACGTGAAGTCCTCGATCTTGCCGCGGCCGAAGATGTCGGTGTCCGGGTCGGCATCCTCGAAGTCGAGCACCTTCCCGCCCGAGCGCATCGGCTGCAGCGCGCGCAGCCCGTCCGGGCGGCGGGAGAAGAGCACGTTGACCGGGGCCAGCGCGATGTGCAGGTGCTTGGAGTAAGTGACGAACACCCCGAAGGCCAGGATCACCGCGAGCTGGGCGAGGATGAACGTGGTTTCCAGCACGCTGTTCACCCCGGCGCCGAGCGGGGCCAGCCAGTGCCCGACGACCTGCGACGCGAACGCGCCATGCGGGTAGGGGAAGTAGCCGGTGCTGATCTGCGCGCCCCGGTACAGCAGCAGCGTCGCGATCACGAGAAAGATCATGAGCAGAACGAACCACGCGGCGCCGGTGTGCGACCCGGCGAACCGGGACTCGCGGCCTTCGCGCTTCGGGTCGGCCCGCAGCCGGATGACCGCGAAGGTGATGATGCCGGCCAGCACCCCCACCGCGAACAGGTCCTCGATGAACCCGATGAACGCCCAGTGGCCGATGCCGGGGATCGCGAAGCTGCGGCTGAACATGTCCCCGTAGGCCTCGATGATCGTCAGCAGCAGGACGATGAAGCCCCAGAACGTCAGCGCGTGGGCCACGCCGGGCACCGACCACTGGAGCAGCTTGCGCTGCCCGACTACCTCGGTGGCCTGTATCTCAACGTCCCGGCCCGGGTGCTGGCGGACGGCGGCGACCCGTTCCGGCGCAGGCTGGCCGGCCCGGGCCAGTCGGTACAGCCACCACAACCGCCGCCCGGCGACGGCGGCCGCGATGGCCGTCAGGGCAAGGCCGACGATGATGCGCAGGGCCACTTTGACCTCCGGTGCGGCGATTGGCTGCAAGCGTACGCCGGCCTCCCGGCGGCGAGCCCTGGAACTCCTCGCGGTGCGGGAATACTGCCGCCGGGCAATAAGGTTGAGCCAAGTAGACTCAAGTCGGTTGCCAGCGCCAGGTCGTCATGGCAAACTTGCGTCGACCTAGCTCAAGTTCACTACTGACAAGGATCACACATGGCACGTGCGGTAGGGATCGACCTCGGCACTACCAACTCCGTCGTCGCCGTCCTCGAAGGCGGTGAGCCCACGGTTATCGCCAACGCGGAGGGCTCGCGGACCACCCCGTCGGTGGTGGCTTTCGCCAAGAACGGAGAGGTGCTCGTCGGCGAGGTCGCCAAGCGGCAGGCGGTGACCAACGTGGACCGGACGATCCGTTCGGTCAAGCGGCAGATGGGCACCGACTGGAAGGTGACGATCGACGGCAAGAAGTTCACCGCCCAGCAGATCAGCGCCTTCATCTTGCAGAAGCTGAAGAGGGACGCGGAGGCCTACCTGGGCGAGACGATCACCGACGCGGTGATCACCACGCCGGCCTACTTCAGCGACGCGCAGCGCCAGGCCACCAAGGAGGCCGGCCAGATCGCGGGGCTCAACGTGCTGCGCATCATCAACGAGCCGACCTCCGCCGCGCTCGCCTATCACCTGGAGAAGGAGAACGAGGCCACCATCCTGGTGTTCGACCTCGGTGGCGGCACGTTCGACGTGTCCCTGCTTGAGGTCGGCGAGGGTGTGGTCGAGGTCAAGGCCACCAGCGGCGACAACCACCTCGGTGGCGACGACTGGGACCAGCGGATCGTCGACTGGCTGGTCCAGGACTTCAAGAACGGCTACGGCATCGACCTGTCCAAGGACAAGATGGCGCTGCAGCGGCTGCGTGAGTCGGCGGAGAAGGCCAAGATCGAGCTGTCCGGTTCGGCCGAGACGCAGATCAACCTGCCCTACATCACCCACTCCGAGCAGGGCCCGTTGCACCTGGACGCCAAGTTGACCCGGGCGGAGTTCCAGAAGATGACCTCCGACCTGCTCGACCGCTGCAAGGCGCCGTTCAAGCAGGTGATCGCCGACGCCGGCGTCAAGCTCGCCGACATCCACCACGTGGTGCTCGTCGGCGGCGCGACCCGGATGCCCGCCGTGGTGGACCTGGTCAAGGAGCTCACCGGCGGCAAGGAGCCGAACAAGGGCGTGAACCCCGACGAGGTCGTCGCGGTGGGCGCGTGCCTGCAGGCCGGCGTGCTCAAGGGCGAGGTCAAGGACGTCCTGCTGCTCGACGTGACCCCGCTGTCGCTGGGCATCGAGACCAAGGGCGGGATCTTCACCAAGCTCATCGAGCGGAACACGACCATCCCGACCAAGCGCTCGGAGATCTTCACCACCGCGGACGACAACCAGCCCTCGGTGCAGATCCAGGTCTTCCAGGGTGAGCGGGAGATCGCCGCGTACAACAAGAAGCTCGGCATGTTCGAGCTGGCCGGCCTCGCCCCGGCCCCGCGGGGCATCCCCCAGATCGAGGTCGCGTTCGACATCGACGCCAACGGCATCGTGAACGTGTCGGCCAAGGACCTCGGCACCGGCAAGGAGCAGCGGGTCACCATCACCGGCGGGTCCGCCCTCGGCAAGGACGAGATCCAGCGGATGATGGATGAGGCGGAGAAGTTCGCCGAGGAGGACGCGCGCCGCCGCGACGAGGCGGAGACGCGCAACCGCGCCGACACACTGGCCTACCAGACGGAGAAGTTCGTCGCCGAGAACGCCGACAAGATCCCCGACGACATCAAGTCGGAGGTGGAGGCGGCGGTCGCCGACCTCAAGAAGGCGCTCGAGGGGACCGACCTCGACGCGATCAAGGAGGCCACCGAGAAGGCGGCCCAGGTCAGCCAGAAGATGGGGACCGCCATCTACGCCCAGTCCCAGGCGGCCAGCGCCGCCGCGGGCGAGTCGGCGCCGGGTGACGCCGGCGGCCAGCAGGACGACGAGGTCGTCGAGGCTGAGATCGTCGACGAGGAGAAGCCCGGCGAAGGTGGCGCCGCCTGATGAACGACTCACCTGAGGAGACCAACGCAGGACCGGTGATCCGCGACCTCAGGCGCATCGACCCAAGGACGGGGCAGGTCAGGACCCCCGGAACGAACGGGCCCGAGGCGTCGGGTGCCGCACGGGGTCCTGGCAAGCCCGCCAGGCCGGGCAGGCATGCCGTGTCCAGGCCAGGCGGGGCCCCCGGCGAAGGGGCCGAGGCGGCGGGCGCGGCGGGCGCGCCGGAGACCGGCCAGCGGCCGGCCCCCGGAGCGGGCCAGCGGCCCGCCGGCGAGGATGCCGGCGCACCGGGCCAGGCGGAGCCCAGGGCCGGCGCGCCCAGCGGGCCCGCCGGCCCGGCCGGGAGCGAGCGGGAGCTCGCGAGCCGGCTTGCCGAACGGACCGCCGACCTGCAGCGCGTGACCGCGGAGTACGCCAACTACCGAAAGCGCGTGGACCGGGACCGGCTGGCCGTCCGCGAGCAGGCCCTGGCCAACGTGCTGAGCGCGCTGATACCGGTGCTTGACGACATCGGCCGGGCCCGTGAGCACGGGGAGCTGACCGGCGGATTCAAGTCGGTGGCCGAGTCGCTGGAGTCGGCCGTGACCAAGCTCGGCCTCGGCAGCTTCGGCACCGAGGGCGAGCCCTTCGATCCGAAGGTGCACGAGGCGCTGACGCACTCCTACTCGAGCGAGGTGACCGAGCCGACCTGCGTCCAGATCCTGCAGCCCGGCTACAAGGTGGGCGAGCGGATCCTGCGACCGGCGCGGGTGGCCGTGGCCGAGCCCGACGACTCCGCGGAGCGGGACGGCTCCACGGAGCTCGCTGAGACGGGGGAGCGCGGTGAGACGGGGGAGCCCGGGGAGCGCGGCGGGGCCGGATCGCAGGAAAGCCGTGAGGACGACGACTGACGCCCGGAGAGACGAGTGAGCACCAGGGACTTCCTCGAGAAGGACTACTACAAGGTTCTGGGCGTCCAGAAGACCGCGACCGCCGACGAGATCAAGAAGTCATACCGGAAACTCGCCCGCAAGTACCACCCCGACGCGAACAAGGGTGACCCGAAGGCCGAGGAGCGGTTCAAGGAGATCTCCGAGGCGTACAACGTCTTGTCCGACGCCAAGCAGCGCAAGGAGTACGACGAGGCTCGCTCGCTCTTCGGCGGGGGCTTCCGGCCGCCGGGGACCGGTGGCGGGGGCAGCTTCCCGTTCGACCTCGGCGACCTCTTCGGCGGCGCGGACACGGGCGCCGGTTCCAGGAGCCGCGTGGGCGACATCTTTGGCGGAATGTTCGGGGGACGGACCGCGCAGCAGGCCCGTCCGCGCCGCGGCGCGGACGTGGAAACCGAGGCCACACTGTCCTTCAACGACGCCATCGAGGGCACCACCGTGGCGATCCGGCTGCCGAGCGAGGGGGCGTGCCCGACCTGTCACGGCACCGGGGCGAAGTCGGGGACGGTCCCCCGGGTGTGCCCCACCTGCCAGGGCACCGGCCAGTCCAGCCGGAACCTGGGCAGTTTCGCGTTCTCCGAGCCGTGCAAGGACTGCCGGGGCCGGGGCCTTGTCGTCGATGACCCCTGCCCGGAGTGCATGGGCAGCGGGCGCGCCATGAGCACCCGCACCATCCAGGCCCGCATACCGGCCGGGGTCGCCGACGGGCAGCGGATCCGGCTCAAGGGCAAGGGCACGCCGGGTGAGCGCGGCGGGCCCGCCGGTGACCTGTACGTGCGGGTGCACGTCACATCGCACCCCATCTTCGGCCGGTCCGGGGACAACCTCACCGTGACGGTGCCGGTCACCTTCGCCGAGGCCGCGCTGGGCGCCGAGATCAAGGTGCCGACGCTGCGCGGGGGGCCGGTGAGCATCCGCCTCCCGGCGGGCACCCCCACCGGGCGCACCTTCCGGGCGCCGGGCAAGGGAGCCCGGCGCAAGGACGGGACGAACGGGGCGCTGCTGGTCACGGTCGCGGTTCAGGTGCCGCAGAAGCTGAACACCGCCGCCAAGGAGGCGCTGGAGACGTTCCGTGACGCGACCGCGGGGGAGGACCCACGCGACGACCTGCTCAGGCGAGCGAGGCAGCCGTGATGCTGCGAGCCCGGCAGGCAACGAGAGGGAGCGGGAGGTAATGCCATGAGCAACCCGTTCGAATTGTCGGATGACACCCCGGTGTACGTGATCTCGATCGCGGCCGAGTTGTCCGGCATGCACCCGCAGACCTTGCGCGCCTACGACCGGCTGGGCCTGGTCTCGCCGGGCCGCTCCTCCGGGCGCGGCCGACGGTACTCGCTACGGGACATCCTCGTGCTGCGCCAGGTGCAGCGGCTGTCGCAGGTCGACGGCGTCAACCTCTCCGGCATCAAGCTGATCCTCGAACTCGAGGCCGAAGTGGAGCGGTCCCGCCAGCTGCTGGCGGAACTGACCGCGCAGCTGGCCCAGCTCCGGGCCGAGCTTGAGTCCACCCGGGCCGTGGCGGCCAGGCTGGCCGGGCTCGCGCGCAACCGCGCGGCCGGGGCCGAACTGGTCCCGGTCCGGAACCTGGCGGCCGCCCCGCCGCGCGCGGCGGCCGCCGAGCCCGCCGCCGGCGAACGGCAAGCCATACCCATCGCAGGCCCCCCTGCGTTCAACGAAAGCAGCTGATGGCAGACAAACTCACCCGCCGGAGCGCCGACGCACTCTCCGAAGCGGTCCGGCAGGCCACCGCTCAGGGCAACCCCCACGTGGACCCGCTGCACCTGCTGGCCGCGCTGATCGGGCAGGAGGGCGGCACGGCCGTTCCGCTGCTGCGTGCCGTGGGCGCCGACCCGGCCGTGGTGCTGGCGGAGACCAGAGCCCAGCTCGCCCGGCTGCCCAAGGCCGCAGGGACGACGGTCAGCGCCCCGGACATGTCGCGGCCGATGCTCGGCGTTCTGGCCACGGCCGGGAAGCACGCGCGCGACCTGCGCGACGAGTACGTGTCCACCGAGCACCTGCTGGTGGGGCTCGCGGAGGACGGCGGGCAGGCGGCAACGGTCCTGCGCAAGGCCGGGGCGCGCCCCGAGGTGCTGCTCGAGGCGTTCGAGAAGGTGCGCGGCAGCGCCCGGGTCACCTCGGAGGACCCGGAAGGGACCTACCAGGCGCTGGAGAAGTACGGCGTCGACCTCACCCAGCTGGCCCGCGAGGGCAAGGTGGACCCGGTGATCGGCCGGGACGCCGAGATCCGCCGGGTGATCCAGGTCCTGTCGCGGCGCACCAAGAACAACCCGGTGCTGATCGGCGAGCCGGGGGTCGGCAAGACCGCGGTGGTCGAGGGCCTGGCGCAGCGGATCGTCGCGGGGGATGTGCCCGAGTCGCTGCGCGGCAAGCGGATCGTCGCGCTCGATCTGGGCGCGATGGTCGCGGGCTCGAAGTACCGCGGCGAGTTCGAGGAACGCCTCAAGGCGGTGCTCAACGAGATCAAGGAGAGCGACGGCCAGGTCATCACGTTCATCGACGAGCTGCACACCGTCGTGGGCGCGGGCGCGGCCGAGGGGGCGATGGACGCCGGCAACATGCTCAAGCCGATGCTCGCCCGCGGCGAGCTGAGGATGGTCGGCGCGACCACGCTGGACGAGTACCGGGAGCGGATCGAGAAGGACCCGGCGCTGGAGCGCCGCTTCCAGCAGGTCTTCGTGGGCGAGCCCTCGGCCGAGGACACGATCGCGATCCTGCGCGGCCTCAAGGGACGCTACGAGGCGCACCACCAGGTGCAGATCTCCGACGCCGCGCTGGTCGCGGCGGCGACCCTCTCCGATCGCTACATCTCCGGGCGGTTCCTGCCGGACAAGGCGATCGACCTCGTCGACGAGGCCGCGTCCCGGCTCCGCATGGAGATCGACTCGCGCCCGGTGGAGATCGACGAGCTTCAGCGGGCCGTGGACCGGATGAAGATGCAGGAGATGGCGCTGGAGCGCGAGGCCGACCCGGCCAGCAAGGAGCGGCTTGAGCGGCTGCGGGCCGACCTGGCCGACCGCCAGGAACAGCTCACGGCTCTGGTCGCCCGCTGGGACCGGGAGAAGGCCGGCCTCAACAAGGTCGGCGAGCTGAAGAAGCGCCTCGATGACCTGCGCGGCCAGGCCGAGCGCGCGCAGCGCGACGCCGACTTCGGCACCGCCTCCCGGCTGATGTACGGCGAGATCCCCGCGCTGGAGCAGGAATTGGCGCAGGCCGCCGCGGCGGGCGCCGAACCGTCGGCCGGCGGCACCAGCGGGGTGGCCTCCTCCTCGCCCATGGTCAAGGAGGAAGTGGGCCCAGACGACGTGGCGGACGTCGTGTCGTCCTGGACCGGCATCCCGGCGGGGCGCCTGCTCGAAGGGGAGACCGGCAAGCTGCTCCGAATGGAAGACGAGCTTGGCAAGCGCCTGGTAGGCCAGTCCCGCGCGGTGCACGCGGTGTCGGACGCGGTTCGCCGGTCGCGCGCTGGCGTGGCCGACCCCGACCGGCCCGCGGGCTCCTTCCTGTTCCTCGGGCCGACGGGCGTGGGCAAGACCGAGCTGGCCAAGGCGCTGGCCGAGTTCCTCTTCGACGACGAGCGGGCCGTGGTCCGCATCGACATGAGCGAGTACAGCGAGAAACACTCGGTGGCCCGGCTGGTGGGGGCGCCTCCCGGCTACATCGGCTACGAGGAGGGCGGCCAGCTGACCGAGGCGGTACGGCGGCGGCCCTACTGCGTGATCCTGCTGGACGAGGTGGAAAAGGCACACCAGGAGGTCTTCGACATCCTGCTCCAGGTCCTCGACGACGGGCGGCTCACCGACGGGCAGGGCCGTACCGTGGACTTCCGCCACTCGATCCTGATCCTCACCTCCAACCTCGGGTCCACCGAGATCGCGGACGTGTCGCTGAGCGAGGCGGAGAAGCGGGAGCGGGTGATGGCCGTCGTCCGCGCGACCTTCAAGCCGGAGTTCCTGAACCGCCTCGACGACGTGATCCTCTTCGACGGGCTGACCACCGAAGACCTCGCGAAGATCGTGGACCTGCAGGTCGCCGCGCTGGCCCGGCGGCTGGCCGAGCGCCGGCTCACGCTGAGCGTTAGCCCAGCGGCCCGCGAGTGGCTGGCCCTGACCGGATTCGATCCGGTCTTCGGGGCGCGGCCGCTCCGCAGGCTGGTCCAGTCGGCCATCGGCGACCAGCTCGCCAGGGCGCTCCTTTCCGGCGAGATCTCAGACGGCGACGAGGTGCTCGTGGACCTGGACCAGGCCTCCGACGCGCTTTCGGTGCGGGCGGCAGGGCCGGCGCCGGTCGCGTCGGCGTGACGTCACCGCGCTAGCTAGCCCTCGGTGCGCCGCGACGGGAGCTCGTCAAGGAGCCGGTCGTAGTCGTCCTCCGGCAGCCCGAGATCGTTGCGGATCCGGAACCGCAGGGACAGCAGCAGCCGAAGCTCGTTCTCGTCGGCCTGCGCCACCGGTCCCCTGATGCCCGCGCGCCCGGGGGCGGCGCTGCCGGCTCCCCCGGCCACGGGGCCGGGGGCGGCGCCAAGGCAGAGTTCGACGCCCGCGGTCGCCCAGGCCAGCGCACCCGGCAGATCGGACTGCTCGACGAGCAGCTCCGCCAGCAGGTCACACATCCGCGCGTCGCGCGGCGGCTTGGCGGCCAGCTTGCGGATATGCGTCTCCGCCTCCGTGGTGCGGCCCAGCTGGAAGAGAGCCCGCGCCAGGGGTATCCGCGGGTCCACGGACGAGGGACCGCCGTCGGCCAGGGCGCGATGGAACCCGTGAACCGCCGCGGCCGGGTCGTCGGCGAGCAGCCACTGCTCGCCCGCCCGGACATACGCCTCGGACCTGGGCATGGCCTGCGTCTGGGTGCCGGTGTCGGCGAGCCGGGTCATCTCCTGG
>Ga0207684_10003432_pt1 | contig 15476 bp, 13 predicted proteins | sample KBSK5501metaG_FD_184342 | JGI IMG/M metagenome (GOLD analysis project Ga0207684, IMG submission 184342) | Corn, switchgrass and miscanthus rhizosphere microbial communities from Kellogg Biological Station, Michigan, USA - KBS K5-50-1 metaG... | ecosystem: Host-associated > Plants > Roots >...
GCCGCGCACGGTCGCGCTGCTGAGCTGCGCAGCGGCCGGCATCGCGATCGCGATCATCGCGGCCGCGGCGAGCGCGCGCAGCGGGAATCGGCTGCGGCGATGTTGTTGTTTCGTCGTCATGGGTTGCCTCCTTGTGGCGTGGGCGTTGTCGTCGCGGTCGACTGCCGCACGACCAGGTCGGCGCGCAGCGTCTGGTGCTGCGGCGCCGAGCGACTCGGTTCTTCGATCACCGAGGCGAGCCGTTCGAGTGCGAGCCCGCCGAGCTCGGTGATGCGCCCGCGCACGGTCGTCAGCGGCGGGTTCACGTAGCGGCTGATCGGGATGTCGTCGAAGCCGGCGAGCGCGACCTCGTCGGGCACGACGATGCCGGCTTCGTTCAGCGCAGCCAGGCAGCCGATCGCCATCATGTCGTTGCTCGCGAACACGGCGCTCGGGCGCTGGGTCAGCGCCACGATCTGATTGCCGGCGCGCCAGCCCGACTCCTTCGTGAAGTCGCCCTGCAGCACATGCTCGGGGCTGTCGGGCAGCAGTTCGGCGAGCGCGGCGCGATAGCCGAGCAGGCGCTCGTGCGCCTCGAAGTTGCTCTCGGGGCCGGCGATGAACGCGATGTCGCGGTGCCCGCACTCGACCAGGTGCCGGACCATCGCGACGGCGCCGCCGTGGTTGTCGACCGCGAACGACGAGTGCTCGGCGCCGGCGACGTGCGTGTTCATCAGCACCGCGGGCAGCCCGGGCGAGACGTTGCCCCAGAGGAAATCGGCGCTGACGTGCGGCGACATCACGAGCAGCCCGTCGACACGGCCGTTCATCGCGCGCAGCGCCGCGGCGGCCTCGGCGGCGTCGCCGTGCGAGCTCGAGACCAGCAGGTGCAGGCCGCGCGCCCGCGCCGCGAGGTCGATGCCGCGGATCAGCTCGGAGAAGTACTCACCGTGCAGGTCCGGCAGTAACGCGCCGACCGTGTGAGTGCGGCGCGTGATCAGGCTCTGCGCCGCGCTCGACGGCACGAAGCGCAGCTCGGCCGCGACGCCGAGCACATGGGCGCGCGTCTCGGGCGTGACGTTCGCGTGCCCGTTCAGCGCGCGCGAGACGGTGGCGACCGATACGCGCGCTTGTCGAGCGACATCCTTGATCGTGACCGCCATGACCCGCGTTGTCTCCAGCTTGCGGCGCGACTTCGGTGCGCTCGCTTTTTATCGTTCGTCGCCGTCAGCTTTGCGCGGGCTCGTCCAGCGCCGCGCCGTTGGTTGCAATCACCTTCGAATAGAACTTCGCACTGTCCTTCGGCGTGCGCTCCAGCGTCTCGAAATTGACGTGCACGAGGCCGAAGCGCTTCGAGAAACCGAGCGACCACTCGAGGTTGTCGAGCAGCGACCACGCGAAGTAGCCGCGCAGATCCACGCCTTGCGAGCGCGCGGCGTGGATCGCCTGCAGATGCGAGTGCAGGTACGCCACGCGCAGCGGGTCGGCATGGCGCTTCGCGCCGTGCAGCGCCGGCGGGTCGTAGAACGCCGCGCCGTTCTCGGTCACGTACTGCGGGATGTTGCCGTAGCGCTGTCTGGCCCAGACCAGCGTATCGGTCAGCCCCTGCGGGAAGACCTCCCAGCCGGTCTCGGTGTAGGTCGATTGCGTCTGGCGCACCGGCGAGGCGCGCAGCGGCCACTGCGCCGGGTCGTGGCGCACGACGTTGCGCGTGTAGTAGTTGATGCCGAGGAAGTCGATCGGCTCGCGGATCAGCGCGAAGTCCTCGGCCGGCCAATCGGGCCAGGCCTCGCCGAAGATCTCGGCCATCTCGTCGGGGTACCGGCCGAGGAACACCGGGTCGAGATACTGCCGGTTCATGTAGGCATCGGCGCGGCGCGTCGCGGCCAGGTCTTCGGGCGACTGCGAAGCCGGATACTTCGGCTCGATGTTGACGACCAGCCCGATCTGGTGCTTGCCGAGTGCGCGATAGGCCTGGACCGCTTTCGCATGCGAACGCAGTAGCTGGTGCGATGCGATCGGCGCTTCGAAGCGGTTCTTGTGGCCGGGCGCGAGCGCGCCGTGCAGGTAGCCGCCGTCGGTCACGACCCAGGGCTCGTTCAGCGTCGCCCAGCGCTTGATGCGGCCGTCGAGCCGCTTGATCATCACGCTCGCGTAGTCGGCGAACCAGTCGGCCACGTCGGGGTTCAGCCAGCCGCCGCGGTCGTCGAGCGCGGCGGGCAGGTCCCAGTGGTAGAGCGTGGCCATCGGCTCGATGCCGTTCTCGAGCAGTGTGTCGACCAGCCGCTCGTAGAAGCCCAGGCCGGCTTCGTTGACGCGCCCGCGGCCCTCGGGCAGCACGCGCGCCCAGGCGAAGCTGAAGCGGTACGCCGTCAGGCCGAGCTCGCGCATCAGCTTCACGTCGTCCTTCATGCGGCGGTAGTGATCGCAGGCGATGTCGCCGGTGTCGCCGTCCTTCACGAGGTTGGGCGTGCGCACGAACCGGTGCCAGATGCTCGGGCCGGCGCCATCGGCCAGCGGCGAGCCTTCGATCTGGTACGCGGAGGTGGCGGCGCCCCACAGGAAATCGGACGGGAACAGGGTGGCGGGCACGGCAGGCGGCGGATGGGTTTCGAAGCGGGCGACGTCGATGTAAACGTTACCATTCGACGTTGCACACACCCCGCCGGGGAATCAGGGAAAGCGCGCGGGTGTTGCGCCGCGCGCACGCACCGCTCAGACGGTGCGCTGAGGCATCGCGAGCAGCCGCTCGATGCGCTCTTCGGTCGACGGGTGCGTCGAGAAGAGGCCGCGCAACCCGCCGCCCGACAGCGGGTTCATGATCATCATCTGCGCCGTCTCGGGGTGGCGCTCGGTAGCCGCGAGCGGGATGCCCTGGGCGTAGTTGTGGATCTTCTGCAGCGCACTCGCGAGCGCGTGCGGGTCGCCGGAGATCTCGGCGCCGCCGCGGTCGGCCTCGAACTCGCGGGCACGGCTGATTGCCATCTGGATCAGGCTCGCGGCCAGCGGCGCGAGCAGCATCACGAGCAGGCCCACGATCGGATTCGCGGGCCGGCCTTCGCTGTCGCGCCCGCCGAAGAACATCGCGAAGTTCGCGAGCATCGAGATCGCGCCGGCCATCGTCGCGCTGATCGTCGAGATCAGGATGTCGCGATGCCGCACGTGCGAGAGCTCGTGCGCCATCACGCCGCGCAGCTCGCGCTCGGTCAGGACCCGCAGGATGCCGGTGGTCGCGGCGACCGCGGCGTGCTCGGGGTTGCGGCCGGTCGCGAATGCGTTCGGCGCATCCTCGTCGATCAGGTAGACCCGCGGCATCGGCAGTTGCGCGCGCTGCGCGAGCTCGCGCACGATGCCGTAGAACTGCGGCGCGGACGACTCGTCGACCTCGCGCGCGTTGTACATCTTCAGCACCAGCTTGTCGGAGAACCAGTAGCTGAAGAAGTTCATGCCGAGCGCGATGATGAGCGCCAGCATCATGCCCTGCCGCCCGCCCAGCAACGAGCCGATCGCCATGAACAAGGCGGTGATCGCCGCCATCAGGACGGCGGTCTTCATCATGTTGAACATGAACATCTTCCTTCGCGAAATGCCACGACGTGGAGCCCCGTAGATGCGGGCCCGGCGGCGAAGTTCAACGCACGCGGGCCGGCCTGAGTCGCAACGGATGCAATCAGCGGGGTTGAAGCTCGAACCGCTCGCCGACTCGGGGCGCGCCCGCCTGCAGGAACGCCCGCGCCGCGAGCCGCTTGCCGCCGGGTCGCTGCAGCTCGGTGAGCCGCAGTGCCGATGCATCAGCGCAGGCGACGACGATGCCCTGCTCGTCGACGGCGAGCACGGTGCCCGGCTCGGCGCCGCGATGGCCCGGATCATCGACGAGCTGCCCCCGCCAGCACTTGATCGTCTCGCCGTTCAGCACCGCGCTCGCGCCGGGGAATGGGTCGAACGCACGCAGCCGGCGCTCGATCACCGCCGCATCCGCGTGCCAGTCGATCGGGCTTTCCGCCTTCTCGATCTTGTGCGCGTAGGTGACGCCCTCGGCCGGCTGCGGCGTGCGCTGCAGGGCGCCGCACGCTGCGAGCTCGAGCGCCTCGACGATCAGCCGGCCGCCGAGCGGCGCAAGGCGGTCATGCAAGGTCACGGTCGTGTCGTCGGGATGGATCGCGAGCGGCTCGGCCAGCAGCATGTCGCCGGTGTCGAGCCCGGCGTCCATCTGCATGATCGTGATGCCGGTCGCCGCATCGCCGGCTTCGATCGCGCGGTGGATCGGCGCGGCACCGCGCCAGCGCGGCAGCAGCGACGCGTGGATGTTCAGGCAGCCGAGCCGCGGCAGCTCGAGCACCCACGCCGGCAGGATCAGCCCGTAGGCCGCGACGACCAGCACGTCGGGCCGCGCCTCGATCAGCGCCGCGCGCGCCGCGGCCGCATTGTCCGGATACTTGCCGTCCAGACGCAGGCTGTGCGGCTGCGCAATGGGCAATGTGTGCTCGAGCGCGAACTGCTTGACCGCCGACGCTTGCAGCTTCATGCCGCGGCCGGCCGGCCGATCGGGCTGGGTCAGCACGAGCGGGATGTCGAAGCCCGCCGCGTGCACGCGTTCGAGCGCGACCTGCGCGAACTCCGGCGTGCCGGCGAAGGCGACCTTCATCGCACCCGGGACGCGAGCCGGGCCGCTGACGTACTCATCGGACGAGGGGCTGACATCTAGATGCGCTCTTCTTCGCGCGCCTTCTTCAGCATCTTCGCCTTGATGCGATCGCGCTTGAGCTGGCTCAGGTACTCGACGAAGACCTTGCCGACGAGGTGATCCATCTCGTGCTGCACGCACACCGAGAGCAGCCCCTCGGCCTCGAACTCGTACGGCTTGCCGTCGCGGTTCAGCGCGCGTACCTTGACCTTCGCATGGCGCTTCACGCGGTCGTAGACCTGCGGCACCGACAGGCAGCCTTCGTCGACGAAGCTCATCTCTTCGCTGCGTTCGAGGATCTCGGGGTTGATCAGCACCAGCGGGTGGTCGCGCGCTTCGGACGTGTCGATCACGATCAAGCGCTCGTGCACGTCCACCTGCGTTGCCGCGAGGCCGACGCCATCGGCCTCGTACATGGTTTCGAGCATGTCGTCGGCGAGCTGGCGGATGCGCGCGTCGACCTCGGCGACCGGCTTGGCCACCGTGTGCAGGCGCGGATCGGGATAACGAAGGATCGTGAGCTTGGCCACGGATAGGTTCTTTCGATGTCGAAATTCTGCGGCATTGCCGCAACAGATGCTGCTGTGGGACTTGGACAACGGCGCGGTCCGTGACGGCTCTCACACCACGCTCGTTGCCGAGTCACTTTCGTTGCGATATCAAGGGTTTAGGGGCAGAATCTGCGAAACTGATTGAGGATTTTCGCCGATCCTGGCGGCACTTGCCGGCGGGTCGGACGGCAACCCCACGGCGCGGCTTTACGCGGGCGCCCCCAAAGCAACCAGACAGAGAGAAAGCCACATGACCCGTCGCCACCGTTGCGCCTTCCACGCTCGCCGGGCTGCGGCTTCCTTCGTATCCACCGGGGCGATCGTCGCAGGGGCACTCGGGGCGTCGTCCGCCGCCTGGGCCGTCGATTATCCGATCACGCCGCAGCAGCGCAGCACGGCACAGAAGGTCGCGCAAGACGGCGTGGCGCTGTCCGAACTGGCGCCGAACGCGCCCGACAGCTACACCGTGAAGCCGCGCGACACGCTGTGGGACATCTCCAAGCTGTTCCTGCGCAGCCCGTGGCGCTGGCCCGAGCTGTGGGGCATGAACCTGCAGCAGATCCGCAACCCGCACCTGATCTACCCGGGGCAGCTGCTGGTGCTCGACAAGTCGGGCGGCCGCGCGCGGCTGCGCGTCGGCCAGGCGGTCGACGGTGGCACCACCAAGCTCTCGCCGCGAGTGCGCGCCACCGACCTCGGCACGGCCGGCATTCCGTCAATCCCGTTCAACCTGATCGAGCCGTTCCTCAACCAGGCGATCGTGCTGCAGACCAACGAGCTCGAGTCGGCGCCGCGCATCGTCGCGTCGCAGGAAGGCCGGGTCGTCCTCGGCCGCGGCGACACCGCGTACGTGCGCGGCGAGCTCAACGATGCGCGTGAATGGCGCGTTTTCCGCGAGCCGCGCCCGCTGAAGGATCCGACGACCGGTGAGGTCCTCGGCTACGAAGCCAACTACGTCGGCGCCGCCGAATACATACGCCAGGGCGAGAGCCGCCCCGACGCGAGCGGCAAGACCGAGATCGTGCCTGCCACATTCACCATGACCAGCGTGCGCCAGGAAGCCGGCGTCGGCGACCGGCTCGCGGTCGTTCCGCCGCGCGAATTCACGAACTACGCACCGCATGCGCCGCAGGGGCCGATGGCCGGCCAGATCATCGGCATGTACGGCGACGCGTTGACCGGCGGCCAGAACCAGATCGTCTCGCTGAACAAGGGCGCGGCCGACGGCATGGAGCGCGGCCATGTGCTCGCGCTGTGGCACGCCGGCCGAAGCGTGATCGACTCGACCGACAAGTCGCGTCCCACGATCAAGCTGCCCGACGAGAAGCATGGCGTGCTGTTCGTGTTCCGCGTGTTCGAGCGGGTGTCGTATGCGCTGATCCTGTCGGTGAACGAGCCGGTGCAGGCCGGGGATCGGTTCACCCAACCCTGACGAGGCGCCTTCGCGGCCGGCTTGCGCGGGTCGCTGGGCCAGGGCCGCATCATTCCGGTCAAGTCCACGCCCCTTCGGAGGGCCGCCGTTCGATGTGCTTCCCGCGGCGACACGCGTCATAAGATCGCCGCGTGATGGACCGAGACGAACTCGCTGCGTGGCTGCAGCTCCTCGAAACGCCGCGCGTCGGACGCGATACCGCACGAAGGCTGCTGGCCGTCTTCGGCTCGCCGCAAGCCGCGCTGGCCGCCAATGCCGCAGCGCGGCGCGAAGCGGCCGGCCCCAACGCCGCCGAGCCACTGGCGACGCCACCCGACACGCTGCCCGCCCTGCTCGACACGACCCTCGCGTGGCTCGCCGCCGATACGAGCCGCCGCGTCGTCACGCTCGGCGACCCGCTCTACCCGAACGCGCTGCTCGAGGCCGCCGACCCGCCGCTGCTGCTGTACCTGCAAGGCCGCGCCGAGTTGCTCGCCGCCGAAGGCATTGCCGTCGTCGGCAGCCGCAACCCGACGCCGCAGGGCCGGGACAACGCGCGGATGTTCTCGGCGCAGCTCAGCCAGGCGGGCTGCACGATCGTCTCCGGACTCGCGCTGGGCATAGACGCGGCCGCGCACGAAGGCGGGCTCGCGGGCGCGGGCAGCACCGTCGCGGTGGTCGGTACCGGGCTCGACAGTGCCTACCCGCGGCGCAATCGCGAGCTCGCGCAACGCATCGCCGCGCAAGGCCTGCTGGTCAGCGAGTACGCGCTCGGAACACCGCCGCTGCCGGCCAATTTCCCGCTGCGCAACCGCATCATCGCGGGGCTGGCGCGAGCCACGCTGGTGATCGAGGCGGCGCCGCAATCGGGCTCGCTGATCACCGCGCGGCTCGCCAACGAGGCGGGACGCGACGTGTTCGCGATTCCCGGTTCGATCCACTCGCCACTGTCGCGTGGCTGCCATGCCCTGATCAAGCAAGGTGCGAAGCTGGTCGAATCGGTCGCCGACATCTTCGAGGAGCTGGGCCCAGCCGCCGCGGCGCGTGCCGGCACGCCGTCTCACGCAACACCGGCTGCCCCGCCGGATGAAACCGGCAACACCATCCTTACCGCGCTCGGCTTCGACCCGATCACGCTCGATGCGCTCGCCGAGCGCACCGGCTGGGCCCCGGCGGAGCTGAACATCCGGCTGCTCGACCTCGAGCTCGACGGCCGCATCGCGCGGCTGCCGGGGCAGCGTTTCCAGCGCATCGCGCACGGCTGAATCGGGGCGGTTTCAAAACGCTGCAAAGGCCGCACTCTGCTACAGGAAGACGGCCTGGACGACGCTTGCGGCGAAGCGCGTGCGGTATAGTGAATCCATGTTCGACGTGCTCGTGTACCTGTACGAAAACTACTGGCGGCCCGATGCGTGCCCCGATCATGACCAGCTGACGCGCAAGCTCTCGTCGGTCGGGTTCGAGTCGGACGAAATCCAGGAAGCGTTGTCGTGGCTCGACGGTGTCGCCACCGCTGCGCAGTCGTACGACGGCCAGCAGGGCGAACGCAGCATGCGCGTCTATTCGCCGGCCGAGCAGGAGCATCTGGGCGAAGACTCGATCGGCTTCATCAGCTTCCTCGAATCCGCCGGCGTGCTGCCGGCGCCGATGCGCGAGATGGTGATCGACCGCGCCAGCGCGATCCCCGGCGGCCCGCTCGATCTCGAAGACCTGAAGATCATCGTGCTGATGGTCTTCTGGAGCCTCGGCGAAGAACCCGATGCGCTGATCCTCGACGAGCTGTTCGTCGATCCCGAAGATCGTCTGATCCACTGAGCCTGCGGGCTCAGTTCAGCAGCCGGCTCGGATCCCCATCGAGCTTGGCCATCGCGCTGCGCGTCGCGCGCACGGTCAGCGACTCATCCTGCGCCGGCACCAGCAGCCCTGCCTGCAGGAACGCCGCGAGCCGGTTCTGCTGGAACAGCACGCCGCGGCCCTGCGGCGAGACGAACAGCGTGAGCTGGCGCCGCATGCCTTGCCAGGCGAGCTGCACCGCTTCGTTGCGGTTGCGGTAGTCGAGCATGTACCAGCTGCCGACCTGCAGCTCGCGCGCCCAGGCGAGCATCGCCGGCGTCGGCATCGAGCCACCTTCTCCGACGACCTCCAGCTCCGAGCTCTCGTGGCCCGACAGGTCGTGCACCATCGATTCGTCGATCTCGAGATCGGCCGTCTCGGGCAGCAGCTCTTCCAGCGTCTCGAGCCGCGCCATCAGCTCCTCGAGGCGATCGGTCGGGATCGCCGCGGTCTTCGCGGTGAACGCGGCGGCGAGCGAGTTGTTCAGGCCCTGGATGTGCTCGTCGCGCTTGTCGCCGGGAACGCCGGCGTCGGTCATGCCTTCGCGCAGCATCTTCAACAGCGGCGGCAGTCGCCGGATCACCTCGGCGCGCTCCTCGCGCGAGACCTTCGCGCTGGCCGACCAGATCAGGTCGGCGGCGGCGCGCTTCATGTCCTTGGTCGCGTCGCTCTGGATGCCATGTTTGACGGCCGCCATCGCGAGCACATCGGCCCAGACGTGGAACAGGAATTCGCGCACGCCTTCCTGCACCGGCACCTCGTTGAGCATCTTGCGCAGCTCGATCGTGTACTGGATCGCGAGCGTCTCGCGCTGCTCGACCTGCTGCGCGAGCGAAACGCCCTTCTTCGACGCTTCGTTCTCGTTCTTGAAGTAGTGCTCGAGGAATTTCTCGAACTCGGTCAGCACGGTCTGGAACACGCGCCGGCCGGTGTCCGGATACGCCTCGACAACCTGCACGACGCGCTTGATCTCCTTCTCGAGCACGTCGCCGACCGCCTTGGTGGTCGCGTCGAACCCCATCACGCAGGCGCCCATGCGGTCGATCAGGCGGCGCGCAGGGTGGTCGACGGTGGCGAAGAAGTCGGGCTCGCCGACCGCGACGCGCAGCACCGGCATCTGCAGCCGCGCGAACCAGACGCGCACCGCGGACGGGATGCGCTCCTCGGTCAGGATGCTCTGGAACAGCAGCGCGACGATCTCGATCGTCGCGCGCTCGACCGGCGTGGCGGCCGCCTGCTTCAGCGCGACCTTGCGGCGGTTCAGCTCGTCGAGCAACGCCGGGGTGCTGACGGCACCGGCCACGGTGCGCGTCGCGCCCGTCACGGCGCGCCGCGCGATGTCCTGCTGCGCCTCGTTGATGGCGGTGCGCAGGCGCGGCGATGCCGGCACGTGTTCGCGCGACGTGGCCGCGAATTCCGGCAGCTGCCGGCCGACCAGCTTGTTGAGCCGGCCCAGCACCGCCTCGGCGTGGTCCATGCCGCGCGCCAGGCCGGCAGCGCGGGTCATCATGCGCGTCTCGTCGCCGACCTCGCCGCCACGGGCGCCGCCGGTCGACGCCGCCGCGCCGGGGCCCGAATGCACGAAGCCGTCGCCGCTGCCGTGATGCATGCTGCGCGAGCGGCGGATGAACGGGCGCAGGTCGATCTCGGGCAGCACGCGGCGATCGATCAGGAACCGGTTGGTCTCGTGGTAGCCCTCTTCGGCGAAGTGCGCGAACTCGTCGTGCAGCACGCCTTGCAGCAGCCGCCACGAATCGAGCGACAGCCCCGCCGCGCGCCACGACGCGGCGACGATGCGCGCCAGCACGTGCGGCCGCAGCACGTCGTTGGTGTCGAGCTCCTCGCGCCCTTCGAGCTGGGCCATGCGCGAGCGCAGGTCGGTGAACTCCCACGAGGCGCGGTCCATCATCGCCAGCGCGAGCCGCGAGCCGATGATTTCGACCTCGATCGTGTCGTCGTCGACCAGGCTCAGCTTGGCGTTGCGCGAGGCGCTCAGCGGCAGGTCACCGGGCCGCGACGCCGACACCGTGCCGCTTGCGAGGCCCGGGCGCAGCATCGAGACCATGCCGTGCAGCCACAGCGCCGAGCCCTTCTGCAGATCGGCCACCAGGTCGCGCCGCTTGAACACGACGGTCGGCTCGGCCGGCTGGCTGATCAGGATGCGCGCACCGGTGTCGACCGCCTGCACCACCGCCGGCAGGCCGGCGAGCAACCCTTCCGCGTAGGACCGCCTCGCCTGCTGGGCCAATGCCGAAGGGTTGGCGGGAATGGGCATGGGAGGCAGCAGCGTCCTGTGGCGACTATGGCGTCGGACTCTACACCACTGCTCCGGCGTTCGGATCGTCGGGATCGACGTCCTTGGTCGCGGCCTTGATCAAATCCTCGCGCTTGACGCCCAGCCACATCGCGATCGCCGCGGCGACGAACACCGACGAGTAGATGCCGAACAGGATGCCGATCGTCAGCGCGATCGCAAAGCCGTGCAGCGTCGGCCCGCCGAAGATCAGCATCGACAGCACCATCGCCTGCGTGCAGCCGTGCGTGATGACCGTGCGGCTCATCGTGCTGGTGATCGCGTGGTCGATGACCTCGTGCGTGGTCATCTTGCGGTAGCGCCGGAACGCCTCGCGGATCCGGTCGAAGATCACGACCGACTCATTGACCGAGTAGCCCAGCACCGCAAGAACCGCGGCCAGCACCGTGAGGTTGAACTCCCACTGGAAGAACGCGAAGAAGCCGAGGATGATCACCACGTCGTGCAGGTTCGCGACGATCGCGGCGACCGCGAACTTCCATTCGAAGCGGATCGCCAAGTACACCATGATGCCGACGATCACCATCGCGAGCGCCTTCGCACCGTCGACCGCGAGCTCGCGTCCGACCTGCGGGCCGACGAAGTCGACGCGCTGCTGCTTGACCGCCTCGCACGACGCGCCCGGCCCGGCGAGCGGCTGCCCTTCGGCCGCGCACATCGCCGCATAGACCTTGCTGACGATCGCCGCCTGCTCGTCCTTCTTCGTTCCCGGCGGCGCCGGCAGGCGCACGACGACGTCGCGCGTGCTGCCGAAGTTCGCGACCTGCGCGTCGCCGAGCTGCAGCGCGTCGAGCTTCTCGCGGATCTTGTCGACTTCGGCCGCCTTCGCGTACTGCGCCTCCATCACGATGCCGCCGGTGAACTCGATCGAGAAGTGCAGCCCGCGCGTCGCGAGGAAGAACACCGCGGCGAGGAAGGTCACGGCCGAGATGATGTTGAACACCAGCGCATGCCGCATGAACGGGATGTCGCGGCGGATTCTGAAGAATTCCATGTGGTCGATTCCTGTGGGCCTGTGGCCTGTGAGCTGCGTGGCGCTCAGGTCGTCTTGGCCGGCACGTTCGCGCTCGCGTCGGCCGGCTTCCAGACCTGCCCGATGGACACGCTCTTGAGCTTCTTCTGCCGCCCGTACCACAGGTTCACGAGGCCGCGCGAGAACACGACGGCCGAGAACATCGAGGTCAGGATGCCCAGGCAGTGCACGACCGCGAAGCCGCGCACCGGGCCGGAGCCGAACACCAGCAGCGCGAGGCCGGCGATCAGCGTCGTCACGTTCGAGTCGAGGATCGTCGCCCAGGCGCGGTCGTAGCCGTCGTGGATCGCCTTTTGCGCCGACGCGCCGCCGCGCAGCTCCTCGCGCACCCGCTCGTTGATCAGCACGTTCGCGTCGATCGCCATGCCCAGCGTCAGCGCGATCGCCGCGATGCCCGGCAGCGACAGCGTCGCCTGCAGCATCGACAGCAGCGCCAGCAGCAGCAGCAGGTTGAAGCCCAGCGCCAGTGTCGAGATCACGCCGAACAGCAGGTAGTACAGGCACATGAACAGCGCGATCGCGGCGAAGCCCCACATCACGCTGTGAAAGCCCTTCAGGATGTTCTCGGCGCCCAGGCTCGGGCCGACCGTCCGCTCCTCGATGATCTCCATCGGCGCGGCGAGCGAGCCGGCGCGCAGCAGCAGCGCCGTGTCGTTGGCTTCGGAGATCGTCATGCGGCCGGTGATCTGGAAGCGCGAGCCGAGCTCGCCGCGGATCACCGGCGCGGTCACGACCTCGCCCTTGCCCTTCTCGAACAGCAGGATCGCCATGCGCTTGCCGATGTTCTCGCGCGAGACGTCCTGCATGATGCGCGCGCCCTTCGCGTCGACCGTCAGGTTCACGTCCGGCTCGTGCGTCTGGCTGTCGAAGCCGGGTTGCGCGTCGGTCAGGTTGTCGCCGGTCAGCACGACCTGGCGCTTGACGATCAGCGGCCCGCCGTTGCGGTCGTTGAAGCGCTCCGTGCCGAACGGCACCGGGCCGGCGCCGGTGGCCGCGGCGATCGCCTCCGCGCTGTCGTCGACCATGCGCAGCTCGAGCGTCGCGGTGCGGCCGATGATGTCCTTGGCCTTGGCCGTGTCCTGCACGCCGGGCAGCTGCACGACGACGCGGTCCGGCCCCTGCTGCTGGATCACCGGCTCGGCCACGCCGAGCTCGTTGACGCGGTTGTGCAGCGTCGTGATGTTCTGCGTGATCGCGCTGTCCTGCACGCGCTTCATCGCCTCGGGCTTGAGGCTGCCGCCGAGCTTGAAGTCGGTACCGTCCTGGCCTTCGAGCCACTGCAGGTCGGGCAGCTGGTCGGCCAGCAGGTTGCGCGCCGCGGTCATCGTCTCGCGATCACGGAAGCGGATCTCGACGTTGTTCGCGTCGCGCGTGATGCCGGCGTGGCGCAGGTTCTTGTCGCGCAGCAGCGTGCGGATGTCGCCGGTCAGCGCCTCGGCCTTCTTCGTCAGCGCCGACTTCATGTCGACCTGCATCAGGAAGTAGACGCCGCCGCGCAGGTCGAGCCCTAGGAACATCGGCAGCGCGTGCAGCCGGGTCAGCCACTGCGGCGAGCGCGACAGCAGGTTCAGCGCGACGATGTAGCTCGGGTCGTTCGGGTCGGGGTTCAGCGCGCTCACGATCGCGTCCTTCGCCTTGCGCTGCGCGTCCAGGTCGCCGAAGCGCGCCTTGACCGAGTTGCCGTCGAACTGCACGAAGTCGGCCTTCAGGCCAGCTTTGGCGAGAACGTCGTCGATGCGCGGCGCGATCGCGGCATCGAGCTTCAGCGTCGCCTTCGCGCTGCTGACCTGCACCGCGGGCGCTTCGCCGAAGAAGTTGGGCAGCGTGTAGATCAGCCCGATCAGCAAGGCGATCGCGATGATCGCGTATTTCCAGGCGGGGTATCGGTTCATCGATGGGTCCGGCAGATGGCAAAACGGCCCGCCGTTTTCGGCGAGCCGCTTACCGGTTCAACTCGTCACTTCACGGTGCCCTTGGGCAGCACCTGCACGACGGCCCCGCGCTGCACCTGGATCTCGACGCCGCTGGCGATCTCGAGCGAGAGGTAGCTCTCGCCCATCTTCGTGACCTTGCCCAGCATGCCGCCGGTCGTGACGACCTCGTCGCCTTTCGCGAGCGCCTCGATCATCGACTTGTGCTCCTTCTGGCGCTTCATCTGCGGCCGGATCATCACGAAGTACAGCACGACGAACATCAGCACGATCGGCAGCATGCCGGTCAGGCCACCGAACGGGGATTCCGCGGCGGCGGCGGCAGCGGGCGCGGCTTGCGCAAAGGCGTCGGAAATGAAGAACACGGGCAGACCCTCGGATTGGCGGTTCGGATACCGGGTCGAATGCCCCCGGCAAAACTTGCGGATTGTACGGTGGGGAGGTCTGCGGGCGTCAGCTCGCCACCAGCCGCAGCCGGGTGATCTCGGACGGGGCGCCGAACCGTTTCGGCGGCCCCCAGTAACCCGTGCCGCGGCTCGTGTAGACCCACAGGCGGCGCAATCGGTTCAATCCGGCGGTGAACGGCTGCTGCAGCGGCACCAGCAGGTTCCACGGCCAGAACTGGCCGCCGTGGGTATGGCCCGAGAGCTGCAGGTCGAACCCGGCGCGCTCGGCCGCCTCGGCGCTGCGCGGCTGGTGCGCGAGCAGCATGCGCATGCCGGCACGGGTCGGCGCGCCGGCGATCGCGGCCAGCGGATCGCTGCGCTGCGCCGGGTCGAACTGATGCGCGCCGTAGTCGGTGACGCCGGCGACGACCAGCTCCGCGTCCGCATGCCGCACGACGACGTGCTCGTTCATCAGCACCTGCAGCCCGATGCGCCGCAGCTCGACGACCCAGCCGGCCGCGCCCGAGTAGTACTCGTGGTTGCCGGTGACGAAGAACGTGCCGTGGCGCGACGCAAGGTCGGCCAGCGGCGCGACGTGCGCCGCGAGCTCGCCCACCGAGCCGTCGACCAGGTCGCCGGTCACCGCGACCATGTCGGCGCCCAGACCGTTCACCGCGTCGACGATGCGGCGCAGGTACGCCCGCTTGATCGTCGGGCCGACGTGGATGTCGCTGATCTGCGCGATCGTGAACCCGTGCAGCGCCGCGGGCAGCCCGGCGATCGGCACGTCGACCTCGACGATCGCCGCGGTGCGGCGCGCATTCCAGAAGCCGACGACGGTGGCGAGCAGGCCCAGCAGCGGCACCGCGAGCGCGCTCGCGCGGTCGAACGCCGGCAGCCAGGCCAGCGGGACGATCAGCGCGGTCAGCGCGAGCACGAGCAGCACGACGTCGCGCAGCAGCGTCAGCACGAACAGCGACGAGAACAGGCCCATCGCGAGCGAGCCGGCCCAGGTCAGCCGATCGGCCAGCGGCTGGCGGCGCACGCGGCGCGCGAGCAGGGTCATCGGCAGCAGCAGCGCCGATGCCGCCAGCACGGCCGCGAAGGCCGCGCCGGCGACACCGACCGGGGCGCCGGCGGGCGCGAGCGCCGGCACGATCCGCCAGCCGACATAGACGTGCAGCAGCGCGGACAACAGGACGAACGGGGTCATCGAATGGAGCGGACGCAGCGTGCCGCGGGAGCGCCGGCGTAGCGGCGGTCGCACGCATGTGGTTGCGGATCGCGCAACTTCAATGTCTCTCGACGCCGCTGGCCGTCCCGCCTCAACGCCCCGCCCGCCCCGCCCGCAACG
>Ga0207684_10003433_pt1 | contig 15469 bp, 14 predicted proteins | sample KBSK5501metaG_FD_184342 | JGI IMG/M metagenome (GOLD analysis project Ga0207684, IMG submission 184342) | Corn, switchgrass and miscanthus rhizosphere microbial communities from Kellogg Biological Station, Michigan, USA - KBS K5-50-1 metaG... | ecosystem: Host-associated > Plants > Roots >...
ACGAAGCATGTGCTGGAGGCCATTCGCACCATCAATCGACTGGAGTGTGCGGGAGAAAGGCTGCGAGCAACCCTCAATGACCTGGCGGTTGTGGCACCCGACTGGCTGCGCAGCCAGGTGCCATCGGAGTGGCATGAGCGCTACGACAGCCGGATCGAGGAATACCGGTTGCCCAAAGAGGCGACGAAGCGACAAGCGCTGGCGGAGCAGATCGGCGCCGATGGGTGGCAGCTGCTTTCGGCTATCAGCGGAAGCCTCGCCCCTGCCTGGTTGCGCCAGCATCCCACCTGTCGAGGTGCTGCGGCGGGTGTGGGTGCAGCAGTTCTACGTGAGTGAGGACCACGTCCACTGGCGCGCCGACGACAACATTCCTCCAGCCTCCATCCCCATTTCCTCTCCCTACGATCCAGAAGCGCACCTGAGTATCAAACACAGCACGGTGTGGACAGGTGACATCCGTGCATGTGACCGAAACCTGTGATGAAGAGACGCCCCATTTGCTCATGCACGTGGAGACGACCCCTGCCACCACCCAAGATATGGAAATGAGGCAGAGATCCATCAGGCCTGAGCCGATAAGCATCTGCTGCCCGGTATCCATGTGGTGGATACCGGCTAGGTGGATGGACCGCATGGAGTCAGCAGTCGAGCGGAGCATCGCATCGAGTTGCTGGGACCGGTCACCATTGATCCCAGAGGGCCGCGCCAAAGCAGGACAAGGCTTTGATGCAGCGAGCTTCGCGATTGATTGGGAGGCCAAACAGGCGACCTGCCCACAAGGAAAGCTCAGCCGCAAGTGGAAACCTACCCATGATCGAGGGGATACTCAGGGATCCGGGTCGAGTTTGGCAAACACGCTTGCTTGCACTGTCCTTGCCGCTCGCTCTGTACGACAGCAAGCACCAATCTGCGCCAATTGACTCTGCGTCCACCCGCTCAACATGCAGCCATTCAAGCGGTGCTTCTGCGTCAACACACCCCAGAGTTCAAGAAGCGCTATGCCATGCGAGCTGGTATCGAAGGGACCCTCTCGCCATCTGCATTCGGGCCTTTGGCTTGCGGCAGGCCCGCTATTTGGGTGAAGCCAAGACGCATCTGCAGCACCTGATCACGGCCACCGCCATCAATGTGGCACGCTTACTGGATTGGCTAGCGGAAGTCCCTCGCTGCAAAACCCGGACTTCTCGCTTTGCTGCTCTTGCCGCTTAAACACTTCGCCAACAGGATCACATTATGAAACGCACCCTCAAAACGTGAAACGCTTGACTTTTAAACAAAAGGACTGTATTCTTGTTTAATAAAGGTCAACAAAGTCTAATATTGTATAACTTAAGAATAATTAGATGTCTGAAAAACAAAGATTCCTGACGATTGCTGAGGCGGCTGAGTTCTTACAAGTTAGTGAAACCTCGTTGCGTCGTTGGACCAACAGTGGCAAATTACGCTGTTTTCGTGTCGGTGGACGAAGTGAACGGCGCTTTTTAAAAGAAGATTTACTGGCTTTCATGCGCAACATGAATCTTCAGTCGGAGCCATTGTTTGCAGAGAACGAGACTATTTCCGATACAGAATCCCAGGAACGACATATCTGCCTGTTCTTTATCAATCAGGACGAACAGTGGCTAATGATGCGATCGTATCTTTTAGATCACCTTAGCACAGGAGTGCCAGTGCTTTATATTCAGGACAGCACTCTACCAGAGCATCTCATCGAACTACTGCGTGAAGAGGGACTTCCTGTGGATGACCTGGTTGATCGTGGGTTATTAAGGATTATCCCGCCTGAAGAAGCCTACTTGCTGACAGGCCGTTTTGACGCCCAACGCATGCTTGCCTTTATGGAGTCGGCAATTTTGGGAGCTTTGGCCGCAGGGCATGATCGAGTGTTTTTAACTGGAGAGATGACATGGTCACTACCAAATGCACCAGGTGCTGAAAGCATGATGCAATATGAAGCACTGCTCAACCCGCTAATGGATAAGTATCCAGGAGTGACCATTGTTTGTCAATATGACTTAAGGCGTTTTGATGGCCCCAGTGTGCTCGAAGCGCTGCTGACCCACCCGTCAGTACACGTATCGAGTGGACGTGTAGCCGGGTTTTATGGCCTGTAGCTGCAAGGGCTAGACCAAATTGAGTGGAAGGAGGTGAAATCTCACTTAGTCAACTCGCGTATTAATTTCATCATCGAAGATCCGGCTCAGTTGCGTTGGTTAGTCACAAAACGAAGATGTTTCTGTAAGCTACAAGGACTACCTCGAACATTTGGAGGCAACTATGTTAATTCGCGGCCAGGAGGTCATGCTCCCTACGAGCATGGTTGGAAACTACCCCAATCCCCGTTGGTGGGATGCGAACTTTGCGAGGTTCTTTACAGGAGATCAACACCCCCCAGATTCTCTTGAGCAGGAAGCTCTGGAAGACGTTATATCGGCCTTAGCCCACGATCAGGAAGCGACTGGTCTAGACATCATTTCCGATGGACGAGTGCAGGGCGATAACTATGCCGACCAGGCTCTCTATTACTACTACAAGCGTATGGGCTATGACCTTAGAGGTGGTTACCTCGGCTTTCCTATTTATAGTCGCCTGCATGCCGCTACCTTAACCCAGGAGGTCAAGCGGCGAGGGGCGATCATGGTGGAGCAGACTAAAGCGCTCAAAAAAGCCACGAACAAACCTGTCAAGGTTCAATACACTGGCATTCAGGTGTTTGCCCAGGCTACTAACGACTTATACTATAAGTCCAGCCGTGACCGGGCAATGGACATTGCCAAAGCCATCAACGAAGACATTCTCGAAGTAGATTCCCTCGGCGTTGATTTCATTCAGCTCGACGAGTTTACCTGGCCCTATGGCTTCGAAGATTGGGCTATCGAGGCTTTCGACCGTGCCGTTGAAGGAGTCAAGAACGCCAAGATTATCTGTCACATCTGTTGGGGCAACTGGGGCGGCACACCAGCCTACATGCCTGATAATACAGCGCAGGCTGGTGAGATTTTTGACCTCACGCAGCGCAAAGGACCAACACCTGGTGATAGTACATTTGTCATCCCAACAGCTTACCAGGCCAAAATGGATGTGTTGAACCTGGAGACTGGTGGTCGACGTCGCGACCTGAGCGGTCTCGGCAATGTACTTGCCCAGCACCCCTTACCCAATCATTTACAGTTCTGGGCAGGCGTTATCGATGTGAAGAGTACAATCACCGAAACTGCTGAAGAGGTAGCCGACCGTATTCGTCAGATTTTGCAGTATGTACCTGCTGATCAACTTGGTCTTACCACAGACTGTGGTTTGATCTTGCTTCAACGCTATATTGCTATTGATAAGCTACACGCGCTCGCAGCTGGCACGCAAATCGTCCGTAGCGAACTAGCGCGAACTCCAGTTACAGCCTGATAAAGTATTCAGGAGTCTGATCGATCATTTCTCGTGATAGGTGACGTGATTGATCAGACTCCAACCGATAGTGACTAACGGAGACGTGTGATGCCTGTTTTAACGTTAGAATGTCCGGTTTGCTCACACAGGTTCCAGGGACTGGTGCTGGCGGGAACACGCCCGCCTGAGGAATGGGTCTGCTCCAAATGCGGCAGCAGGAAGGCAGAAGTAATGCCTGATAAAGAACCCGTTCCACATCCATGGGAAGGAGAACATGGTGTTGGTCTCTGCCCGTGTTGCAACTGAGGATAAAGCATGCGGTTGAAAGACAAAGTAGCAATTATCACTGGAGGAGGCTCGGGTTTCGGAGAAGTTACGGCACGCATTTTCGCTAACGAAGGTGCAGCGGTGATGCTTGCTGATATCAACGGCCCCGCGGCGGCGGCGGTCGCCGAATCAATTAACAATAAAGGTGGTCGTGCAATCTGGTCTAAGACTGACGTAAGCTCTGCTTCGAGCGTTGATACAATGGTTCAAACGACCCTGGGTAACTTCGAGCGAGTGGATATCCTGTTTAACAATGCGGGAATTGAATCATTCGGCACAGTCATCGAATCCGATGAAGAAACCTGGGATCGCACATTTGCCATCCATGTGCGGGGCGCGTATCTGTGTTCGAAGTATACACTTCCAGCTATGATCGATAGTAAACGCGGGGGAGTGGTCATTAACGTTTCATCGGTCGCCGGCCTCGTTGGACTGCAACACATGTCTGCCTACTCCGCAGCCAAGGGTGCAATTATCAGTTTGACACGTGCAATGGCTGCTGATTTTGCCCAATATGGAATTCGTGTTAATTGTATCGCTCCAGGCACATCGATGACTCCATTGGGTCAAAGATTGATTGAAAACGATACCCCAGAAAAGCTTGCTCAAAGGCTGAGTCGCTATCCTCTTGGCCGTTTTGGACAGCCGGAAGAAATTGCACGTTCTGTTTTATTCTTAGCTTCGGATGATAGCTCGTATGCAACAGGCATGTGCCTGGTTGTTGATGGGGGTTTAACCGCTGTTTAGTGTGAATTCATTAGAATCACTCGTCTTACTGACGCCAGAATATGGATGGTAACAATGGATCATTATCCGCTATGGATCAATGGTGAACCCTGGGATACAGATAACCACCTGACAGTAACAGACAAGTCAACTGGCTCTCCCTGGGCTACTGTCAGCCAGGCAGGGTCAAAAGAAGTACATGCAGCAATTTCAGCAGCGAGCGAGGTAGCACAGAAGCCACTGACAGCCACGCAACGCTATGAGATACTGTTGAGAGCAGCCGGGCTGATTCGCTCGCGGCTTGATGAACTGGCAATGACAATGGCTTACGAGGCAGGTAAGCCACTGCGCGATGCCTGGGCAGAAGCCGAGCGCGCAGCAGACACCTTTACCTGGTCAGCCGAAGAAGCCAAACGCATCCATGGCGAAATGGTACCACTTGAGGCGACTCCCGGCTCTGAGAACCGACTGGCTTTCACTATGCGTGTTCCAGTTGGAGTTGTATGTGCAATAACGCCATTTAACTTTCCTCTCAACCTTGTCGCACATAAGGTCGCTCCTGCACTTGCCGCTGGTAATGCCGTAATACTAAAACCCGCATCCTATACCCCAATAGTATCAGCCAAATTATGTGCAATACTGACCGAAGCAGGTTTGCCACCTGGATGGCTGAACTTTATTGTCGGACCAGGCGACAGTGTTGGAAAAGCATTGTTAAACGACACACGTATTGGCTTCTACACCTTTACAGGTTCAATGCCTGTCGGAGAAGCTCTTAAGCGAACCATCGGGCTACGTCGTTGTACCCTTGAACTAGGCTCCAACTCGGCAGTGATTGTGCACGAAGATGCGAACATCTCCAATGCTGCCACCCAATGCGCATTGAAAGGCTTTTCCTACTCTGGACAGGTTTGTCTCTCGGTGCAGCGCATCCTTGTTCATCGCGCCATTGCCGAAGAGTTTACGGCAAAGCTAGTAAGTGTGACAGAGGGACTACGCATGGGCGATCCGAAATCCTCTACAACGGACATCGGGCCAATGATCAGTGAAAATGAGGCAAAGCGCGCAGATTCCTGGATCCAGGAAGCAGTTGCTCAGGGCGCCACATTGCTAACAGGTGGACAACGAAACGGCGCGTACCTTGCCCCCACTGTGCTGACGAATGTACAACAGCATATGCGCGTGGTATGCCAGGAAACGTTTGCACCGATTGTGGTTGTACAAACCTATGAGACACTCGAAGAAGTACTGAAAATAGCCAATGATACCGAATTTGGCTTGCAAGCCGGTATCTTCACAGGTTCACTTGCCATCGCTATAGAGGCCGCTCGCGGATTGCATGTCGGTGGAGTAATGATCAACGATACTTCGTTTTATCGGGCTGGCCAGATGCCCTATGGCGGTGTGAAGCATAGCGGTATGGGTCGTGAAGGTCCGCGTTACGCCATTGAGGAGATGACTGAACTCCGCCTGGTAGTGCTCAACACTCAAGGCTGATGCATGATCGGGAATAGGTCACAATCTTCCATGAATGAGAATATTGTTTATGCGTCTTGCAAATAAAATTGCCCTGATTACTGGTGCAGGCTCTGGCATTGGCCAGGGTATAGCTCTTCGCTTTGCTGTTGAGGGCGCCTTACTGGTACTTAGTGATATTGCCGAAGAGGGACTACGTGAGACAGCGGCAGTGATTGATAAGGCACTTTCTGCTGAGCGACCTGAGTGGACCATAGCACATAAAGATAGCTCTCTGTGGTCACCCTGGGGTAGTTTTGTAGTAGGCGACGTGTCCGTGCGATCAGACGCTGAACGTATGGTCGAAGCTGCAATCAATCACTGGGGACACCTGGATATAGTTGTGAACAATGCTGGTATAACTGGCTCGCGCCAGGCTACTCTCGCGCATACAACTCCAGATGAGGAATGGGAGCGGGTGATGGAGGTCAACGTGAATGGCGTGTTCCGCGTCGCAAGCACCGCCATCCGACAAATGTTAGAGCAAGGTGGTGGCAATATCATCAATATTGCATCAGCCGCCGGGTTTGTGCCGTTCCCAGAACGGGCCGTTTATAACACATCAAAGGGAGCAATTGTCTCGTTTACGCGCGCGTTGGCGTTGGACTACGCACCCAACCATATTCGAGTCAATGCGATCTGCCCAGGTATGGTTGAGACCGCGATGACCCGTTGGCGTCTAGATATTCCCGAACTTCGCCAGCAGGCTATTGATATGACACCCTGGGGACGTATAGGTCGGCCTGAAGATATTGCGGCAGCCGCGGTCTTTCTTGCCTCGGACGAAACCGATTTCGTCACAGGGCACATGTTAGTTATTGATGGCGGTTGGATAATCAAATAGGACAGATGATGCACTTTGACAAATGAATCCGGACACCCGTAGGGGCCGATTTATCGCGTCCAGCGTCGATGTATCGGCCCCCAGTGGATTTCCCGCTATCCGGATTATGTTGTTACATGCCAGTATCGCACACCGATAAATTGTACAAAGACAAGGAAAAGTTATGCCGATATTCACATCAGCAGATAAGAGGATGTCTCTGGCCGAGGCAGTATCTATCATGCAGGATGGCATGACCATTGCCGTTGGAGGTGGCCTGTCCTGGCGCGAGCCGATGGCCTTACTACGAGAACTTGTTCGCCAGGGACGGCGAAACCTGCACGTGGTAGGAACAGCTCACGGTGTGGACATTGATCTTCTCTGCGGCGCTGGCACAATCAATATAGTTGAGGAATCTTATATTGGCTTCGAGCAGGATTTCGGTATGGCGCCAAACTTTCGTCGTGCTTGCGAAAGCGGGCGCGTGCAGGTCCATGATACATGCTGCCATACAATCATCCAACAATTGAGAGCAGCAGAGTTCGGAGTACCGTTTTTACCAGTGCGAAGTGTGCAAGGTACAGATTTTCTGAGTCTGCACCCAGAATATAAAACCATGACCTGCCCCTTTACAGACTTACCATTAGTGCTTGTACCAGCACTCGCGCCAGATGTCGCCATCATTCATGCACAATATGGTGATGCGCAGGGTAATTTAAAAATTCTTCCACCACTGGTGGCGGACCTTTTTTTCATTCGAGCCTCTAAACACGTAATCGCCTCTGTTGAGAAGTTATTGCCAACTGACGAGCTACGCGCGATGGAACCAAATGTACCTTATTTTTGGGTTGAGTCAGTAGTTGAAGCTCCTTATGGTGCTCATCCCACCTCGTGCTATCCTTTCTATGCCTATGACCGTGCGCATCTAACCGAGTACTACAAGGCAGCTCGGGACGGGCAAGACACTTTTGCAAGTGAGTACCTTGCACGTTATGTGTTTGGGCCTGCATCTCATGACGAGTATATTTCTCGAATCGGAGGGCAGGCGAAGCGCGAGGTACTTGAAAGCTGGAGGGAAAGTGATGACGCCTGGCGTGCCCTTTTCACAGCGACCGAAGGAGCTATCGCATGAATGCCCAACCAATCACCAATGCATCACTCCCCGAAGTGATGATCTACCAGGTCGCACGCACTATCCAGGATGGCGAATTAGTTTTCCATGGCTATGGTTCACCAGTACCGACGCTCGGCATGCTGTTAGCCAGGCGAGCCCACGCACCACACATGGTGCATATTGAGGGTGCTACTTATGGTATTAACCCTGAGCCACCTTTTCTACCGCCAACCTCGAATGACTGGTCTCTAGAACAAGGAAGTGTGATGGCGATCGGCATCAGCGACTTGTTCGATATAGCAGCCCGTGGCGATATGGGGCGCATGTTCCTCTCAGGCGTGCAGGTTGATCGTTATGGTAACTTGAACGTTACAGCTATTGGTGATCCGGATTCCCCACGTATCAAGTTACCTGGAAGTGGCGGTGGCTGTAATCTGTCTGCTGATGTTCAGCACATTACCATCTGGACTACAGGACATCGCGCACCAACGAACAAGGCTGGTAAACGCCAGCTTCGTTTCGTACAGCACATAGATTTTATCTCGTCTATCGGTCATTTCTCACGTGATGGTATCTCCCGTCAGGCTCTAGGCTTGCGAGGAGGAGGGCCAGACTGGGTTGTGACCGAGTTAGGCGTATTTGACTTTGATCCAGATACGCACGTCTTACGCCTGCGTGCACTCTACCCTGATACTACCGTCAAGGACGTGCTGGACAACACCGAATTCGAGCCGGTGATTGCGTCGGATGTGAGCATTGTGCCTCTACCATCGCCTGAACACGTCGCACTGATCCGTCGTTTCGACCCACTTCAGACGCACCAACGGGAATTCAAGTCAACTGACTTGTCCCGGTGCTTCGACCTACTCCCTTCAGCTTGCCTGACCGTAGGTAGCGCGTAGCAGCGTTGGCAAGCTGGATGAGAGACATTCCCATAGGAGAGATGCTTGTGGATATCACTCTTACTCCAACCTCGAATATTCAATGGAGACATCTTATAGCAGATTTTGAGAAGAAGAGCGAGCCAATCTATAACGTCCATCGTGATGACAGAAGAAAGTATGATGCAATCTTTGTCGGTGGCGGAGCGGGTGGGCGCTTCGGTTCCGGCTATCTACGCGCCAGGGGAGGGCGACAACTAATCGTTGATCGCTGGCCATTCCTGGGAGGAAGTTGCCCGCACCTGGCATGTGTGCCTCATCATCTCTTCTCCGAAGCAGCTCGTGAGCTAGATCTAATGCGCTGGTTCTCAGGAAAGCTCTGGTTTCCTGATGCCACTAAGCTGAGAGCATCGATCCATCAAATGGTTCAGCTATTTAAGGAAGGGCGGGGAAGCGCGCACGCCTTTATGAACTGGCAGTCCAAAGAGCAGCTTGACCTGGAATACATTCTAAATACCCCGGCTACGGTCCTTGATAACCACACTGTAGAAGTAGCAGGCGAACGCTTCCAGGCGGATAACCTCGTGCTTGGTACAGGAGCCGAAACTGTGTTTCCCAACATCCCTGGAACGAACCTGCATGGAGTCTATGACTTTGCAACCTTGATCGAAGAACTCGACTTCGAACCACAGCGCTGTGTGATTATCGGTGGTTCAAAGGTTGCTATAGAATATGGATCATTCTTCCAGGCGGCCGGTTGCCCCACAACCATTGTAGCGCGCAAACCCCTCATGCGTACTTCTAGCCTTCACCACGTCGACGAAGACTTGCGTCAGTACGTAGTTGATGGCATGAGGAAGCGCGGGATGCAGATTCTTGAGGGAGTTGAACCGGTTGCAATTAAAGGCGATGGCAATGGTAATGTAAAAGAAGTTATCATTCGTGATATGCAGGACGGTACCGAGCAGTCTTTAGTATGTGACTTCGCATTCATCGGCACAGGTGAGCGGCCAAAATCCGGACACTACAGAGAGGTGCTCGGTGTAGCAGCCGGAGAAAAGGGCGAGATTCTCGTTGACAAGCACATGCGCACTAGTGTACCCAATGTTTATGCGATTGGTGATCTGATCGGCCCGCCAATGGAAATGTTCAAAGCTCGTAAGGGAGGCACGACGGCAGCACGCAACATTATGGGCGAACCCTACGAATTCGACTGGACCAATTACCCCGATTTCCTGCATTCCACCTACGAGATAACCTGGGTTGGTTTGTCAGAGGAGGAAGCCAGACAACGGTACGATAATGTCGTGGTGATTCAAATGCCCCCTAAGGGCGTACCTCATGAAGACATTCCGCTTCCCTGCGCTGAGGGCACAATGCTTTATGCCTTTATGTATCCTGAGTTAACGGGCTTCCAAAAAGCGGTTGTCGAAGGTAATAGCCGCCGGATGCTCGGATTCCATCATGTGGGCTTCGGAGCGAAAGACGCTTTCCAGTATCTCGATTACTTGATGCGTCAGCCCGAAGGGATCACTATTGATGAGATGGGCAATATGAACGAACTCTTCCTCAATCCAGAACACTTTATCCAACTGTGTCGATTGCGTGCTGGTTCGCCAAACCTGCGGGACTTATGAGCACAATGCAAAGGCAGTATCAATCGATCAATTCAGAAGGTGGGTAGGTAATGAGTCAGCTTACGCAAATACAATCCTGGAAATCAGTAAAAAACCTGGTTCCACTGCCCTATCGCCGGGTAAGCGTACAGCACTATGCCGGGCCAATGACAGTAGATGCAATTACTCTGCTGTTACTTAGCCGAGAGGCTTACCGCCGTACCGATTTTATCGTACTCCGTGGCGAAGGAGCGGAGACTGCTGTAGTCGCCATCACTCGTGCGGAAAGCGAACCACTGTTTTCGCAGATTACTTCCGTCGAGGTGTTGGCCTTGCCGGACAGGTGTTTCTATGCTAAGTGTCACGAAGTCGATCCAGCCAACCGTTCCGCTCTGGCCAAGGCAGCATACGAACTTGGTATTGGGCCAGAGGAGACACTCGTCGTCGAGGGACTGTACGACCATGTCAACTTCATTCACCACCCTGACCCCCTGGCGGTATGGGTAGTAGAAGTTGCACCTCCTGAACCGCCAAAATTGTACGGGCTGGCAAAACACGTCTTAAGTTATGCAGATCTTCCGCCCATTCGCTTAGAATTGGAGCGGATTGAGGTACTAGACCTGGCGAAAAGTGTACACCCATCGGCTTACCTGGTGCCCTGTCGCTCCGGGGGTTTGGATGAACTATCTGCACCGGTGTATTTTCTGGATCAGCATCCAGTACGACACGACTGGACTATGATTGGTTGTGAGCGCAGCCTGCAATTCCATCGCCACTTTTACGGGTATGAACCACCACGAGTAGAGATGTGTCCACGCCGTATTGCAGGCGAACGCAAAGAACCTACTCTGCTGAAATGCTGTCTACTGGAAACCCATATCGAGCAGGACAACAATACGATGGTAGTGCCCTGGGGCTCAGATCTCGCAATGGTCGAGGCTGCTCTTCGGAAGCTATCAGAGGAGGTTATTTATGCCTGAGCTAGCATGGGCGCATGTGGTTGAGGGTTTACTAACCGAGCGAACACAGCCACCTCGCAAGAGCGGATTAACTATGGTTATCGATAAAGGACACGGTCCAGCCACAACTGCCGATATGCTTGAGATGTGCGGTGATCTGATTGACCACTGGAAATGTACCTTCGGTACATCGGCTTTTGTTCCTGCGGACGTATTGCGCCGTAAGTTGTTGCTCCTGACAGCCCATGGCATTCTGACGTATCCAGGAGGAACATTGCTCGAAGTTGCAATTGTGCGTGGGAGTTGCCGCACTTTCATGCGACACGCCCATACTTTAGGCTTCAGCGCAGTAGAGATCTCTGATGGTACAATCCCACTGCCGCTGCGTCGCCGGCACAACGTAATTCGCTGCGCACTCGACCACGGGCTAACACCGATCACCGAGGTTGGCAAGAAGGACCCGGCGCAGCAGCCCACGGCCATCGAACTGGCCGAGCAGGCTCTTCAAGACCTCGAATGGGGCGCGACCTACGTAACGGTTGAATCGCGTGAGTCCGGCAAGGGCATCGGCATCTATGACGACCATGGTGCGGTGCGTGCGGATGCGGTGGCAGCGATATGCGAACGCATGGGACCACAAGTGGATCGCCTGATCTGGGAGGCCCCGCTCAAGAACCAGCAGACCTACTTGATCCAGCAATTTGGCCCGAATGTCAATCTTGGCAATATTCCAACGGGCGAAGTGCTGGCCCTGGAGGCGCTGCGGGCAGGGTTGCGCTTCGAAACGTTCTATCGCATTGCGGCAGAACTGGAACGCACTGGCCAGTGGAACCCGGACGTAATTGAGGAGCCAGATACTCCTGACCTTGCACAGGTAGGTTTTACTGGTGAGACCGCCTGGGAAGGGGCATCAATCGATGGGCACGACGGGCGACCACAAGGGTCCCAACTCCGCTCCATACCGCCCCGTCACCTACAGACATAATGATAAAGAAGGGAATATGCTGGTGAAACAGCCCGATGGCTCATCAGAGAAGTATGGGAACGCTGCAGTGCTGGGTGTGGGGAGCCGATTGGCAGCAGGGCCATCAGTAGCACTGGTGCAGACAGCGTTCGCACGTGAGCTCGCCGATCAGTTGGCCCTGTTCAGGGGCATGAGCCTGGCGGATCTGGCGCACACGGTGATGCTGATCGAGGCGGGAGTGATCCCGTCTGCGGATGGAGCTTCGCTATTGGGAGCCTTGCTCGCCTTGCACTCGAACCCAGGCGACTTCAACCCAACCCCAGCATCAGGTGATCTCTATACGAACCGCGAAGCCTGGCTGGCGGCACGGACACCCGCCGTGGGGTGGCTCGGCGCTGGACGGGCGCGGCGCGAGTCAACCACGACCGGATATCGCATCACAGTACGTTCGTGCTTGTTGGCGTTCGCTGATGCGCTGATGAAGGTTGGCACCACACTGGTCGAGCGAGCTGACGAATACCGGGCAACGCTCATGGCCGACTATACCTACCTACAACCAGCCCAGCCAACCACGTTCGGCCACTATCTCCTGGGTTTCGCCTATCCTCTGTTGCGAGACCTGGAGCGACTCCAGTCGCTCTACACTCGCACCAATCTGAGCCCGGCAGGCTGTGGCAGCATCAATGGTTCGCGGCTACCACAGGATCGCCAACGATTGGCCGAACTGCTTGGCTTCGATGGATTGGTCCAGCATGCGCGAGACGCCATGTGGCAACCGGATGGCCCGATTGAGACGCTGTCCGTCGTTGTCGCAGCGCTTGTTAACCTGGATAGGCTTGCCGAAGACCTACAAATCTTCGCAACTGCCGAATTTGACTTGATTGAACTCGCTGAGGGTTATACACGAGCCAGTGTGATTATGCCCCAGAAGAAGAATCCATATGCACTGGCATATGTGCGCGGAGCTACTAACGAGCTAACTGGCATGCTGGCCGGTGTTGCCGCGCTCGGACGCACGCCCTCGGGCCAGGTAGACAATCGCGTTTTTATCTACGGCGATATACCACGCGCACTCGAGACAGCTACTGGAGTTGCCACCCTTATGAGCGGAGTAGTGACAGGCCTGAACTTTAACGCTGCTTTGGCTACAACCCGGCTGGAAAACGGATTTGCCACTGCAACTGACCTGGCAGAAACTATCACGCTTGAAACAGGCCTCGATTTTCGCACGGCACATCGTATTGTTGGACGACTAATACGTGAAGCTACACAGACTAATCATGCTATGCACGATCTCACGACCGCAGATCTCGACGCGGCAGCTCAGGAAATGCTGAATCGTCCGTTACACCTTTCGGAGGCTGCATTTACTCAAGCGATTGATCCGGTAGCAGCGATAGCTGCACGTCAAGTGATTGGCGGCGCTGCTCCTGAAGCGCTTTCAGCTATGCTTGTTGAATGCCAGACTGCGCTTGATATTTACAGTGCATGGCACCAACAGGCAACAGCTAGCGCTGTGGTTGCTGAAGAAGGACTGCTACGGCGCGCGCGGCAACTCTGCGGAGGTGCATGATGCCCGTCCATCTAACTGACTCGCTCATTTACCTGAACTCATGGGGAACACCGGAACTGCGTGAGCTTTTCGACGATGTACCGCGCACCCGCTCCTGGTTAGACATCCTGGCCGTACTTGCGGAAACACAGGCGGAGTTTGGATTGATCCCATCCGATGCCGCACAAGCCGTGGCAACAACCTGTCGTAAGGTAGAACTTGATACTGCCTTTTTTGAAGAAGTACGTGCCGGATTTGAGGCGACCAATCATTCGACACTCGGTCTAATCCGCGCACTTCAGAGTCGTTGCCCTGGCAACAGCGGAGAATGGCTCTACTATGGCGCAACCGTACAGGATATAACCGATAGCTGGACAGCGCTCGTACTGCAACAGGTGCGAGAGATCGTTAGACGCGAACTCAATGAGATCGAAGCCAGTCTCTCGCGGCTGGCAGTAGAACATCGCGATACTATAATGGCCGGACGCACGCATGGACAAATTGGCTTACCAATCACTTTTGGCTTTAAAGTAGCTATTTGGGCAATGGAAGTGCGGAGGCATAGACAAAGATTGGTAGAACTCGCATCCAGGCTGAATGTCGGGCAGCTTGCAGGGGGTGTCGGCAGCCTGTCTTCACTTGGATCGGACGCGCTTGCACTACAATGGAGCTACCTGGAGAGACTCGGGCTGAACACCCCCGTAATATCGTGGACCACTTCCCGCGATTCGCTAGCAGAATGGTTCAACCTGCTCACACTTATTGCTTCCACTGGCGATAAGATCGGCCATGAGGTTTATAATCTACAGCGCACAGAAATTGGCGAAGTAAGTGAGGGTTTCGTCACCGGTACAGTCGGCAGTATTACAATGCCACATAAACGCAATCCGGAGATTTCTGAGCATCTGGGAACTCTCGCCCGTGTAATTCGACACAATTCCTCGCTCATTGTTGAAAGTTTAGTTCAAGACCACGAACGCGACGGTCGCTCCTGGAAAGCTGAATGGGCAGTGTTAGCTGAGACTTGTCTGGCGGTGGGCAAATTGCTAGCGTTGCTGGAAACCTTAACGGGTAATCTCGTTATCCATGAAGACCGTATGCTGTCAAATCTGGAGGCAACAGGAGGCTTTGTACTCTCCGAGGCCGTAATGCTGGAACTGGCTAAGCATATTGGAAAACAAAGCGCGCACACATTGGTTTATGAAACTGCGATGCATGCTCATGCTGCCGGCCGAGGATTGAAAGAAGCCATCCTGGACAATCCCCAAATAAACGCTCATCTCTCGAAAACAGAAATTGAAGCCCTCTTCGATTACCAACAATATACAGGCCAATGCAAGGTCATGGTTGACCAGGTTTTAGCAGAACTAAGGAACTTCGATGAGCCTGTATGAATCTGGATTCAGAAATATTCCGCGTATTCCGCTAGCATTCTTACCAACACCAATGATGGAGGCTCCAAGATTGGCAGAAGCAATTGAAGGTCCGAAGTTCTGGATCAAGCGCGACGACCTGACAGGGTTTGGATTTGGCGGCAACAAGATACGCGGGCTGGAGTTTCTATTGGCAGAAGCCTTAACACAAGAAGCAGACACACTCGTTACAGGC
>Ga0207684_10003434_pt1 | contig 15469 bp, 13 predicted proteins | sample KBSK5501metaG_FD_184342 | JGI IMG/M metagenome (GOLD analysis project Ga0207684, IMG submission 184342) | Corn, switchgrass and miscanthus rhizosphere microbial communities from Kellogg Biological Station, Michigan, USA - KBS K5-50-1 metaG... | ecosystem: Host-associated > Plants > Roots >...
CTCGGCCACGCCCGGCTCCTACCTCACCATCGAGCACCAGTGGAAGAAGGGTGACGTCATCCAGGTGCGGCTGCCCATGAGCCTGCGGCAGGAGGCGATGCCGGACGACCCGAAGACGGTGGCACTCCTGTACGGCCCTCTCGTGCTCGCCGGCGACCTCGGCCGGGAGGGTCTCAGCGAATCGGTCCGGTACGGACCGAGCGCGCCGCCGATGCGCCGGGTGACACCGGTCGAGGTTCCCGCGCTGGTCGTCGCCGATCCCCAGGGGCTGCTGGCCAGCGTCAGGCCGGTCCCCGGCGCGCCCATCGGCTTTCGCACCGAGGGCATCGGCCGCCCGCGGGACCTGTCTCTCATTCCCTTCTACAAGGCTTCCGACCAGCGCTACAGCGTGTACTGGAACGTCTACACGCCGGCCGAATGGGACACGCACCGGGCCGCCCTCGCCGCCGCCGACCGACGGCGCCAGGCCATCGCGGGCGCGACCCTGGACCTCGTGAGCGTCGATGATCCGCAGAGCGAGCGCGACCACGGCTATCGCGGAGAAGGCACGAGCGAGTGGACCTTCGAAGGCCGAAAGGTTCGCGAGGCGCGCAACGGCTGGTTCAGCTACGACCTGAAGGTGCGGCCCGACGCGCCGATGACCCTCGTCTTCACCTACAAGGGAGCGGAAGGCCGCCCCCGCAGCTTCGACGTGCTCGTGGACGGAGAGAAGGTGGCGACCAGGACGGTCGAGTACCACCCGACGGAGCTGCTCGATGCCGAGTACCCCATCCCGGAGGCGCTGACCCGCGGAAAGGAACGGGTGACGGTGAAGTTCCAGAGCCACGCCGATGAGGCTTCGGCCAGCATCTCCGAGGTGCGGGTCGTGCCGGCGCCGGAGAAGGGAAACTGATCCGGTTCGGGCCTATGATGGAGGGGGCGTCGAACCCGCCCGGAGGCCGGTCATGAGGCGTGCCGCGGGACCGCTTTCCTTGGTGCTGGCTCTCTCCGGAGCCGCGCTCGCGATGCCGGCCGAGGAGCGCTCCATCCCCACGACTTCGTTCGCGGTCAGCACCGAGCGCGTGAAGGTGGACGTGGTCGTCCGGGACAAGAAGGACGCCATCCTGCGGGGCCTGACCGCCGCCGACCTGGAGGTCTACGAGGACGGCGTCCGGCAGACCGTCGACTCCTTCGACTTCGTCGAGCGCCGCGGGGCCGAACCGGCGACCGCCCTGGCGTCGGCGGCGGACGCGACCCCGCCCGCCTTCGTGGCCGTGGCCTTCGACCGCTTGAGCCCGGCCGCCCGGAGCTTCGCCCAGCAGGCCGCGCTGGGATACCTGCATCGCGCCCTGCCCGCGCGTTCGTGGATGGGCGTCTTCTCGATCGACCGCGGGCTCAGCACCCTCCAGCGGTTCACCGACGACCGCGACGCGTTGAGCCGCTCCCTGGACCGAGCCGCCGCCGGCGCTTCCGCCTCGTTCTCCGGCCTCCGCGAGAGGGACGCCATCCGAAACGCCTACGCCGGGCTGGCGACGGGCCCCGGCCAGGCTCACGTGGCGGCGGCCGAGCTCTCCGGCGTGCCCGAGTGCCGGAGCGCCGAAGACGAGGTCGTCCGCCGGCTCGAGATCCTCGAGAGCCGGCTGATGGAGAGCTTCGAGTCGCTCGAGCGCGACCAGCAGGGCTTCGCCACCGCCCACGCCCTGCTCGCCCTCATCGGCGCCCTCGAGCCCCTGCCCGGCCGGAAGGCCATCCTCCTGTTCTCCGAGGGCCTCGTGATCCCCGCCGACGTCGAGGCCTCCTTCGTGTCGGTGGTCGCGGCGGCCAACCGCGCGAACGTCAGCATCTACGGCGCGGACGCGGGTGGCCTGCGCGCGGCGAGCGCCGCCGACGAGACCCGGCGCACCATCGACTCGCTCCAGACACGGCTACAACTGCAAGACGACGGCGCGGGGAACCCGCTCAGCCGCGGTGGCTCCGGCCGCGATCCGGCCACGAGTGGTCTCGTTCTCCTCGAGCGCAACGAGGACACCCTGCGCTTCGACCCCGGCAGCGGGCTCGGCCGGCTGGCGGACCAGACCGGCGGTTTCCTGATCCGGGACACCAACGACCTGTCCTCCGGCTTGGCGGAGATGAGCGAGGATCTGGGCGCGTACTACCTGCTGTCGTACACGCCCAAGAACGAGGACTACGACGGGCGCTTCCGCACGATCACGGTGAAGATGAAGCGCCCGCACGGCCGGCTCCGGGCCCGGAAGGGTTACCTGGCGGTCAAGACCGCCTTGCCCGTGCCCGCCCTCGACTATGAGGCGCCGGCCCTGGCCCGTCTCGAATCCGGGCCATTCCCCAACGCCGTGTCCCTTCGCCTCCGCGGCCTGCAGTTCCCCGAGGAGCCGCCGCTCTCCGTCGTGCCGATCATGGTCGAGGTGCCGGCCCGGGGACTCCACGACCTGACGATCGTCGTCCTCGTCCGCGACGCCGCGGGGCGGGTGACGGCGAAGATGAGCCAGAGGTACACGCTCTCCGGGCCGGCCGAACCGCAGGAGTCGGCGCGCCCGGTGCTCTTCTACCGCGAGACCCATCTGTCTCCCGGCTCGTACGAGCTCGAAGCCATCGCCTACGACGCGCGGTCCGGCGCCGCGGGCGCCGCCGCGTCGAGGCTCGAGGTCCCTCCGGCCGCCTCGGGCCACTTGCGTGCGAGCAGCCTCATGGTCGTGGGGAGCGCGGAAAAGCTCGGCGCGGGCGAGAGCGGGGCGCCGAAACCGCTCAAGTACGGCGACGTCCTGCTCTATCCCAACCTGGGCCAGCCGGTGCGTCGGGAGGCGGACCGGGCGCTCACGTTCTTCGTGACCGCGTGGCCGGCTTCGGAGCGACCCGCGATCGACGCCCGGCTGGAGGTCGTGCACGACGGGCGGACGGTCTCCGCCACGCGCTCGACGAGCCTGCGGCCGGATGCGGCGGGGCGCATCCAGCTCGCGAGCAGCCTGCCTCTCGAGCGCTTCGCGCCGGGGGCCTACGAGCTCCGGCTCACGCTCACCGACGGCCAGGACGAGCAGATCCGCACCGCGGCGGTGCCCATCGCGCCCTGAGCCGGAGTCACTTCTCGGTGAAGTCGGCGTGGTCCCACTTCTGCGGCTTGACGAGCAGCGACACCACCTCGGGATGGGCCTTCCGCACGCGGTCCTCGAGCGTGGCGACGATCGTCTCCACCTCGCCCGCGGAGAGCGTGTCGATGAAATCGACGCTCAGGGCGGCGACGACCTGGCGGGGTCCGATGTGCACGGTGAAGAGGCCGTTCGAGCGCTCGATGCCCGGCTGCGCCCGCGCCATCGCGCAGATCGACGACACGAGCTCCGAGCGCGCCGGCTCCCCGATGAGCAGCCCCTTGGTCTCACGGGCGAGAACGATCGCGATGAGGCCGAGGAGGACGCCGATGGCGATCGACGCCGCCCCGTCGAGCACGGGACGGTCCAGCACCCGCGCGGACACGGTGCCCGCGAGCGCGATCAGTATCCCGAGGATCGCGCCCGTGTCCTCGGCGAGGACGGTGAAGGTCGTGGGGTCCTTGCTCTTCCGTACCGCTTCCAGGTAGCCGATCTCGCCCTTCGCCGCGCGGAACTGCTTGAACGCGACCCACCACGAGCCGCCCTCGAAGACCATCGCCAGCGCGAGGACCACGTAGTTGACGGCGGGGTTCTTGATCGCCACCGGCGACCGGATGTGGCGGACACCCTCGAAGATCGACGCGCCCGCGCCGACGGCGAAGATGGCGAGCGCCACGATGAAGCTCCAGAAGTAGAGCTCGCGGCCGTGACCGAACGGGTGGTCCGCGTCCGGCGGCTTCGCCGCCCGCCGGAGGCCGTAGAGGAGCAGCAGCTCGTTCCCGGTGTCGACGAGCGAATGCACGGCCTCGCTCGCCATGGCGGAGCTGCCGGTGATGGCCGCGGCCGCGAACTTCGTCAGCGCGACGAGGACGTTCCCCAGCAGGGCGGCAAAGACGACGCGAGTGGATTCGGTGCCGGCCATCGAAGTCGTTCCTCGCGCGGCCCGGGCGGCTTCGCCGCGATCCCTTCGTATGGTACCTTCCTCCCGCCGTGACGACAGTGCTCATCTGCGCGGGTTCCGACCTCGAGTCGGATCTGCGCCGGACCCTCTTCTGGCGGGAGGACCTCGAGCGGTACGTCGCCGAGCGGGCCGACGAGGCCCGGATGCTGGCCTTCTCCACCGAGCCGCACGTCGTCGTCGTGGACCTCGACCTGCCCGGCGCCGGCCAGCTGGTCGATTCCCTGCGCACCCAGGCGCTCACCCATCCGGTCTCGATCGTGGCTCTGAGCCGCGGCGCGGCCGGACGGATCGACGGCCACGGGGATCCGGGCCCCGTCGATGCGATCCTCTCGCTGCCCCCCGGACCGGAATGGGACGACCGCCTCGTCGACGTGCTCCAGATGCCGACCCGGAGGCAGGCGCGCTTCGACGTGTCCTTCGGCGTGGAGACGCGGCTCCGCCACCGGGTCGACGCGCAACGCGGCCTCGCCCTGAACATAAGCGCGGGAGGCATCTTGATCGACGCCCGGGGGCTCCGGCTCCAGGCCGGTGACGACGTGAGCCTGAGCCTCCTGCTCCCGGCCACGGACGCCCCGGTGGAGGGGCGCGCGCGCGTGGTGCGGCAGCCCGTCGAGGAGCGCCTCGGGCTGCGGTTCGAGGCGTTCTCCGGGAACGGGGATGCGCGCATCCGGGAGTTCCTGGCGGCGCTCGCCTCCCCGCCCAGCCCCTGAGCCGCCGCCGCCCTGCGCCGTCAGGGCCTCTCGAGCTGCTGCCGCAGGTACCGGGACTGCGCCTCGAGGCGATCGCGGACGAGATACTTGAGGAGCACGCGCTCGAACCAGGTGAAGCCGGTGCGCCGGATGTCGGCGCGGGTCCGGTTGAGATAGATCACGTGCGGGCCCCAGCCGTCGGCGCCCTCGATGAAGATCGTCGCGCCCAGCGACGACTCGAAATAGTGCGTCGCGTAGAGCTGCTTGGACACGACGAGGATCAGATGGCCCGCGGGCGTCGTCCGGTCCGCGATCGTGGCGTGGCTCAGGCTGAGCACGTTCACCAGCCAGAACTTCTCCTTGAGCCAGTAGAAGACGTCGTCGGTGTCCTCGGGGCGGCCCTGCGGGAAGCTCTCCAGGTAGGAATGGAGGTCGGGAGTGGTGTCCCGCAGCACCTCGAACCGATGGGTCAGGAGCTGGACACTGTCGGCGATCCGCACCGGATCGTCGTTGTTGTCGTACCGGAAGAGGGCGGCGTTGCCGCGCTGCAGGTAGGACGTGGCGTAGGCGGCCAGCATCTGGCGAAACAGCGCGTTGGCGCGCGCGGTGCGGCTCTCGGACGACCAGTCGATCTCCTTGCGAAACTGCTCGATCGCTTCCGCGGGCAGGCGCACCTCGCAATTGTTCACGACGCACTTGCCCAGGTGCTTGACGTCGCCGGCGTCCAGGGTCATCGCCTCGAAGTCGGAGAGGGAGGGCGACGCGCCGAGCCGCCCGACCTGGATGACCCACGGGGCCCCCGTCCGCCCCTCCAGTTCGCGGAAGCGCTGGAGCGCGCGTTCCGGCGTCGTCTTCACCCGCATGACCGCGAGCGAGAGGACCTCGGAGCGGTCGCCCGTGTCGATCACCTTGGCGATGATCGATCCTCGCTCGAGGCTCCCGATGTCCGCGGCCGAGAGCCCGCCCGCACGGCGCAGGAACGCGACCGGATCCCGCGCGAGCGACGCCTCGCCGACGGCGGCCGCCGCCCGCGGCCGATGGGCCCACGGGAGCCCGGCCGCCAGCAGCGCCGCCAGCGCCATCGCCGAGGCGCGGGCCGCCATCAGATGCCGGCCGGAAGGACGTGGGCGCGAGCCCGGGCCTCGCCGTGGCGGACGGCGATGGCGGCCACGTACTCGTCGCGCACCCGGTGGGCGACGAGGCTCCAGTCGTAGGCCTGGGCGCGCGCGCAGTTCGAGGCCCCCATGCGACGCCGCAGCTCGGGCTGGCGGGCGAGGTCGGCGATCGCGCCCGCGAGCTGCCCGGCGTCTCCGGGGGGGACCAGCCGCGATCCGGCGGGATCGACGACGTGGCGGTAGCCGGGGATGTCGGAGCAGACGATGGGTCGCCCACAGGCCATCGCCTCGAGCAGCACGATCCCGAAGGATTCCCGGCCGGTCGAGGGCGCCACGAACACGTCGCAGCGTCGATAATGCTCGGCCAGAACCGGCTCCGAGACCACCGAGCCGTGAAACGTCACCCCCGGATGTTTCGCCGCGTCCGCCGTGCCTTCTCCCACGACATCGAGGCTGGCCGGCACGCCGTCGGCGCGGAGCCGGTCGTACGCCTCGAGCAGGTGGGGCAGGCCCTTCCGAGGCGCTTCCCAATTGCCGACGAAGAGAAGTCGCAAGGTCCCATCCGGCGAGCGGACGTCCCCGGTGGGCTTCGGGGGGCGGAACGTAGCCGTCGGCACGCCGTTGGGGATGATGGTGAGCGGGCGTGTCCACGTGCGGGCCGCGTGCTCGGCGGCGGGCGGCGACACCGCGATGCCGCGCTCGAAGCGGGCGAACGTCCCCTTCGCGAGCACCTGCCGCGCCATGCCCCACGCGCGGCTCTCGTCCTCGGCGTACATGTGGAACGTGCAGACGTGAGCGGACGGCCGCGAGGACCACAGCGCGTAGTACGTGAGGAGGGGGACGAGCGGCTCGTGGATGTGGACGACGTCGAAAGCGTGCTCGCGGAAGAACCGGAGCACCGACCAGGGCGGCGTGAGGAGCGCCATCCGGTTGGAGGCGCCGTTGGCGGAAATGTTCACGACGCCTCCGAACCCCTGGACGCCCCGACCGGGATCGCCGTGGCTCAGCGGGCCGACTACGGTCACCTCGTCCCCCATCTCGCGGAGCGACCGCGCGACGTGGATCGCGTTCCGCTTGACCCCGCCCTCTTCCGCGAGGTCGTAGGGTATGACGATACAGACGCGCAAGGTTAGCTGCCGGTGGCCAATGAGTCCACCGGTGCGGGCGGGGTCTTCAGCGCCGGGCCTCGATGGCCGCCGCGAACCTCTCGGCCACCCAGACGTTCCCGGCCTGGGTCAGATGGATGCCGTCGGCGAAGTACTCCCGGGGAGTGGCCGCCAGCTCCACCAGGCCCAGCCTCTTCTCCTCCGCGATGCGCCGGTAGGCCCGGTTGAGCTCCTCGATCATCGAGTTCATGCTCCAGGGCTCCAGGGGAGCGCCGAAGCCGTTCTTGCCCGGCAGCGTCGCGAGGTACACGAACCGGCCGGCGGCCCGGCATTGATCGAGGACGGCCTCGCAGGCGATGAGGGCCTGCTCGAGCGAGCGGTTCTGCTTGGCGTCGTTGGTTCCCGCCCAGAGGCAGACCTCCCTCGCCTCCGGCAGCGACAGCAGCTCGTGATAGTTCCGGCGCCAGATCTCCGCCCAGCCGTCGCGAGCCACGGCGAGGTTGACCGTCGCCCACGTCTGCCCGTACTTCCGGGAGAGCAGGCGGCCCAGGTAGATGGGATAGCTCATGCCGTCCGGATCCCGGGAGCCGTAGGTCAGGGAGTCGCCCTGGCAGGCGATCAACCCGTAGATGTTCGCCCGACGCGACGGTTCCGCCGCGTCCATGCTCGCATGCGTCATTCCCGATCCTCACCGCCGGATCGAGAGTCGCCTCAGACCGACGCGGACGACCGGGATTCGCGTGTGCTTTCCGGGAGACGGCAAGCCATGAGAACCGGCCCGGGTATGAAAGCCCGAGTTCTTCGCTAATCTACGGACGCGCGTTCGGTATGGTGCTTTCTCGGATCCGGCCTCCGGGCAGCGACCCGGCATGCGCCGGGGCGGAGCCCCCACCGACGAGGCGATCATACCAAAGGAAGGGCCCGGTCCGGCCATGTATAATGTCGTGCCTTGCGGCGACGCCCCCCGACTCCGGCTCTCGACAAGGCGTGCCCCAAGGAGAAGCGAGGCTGTTGAAGGCTCCCAGGATCGCGACGGAGGTGCCCGGACCCAGGAGTCGTGCCCTGGTCGCGGAAGAGGCGCGGAACCTCGCCCCCGGCATCCAATCGATCTCCAGCCTCTCGGGCCTGGCCGTGGCGCGGGCCGAGGGCTCCGTCATCGAAGACGTCGACGGGAACCGCTTTCTGGACCTCGCCGCGGGGATCTGCGTGAACGCGCTCGGCCATGCTCATCCCCGCTATCGCCAGATCCTCAAGGAGCAGATCGACGAGGTCACCGTGGGGTCGTTCACGACCTCCCGGCGGGCGGGGGCCCTCGCGAAGATCGCCGCCCACGCCCCGGAGGGGCTCGCCAAGATCCAGCTCTACTCGAGCGGGGCGGAGGCGGTCGAAGCGGCCCTGCGCCTGGCCAAGTCGTTCACCCGGAAATACGAGTTCCTGTCGTTCTGGGGCGGCTTCCACGGCAAGACCGCGGGCACGATGTCCCTCATCGGAGACCAGACCAAGGTGGGCTTCGGCCCTTCGCTTCCCGGGACCTACCTCACGCCCTACGCCGATTGTTACCGCTGCCCGTTGAAGCTCAGCTACCCGTCCTGCGGGATCGAGTGCGCGCAGTTCGCCCGCAAGGTGGTGAAGAACAACACGACGGGGGCGCTCGCGGCCATCATCATGGAGCCGATCCAGGGCACGGCCGGGAACATCGTGCCCCCGCCGGAGTTCATGCCCGCGGTGAAGGAGATCGCCCGGGAGAACGACGCGCTCCTCATCAGCGACGAGATGATCACCGGGTTCGGCCGCACCGGGCGCTGGTTCGGATGCGAGCACGCCGCGGTCACGCCCGACATCATGACGATGGGCAAGGGCCTCGGCTCCGGCTTCCCGGTATCCGGGCTCGCCTCCACCGAGACGATCACCAAGGCGACGCCGTGGGGCAACCCGTCCGGCTCCAGCTCCAGCTACGGCGGTAATCCGATGGCCGGCGCGGCCGCCTACGCCTCCGTGACCGTCATCGAAGAGGACAAGCTCGTCGAGAACGCCGCCGGGCTCGGCGAGTGGATGCTCTCCCGGCTCCACGATATGCAGGAGCGCCACGAGATGATCGGGCACGTGGACGGCAAGGGCCTCCTGATCGGCGTCGAGCTCGTGAAGGACCGGAAGACGAAGGAGCCGCTGGACAAGAAGGTGTGCGTCCGGATCTTCCAGGAGTGCCTGAAGCGTGGGCTGATCAGCATGGTCTACAACCCGCACTTCCGCATCAACCCCGCCCTCTCCATGGCGCGGGAAGAGGCCGAGACGTCCCTGGGGATCCTGGACGAGGTCCTCACGCTCGTCGGGCGCGAGGGAGGATGGCGTTGACGCTGCGGGGGGCGCTCCTCGGAGCCGGAAACATCGCGCTCCACGGCCACGCCCCGCAGTGGACGCGCGACGAGGACCTCCGTCGCGGGGTCGAGATCGTCGCGGTGGCCGACCTGTCTCCCGCCAACCGCGAGGCCGCCCGCGCCCTCTTCCCCGCCGCGCGCATCCTCGCCCGCGCCGAGGACATCCTGGAATCGGAGGCGCTGGACTTCTGCGACATCTGCACGCCTCCCTTCACCCACCGCTCCCTGGTCGAGCAGGCGGCGAGCCGGGGCGTTCACGTCCTGTGCGAGAAGCCCCTGGCCCCCAGCGTGGAGGACACGGAGCAGATCGCGCGGGCGGTGCGCGCCGGCCGGGTGGTCTTCCAGCCCTGCCACCAGTACCGCCACTCGCCGCAGTGGGAAGCGGTGAGCCGCCTGCTGCCTCGCATCGGCCGGGTCTACTTCGTGGAGTACGAGGTCCAGCGCACGCAGGCCGGCGAGGGAAACCCGAACTGGTCGCCCGCCTGGCGCACCGACCGCGACTTCGCCGGCGGCGGCATCCTCGTCGATCATGGCGCGCACATCTTCTATCAGCTCCGGGCGATTCTCGGCGAGCCGGCGACGGTGCAGGCCACGGTGCGGACGCTCCAGCATCGTTCGTACCGGGTGGAGGACACGGCGCTCGTCGTCCTCGACTTCGGCGGGTGCCTGGCCCAGGTCAACCTCACCTGGGCCGCGCGGCGCCGGGGGATACGCTTCCGTTTCGTGGGCGAGCGCGGCGAGATCGTGGGCGACGACCACAGCCTGAGGCTGCACGCGGAGACCCACGAGGACATCCGGTTCGCGGACGGGATGAGCCGGGACTCGAACCATTCCGAGTGGTACGCCCCGCTCTTCCGCGAGTTCGCCGAGCGGGTCCGGACCCGGGACCATGGCCTGGGCCCTCTCGACGAGGCGCTCTACGTGACGCGGCTGATCACGCGGGCGTACGAGTCGTCCCGTGAGGGCCGGGCCCTTCCCCTGGTTGCGGCGGCGGCCGTGACCGAGGCACTCGAGGTTCCCGCCGGGATGGGGACATCGACCGATCTGCTCGGTTTAGACTCGAGTCTCGGTCCCCCGGAGGTCATCGACGTGGAGCTGGAGGTCGAGAAGAGCCGGCGCACGCGCGCGCTCCGGATCGGGGCGGCGGCGGCCCTCCTGGCCGCGGCGGCCTGGACGTTCCACGACGTCGTGTGGGGCGAGCTGTGGAGCTCCTTGAAGTCGGCCCGCCTGAGCCTGATCATCCTGGCCGCGGCCATCAACCTGACCGCGGTCGCGTTCCAGGCCGCGCGGTGGCTGGCGGTCGTGCGTCCCCTCTCCCGCGCGGCCACCCTCGGCCAGGCCTTCAAGGCGATGCTCGTGGGCTTTGCCGCGTCGACGGTCGTCCCCGCCCGCGCGGGTGAGCTGGCCCGCATGCACTGGTTCGCGCGGCGCACCGGCCTTCCGAGGCCCACGGTCCTGGCCTCCATCGTCCTGGACCATCTGGTGAACGCGGCCGGCCTCCTGCTCGGGCTCGCCATCCTGCCTTTCTTCGTCACCGTCCCCCTGTGGATCCGGCCCGGGGCGGCGTTCGTCCTCGCTCTCTTCACCGTCGCCGCGATGCTGGTCTTCGGCCTGCGGCCGATCTCGGACCCACCGGCGCCGTCGGGCGAACGCCTGCCGGCGAAGGGGCTGGCCGCGTTCCTGGCCAGCGCGCGCCAGGGCCTGGCCGCCACCACGCGGCCGCGCGCCCTCGGCGTCTCGCTCAGCGCGTCGCTCCTGTCCTGGGCGCTCGAGGTCAACGTGGTCGCGGTCGCCATGAGGGCCGTGGGCTTGAACCTGCCCTTCACCGCCGCCTTCCTCACCCTCCTGGCCGTGAACCTGGCCCTCGCCTTCCCCTTCGCGCCCCCCGGCAACATCGGCACGCTCGAGGTGGGCGCCACCCTGGCCCTGGTGGGCTTCGGTGTCCCCAAGGAGCAGGCGCTGGCCTTCGGCCTCGTCTACCACTTCCTGCAGGTCGTACCCATCGGGATCCTCGGCATGATCTTCGCGGGCCGCCGCCACGAGGGCGCCGTTCCCGCGTGAGGTGAAGGCCTGAGCGTCCTCGTCGTGCTGGGCGCCGCCATCGTCTCCATGGTGGTCTATGCCCTCCGCGGCCGGAAACGGGACGCGGACGCCGACGGGAAGGGGGCGCAGCTCTTCCTCGGCTTCGGGGATTTCCTGCTCCACTGGTTCATGTGGGCGATCGACCCCACCGTGCGGCTCTCGCTACGGCTGGGGCTGACCCCGGACTTCTACAACTTCGCCGGCCTCTTTCTCGGGGTCCTGACCGGGGTGCTCATCGCCCGGGGGGACCTGGTGCTCGCGGGATGGGCGATCGCCCTCGGGGGCATCTGCGACATCCTCGACGGCCGCATCGCCCGTCTCACCGGCGTGGCCTCCGCCTACGGCGATTTCGTCGACAGCACCTTCGACCGCTTCGTCGAGGTCTTCGCGTTCCTCGGCTTCGTGGTGCTCCTGCGGGCGAGCGTCTATGGCGCCTTGCTGGCCGCCGCGGCGATGGCGGGCTCGATCCTCGTCAGCTACACCCGCGCGCGGGGGGAAGCCCTCGGCGTGAACTGCTCGGGCGGCCTGATGCAGCGCGGCGAGCGGCTCGTGATCATGTGCCTCGTGTGCCTGCTCGATCCGATCGTCTCCGCGCGCCTGGGCCGGCCCCCGTCGACGGCGATCGAGTGGATGCTGGGCCTGATGGCCCTGACCACGTTCGTGACCGCCGCCCACCGGACGGTCTGGATCGCGGCGCGGCTCCGTCGGGAGGAAGGCACGTCCTGATCGCGCCAGGGGGCGCGGCGGCTACTTCGAGCGGGGCGACACCACCAGGAGATCGTTCGACTTCGGCATGGACGCGTGGGCCATGTACACGCTCCCGTCCTTCGCGACCACGCCGTTGCGGGCGCCCGCGCGCGTCGGCACCTGCGCCACCACCGTCATCTTGCCGCTCCCGTCCACCCGCGCGATCGTCAGCTTCGCGGCGCGCGCCGCGCCCACGTAGACCAGATGGCGGGCGGGAGCGAAGTCCAGGTCGTCGACGCCGTCGCCCGTGTCGACGGAGGACAGCACCGCGCCGTCGTGGCCCGCGTCGAGCACCTCCGTGCGCGCGCTGCAGGCGACGAAGAGGAAGCCGCCCTTCTCGTCGAGCCTCAGGCCGTGGGGGCCGTCTTCGCCGCACTTGGGGTTCCAGGTTGCGACGGTCTGGTGGGACTTGAGGTCGATCGCCAGCGTGCGGTCCTTGTCCTCCAGGTTCGTGTAGAAGCGCCCACGGCCGGCGTCCACCGCGAAGCCCTCAGGCTGGCCGTCGAAGCTGAGCTTCGCCTTCTGGACGAGGGTGACGCCGTCGAGGATGCGCACCGACTTGTCGCGCGGCGTCGTCACCCACAGCTCCTTCGTGGGCGCGACGTACGCGAGCCCGTCCGGCATGGAGTCGAGCCGACCGCACGCCCCGCGCACGAGGGAGCGCGAGTCCACCGCACAGACGGTCGAGTCGCCGCGGTTGCCGACGTAGACGACGCCGTCGCCGACGGTCGCCGAGCTGGGGCCGATCAGGCGCTTCCGCCCCCGGGACTCGACTTCCGTCGTGGGGAAGCCGGAGATCTGCGTCACCTTGCCGCTGGCGGTGTCGACGACGTCGACGGCGCCGGTGTTGCCGGCCGGCGCCCAGACGAAGCCGGTGTGGGGATCGAAGGTGAGGTAGTCCATGAGGATGCCGTCGTCGTTGCCGCCGGGGAGCGGCAAGGTACGCACGGCATACGCCGCGCCGGCCGGGGCCGGGGTCGGGTCGGCGGGCGCCGCCGCGGAAGCGGCGAGCACGAGCGGAGCGACGAGAAGGAGAAACATTGAGTTTCGCATCCCGGGATATTCACACGGCGGCTCCGGGATCACAAGACGCCGGGAGACGGCGGGCCCGGCCGGCGAGACGATCAGCGTGGGGACGACGAGGCGCCGCCCTCGACGCGCGTCCACACGAGCGGCTCGAACTTGGAGAAGTTCAGGATGTGCGTGGCCGCGCCCTTGACCGTCACGAAGATCCATTCGCCGAGGCTCAGCTTCTTCGGGTCGCGCCCGCCGTGGAGCGCGCCGTCCCGCCGGCATCGGACCCACATACTCCCTCCTCCGGACGAGGCCGCCACGCCCGAGAGTATCCCCGGCGGCGCGCCCGCCGGCTTGTATCTTCTTGCCTTTCTTCCGCGGTCGCGAGCCGCAAGGAACTGCCAGTCCGGGCGCTTGCGCGCCCGGCAGGCCTTCCCCGGGGCCAGCGAATCGGGCGACAATCGCTTCATGCACGCGGCGGCCCTGGTCGGGATCCTGGCCCTGGCTTGCGTGGATACGGCGCCGGGAGACTGTCCGCCCGTTGCCGATGCCGCGCGCCAGCAGGAGGGCATGCGATCGTTCCGCGCGGGCGAAGAGTCGCTCGCGGCCGGCAAATGGGAGGAGGCGGCCGAGCGCTTCACGGCCGCCGCTCGGCTCGATCCGTTCCTGCCGCTGGCCGCTTACGGGCTCGGCCAGGCCCAGATGGGCGCGAAGCGTTATGCCGAGGCGGTGCAGGCCTTCACCGCGTGCCGCGAGGCGTTCCGCTGCCTGGCATCGGTCTCGGCCTCCGATCGGGCCGCGATGGAAAAGCGGGTCGACGGGGAGCTGCGCGAGCTGCGTGACGCGCTGCGCAACCTCGAGCGTGAGCGGCTGCTGACGAGCTCGATCAAGTTCAAGGAGATCAACGACCAATCGACCGGGAGCCTGGGCGAGGCGGCGCTGCAGGCGCAGAAGATCGAAGGCGCCCTGCGCGAGCGCGAGCGCTGGAAGCGCCGGCTCGCGCTGGCCGACGTTCCCGCCGAGGTCCTCATGGCCCTCGGCAACGCCTACTTCCAGGCGGGATCGCTGGCGGACGCCGAGCGCGAGTACCGGGGGGCATTGCGGACGGACCCGAAGCTGGCCGACGTCCACAACAACCTCGCCGTCGTGTACATGCTCACGGGCCGCCTCGACGAAGCCGAGCAGGCCCTCAAGCGCGCCGAGAAGGCCGGCGTGCCGGTGAGCCCCCGCCTCCGCGAAGAGATCCGCAAGCGACGCGAAGGGAACCTCCCGCCCCCATAGCACGTAGCATACTCATCCGATGAGATTCGGCCTTCGCGTCCTCGGCCTCGCGGCCGTGCTGTTCCTGCTCCTGCCCATCGCCGCGGGAGTCTCCGGGGTGGCGCGACCTCCGGCCACGGAAGCGTCGGCGAGCGCGGCACCGGCCTCCCCGGCCGGGATGGCCCTCCTCGCCCCGGTGCTGCTTTCCGTGCTGGTGGCCGTCGTGCTCTCCTGGATGATCGTGCGGTCGGAGATGTTCGGTTGGAAGCTCGTCGCCGCCGTCTTCCTCGTCTACTTCGGGCTGGGCACGTTCATGCTGCAGATCGAGTCGGTCGTCTTCCTGCCGCGGCACCTGCCCCCCGGCTTCGTGAACCGGCTCTTCGCGATGGGCGCGCTCATCGGGCTGCTCGCCGCGCCCGCGGCGGTGTGGATCCACGGCCGATTCCGTCCATCGCCGGTCGAAGGACGGGCCCCGAGCGGCATCCCGTCGACGCCGGGCGAATGGATCCTCCGTTTGGCGTGGCTGGCGGCGGTCTACGTCGCCCTCTACTTCCTGGCCGGCCACTTCATCGCCTACCGCAACCCGGACGTCGTCGCCTACTATGACGACTCCAATGCCGGCAGCTTCACGGCGGCGATGCTCAGGGTCTGGACGGCGACGCCCTGGCTGTTCGCGTTGCAGGCGCTGCGGGGCGCCCTGTGGGTGGCCTTCGTGATTCCCTTCGTCGTGACGTTCCGCGGCCGGCCGTGGGAGCTACCCTTGCTGATCGGGTGCGCGTACAGCGTCTGGCTCGTGATGCTGCTCGTCCCCAACCCCTACATGCCGGAGTCGGTCCGCATGAGCCATCTCGTCGAGACCGTCTCGTCCAACTTCCTCTTCGGATGCGTCGTGGGCGCCTCGTTCGTCAGGTCGCGTGGGCGGCGGAGCTTCGAGGCCGTCACGACCGGAGCGTGAGGATGGCCACCGCTGACCGCTCGACCGGCGGGCTCGAGATCCTGGCGCCGAAGGCGCCGAGTCATGGCGCGGTGCTCACGCCTCC